>JACXTT010008771.1_pt1 | contig 13960 bp, 13 predicted proteins | sample 9270951 | NCBI WGS metagenome assembly JACXTT01 (sample SAMN15532306, study PRJNA645909) | rock metagenome | isolation source: weathered quartz diorite | place: Puerto Rico | collected 2017-06-21 | reverse complement strand
GGGGGGGGGGGGTGTTTCGGAGAGGACCGGGCAAGCGTCGGGGAGGCTGCGGGGCCGGATGGGGGAGGGCGGGTCCCGCAGCCCGGTTCCGGACGGGAATGCACGTGGGGCATGGCGGCTCGAGGTGGGGCATGGTCGAGTTCCAGCACGTGAAGCCGGGAAAGGGCGGCGCCTTCGTCCGCACGAAGCTGAAGAACCTCGACTCCGGCGCGGTCGTCGACGAGACCTTCCGCGCCGGAGAGAAGTTCGTGCGCGTCCACACCGAGGTGAAGTCGGTGCAGTACCTCTACGACGACGGCGGCGAGGTCCATTTCATGGACGAGCAGAGCTACGAGCAGTTCTCGCTGCCGCACGCAGAGCTCGAGGAGGAGCTGCCGTACATGCTCCCCTCCTCGTCGGTGCAGATCCTCGCCGTCAACGGCAAGCCCGCAGGTGTCCAGCTGCCGGCATCGGTCGAGCTGGCCGTCACCGACACCGAGCCGGGCGTGAAGGGGGACACCGTCTCGAACGTGACCAAGCCGGCGACACTGGAGACGGGCGCGGTCGTACAGGTGCCGCTTTTCGTCAACGTGGGCGAGCGGATCAAGGTCGACCCGCGCGAGGCGCGCTACATCTCAAGGGCGTGAGCGTGGGGGAACCCATGGTTCCCCCGCGGACCCCCTCCTTTCGGCTCGGGCAGAGGAGCTCTCGCGAATGGGCTCTCGCCGGAGTGAATCCGGCTTCGCCCGCAGCGCCAGGCTCAGCGGACAGCTGAGGAGGTCGCTGCACGAGAGGAAACGAAGGAGCTGCACGGGAAAACACGCGTTCCCCCGTGCCGATAAGGTCCACAGGCGCTGATGCCGCAACTCGTCGACACGACGATCCGGCTCCTCTCACAGGAGCCGCTCGCCGGCCAGGTGCCGACCGGAGAGGTCCTCCGGATCGCGGAGATCCTCGACAAGGCGGGGTTCGCGTGCCTCGAGGTGTCCGGCGGCGGTGTCTTCGACGCTGCGGTACGCCGCGCCGTCGAGAGCCCGTGGGAGCGGATTCGGGCGCTCGACGCCCGCACGACGACGCCGCTCGGGATCGCGCTGCGCGGCCGGTTCCTCGTCGGCTCGAAACCGGTGAGCGAGGACGTCGTGCGCCGGTTCATCGCGAGCGCCTCGGAGAACGGCATCGAGGTCTTTCGGATCCACGACCCGCTCAACGACGTCGCGAACCTGCGCGACGCGGCCGACGCGATCGTCTCCGCCGGGAAAGCGTTCCACGCCGGCCTCGTGTTCAGCTCCGGTCAGCAGGAGGCCGTCGACGCGCTCGTCGAGCAGGCGAAACGGATTCCCGAGCTCGGCGCGACCAAGGTCGTGATCAACGACCCGACCGACGCGCTCAAGCCTCACCTGACGGAGGAGCTCGTCGAGCGGATCTCCGAGGCAACCGGGCTTCCCGTCGGCTTCTACGTCCAGGGAGCAGCGGGGACGGGCCTCCTGAACGCGGTCGTGGCGACGAGAGTCGGGGCGGAGCTGGTCGCGACGGCGGTGTATCCGCTGGCGCTGATCCTCCACCGCGTCCCCGGCGAATCGCTGATCGAGGCGCTGCACGGGCGCGGGCAGGAGACCGGCGTCGACATCGACCGTCTCTGGCAGGCTGCCGACCTGATCGACGAGCACATCGGCGACGAGCCGGTTGCGCCGATGGCGCCCAGGATCGCCGTCCGGGCTGCCGAGCACGACGTTCCGGCGGGGATCGTCGCCGCCCTCGACATGCACCTGCGCGCGCACGCCGCAGGCGACCGGCTGCTCGACACGCTCGACGAGCTGCGGCGCGTCCGCGAGGACGCGGGCTCGCCTCCCCTGGCGGCGCCGATCGGCCAGATCCTCGCGTCGCAGGCGATGGCCAACGTCCTCTTCGCAAGCCACTATGGGCAGGTCAGCGACGAGTTCCGGATGCTGATCGAGGGTGGGTACGGGCAGACGCCCGCTCCCATCTCCGAGTCGGTCGCACGCGCGGTGGCGGGCCGGCAGCGGACGCAGGCTGCGAGCGCCGCTCCCCCGTCTGTCGAGGATGTCGCCGATCAGGCCGGCGACCTCGCGGCCTCGGAGGAGGATCTCGTGCTGCTGGCGATGTTCGGGGAGCAGGCGCGCACCCTCCTCGAGACGATCCGCGCGCGCCATTCCGGCACGATGTCGCTGATCGCGGGCGACGTCGATTCCAGCCGTGCCGAGCGGATCCGGGAGATCGTGCAGATCGTCCAGGAGAGCGGCGTCGGCGAGATCGAGATCGAGGACGAAGGCATGCGGGTCTCCGTGCGCAAGGCGGACGAGATGCCCGCGCCGGCCGCGTTCCCGGTTGCTGCCGAGTCGCCCGGCGACGACGGCAGCGGGGCAGTGACCCCCGGTAACGGGCTCGTGCGGGTGGAGTCGCCGATGCCCGGCGTCTTCTACCGCTCCGCCGATCCGGGCGCGCCTCCGTTCGTGTCGGTCGGAGAGGTCGTGCGTGAGGGCCAGACGCTGTGCCTGATCGAGGCGATGAAGCTCTTCAACGAGCTCAAGGCCGACCAGGACGGACTCGTGCGCGCGATCCACGTCGACAACGCCCAGCCTGTGGAGTACGGACAGCTCCTGTTCGAGCTCGAGCCCGTCGTCGGCCCACCGACCCTTTAGTAGCGGCATGTTCTCGCGGATTCTCGTCGCCAACCGCGGTGAAATCGCCGTGCGGGTGATGCGAGCGGCCCATGAGCTCGGGATCGAGGCCGTGGCGATCTATTCGACCGCCGATGCCGACGCGCTGCACGTGCGGCTTGCCGACCGGAGTGTCTGCATCGGGCCGCCTGCCGCCGTCGACAGCTATCTGCGGATCCCGAACGTGATCGCCGCCGCCGCGACGACCGGCTGCGACGCCGTGCACCCCGGCTATGGGTTCCTGGCCGAGAACGAGGCATTCGCGGAGGCGGGCGCGGACAACGACCTCGTCTTTATCGGGCCGAGCCCGTCCGTGATGGGGCGTCTGGGCGACAAGGTGCAAGCGAAGGCGGAGATGCGAAGCGCAGGCGTTCCACTTGTGCCCGGGACGGACGGCGCCGCGTCTCTCGACGAGGCGCGCCGCGCGGCGGGGGACATCGGCTACCCGCTGCTCCTGAAGGCGGCTGCCGGCGGCGGGGGCAAGGGGATGCGGCTCGTCGCCGATCCGGACGAGCTCGACGATGCCTACGCGGCTGCGACGGCCGAGGCGGAGGCCGCGTTCGGGAACAGCTCGCTGTACGTGGAGCGGGCGGTTTCGCCGACACGGCACGTCGAGATCCAGGTGCTCTGCGACACGGCCGGGGGCGTGCTGACGCTCGGCGAGCGCGAGTGTTCGATCCAGCGCCGTCACCAGAAACTGATCGAGGAGTCGCCCTCGTGCGCACTCACAGCGGAGACACGTGAGGCGATGGAGAGCTCCGTCGAGCGCGCCTGCCGCCAGGTCGGGTACGTCAATGCGGGAACGTTCGAATTCATCCTCGCGCCGGACGGCGAGCCGTACTTCATCGAGGTCAACTGCCGCCTCCAGGTCGAGCACCCCGTGACCGAACTGGTGACGGGCCTCGACATCGTCCGCAGGCAGATCGAGATCGCCGCGGGCGAGCCACTCGCTCTCACCGGGCGCGCGCCCCGAGCCGGCCACGCGATCGAGATCAGGATCAACGCCGAAGACCCGGCGCAGGGATTCGCGCCCGCGCCCGGCACGGTGACGCGCTTCCGCCCTCCGCTCGGGCCCGGCGTCAGGGTCGACACCGCGGTCGAGGAGGGCGCTGCGATCCCGCCGTTCTACGACTCGATGATCGCGAAGATCATCGTCCACGACGAGACCCGGGACGCGACGATCGGCCGCACGATCCGTGCGCTCGAGGAGCTGGAGGTCGAGGGCATCCCCACCACGAGAGAGCTCGCGCTCGATGTGCTGCGCTCCGCCGGCTTTGCGAGGGGTAAGTACTCGACCAGCTACCTTGCGGAGATGGAACATCGCCTCCCGTCGATCGCGCGGACATGACGACTGTCGGCCGGCGCCAGTCGCGCCGGACGGCGCTGTTCCTGCTCTACCAATGGGACGTCACCGGTCAGCCGCTCGGCTCGCTGTACGACGGCGAGCCCGACGAGTTCGCCTTCGAGCTGGCAGGCGCCGTTGTGGCGAAGGCGCCGCACCTCGACGGGCGGATCACCGCCGCGTCGGACGCGTGGGCCGCCGACCGCCTCGGTACGCTCGAACGGAACGTTCTGCGGATCGGCGTCCATGAGCTGGAGGAGGAAACGGTGCCACACGAGGTGGCGATCAATGAGGCTGTCGTGCTGGCGAAGCGCTACGCGACGGACGAGGCTGCCAAGCTCGTCAACGGGATCCTCGGGCAGATCCAGCGCGAGCAGGAAGAGGCGGCTGTATGACTACCAGCAACGAATCGCTCGGCCGTGCGCAGGAGTTGCTCGAGCGCCTGCAGACGAAGCTCGCCGACCTCGAGCGGGCCGCCGAGTCGGGTGAGACCGACGGCGCCGTCGACGATCTGGCGCAGATCGCCGAGATCGCCAAAGAGATCGAGGCGGAGGTGCAGCGGGCGAGGCAAGCGGCGGATGCGGGCGCCTGACGAGCTGCGTGCGCTCGCCGACGAGTACGTCGCCGAGCTCGCACTGACGCCCGAGCTGTCCGGCCTCGAGGCGGCGATGCGCTATGCGCTCGTCGGGGGCAAGCGTGTGCGCGCCGTCATCTGTCTCGCCACCACCGAGGCTGCCGGCTGCGACCCCGACGCGGCGCTTCCGGCTGCAGCGGCGCTCGAGCTGGTGCACGCGTTTTCGCTCGTCCACGACGACCTCCCCTGCATGGACGACGACCGCGAACGGCGCGGGCGTCCAAGCACGTGGGCGCAGTTCGGCGAAGGCGTCGGGCTACTCGCCGGCGACGCGCTCCTGGCCGAAGCGTTCCGGCTTGCGCTCGCATATCCAACGCCCGACCTTGCTCGTGAGCTCGCGCAGGCGACGCTCGGGATGATCGGCGGTCAGTACCTGGACATCGGCGACACGAACGTCGATCTGGCCGAACTGCACCGCCTGAAGACCGGTCGCCTGTTTGCGGCGTCGGTCGGTCTCGGGCTCTGGGTCGCAGGTGTGCCGGTCGGCGAGCAGGCGCCGTGGCGTGGTTTCTCCGAGGAGCTCGGCCTGCTCTTCCAGGTCGTCGACGACGTCCTCGACGGCGACGGCTACGTCACGCGACTCGGTGAGGCGGGCGCCCGCGCACTTGCCGGCGAGGCCGCTGCGCGTGCGCGCGAGCGGCTCGACTCGGTCCCCCGCGACACGTCGATCCTCGCCGAGATCGTCGACGCGCTGGCCGTTCGCACGGCGTAAAAACCCGGACTCCGGGCGCCGCCCGGTGCGGCTTGACGCTAAAGGCACAAGCACGACCCGCCGATGTCGTGCGAGTGCTGGGATTCCAGTTCACCGCTGTGCTCCGCCGCCTGGTGGGGATCGCGATCACCTCCGTGCTCATGGCCGCCGGCCTGGTCTCCGGCTGCGCGCACGAGGCGAAGGGCGTCTCCGGCCAGGCCGTCGTGAGGGTGGACGAACGTGATTTCAAGATCACGGCGACACGGACTGTCCGGGCCGGTGAGATCGAGATCGTGAGCCGAAACCACGGACCCGACGACCACGAGCTGCTCGTGGTGCGCCAGGGGGGCGCGGCAAAGCTGCCGATGCGGCGCGACGGGATCACGGTCGACGAGGATGCGCTCGAGCCCGTCAAGGCGGGCGCGTTGGAGCCGTTCGCCGGCGGCACGGTCGGCGTCCTGCATTTGAACCTGACACCCGGCCGCTACGTCCTCTTCTGCAACATGGCCGGCCACTTCCTGGGCGGGATGCACACGACGCTGGTGGTGCGGTAGACGATGCGCCGGGAACGAGCCTTCAGCCCCTTCGCAACCCGCGGCCGCCGGGTGATCGGGGCCATCCTCGTGACGTTCGGGCTGTTCACGGCATTGAGCGTGACGCTGTCCATCCGGGCGTCGTCGCGCTCGCAGAACCAGGCCGTCGTGGTCGAAGTGGCCGCACGGCAGCGAACGCTGGCAGAGCGCTACGTCAAGGAGCTCCTGCTCGTCCGCAGCGGTGCCAGAGCCGACCCAGGAACGATCGGGAACCTGCTGTCGCAGAGCGCCACCGTCCTCCTCGACGGCGGCGACGTGCCGGCGGTCGCGGGCGACGACGACAGCACGACGCTGACGGCCCAGACCGTGCCGCTCGTGCGGGCGCAGCTCGAGCAGGAGCGGCGTCTCGTCATGGACCTCACCGCCACCGGCAGCGCAATCCTGGCCGGAAAGCCCGTCGACCGCCTCCCGACGACTGCGCACGAGCATCTCGGTCAGCTCCCGCCGCTGCAGCGCCTGCGCGTCCTCGCGGCCCTGACGTCCAATGTCGCACTCAACTCCGCTCGTACGATCGCGACGCATACCGACCGCAACGTCAGCAGCCTGGTGGTACTGCAGATCCTGCTCGGTGTGGGGAGCTTCGCCGTGTCTTTGCTGCTCTCGCTGGCGCTGATCGCCGCCACGCGGCGTCAAACCGCCCACTTCCGCAGCCTCGTCACTCGCTCCACCGACCTCGTCCTCGTCTTCGGTGCGGGTGCCTGCCGCTACGCGAGCGACTCGGTGACCGAGATGCTGGGTCGGGACGAGCAGGCGTTGCTCGGGCCGGCGCTGCTCGATCTCGTTCATCCCGACGACCAGGCAGCCGTCCGGTCGGCGGTGCTGCACGCCGAGCCCCACGAGCTTGTCTTCCGGCTCTCGAACAGGTTCGGCGAGTGGCGGCACGTCGAGGCGCACGTCACCGATCTGCGCGACGACCGACGGATCCGCGGCGTCGTGCTCAACGCGCGCGACGTCACGGAGCGCGTCCGGCTGGAGGAGGAGCTGACCCGGCAGGCGTTCCACGACGGCCTCACGGGCCTCGCCAACCGCGGGCTCTTCCGCGACCGGCTCGACCAGGCACTCGTACGCTCCGAGCGGTCGCGCGAGACGCTCGCAGTGCTGCTCATCGATCTCGACGGGTTCAAGCAGGTCAACGACAGCCTCGGTCACGACGCGGGGGATCACCTCCTGCAGGAGGTGGCGCGACGGTTCGGCGGCGTCGTCCGCGGGAACGACACGCTTGCACGGCTCGGGGGCGACGAGTTCGCGGTGCTCGTCGACGGCGCCGGCGAGCAGCACGCCGTCGCCGTCGCGCGGCGCCTGCTCGAGTCGCTGGCGGGCTCGATGTCGGTCGCCGGCCGCGACCTGACGCTGGCGGCGAGCATCGGGGTCGTCGTCCATCCCGGTGGGGCGGGCTCAAGCGACGAGCTGATCCGCCATGCCGACGTTGCCATGTACGCCGCGAAGGAGTCGGGCCGCGGGCGCGTCGAGGTCTTCCAGCTGGAGATGGCGCGCGAGCTCGGCGAGCTACTCGGTCTCGAGCACGAGCTTCGGCTCGGCCTCATGCGCGGCGAGTTCACGCTCGAGTACCAGCCCGAGGTCGACGTCGAGACGCATCGCATCGTCGGCGTCGAGGCGCTGCTGCGGTGGAACTCGCCCACGCGGGGGCTCGTCGTCCCGGATCAGTTCATCCCGGTGGCCGAGGCCACCGGCGTGATCATCCCGCTCGGAGACTTCGTGCTCCACGAGGCGTGCGCACAGACGGCACGCTGGCACCGCGAGGGTTTCCTGCCGCAGGGCTTCGTCACCTGGGTCAACCTCTCCGGCAAGCAGCTCACGTCGGGTGGGGTGGCGACGTCGGTCGAGCGCGCGTTGCGCGCCAACGATCTGTCGCCGCGGCTGCTCGGTCTCGAGGTCACGGAGACGGCGATCGTCGTCGACGGGGCAGTCGGCGACCGGGCACGAGAAGATCTCAAGCGGTTGCACGACAACGGGGTGCGTATCGCGATCGACGACTTCGGCACCGGGTTCTCATCTCTCGGTCACCTTCGGCGTTTCCCGGTCGACATCCTCAAGGTCGACCGGTCGTTCGTCCACGGGGTCGAGCACGACGCGAAGGACGCAGCGATCACCGCCAACCTCGCCAGTCTTGCGCACGCGCTGGGGCTCCTCGCGGTCGCCGAGGGGATCGAGTCCGATGGCCAGCTGGCCTCGGTGCGGGAGCTCGGCTGCGACCTGGCGCAGGGGTTCCTGTTCGCAAAGCCGATTCCGGCGGACGAGTTGCGTGAGGTGCTCGCCGGCCGGCTCGACGCGGGAGAGGACTCGCCGCTCCGCGAGTCGGCCTAGCACCAGACGGTCCGTAGAATCGGCGTGTGAAGAAGCGGCTCGACCTCGTCCTGGTCGAGCGCGGGCTCGCGGAAACGCGCTCCCAGGCGCAGGCGCTCGTGCTGGCAGGGCTCGTGAACGGCTATGACAAGCCGGGTACACAGGTCGACGAGGACGCGCTGCTCGAGGTCGAGCGTCCGCCTCGCTTCGTGTCCCGTGGTGGCGACAAGCTCGCACACGCGCTCGCTGCGTTCGGCGTCGACCCTGGGGGCCGCGACTGCCTCGACCTCGGCGCCTCGACGGGGGGCTTCACCGACTGTCTCTTGCAGGAAGGCGCGCGGAGGGTGATCGCGCTCGACGTCGGTCACGGCCAGCTTCATCCGCGACTGCGTGCCGACCCGCGCGTCAGCGTCCTCGAGCGTACGAACGCCAGAGAGGTGGCGACGCTGCCGTTCGCGCCGGACGTGATCGTCTGCGATGTCTCGTTCATCTCGGTGCGGACGGCGTTGCCGCCGTCGCTCGCGCTTGCGCGACGCGGGTGGGAGGCGCTGGTGCTCGTGAAGCCGCAGTTCGAGGCCGGCCGCAAGGACGTCCCGAAGGGCGTAGTCCGCGACGCCGACGTGCACCGCAGAACGCTCTCGGCCCTGGCCGGCGCCGCGGCGCGGTGGGGTTGCACCGTCGCGGGCGTCGTAGACTCCGGGCTCCCCGGCCCGAAGGGGAACCGGGAGTTCTTTCTGCATCTCGTGAACAGGCCGCTGACGACACCGCCCGACCAGATCGATCGCTGGATCGACGATGCCGTCGGCTAGCGCCCGCGTCGCACGCGCCGCCGTGATCACACACGGCAAGGCGGCCACGATCGGCCCCGCCCTGGCGCGGCTGCAGACCGTGGCCGGCGAGGCCGGCGTGCAGCTGGTCGTGCCCCCCGAAGAGGCGGAGAAACACGGGGTTGCCCCCGTCGACGGGGACGCCGGCACGGTCGACATCGCAGTCGTCCTCGGTGGAGACGGCACGATGCTCAGGGCACTCACGCGCTATCTCGGGACGGGGGTGCCGGTGATCGGAGTCAACTTCGGACGTGTCGGGTTTCTCAGCTCGATGCAGCAGGACGCGCTCGAGGACGGCATCCGGCGCGTGTTTGCCGGTGAGTACGACATCGTCGAGCTCGCCACGATCGAAGTGGAGCATGACGGCGGACGGTCCGTCGCCGTCAACGACGCCGTCGTCACGAGCGGGACGCTCGGCCGCATGGTCGAGCTCGAGTGGGCCGTCGGCGGCGAGGACCTCGGCACCCAGCCGTGCGACGGCGTCATCTGCGCCACTCCGTCCGGGTCGACCGCCTACAACCTCTCGAACGGCGGTCCCGTCCTGGTCTGGGGCATCGACGCGCTTGCGATCACCTTTGTCGCGCCGCACTCGTTGCACGCCCGGCCGCTCGTCGTTCCACGCGGCTTGGATGTCATCATCTGCAACCGTACGACCGACGTTCCGGCCGTCGTGCTCGTCGACGGCCACCGGACCGGCGAGATGAAGCCCGTCGACGGTACCGTCGTCGTCCGCCTCGGGCCGGAGCGGTCGCTCCTCGCCACCCTGCCCGACGCCACGTTCGTCCGCCGCTACCGTCAGAGCTTTGCTTCGTAGGCTCCGGATCGAGAATCTCGTGCTCATCCGCGCGGTCGAGCTCGAGCTCGCCCCGGGTCTGAACGCGCTCACGGGCGAGACGGGAGCCGGGAAGACGATCTTCGCCCAGGCCGTGGGTCTCCTCCTCGGTGCGCGGGGCGAGGTCGCCGCCGTCGGCCCCGCAGGTGACGAGGCCTACGTCGAGGCCGAGCTCGACGTCCCGGCCGGGTTCTTCGACGACGAGAACGTCGGAGCGCTCGCTGAGCTCCGGCCGGAGGACGAGACGGGGCTCGTGGCGGCGAGACGGATCTTCGCCGACGGGCGTACCCGCGCCTATGCGTGGGGGCGGGCCGTCGCGCGCGAGGATCTGACGGCCGCGGTCGAGCGGCTCGTGGCGATGTCGGGCCAGTTCGAGCAACGCCGTCTGTCGCGGCCGTCGTATCAACTCGATCTGCTCGACGGCTTCTGCGGCGCCGAGCAGGCTGAGCTCCGCCGCAAAGCACGTGGCGCGTGGCGCGACGTCGGCGCCGCACGCCGCCGGCACGAGGAGCTGTCGCAAGATGCGGGGGCGGCGGCGGCCCGGCTGGAGGAGCTGCAGATGCTCGTCGAGACGACGGAAGGCCTCGAGAGCGGCGAGGAGGATGCCCTGCGTGCCGACCGCGCACGGTTGCTGCACGCATCGGATCTCGTGGCCGCTGTCGCAGCGGCCGCAGAGGCGCTTTCGCCGGAGGAAGGAGACGGCGCCGTGTCGCTGGCCGCGCGCGCTGAGCGCGCGCTGGCTCCCGTCACCCCGATCGCTCCCGAGTTGGCCGCTGCGGGGGAGGAGCTGCGCGAGCTCGGCGTCCGGCTCGGCGAGACGGGCAGCGAGCTTCGGCGCAGCCTCGCGTCTTTCGAGACCGATCCGGAGCGCCTCGACGACGTCGAGCGCAGGCTCGAACGGCTCGCCGAGCTCAGGCGTCGATTCCGCTGTGACACGACCGACGAGCTTCTGGCACGCCGGAGCGAGGCCGTCGCGGTGCTCGACGAGCTCGGCGACGGTGGCGACCCCCTGGAGGCGGCTGCACGCGAACTGACCACTGCCGAGATCCGCTACGACCGCATCGCCGACGAGCTTCGACAGGCGCGTGCGGCCGCCACCGGGCCCTTCGCGGCTGAGGTGACCGAGGAGCTCCAGGGGCTCGGCATGGGCGAGGGGCGGTTCCGCGTCGATCTCCGCGAGCATGGGGGAGGGCCGACCGGCTGCGACGAGGTGGCGTTCCTGGTGCAGCTGAACCGGGGCCTTCGGTTTGCGCCGGTCGCGGACACGGCCTCCGGCGGCGAGCTCTCCCGCATCGCGCTCGCGCTCGCCGCGGTTGCGCTCGGTGGGCCTGGGGGCGACGGCGCTGCCGGCATGCAGACGCTGGTATTCGACGAGATCGACGCCGGTATCGGCGGCCAGACGGCCCACCATGTCGCCGGCACCTTGCGACGCCTCGCCGCGCGCGCGCAGGTCGTGACGATCACGCACCTGCCGCAGATCGCAACGGTTGCCGATGCGCATCTCCGTGTCGAGAAGGTCGAGGGCGATCCGACATTGACCGTGATCGAGCGCCTCGACGACGCACAGCGGCGCGATGAGCTGGAGCGCATGCTGGGTGGGCAGGACTTTCTCGCGGCCACCCTCGCGCGAGCCGACGGTTCGAGCTAGTCGCGGTCGAGCTTGTCCACAGTCTTTCCACAGACCGGGCAACCGTGCGCCAGAATGTGCCACCTTGCCCGGTGAGTTCCCCACAGGCGCACGATGGTGATTGTCGAGCACACGGCTCCCGCGCGTCTCGGGCGCCGCACGAAGGATCTCGTCAAGCGGCTGCGGCCGGACGAGATCGCAATCATCGATCACACCGACCTCGACCGCGTGTCTGCCGAGGAGCTCGCCGAGGCAGGCGTGCGTGTCGTCGTCAACGTGGCTCCGTCCGCAAGCGGCCGCTTTCCCAATACGGGGCCGCTCGAGCTGGTGCGCAGCGGCGTGTGTCTGATCGACGCTCCGGGAGCGGATCTCTTCGAGGACGTGACGGACGGCGAAGTCCTGACCGTCCGCGGCTCGAGCCTGTACCGAAACGGCACCTGCCTCGTGCGTGGCCGGGCGCTCTCGACCACCGACCTCGAGCGCTCGCTCGCGGAGCAACGCACGCGCGTCACCGACGCGCTCGAGGCGTTCGCCGACAACACCCTGCGCCACCTGCGCGAGGAGGGCGGGCTGCTCTCCGAAGGCATCGCCTTTCCCGCGCTGGAGACGCGCTTCCGCGATCGGCACGCCCTGGTCGTCGCCCGCGGCCCCGGCTACAAGCGCGACCTCAGGATCGTCCGCCCGTACATCCGCGACTTCAAGCCCGTGCTGATCGCCGTCGACGGCGGCGCCGACGCGCTGCGCGAGGCCGGGCTGCGTCCGGACGTCATCGTCGGCGACATGGACTCCGTCACGGACGAGGCTTTGCGGTCGGGCGCCGAGCTCCTCGTCCACGCCTACCAGGACGGTCGCGCGCCCGGCGCGGTCAGGCTCGAGCGCATGCGGCTCCGCTACGAGACGGTTGCCGCGCCCGGTATCAGCGAAGACATCGCCCTCCAGCTCGCCCACGCGAAAGGCGCTCAGCTCATTGTCGCCGTCGGCACCCATTTCAACCTCGTCGAGTTCCTCGAGCGCGACCGTGCCGGGATGGCGTCGACCTTCGTGACGCGGCTCAAGGTCGGTGAGGTGCTCGTCGACGCGAAGGGCGTTTCGCGCCTCGTCAACCAGCGCGTGGGGCTCGCACCGCTGATTGCGTTCGCGCTCGTCGGCATGGCTGCGATCGTCGTCGCGATCCTTGCCTCGCCGGCGCTCCGCAACGTGATCTCGTCCGTGACGCGCGGGTTGGCCAGCGCCCTCGGGCTCTAAGACCGCGTCGTCGTGTTCGACTTCCGGTATCACGTCGCGTCGCTGATCGCGGTCTTCATCGCGCTTGTGATCGGGATCCTCATCGGCATCGGGCTCTCGGGAAAGGGATTCGTCAGCGACGCCGAGCGGAAGAACCTCGAGCACGAGATCTCGGCGCTGACGAGCGATCGCAACACGGCCCGGACGCAGCTCGCCGACCTGACGCGACAGCAGGCCGCGACAGAGCACTACGCCGACCAAACCTACGCGGCGCTCGTCAAGGGCCGGCTCGACAAGCTGCGGATCGCGGTCGTCTACCTCGGCTCGGTCAACGAGACGATCGACGGCGCCGTGACGCAGGCCGTCCACGCAGCCGGCGGTCGCATCGTCCGGACGCGCGCGCTGCGCCTGCCGATCGACCTCAAGGCGATCGAGCGGATCGTCTCCAAGCGGCCGGCGCTGGCGGGCTATGCCGGCGCCGACCGCGTCGGCGATCTCGGGCACGACATCGCCGTCGAGCTCGTCATCGGCGGCACGACACCGCTGCTCGACGCGCTCGGCGACGTCGTGCTCGTGGAGCGCGAAGGTGGCGGCCAGCCACCGGCGGACGGCGTGGTCGTCGCCCGCCCGGCGCCGCCGCAGCAAGGTGTGACCCACGAGTTCCTCGTCGGCATGTACGCCGGTCTCGCCAGCGCCGGCGTGCCCGCCGTGGGCGTCGAGCGGACTGCGCCGGCAACGAGCGCGATCAAGGCGTTCTCGCGGGGCGGGCTTTCGACCGTCGACAGCATCGAGACGTCCGCGGGCCGGCTCGCGCTCGTGCTCGAGCTCGGCGGCGCCGGATCGGGGCACTACGGGGTGGAGGCAACCGCGACGAGCGGTCTGCTGCCGGCGGTCACGCCGCTCCCGGTCACCGGCGGATAGACCGCGGCGTGGACGACCGTCTCACGATCCTCATCGCCGCCCGGGACGAGGAGGAGCGGATCGGCTCGACCGTGGCCGAGCTGCACGCCACGTTCCCGGAGGCCGAGATCGTCGTCGCCGACGACGGCTCCCGGGACGCCACCGCCGAGCGCGCCGAGACCGCCGGTGCCCGGGTCGTGCGCCTGCCGCGGCGCGGCAAGGGTCAGGCGCTGACGCTCGGCGAGCAAACCGCCGGGCCAGGACCGCTGCTCCTGTGCGACGCCGATCTCCGCGGCGATCTGCGACCGCTGCTGGCGGCCGAGCGGGAC
>JACXTT010008770.1_pt1 | contig 13960 bp, 11 predicted proteins | sample 9270951 | NCBI WGS metagenome assembly JACXTT01 (sample SAMN15532306, study PRJNA645909) | rock metagenome | isolation source: weathered quartz diorite | place: Puerto Rico | collected 2017-06-21 | reverse complement strand
GGGATTACCACGGGTTAGCGTGGGGGATGATCTCTTACTTTCTTCCTATGAAAGAAGCGCAATGCCCCGTTTCCCGCATCGGAAGACAGTAGCTTGTGCGCGGTCTGACGGGAGAAGGCGTGAAAATCGCGCACCGATCCCGGGTCTGTAGCGAGCACTTTGATCACCTGCCCCGAGTTCATGTCGTTGAGCGACTTCTTGGTCCGCAGGATCGGCAGGGGACAGTTCAGCCCGCGGGCGTCCACCTCGCGATCAAAATGCATGGTGCCCGCGGCACAGGGAGGACTCAAAACGTGGTCTCGAGATCATTCCGGCGCAGTCAGGGGCAGGCCGGCACGGGCCCATGCCAGTACCCCGCCTTGCAGGTTCTGGACTTGCTCGAACCCATGCTCTGCCAGCCAGGCACAGGCCTGAGCGGAACGAGCACCGGACTGGCAATACACCACGAGCAAGACGCTGGGATCCAGTTCTTCGTAGCGCCCGGGAAGCTGATTCAACGGAATGTGCTTCGAGCCGCCGATTGAACCTCGAGCCACTTCGGGATCGGTGCGCACGTCCAGCACAGCGACAGAGCCCCCTTGCCGTAACTGCTCAAGGTGCTCAGGATCGATTTGGTTTATAGGGGCCATGGATATCATGAGCGGACTTGACAACGCCACCATGATACCAGTCAGTGCCCCGGAGCCGCCTAGACGCCAACGTTGCGATCTAGCAGCAGCTGCGAAAGCCGCACGTCAGCGGATTCGAGGCGTGTCACCAACAGCTCCAGAAAGGCCGCGGTAAACTGGTGGCGACAGCTTTCAGTCGCCGCGTTGAGTGCATCGGCTTTGATCTCGATGACTGTAATCTCGGTGACGCTGGCCACGCTCGCGCTGCGCTTGAACTCTCTCCGTGCCAGATAGGCCATCTCGCCAAAACACTCGCCCACCTTTAGGACGTTAAGGACCCTATCGCTCTTGGTCACTTTGACCTCACCTGAAGCCAGGATAAAGAACGAGGTGCCGGTTTCGCCCTCGCGAATCAGCGAAGTGCCGGCTGCAATGCGGTGCCAATTGGATATGTGCAAGACCTGCCAGATGTCAACATCGGTGAAGTTGCGAAAGAACTCCAGGCGACGCAATGTGTTGAACTTCTCGGTATCAGGGACCGGCTGCTCCGGCGTCTGCAAGTTGTTGAACACGCGCACCAAGTCCTGCGCCAGCTCGTCCCATGTCTGATAGCGGGTTTCCAGCCTCTTCTGGAGCATCTTCTTCACGATCTGATCCACCGGCGTGGGGACCTCCGGTCGGAAAATGCTGGGCGGAGGCGGGTCCACGTTGATGATCTGGAACACCATGCTGTAGTTGTTAGTGGCTTTGAAGGGCAAGCTGCCGGTGAGGAGTTGATACATGACCACCCCGAGCGAGAAGATGTCCGTCTGGTGGGTAAGCTGCTGCTCCTGTACCTGCTCCGGCGACATATAAGCCGGCGAACCGATGCCGCTGACCTGCGTGGTTTCTGCAGCCGTGGTGAGGGCAGCACCGAAGTCCGAGATCTTGATGTCGGTGTCCTTGGCGCGCAGGATATTTGCCGGTTTGATATCGCGGTGAATTACCCCGTGCCGGTGGGCGTAATCCAGGGCCTTACAGCACTTGAAAATAATTTCGACGATTTTGTTCACCGACAGCAAGCTGTCATGCTTGGTGTGTTGCTCAAGCGTTCCACCTTCCACATACTCCATGACTATGTAGCTGCCCTCCTCGTCGGCGACCGCGTCGAAGATGGCGGCAATATGTGGATGAGACAGCTTGCCCGCTAGTGAAGCCTCGGTCAGGAACAACTTGCGGAAGCGCTTGCCGTGCTCCTTGTCACCTAGCACCTCGCGTTCTACGACCTTGACCGCCACCTTCCGATTGGCGAAAGGGTCCATCCCCAGGTAGACGGCGCTTGTTGCGCCCTTACCCAGCTCGCTGAGAATTTGGTACTTACCGATCTTTTGGATCATTCGCTGCGCACCAGCGTTGTCGGGAGAGCCGAGCCAAGAACCTTGAGTTCGTTGTTATGCTTAAGCCCAGGTCAGAAACGGAAATAAATCAATGGACTAATAGTATTGGGTCGACCCCATTTCTATCTCGCGAGGGCCTGCTTACAGTCACTTCATTGTCGGCAGCGGACGGCACGTCTGAAGCACCGTCAACGACGGGCTGCAGGAACCGGACCAAGCCGCCGGGCGGCCGCGCGGCACCAAAGAGACAGGCGGCGAGACCCTGGCTCTCTGATGTGGCTGCTGGTGCCCGTGTCCTATTGCTGGCGCTGCTCCCTGCGACGTTCCGCATCCAGCACGCGCAATTCCTTCAGGCGAGCCTCGGCGCTAGAAAGCTGATAGAAGTCTCCGTCTCCCGCTTTCAGCGCGATTTGAAGTTGGTCGATCGCCGCTGGAATGCTGCCTAGCCTGACGTAGGCCTCCGCCAGCGAGCGATGCTGCTGGAGCGTCTGGCCCAAGGCTGCGAAGCATTCCGCCTGAAGCTGGTAGAGGCGGGCATCCGCATGACTGTAATCGAGCGCACGCGAGACAAGCTGCAGGGCCTCTTTCGCTCGCTTCATATCAAGCAGCACGCGCGCATAGTCGTACGTGATGGCGCGATTGTGGGGGAAGCGCTTGATGGCCGCAGCGTAGAGCTCAACTGCGCCGCGCGCGTCACCTGAAGCGGCCTTGACCCGCCCAGCGAGCGCGACCACGATCGCGGAGTCCGGCGCCTCTGAGAGCAGCGTCGCCATCTCGCGGGTGGCGCGCTGGTAATCCTTAAGCCGCAGCAGCGACATCACCAGGCCGTAGCGAGCGGGCACGTCGTTCACCGTCTTCTTCTCGTTGAGGATGTCGTCGAAGAAAGCGACGGCGTCGCGTGGGCTCATGTCTCGCGCTTCGAGTCGAGCCCGGATCAACTGGAAATCCAAGCTATCGGGCACCTGCTTGTACGGCAATCCCTGAACTCGGCTCTCCACGTCCGCGATACGCTCGTAGGTCAATGGGTGCGTCCGAGCATAGGAAGGGGCGTTGGTCTCGTACAGTCGGTACGAGCGCTGCAGCTTCTCCAGGAATGCCGGCATGGCGCGGGGATCGAAGCCTGATTTCTCCAGGATCTGGACGCCGACACGGTCCGCTTCACGCTCGTTGTCACGCGTAAAATTAACTGCGGTCTGGTACGTCGCGTATTGGGCACCGGCCACTGCTGCCTGGGCCAGATCGGGGCTGGAGCGCGCTGCCAGGATGGCCACTGCGAGCGCTGCGAGGGAGGCGAGCCCAGCTTGTTTCTGCTGGGTAAAAAGCCGCGCGATATGGCGCTGAGAAACATGGCCGATTTCGTGCGCAAGTACAGCGGCCAGCTCCGATTCGCTTTGCGCCGTAATGATCAGGCCGGTGTAGACACAGATAAACCCTCCGGGCAACGCGAAGGCGTTCACGGTCTTATCGTTAAGGACAAAGAACTCGAATTGCTGTTCCACGTTAGGGGCGTTCGCGACCAGCCGGTATCCCAACCCATTGACGTAGTCGGTGACTTCGGGGTCATCCAGGTACTGCGGTGCGGCCCGTATCTGGAGCATGATGCTTTCGCCGAGCTGCCGCTCCTGCTGTGCCGTGATGGTGGTGCGCGATGCGTCTCCTAACTCCGGCAAGTCGTCGGCCAGAGCCCCCGAGAAACCAATCGCAAGCAACGCGTAAGCGAATGGGAACAGCTGTCTCATGGTGCTATGATACCTCTCGTCTGTCGCAAGTTTCCGGCGCGCCGCGCAAGCTTCGTTGAAACCGTGGCGGACGCGTCCGATCGCTTCCGTATGAGCAAACTGACCCATTTTGATCCCAACGGCCAAGCTCACATGGTAGACGTGGTGGACAAGCAGGAGACCCACCGTCTCGCCGTGGCCGCCGGCCGTATCGTTATGCAAGCGTCGACACTGGCGCTGATACTGGACGGCCGCGCGACAAAGGGCGACGTGCTTGGCGTAGCGCGCATCGCGGCAATACAGGCTGCCAAACGGGCTGGGGAGCTCATTCCGCTGTGCCATCCGCTTGCGCTCACGCGCGTCGCGGTCGATTTCGAGGTGGACCGCAGCGCCAGTGCCCTGCAGTGCCGGGCCACGGTGGAGACAATCGGGCGCACCGGTGTAGAAATGGAAGCGTTGACAGCCGTCACGGTCGGGCTGCTTACCATCTATGACATGTGCAAGGCGGTCGACCGCGGTATGTGCCTTGAGCACGTGCGACTGCTGGAGAAAAATGGTGGTCGGTCTGGACACTGGGTTGCAGCGGAGTCAGGGTCAGGCCCCGGGACCGAGGGTTAACGCGTATCACGCTGACTCCCGAGGCCCGATCCGGCAGGATATCGATGACTTTCGGAACCAGCTCCAGCTGGCCACCTTTCCCAACACTGGTCGTGGGACTCGCTTTCGGTCTACAGCCGCTCGCACATTCGGCGGACGTAGGCAAGGCAAAGGGTCAGCAGCTCGCTCACGATGTGTATAAGGGCAATTGCCTGGCTTGTCATCGAATCCCAGGCGATCCCAGTGCGGTGAGCCTGGCCGATATCGGACCGCCCCTGCTCCAGATGCGGGAGCGCTTTCCAGACCGCGCCGCCCTGCGCAGCCAGCTCTGGGACCCCACGGCGCGGAACCCGCAAACGGTAATGCCGCCGTTCGGGAAACACAAGGTTCTGTCGGAAGACGAGATCGATTTGATCGTCGACTACATCTATCAGTACTAAGGCCGCCAGCTAGCATATGAAACTAACGAGCCGGACGCCGCTCGCCACGATGCGCGTCGGCGGCACGCGATGCCTCGGCTTCTTGGCGTGTTTCCGCTCCTAACATTTGCGCGCGTCCGCCGGCCGCGAATGGCGCCGTCCTTGAGCTCCCGCATTGTATGCCGCCTCTTGCTCGCCGTCGCCACATCATGTACCCCAGCGCTTGCACTGGCCGGCCCTGCAGAGGACCGAGCGCAGCTGGTCGAGTTCTTCGAGAGGCGTTTTCCTGGGGTGCCGCTGGAGGACTATGTTTACGGGGCGCTGATTGCCAACCCGGGTGGACGTGAACAGTACGAGCAAATCATGGAGTTTCCACCTTTTCTGGGAGACATAGAGAAGGGCAAGAAGCTCTGGGAAACCGCCTTTCACAACGGCAGGACTTTCGCAGATTGTTTCCCCAGGGACGGACACAACGTGGTGGGGAACTATCCCTACTTCGACGAGACGCTTGGCAAAGTAGTCTCGTTTGAAAACGCGATCAACGCCTGCTTGCGCACCAACGGCGAGGCGGAGCTCGCGTATGGCGAACGCGAGCCCATGGGGCTTTTGACCGCCTATGCACGCACTCTGTCGGACGGCATGCCTATCAACATCCGCGTGGATTCGCCGGGTGCGTTAGCACGGTACGAAGCAGGCAAGAAATTGTTCTTTCGACGCATCGGGCAATTGAACGCTGCCTGCGCCGGCTGCCACCTGCACAACGCCGGCAAGATCATGCGCATGGAGATTATTTCCCCGGCACTGGGCCAAGCGACGCACTGGCCCATCTTCCGGGGCGGCGAGGAGCTGATGACATTCCAGGCCCGGTTCAAGCGCTGCATGGAGCAGATGCGGGCGGTGCCCTATGGCTTCGACAGCGACGAGTGGAACAACTTGGAGTACTTCCTGACTTATCTGAGCAACGGGCTGCCGCTGAAGTCTGCGGTCTTCAGGAAGTAACGCAGGCCTTCTCTGCATGCGATCGGTCCGCGGCGATCGCCAGGACGCGCGACACCGTCTTCGCCGACTCCGGCCGGCATTTTTCAGGTAGTGGGCAGTGTCCGCTCCTCGCGATCGGCGTACATCGCCTATGGGCTGTGTCTATATCTGGGATCTGGGTAGCGTTCCGATGGTGGGTCGGTCAACTGTTTGAGCACCAGCCGGTATTCGGGCAGCGGCGCAATCTCTACGGCGATTTCAGCTTCTCGTTTTGCCTCATCCAATCGATCTTCCTTAAGGAGCATGCGGGCTAGGTTGTAGTGGGCTATGTGGGAGTCGGGTTTCAGCTGCGTGGCTCGACGATAGTGGTCAATTGCGCTGCCATATCTCCCCTCTGCAGCTTCGATGTATCCCAAAGCTTCTTGTATCCCAGAGTTCATCGGCTCGGCCAGGGCGGCTTTCGTCGCGAGAGCCGTTGCGTGCTCTCTATCGCCCATCTTCAAATAACCCCACACGGCTCGATTCCAGCTAATCGGAGGTTGTGGCATTTGGTGGGCAAGCACCACGGACGTGCCACCGAGAAATGCGGCTACACCCATCCCCGCCATCCACTTTACCGTCTGCCGCCCCTTCAGCCAGACGCACAGATCCTCCAAAAATAGAACTGCCCCGAGCGCAAGCATGGGAACTGCGTGGAATCGGTACCTATCCTCCACAAAAAACACGGAGACCGTAACCACGGTCACTGCGATCGGCGCAACCACAAGAACGGCGCGGCGATCACGACGAAGCAAGATCACGATCCCCGGCACACCGAGCGCGAACAGCCATCCAAACGGAGACGGTAGGCCCCGCAAGACGGGGGAAAACAGGCGCTCTTCCTGCAGCGATCGATTGTTGGGGACCTCGGTGTAGGCGACGAACTCGCACAGCTTACGCAACATATTGCCAAGCGTGGCCCCCGAATTTGATTGGATGTAGGCAATGGCCTGGCGGCGCCAGTACAGATCGATATCGTGCGGCGTTAAAACGTGGCCCACACGGCGTTCCGCTTCCTGCGCGTACCCGCGCCATATCTCGGTAGGATGAAGGTAGCTCACGAATTTCGGTACCCATGAGACGGCCCTTGGATTGTCCGGATTGTAGAGCTGATGCAGCACCACCCCGCCATTGTTCGGCAGTGGGGAGAAGGTCTTAGATATATGATCGTTGCGTAACGTGAGCAAGGCGATCGGTAGCGCTAATCCCGCAGCTAGAAGCAGCAGTGGAATCGCTGTTTCTCTCGTCGAACGCTTCGCCCATACGATATTCAACCAAGCCAGCAACAAAGCGCCAAGACACGCCATGAGCAGCAGGTTGCTGCGCAACGCGATGCCGTAACCACACATCAGTCCGAAGAGCACCCATGAAAGCGGACTGCCTTTCCGCAGCAAAATCAGCGCGAGAAGCACCCACCATGTCATGAAGCTTGCCACCCAGGTCGCCTTGAGAAGCGTGGTACAGAACAGAACCGCCGTGCACGTGAGGCTATATAGGAGCGCCCCACACAATCCGCCTCGAGGCCGATCCAGTACGCGGCCGACTAAATACAGACCCCAGGCGGTGGCTGTGTCGAGGAGGATCTGCAGAGAATAAATGAGATAGAGATTGGGACCAAGTAACTTGAAGATTAGCCCGAGAATGTATCCGTAGGCGGGATCCATAAATGCGAATTCGGGACTGTCGCTCCCGCCGCTGCTTGCCACAGCCTGGCCGAAGCGAAAGTAGTAGTCCTCGTCGGGACCTGGCTGGAAGGTCAACGGGCTACGCAGCGCGCTGCTCAGATGAAGAAGCCGCAGGACGATGCACACCGCCAACACCGCCAGCACTGCGGACTGTGCCACACTGCGTTCTGAGTCATGGTCCCGTGGCCGCAAGCCATCCGTCGCGGTCATTTTTCGATGCCCTTAGGTTGAAAAAACATGCGATGCGGCGGAGACTGCAACGAACGACTGAGCTCTGGCCATATGACCATCGCGAATCGCCACTCTTCCCTGGAGATGCGGCTCATTTAAGTCATCCCTTGCCAGTATTGCCAACACCGAGGACCCAGACGGGAATGGCATGGCAAGCAGGTTACATTTCTCGACGGAAAAGGTTCTGTAGAGGGTATTCACGAGCGGGTTCGGCATGCCAGAGAGACAGTACGTGCGATAGCTGTGTCCTTTCAGCCCCGAACTATATTCCGGCGGGCCAAGCCAATCGAGGACGACAGGTAACGCCACGCGGTGCGTGTTGGAACCAAGTTCATTTCGCGAGTAGCTACCGGGACCGCGGAGCGTCAGACGGGATCGACCGAGGATGGAGTTAAGAGCGCGCCTACCTGAAACGAGCAGAGCCACTGTGTGCCGAAAAAGGCGTGGGTTCAGCGGCCCTTCGCCAGATGTACCACTAACCGATGGGTCACCTCGTCTACAAATTTTTCGCTATAACCCATCTCCTTCAATCGCCACCGGAACACGTTTCCCAGCTTGGCCTTCCCGTAGACTCCCAAATTTCTTGTCTGCCTGAACTGCAGTGCCCGAGCGTAAAGGCCACCGGTTATGGATGCCAGCTGATTCTTGGCGCCTGTGTCATGGCGCCCTTCACCGCTGGGTGGGAAACGCCTCCCGAGGTCGTGCGCCAGCGCCAGCGCGAATGCGTTGATCTCCTTCCTCCGAAACCAGTCTCGAAACACTCGAATCCTCCGGTGCTGTACGCAGGATGCGGAGGCCTTTGGGGCCCGGCGCCCCCGCCGGGGGAACCCGACTTGGCGCGCCTCAGGGTCTCCAGCGGGCGTCTTGGTCGGTGGACCGCGCAGGCCGCAGCCCGCTGCCGGTTGACGGGCAAGCACGGAGTATGCCGTTCCATGGTTCTGCTGCGGGCCCCTATAGAGTTACCGACGCGCGATTCCACGACCTCACGCAACCTGAAGGGCCCGGCATCGTTCCTGCTACCGGGTCATTTCGCGGCGGGTAGCGCCGGTCACTTGCTGAGGACAAATTGGGTCTGCTCTCACTGCTCCGTACTAGAAGGTCCGCACTCGAGGCGACACTGAGCGCTCAACCTGCGCGCCCGGAAGGCGATTCGGCAGCAAAGATGATGGCTGCAGCCAATCGACATTTCCAAGCTGGCGAATTGCGCGCTGCGCGCGATCTTTACATACACGTGCTCGAGTGGGAGCCGGACCACGCAATGGCGCTGCACATGCTCAGCGGGGTCATCGCAGCGGATGGCAATCTTGACGCTGCCGTAGAGCTCGCGCGCAAGGCGATTGCGCTCCAACCTGCCAACGCCAGGTTCTGTCTCTCGCTCGGCCGGTTACTCGGGTCCCGGGGGCTCTTCGACGAGGCTGTCGTCAGCTATCGACAGGCCACGCAGCTTGAGCCCAATGTTCGTGAGTGGCGCATGGAGTTGGAGGCCACGCTGGTCAGAGCGGGCCGGATGGACGAGGTCGCAGGGGAGTACGGCGGTGACGGACCGCCCGATGCGCGCGCTTACTTCGACCTCGGGGACGCATTGCTGAACGCGGGGCACTGCAAGGAAGCGGAGAAAGCGTTCCTGCAATCCACCACGATGGCGCCCGAATTCGGTGGTACCCACCTGTTTTTGGCCATGGCCCGCCGCAGCCAGGGCCGGCCTGTCGACGCGGAAGCGCCTGCGCGCAGGGCCACCGAGGTGGCGCCGGACATGCCTCAGGGCTGGTTCGTGCTGGGTACAGTGCTTGCCATGCAGTCGAGGCATAGAGAGGCCGTCGAGCATTACAGGCACGCGATTAGTCTGATGCCCGACTATGAAGCCGCTTGGGATTGCATGTTGTTCTCCATGCACTATTCGGAGGAATTTTCCCCGCACGAGGTATTCTCCGCGCACCTAACCTGGGGGAAGCGCTTCCCCGAGGTCGCGCCTCTGCCGGTCTGGCCTGGTCACCTCGCACCGGGTCATCGCCTTCGGGTGGGTTACCTTTCAGCCGACTTCTTTCAACACCCGGTTGCACATTTCTTGGAGCCTGTCCTCAAGGCCCAGGACCGTACCCGGTTCGAAGTGTTCTGCTATCACGTGGGGACCTCCGAAGATGCGTCGACGGCGCGTCTGAAATCGTATTCGGAGCATTGGCGCAGGCTGCACGGGGTCTCCGATGACGACTTGGAGAAGACGCTCCGTGATGATCGGATCGATGTCCTAGTGGACCTCTCCGGGCACACGGAAGGACATCGGCTCGCGGTGCTCGCGCGCCGTATCGCACCCGTCCAGGTGACCTACCTCGGATATCCGAATACGACCGGTCTCAGAACCATCGATTACCGTATCACCGACGCGCGAGCCGATCCACCTGGTGAAACGGATGCCCTCCACGTAGAGAGATTGGTGCGCCTGCCGGAAACATTCCTGTGTTATTCGCCCCCCCCGAGCGGCCCTGATACCCGAACACCGGCGTGGGGCCAAAGCGGTTACATCACCTTTGGGTCGTTCAACAACTTCGCGAAAGTCACCGCGACGAGCGTGGCGCTGTGGGCACGAATACTCGCCGCGGTGCCCAGTTCCAAGCTTCTCATCAAGGCCCGCTGGTTGCAAGATCCGAACTTGCGTGCGCTGCTAGCCGCTCGCTTCAAGGAGGCTGGCATCGACGACAGCCGACTTCGTATCACGGAACCAACCCCTGACCACCATGCGCACATGCAGATGTATGATGAGGTGGATATAGCGCTGGATACCTTCCCTTACCATGGCACCACGACGACTCTTGACGCCCTGTGGATGAACGTTCCAGTGATCACGTTGGCCGGCGACCACCATGCATCGCGTGTAGGCGTAAGTATCCTCTCGAACCTTGGTCTCTCTGAGCTGATAGCGCCGACGCCAGAGGACTACGTCACCCTGGCCATCGATTTGGCTGGGGATCCACACCGACTGGAAGACTATGCACGTACCTTGCGAGCAAGGCTCCGGGCGTCGCCGCTCATGGATGGACGGCGGTTCACTCGCCATCTCGAGGAAGCGTATCTGCGAATGTGGGCAGCCGTGAGCGCCTAGGTTGTGCCGGGCAGGTGCGTTGTGTCCGTTCTCCCTTGGATGGGTCTGGCGGATAGAAGCATCGTCAAGGGCAGGCAGCGCGGCTGAATCCGAGGACGGGGCTAGCTAGCTAGGCTGCGCGCCTTCAAGCATGTAGTAAGGGCCCAGTCCTGCTTGTCGCGGAGACGGCGAAATTGCCGCAAATCGTGGCCACGCAGTCCAGGTCGATCCGCACTCGAAGCCAGCATCCGAATGCCGTCCCCGACTGTGCACCCCAGATAATCGCGCGAGTTAGCAGCGGGGCGATGGGGTGTTGAGGACGCTCCGAAGGCCTGGCGCTAAGAACCTGACGCGCTCGGCATTCTGATCCACGAAAGGGAAGTAGTCGGAATTCACAGGCACTGGATAGGACTGGAAGCTCGAATCCAACAGGCATTTCGAGCCGACTCTCCGAGCATGCAACTCTTGTAACGCCGTAATATTGACGCGCGCCAGTTCAGTAGCGAGGCCGGGATCGGAAAGGGCGGCAGCTTGCAAAGGCGGAACTTTTCCTTCCTTCTTAGCGAGGATCAACAGGTCGCTACCGTCAGGCTTGTAGGCGACGTAGTCGGAGAACTGCGCACCCAGGGCTTTCATGATCGATGCCATGATGGCTGGGTCGATCTCATATAGTTGGACCCACTGCAAGAATAGCCCGTCCGGAGCGAGGGAGTCAGCTATCCGACGGTAGAATTCCTGGGAGAACAACGAGGAAACGCCGCTGACCCAGGGATTAGATGGTTCGGAGACGATGAGATCGTAGCGGCGTTGGTGCGTGGAGAAGAAGGTCTTCGCGTCTTCGATGTAGATGTGGCTGCGCGGGTCGGTGAATGCTTTCCCGACGCGCGCACCGAACCCTCTTGCCGCTTCCACCATGCGCGGCTCGATCTCGATCGTGTCGAGTCGTTCAAGCTGCAGCGTGCTCAACATCACGTGGCTCGTGAGGCCTGAACCGAAGCCGATAATCGCTGCTGTTCTCGGGTCCGGATGCGACATGAGGCCAAGCGCACCCGCGAGTACCATCGTCTGCTCGTCGCTGCTGGGAGGCCCGCCGTCGATCTGCACCCCAGCATCAGCCTTCCCGTTTGTGGAAATCGTGGCTACGCCATCTGGAAAGTGCACCAGCGATACGGTTGCGGTCTTTCCATGCTTGAGGTACACGAGGGTGGCTCTGTCACTGACAGTGGCTTGTCCATACCGATAGACACCGGACGCCAGGCGCCTCGGGTCCAGGTCAACAAACGCGAGGACCAATCCCAGCGCCAGAACGCTCACGACCGCCGGCACAGCGAAAGCGGGGGCGCGGAGACGCGGACGCTCGGCCAGCAGCAGCCCGACGCCCATATCGAGGGCGGCGCCAACCCAGATCACACCCTTGACCCCGAGCGGCTCGATCAGGACGTGGACCGCAATCAGGACTCCGAAGATCGCCCCCAACGTATTTGCGGCGTATACCAAGCCGATTGCGCGCTCACCCTCACCTCGCCGGATGAGGATATATGTCATCAGCGGGAGCGTCGTCCCGGCGCAGAAGGTTGCGGGCAACATGACCAGGAGGCACAACGCATGGCTCGCTATGTGGAACTGGGTGTAGCCCTGGGCGGTCCTGGGTAACACGGACAGGATCGCTTGCATTAGATCGAAGGTGGAATTGAACAGCGGCAGGGTCGCAAGAGCCAGGAGCCCCATGATCACCTGCATGCGGCCGAGGAAACTGGTCGGACTCGGCATGCGGTCGATGCGACCCCGCACCCACAAGCCACCAAACGCGAGGCCGAGGATGAACGCGGAAAGCATCAGTTCAAACGAATGCGTCGAGCTGCCCAACACCAGGCTCAGTCCGCGGATCCAGGCGATCTCATAGAGGAACGATGCCATTCCGGTCACGAATGCAACCCCAAGCATGAGTCCCACGTACCGGCCCAGCGCGGGCGTCTCGTCCGCGCGAGCGACTGCTGGGTACCGAACTTCTGCTTGATCGCGGCAGATGAGCCAAACGAACAGGCCGAGGACGATATTGATCAGGCCCGCGGTTTGGATGGTGCCAGGCAGTCCGACTTGCTTGATCAACCAGAAGCCGCTCGCCAACACGCCCGCGGCCGCGCCTATGCTGTTCGCGAAGTAAAGCGTTGCGAGCGATGAGCCGGGTTGCAGCGGGAAGCGGCGTAGGACGGCTCCACTCATGAGCGGGAAGGTCATGCCTAACATGACCGACTGCGGAAGAATGAATCCTGCGGCCAGCGTCCACTTGATCGCCTGCGCGGCGGCTGTTGAACCCACCCAGGGCAGGAGCCGATCATAAGTAAGGTCAGCGACGTGCACGAAGCTGCCGTGGAACAGGAGCCCAAAAACGCCAATCAACCCCTCGACCAGCGCGTAGGCGGCCAGCAGGTTAGCCCACCGGGCAGATTGGCGACTGGCAAACCACGATCCAAACGCCATGCCGCCCATGAAGATGGCGAGCACCAGTGTCTGCGCGTAGGCTGCGTGCCCCAGAAACAGCTTGATGTAATGGGTCCAAATGGACTCGTAGATGAGGCCGGAGAGGCCCGACAACGCGAACACTCCGATAAGGAGGCCTAGCCCGCAGCGAATCTGGAGCTGGCTCATGTTTCAGGGCAATCCGGTCTTGGTCATTGGTGTGTACCCGTGCGCAACAGTAGGCGTTTGCTTGACCTTCCGAGCCTTCTACCTCCGGAATATCGTAAGCAACCCCCCTGCCAGGCGTGGGTTGTGTGCTCGAACGGACGTTTGTGACCAGCGACCGAGGACCAGATCGCTATTTAGCTTTATTCGAAGAGGAGTAAGTCAGTCGCATCCCGGCCGGCGATCCTCGCAAATACCTTGACTCGCAGAACGGCCTGGCACGACCCAAAGACCAAGTTACATGGCGCGGCTGAGCGTCAGCGAAACGGATTTCACACACGCGTTGGTTATACAACGCCTTTGCCCGCGGATGGATTGCCCGGACTGGTCACAGTCGGCGTCGCCACGTGCAAGATGGCGATACAAAAAAAACAGGGGCGATATTTCGCCCCTGCCATTTCACGCTCGGCTGAAGGAGCGTGCGCGTTATTACGGCTTGCAGCTTGAGGGCAGCCACTTTGGAACAAGAGGCGCCGCGATAGCACCGGCCGCCGCCGCAGTAAACCCGTTGGGAACGGTCGCGGTCCCGCAAACCCAAGCGATGTCGC
>JACXTT010008769.1_pt1 | contig 13964 bp, 15 predicted proteins | sample 9270951 | NCBI WGS metagenome assembly JACXTT01 (sample SAMN15532306, study PRJNA645909) | rock metagenome | isolation source: weathered quartz diorite | place: Puerto Rico | collected 2017-06-21 | reverse complement strand
AGTTCGTGCTCGGCAAGGCGCTGAAGATGGGCCTGCGCCCCATCGTCTGCCTGAACAAGGTGGACCGCGCGCACGCCGACCCGGACCGGGTGCTGAACGACGCCTTCGACCTGTTCGCCGCCATGGGCGCCACCGATGACCAGCTCGACTTCCCGCACATCTACGCGTCGGGCAAGCAGGGCTGGGCGACGATGGACATGGCCAAGCCGAACGACAACCTGGCCCCGCTGTTCGACCTGATCGTCAGCCACGTGCCCGAGCCCAAGGCCGTCGTGCGCAAGGACGAGCCGTTCCAGATCCTGTCGGTGCTGATCGAGAACGACCCGTTCCTGGGCCGCCTGCTCACCGGGCGCATCGAGAGCGGCAAGGCCACGCCCGGCCTGCCGATCCACGCGCTCGGCATCGACGGCAAGGAAATCGAGCGCGGCCGGATCACCAAGGTGCTGGCCTTCCGCGGCCTGAAGCGCCAGCCGATCGAGGACGCCGAAGCCGGCGATATCGTGGCCATCGCAGGCCTGTCGAAGGCCACCGTGGCCGACACCCTCTGCGCCATGGAAGTCACCGAGGCCCTGCCCGCGCAGCCCATCGACCCGCCGACCATCTCCATGACCGTCAGCGTCAACGACAGCCCGCTGGCCGGCCGCGAAGGCGACAAGGTGCAGAGCCGGGTGATCGCCGCGCGCCTGCTGAAGGAAGCCGAGTCCAACGTGGCGATCCGCGTCACCGAGACCTCCGAGAAGGACGCCTATGAGGTCGCCGGCCGCGGCGAACTGCAGCTCGGCGTGCTGATCGAAAGCATGCGCCGCGAGGGCTTCGAGCTCTCCATCAGCCGCCCGCGCGTGGTGTTCCAGACCGACCCGGAAACCGGCGAGCGGATGGAGCCCATCGAAGACGTGATGATCGACGTGGACGAGGAGTTCACCGGCATCGTCATCGAGAAGCTGTCGGCCCGGAAGGCCGAGCTGAAGGACATGGGCCCGTCGGGCGCCGGCAAGACGCGTCTGCAGCTTATGTCGCCCTCGCGCTCTCTGATCGGCTACCAGGGCGAGTTCCTGACCGACACCCGCGGCTCGGGCGTGCTCAACCGCGTGTTCAGCCACTACGAGCCCTACAAGGGCCCCATCGACGCCGGCCGAAAGGGCGTGCTGGTTTCCAACTCCGATGGCGAGACCGCCGCCTTCGCGCTTTGGAACCTGGAAGACCGCGGCTTCATGTTCGTGGGCGCCAACGAGAAGACCTACCAGGGCATGATCATCGGCGAGAACAGCCGCGCCGACGACCTCGACGTCAATCCGATGAAAGCCAAGCAGCTCACCAACGTGCGCGCCTCGGGCAAGGACGAGGCTGTCCGCCTCACCCCGCCCAAGCGCCCGACCTTGGAGCAGGCCATCGCCTACATCGAGGAAGACGAGCTGGTCGAGGTGACGCCCAAGTCGATCCGCATGCGCAAGAAGGTGCTGAACCCCTCGTTCCGCAAGAAGCGGATGCGCGAAGAGTAGGGCCTACTTCGGCGGCTGGAACGCGCAGCACTGGGCGATGGCGTTCGGCGCGATCGTCTCCTCCGCCGGCGCGAGCGACGCGGCGATCCGCGCGCCGACCATCAGGCCGGTCATGTAGCGCTGATCCAGGCCGCGGACCTCGAAGTAGTAGGTCTTGCCCGGCTCGACGGTGAGCGTCGTGTCGATCGACCGGAAGCCCGACATCATCGGCCAGCCCAGGGTCAGCGTGTGCTCGCCGGGCGTGAGGTGCGTGGCCGTGTAGGCGCCGTTGCCGAGCGAGGCCAGGGCCGCGCCATCCACCTTCAGGCCCGCCGCCCAGGAGAAGTCCGTGTGGGCGCGGTATATGAACAGGTTGGCGTCGGCGGCCGGCGCCTTGGGCGCGGCGTGCGCCCCACCTTGCAGGACCGGGGCGGCCGTCAGGGCCAGGGCAAGGGCGAGCGCGGCAGAGGTTCTCATGCCGGCGAGGTTAGCCTCAGGATTGCGCCGGAACCACGTCGCCGCTGATCTCGCCGTCCGGCTGCACATTGGTATGGATGTTCAGCACGATCCGGCCGGTCTGCAGCGAGGCCACGAACTCATCGAACGTCGCCTTGGTGTTCACCAGCTTGGCGCCGGTGGCGTAGGGCACGCCGGGCGCGCTGACCTTGAAACCCGCGGCGGTCGGCGCATAGGTCGGGCCGTAGGGCAGCGGGAAGACCAGGGCCGCGTCATCGTTGGCGCCGTGGCTGTGGCCGCCGTAGATGTGCAGGTGGATCGGCCCCATGGGCGCGCCGCGCAGGCCGGTGGACAGCTTCTCGACGGTGAGGCCCTGCACATCGAGGCTGACGCCGACGGTCTGCTTGTCGGTGTCCACCAGGATCACCGCCTGGCCGGTGGCCTTCGAGCCGGTCATGGTCGGCATCTTGTCGCCGCTGAGCGCGGCGGTGAACTTCAGCTCCTTGGCGCAGGCGGGGGCGGCGGCCAGCAGGGCCAGGGCCGCGAACGCGGCGACAGAACGTACGGTCATCATCACTCCCCAATGCGCCTCTACACATGACGCGACGGCGGCGACGTTTATTCCAGCCCCGCGGCCGACTGGCTAGTCTGTCGCTGGACGGCGGCGCGGGGCCGTGAGAGCGATAGACGCCTGTACTAAGGAGGCTTCCATGACCCTGCCGGCCCTGCCCGCGATCAAGCCGCCGCGTCACTATCCCACCGCCGGCGCCAAGTGCGCGGACCTGGTGGTGCATGTGGTCGGGCTGACGCTGGGCCTTGTCGGCGGCATCGTGCTGCTGGCCATGGCGGTCAGATCCGGCTCCATCACCGGCGTGGTCGGCGTCTCGATCTACGCGGCCGGAGTGCTGGCCATGCTGGGCTTTTCCACCGCCTACAACTTCGCCAAGGCGCAATACCGCCCCGTGCTGCGCCGGCTCGACCACGCGGGCATCTTCCTGATGATCGCCGGCTCCTACACCCCGTTCACGATCCACAACCTCAAGGGCCCCTGGGCCTGGGGCATGACCATCGCAGTGTGGTCGATCGCCGCCACCGGCGTGATCCTCAAGCTGGTGCTGCCCAAGATGGACCGGCGTCTTTCGGTGGCCCTGTACCTGGCGCTGGGCTGGCTGATCGTGATCGCGGTCAAGCCGATGATCGACAATGTCACCTGGGTGGCCCTGCTGCTGCTGGCGGCCGGCGGGGTCGTCTATTCGACGGGCGTGATCTTCTACGTGAACAAGCGCCTGAAGTTCGCCCGGGCCATCTGGCATGGCCATGTGGTGGCCGCCGCCGCCGCGCACTGGACCGCGGTGCTGTTGGGCGTGGTGCTGGCGACGCGCTAGTAGCGCCGCTCCATGAACACGTCGGCGCGGACGTAGGGCGTGTCGGTGGGCGCGAGATCCTGGAAGCCGGTGGCGCGGTAGAGGGCCAGCGCTGGGGCGAGGCCGGAGTTGGTCTCCAGGTAGAGGCGCGTTGCGCCATCTTCAGCGCCGGCGTCGATGCAACGCTGCATCAGAAGCTTGCCCATCCCGGAGCCTCGCAAGGTCTCCGACACGGTCATCTTGGCGACCTCATACCCGCCGTCGGGCATCTTCAGCAGGGCCACGCAGCCCACCGCCTCGCCATCGTGGATCGCCATGAAGATGCGGCCGCCCTTGGCGATGATCTTGCCCTGCGGATCGTCCAGCACCTCGCGGTCCTTGGGCTCGAGGACGAAGTACTTGGAGATCCACGCCTCGTTCAGCGCCTTGAAGGCGGCGGCGTGCTCGGGCCGGAATTCCACGATCTCCATGATCTCGACCCCCCTTGGAATGGCGGCGCTTCGCCACTACCGATGATCTAATGGCCAACCCGATCTTCTCAACCCTGCCGACCACGATCTTCGAGGAGATGAGCGGCCTGGCCCGCACGCTCGGCGCGATCAATCTCGGCCAGGGCTTCCCGGACGATCCGGGACCGGACGCGATCCGCGCCAAGGCCGCCGACGCCGTGCTGAACGGCTACAACCAGTATCCGCCCATGGCCGGCCTGCCGGAGCTGCGGACCGCGGTGGCCGGCCACTATGCCCGCACCCAGGGCCTCGACCTCGATCCCACGAGCGAGATCACCATCACCTCCGGCGCCACCGAGGCGCTGGCCGCGGCCTTCCTGGCGCTGATCGAGGCGGGCGACGAGGTGATCGCCTTTCAGCCGCTCTACGACAGCTACCTGCCGATGATCCGGCTGGCGGGCGGCGTGCCGAAGTTGCTCAGCCTGCAGCCGCCTCACTGGCGCTTCGACCGGACGATGCTGGAGGCGGCGTTCTCTGACCGCACGCGGTTCGTGGTGCTGAACAATCCGAACAATCCGGCGGGCACGGTGCTGCCCGATGAGGACCTGGCGCTGCTGGCCGAGCTCTGCGTCAAGCACGAGGTGATCGCCATCTGCGACGAGGTCTGGGAGCAGGTGGTGTTCGGCAACGCCCGCCACCGGCCGCTGATCGCTTATCCGGGCATGCGCGAGCGGTGCGTGAAGATCGGCTCGGCGGGCAAGATGTTCGGCCTGACCGGCTGGAAGGTGGGCTTCCTGTGCGCGGCGTCGGCGCTGTCGCACACCTTGTCTCGCGCCCATCAGTTCCTGACCTTCACCACCGCGCCCAACCTGCAGGCGGCCGTGGCCTGGGGCCTGGACAATGCCGCGGACTGGTTCAGCACGATGCCCCGCGACCTGGAGCGCTCTCGCGACCGGCTGAGCGATGGGCTCAAGCGCGAGGGCTTCGCAGTGCTGTCGTCGCAGGGCACCTACTTCCTGAACCTCGACCTGAAGGCTTCGGGCATCGACGCCGGCGACCGGGAGTTCTGCCTGCGCGCGGTGAAGGAGGCGGGCGTGGCGGCCATCCCGCTGTCGTCATTCTACGAGGCCGATCCGGTGACCTCTGTCGTGCGCCTGTGCTTCTCCAAGCGCGACGCCACTTTGGACGGCGGCATCGCCGGTCTGGCGAAGGCGCGGGCGCTGTTTCAGACCGCCGCCCGATAGCGGGCCGGTGTCACGCCGAACGCGCGCTTGAAGGCCGCGATGAAGGCCGAGACGCTCTGGTAGCCGCACTCCAGCGCCGCGGCGGTGACCGAGGCGCCGGCGCTCAAGCTCACCAGCCCCTGCTGCATCCGCGCCCGGCAGCGCCAAGGCTCTAGCGGCAGGCCGGTCTCGGCCAGGAACAGCCGCTGCAGGGTGCGCAGGCTGGCGCCACAGCCCTTGGCCAGCTCGGCCAGCGTCGCCGCGTCGCCGGGGGCGGCCAGGATGCGCTCGGCGAGCGCGCGGGCCCGGGCGTCCTTCGGCAGGGGCAGTTCCAGCGGCGGGGTCCCGTCCACGGCCAGCAGGTCCACCAGCAGGCCGCCCAGCCGCTCGTGCTCGGGATTGTCCTCGCGCAGCATGCCCAGCCGCACGATGTGCAGGATCAGCTCGCGCAGCAGGGGCGCGACCTCCAGGGCCCGGCACCGGGCGAGGCGGCCCTCGGGGTCGACCGGCGTCAGGTAGAGGGTGCGCATAGCCACCGTGCCGCGCATCTTGATCTCGTGCGGCATGCGCGGCGGCACCCAGATGGCCCGGGTCGGCGGCACCAGCCAGGCGGCGTGCGGCGTCTCCACCTGCATCACCCCGCTGACCGCGTAGACCAGCTGCGCCCAGGGGTGGGTGTGGCGGTCCAGGCGGGATCCTGAGCGGAAGGTCTGGGCGATGCCGCGCACCGGATAGCCGTCGGGATCGGGCTCGATTTGGCGTGTTGGCGACATCAATCGTCAGACTAGCGCAAGCACGCCGCCGACTGAAGCCTTAGCGTGGCCGGCAAGGAGATCAGCCATGCCCGCACACCTGCGCCACTTTTCGATCAACGCCGATGACGTGGACCGCGGCCGCCGCTTCTACGAGGCGGCGTTCGGCCTGACCTTCCAGCCCTGGGGGCCGCCGGGCTTCTACATCAACGACGACACCGGCGGCGGCGTGAGCGGCGCGATCCAGGGCCGGCGCACGATCGGCGGCCATGCCATGCCGGGCCTGGAGATCACCTTCGCGGTGGACGATGTCGCGGCCACGGTCGCGGCGATCGAGGCCAATGGCGGGACGATCATCATGCCGCCGACCGTGATCGGCGGGGTGGGCGAGCTGATCTACTTCAAGGACAGCGAAGGCAATATCGCCGGCGCCATGAAGTACGAAGCGGAGGCCCGCTGATGGGCGTTATCGCGGACCCGAAGCTGCAGGCGCTGATCGACCGGCTGCAGGCGACGAGCGTGGCTCAGGAGGCCGAGACCGGCGCCTTCTTCGCCGAGCGGGCCCGCAAAGCCGAACTCAGCTGGGACGGCTTCGACGAGACTTCGCATCGCTTCCTGGCCGACAAGCTGGTCGCTCTGGAGCCAGACAAGGCCGAGTTCTGCCACCTGCAATGCCAGGCGCTCGGGGCGAAACGCGTCGTGGAAGTCGGCACCTCATTCGGCGTCTCCACGCTCTACCTGGCCGACGCCGTCCGCGCGAATGGGGGCGGCGTGGTGATCGGCACGGAGTACGAGCCCGCCAAGGCGGCCAAGGCCCGCGCCCACTTCGCCGATGCGGGCCTCGCGGACCTCATCGATCTGCGCGAGGGCGACCTGCGCGAGACGCTGCAGGTGATCGAAGGGCCCGTGGATTTTGTCCTGATGGACATCTGGGTCGAGATGGCGCTGCCCGCTATTCAGCTCATCCATCCGCACCTGCGCGCCGGCGCTGTCGTCATCGCTGACAACACCGTCAGCGTCGCCAAGCCCTACGCGCCCTTCCTCGCGTTCCTGGACGACCACGGCTATCGCCGCATGACCTTGCCGTTCGCCGGTGGCCTGGAGTTCGCCGTCAAAGCCTGAAGCTTCAGCATTGTCGCGATCGCCCCCGCCGGATGTCTGAATGGACCTCTTCAGCCGGACGGCGTACGTCGTACATTCCAGGCACAGTGAATGTCAGGAGTGACGAGATGACCCATAAAGGAAGCTGCTTCTGCGGCGCGGTGGCGATCGAGGTCGAAGGCGGGCCGGAAGGCATGGGCTATTGCCATTGCCGCTCGTGCCGCTCGTGGTCCGGCGGCCCGGTGAACGCCTTCAGCCTCTGGAAGCCGGAGAACGTGAAGATCACCAAGGGCGCCGACAAGGTGGGCACCTTCCACGCCACCGAAGTCAGCTACCGCAAGTACTGCACCGAGTGCGGCGGCCACCTGATGACCGACCACCCGCCGCTGGGCGTGGTGGACGTGTTCTCGGCCACCATCCCGACGCTGGATTTCCAGCCGGGCCTGCACATCAACTACGCCGAGACCGTGCTGCCGATGAAGGACGGCCTGCCGAAGTTCAAGGACTTCCCGGAAGCCTTCGGCGGCTCCAACGAGATGGTCGCAGAGTAGGGTCCGTGGGGCGGCGTCAGCAGGTGCTGCCGCCGTCCACCACGATGGTCTGGCCGGTGGTCCAGGCGCCGGCGCGGCTGGCGAGGTAGACCGCGGCGCCGGCCAGGTCGTCGGGCTCGCCCAGGCGACGCAGCGGCGTGCCGGAGCTGGCGCGCTTCTCGCCTTCCGGGGTGTCCCACAGCGCCTTGGCGAAGTCGGTCTTCACCAGGCCCGGCGCGACGCAATTGACCCGGATGTTATGCGGCCCGAGCTCTTGGGCGAGGTTGCGGGCCAGCTGCATGTCGGCGGCCTTGGAGATGCAGTAGGCGCCGATCACCGTCGACCCGCGCAGGCCGCCGATCGACGAGACGATGATGATCGACCCGTCCTTCCGTTCCTTCATCTCCGGCGCGACCATGCCGATCATCCAGTTGTTGGCCACGATGTTGTTGGCCAGGATCTTGGAGAAGGCGTCGTCGGTGATGTCGAGCTGGGAGCCATAGAAGGGGTTCGAGGCGGCGTTGCAGACCAGGATGTCGATCTTGCCGAACGCCTTGCGGGTCTCGTCCATCAGCCGCTGAAGGTCGTCCTTGGACGAGATGTTGGCCGGCACCGCGATGGCGTGGCCGGGCGAGCGCTCATTGATGGCCGCGGCGACCTCATCGCAGGGACCCGCCTTGCGCGACGAGATCACCACCTTGGCGCCGTGGGCCGCCATCTGCTCGGCGATGGCCTTGCCGATGCCCCGCGAGGAGCCGGTGATCACCGCCACCTTGCCGGTCAGGTCGAACAGCGTACCCGCCAAGGTTCCCGGCTTGTCCATCACGTCGCTCATGCTGAGCCTCCCTAAAACGCTCGTTTGATTTGGCGGCCATTTGCGATGCGGGCCGAGTTGGCGTCAAGCGGCGGCGGTGGCGGTCAGCCTGAGTCTTCAGAACCGCTCCCGGGCTGTTGAGCGCTGCGCCCGATGGCTGTGCCCTCGACGATCCGGCGCGCAAGCCGGGTCGCCCCGTCCTGGGCGCGGAACTCCAGCGACGTCAGCGCCCGCTCGAAGATCCCCTGGATCTGGCCGTCCTTGAGGACGCCCTCCGCCTCCAGGGTGTCGATCACCGCCTTCACCAGCGCGAGCGAGGCCAAGGCCAGGGCCCGTTCCTCGTCTTCCTTGCGGCTCTCTTCCATCTCTCCTCCTCCTGGCGCTGCTCAATCCGTGGCGGGCGATTGCGGGTTCTGTTTGCCCCAGCGGCCCCCTATCCTCGCCGGACCAAACGCCCCGCATCGAACGAGGGCGGCCGACATTGGGGGAACGCACATGAACGTCCTGGCCCGGCTCGCCGCCATCGCATCCCTGACCCTGGCCGCCTCGGCGGCGCACGCCCAGGTGCCGGTGCCGCATCCCGGCCAGCCGCTCTATCGCCAGCACTGCGCGGCCTGCCACGACCACCCCGACGAGAGCCGCGCGCCGACCAAGGAGACGCTGGAGGCGATGAGCGTCCAGACGCTCACCTATGCGCTCACCGAAGGCAAGATGCGCACTCAAGGGTCCGGCCTGACCGACGAGACCCGCGGCCAGCTGATCAACTACCTGACCGGCAAGACCGGGGTGACGGTGGAGCAGTGGAGCCAGGCCATGGCCTGCGACGCCAGGCGGAGCTCGGCGCCGCTCACCGGCGCCGCCACCGTCTCCACCTTCGGCTTCGACGCCCGCAACACCCGCGTCCTGACGCCCGCCCAGACCGGCTTGACCAAGGCCAAGCTCGGCAAGCTGGAGCTCGCCTGGTCGATCGCCTTCCCGGACGTGACCATGATGCGCTCCCAGGCCGCGGTGGTCGGCAACACCGTCTTCCTGCCGGTGGCCGAGGCTTCGGCCCTCTACGCCTTCGACGTCAGCGTCCCGGCCAAGCCCTGCGTGAAGTGGGTCTACCGGACGCCGAAGGGGACACTGCTCCGCACCAGCGCCGCCTATGGGGTCATCGCCGCGCCGGGCTACAAGGACGGGCGCAAGGTGCTGGCCTTCTCGGGCCTGGATTCCACGGTCCATGTGGTCGACGCCAACACCGGCAAGCCGCTGTGGACCAAGAACGTCGGGTCCTACTCGTTCTCCATGACCACGGCGACGCCCCGGATCCTGAAAGACCGGATCATCGTGCCGGTCTCGCAGTACGAGATCATGACGGCCGCCGACAACGCCGTGCCCTGCTGCACCAACCACGGCTTCGTGCTGTCGCTGGAGCCCACCACCGGCGCCCAGCAATGGCGCTACGACACAATGGAGGACGCCAAGCCGGTCCGCGACCGGGGCGACGGCAAGATGCTGCTGGGCCCCTCCGGCGCGCCGATCTGGAACTCGCCGGTGGTCGATGAGGGCCGCGGCCTGATCTACTTCGGCACCGGCGAAAGCAACTCGCCTCCGGCCCACAAGCACACCGACGCCCTGATCGCCATCCACCTGGCCGACGGAACGGAAGCCTGGTCGATGCAGGCGACGGAGCGCGACATCTACAACGCCGGCTGTGGGCCGAAGCCGAAGCCCGGCCTCTACAACTGCGTCACCGACACGGTCTATCGCGACGTGGATTTCGGCGCCTCGCTGATCCTCGGCAAGCTGAAGGGCGGGCGCGAGTTGCTGTTCGCCGGGCAGAAGTCGGGCACGCTCTGGGCCCTCGAGCCCGCCACCGGCAAGGTGGTCTGGCGGCGCGATATCGGCACCGGCGCGGCCAACGGCGGCATCCACTGGGGCATCGCGTTCGCCGACGACACGGTGTTCGTGCCGATCGCCGTGGTGGGCAAGGACCTGCCCGGTCAGACGGTGGACCCGAACCTGAAGCCCGGCCTCTACGCCGTCGACGCTGCGACCGGGGCCATCAAGTGGAACTTCGCCTCCGCGCCCGACTGCGCCAACGGCCGCGACAAGCGCTCGCCCAACTGCCAGCGCCACTTCGGCTTCTCGGCCGCGCCCACCGTGATCGACGGGGCGGTGATCGCCGGCAGCCTGGACGGCTGGCTGCGCGTGATCGACGCCAAGACCGGCCAGGAGCTGTGGAAGTACGACACGGCCACCACCTTCGACACGCTGAACGGTGTGAAGGGCCACGGCGGCTCCATCGACACCGCCTCGTTCGTGGGCGTGAACGGCCTGCTGCTGGCCAATTCCGGCTACGGCATGTTTGGCCAGGCGCCTGGCAATGTGATGCTGGCGTTCCGGCCCAGGACGGGGAAGTAGCCCATGCGTATTTTCGGCCGGATCGCGCTGGGGCTGATCGCCCTCGTTCTCGTGCTGATCGCGGTCGTCGTGGTCCGCACGCTCACCTACCAGGCGCCGGCCGCCGCCAGCGCCGACGCCGTGAAGGTCGCCCTGCCCGTGGTGGTCGACGTGGACGCCGCGGCCCAGCACCTGTCGCAGGCCGTCCAGATCCAGACCGTCAGCCACCAGGACCCGGCCGACGACCAGCCCGCCGAATGGACCCGGCTGCACGATTTCCTCGCGACGACCTATCCCGCGGCCCACGCGGCCATGACCCGCGAGATCGTAGGCAAGAACACGCTCGTCTACACCTGGAGGGGCACGGACCCGTCGCTGGCGCCCATCGTGCTGATGGCCCACCAGGACGTGGTGCCGGTGACGCCGGGCACGGAAGCCAACTGGAAGCACCCACCGTTCGCCGGGGTCATCGCCGACGGCGCGGTCTGGGGCCGCGGCTCCATCGACGACAAGGGCAGCCTGATCACCCTCTTCGAGGGGGTCGAAACCCTGGCCAAGCAGGGCTTCAAGCCGCGCCGCACGGTGATGATCGTCTCCGGCGAGGACGAAGAGGTGCGCGGGGCCGGCGCCAAGGCCGCCGCGGCGCTGCTGAAATCGCGCGGGATCAAGGCTGAGTTCGTGCTCGACGAGGGCCTGGCGGTGATCACCGACAATCCGGTGACCGGCGGGCGGCTGGCCCTGATCGGCACGGCGGAGAAGGGCTATGCGACCCTGGTGGTGACGGCCAAGGCGACCGGCGGCCACTCCTCGGCCCCGCCGGCGGACGGCGGCGGCGTGGTGACGCTGGCCAAGGCGGTGACCGCCATCGACAACAACGCCTTCCCGATGGATTTCCGCGGGCCGGGCGCGGCCATGCTGCAGACGCTGGCGGCCAAGGCGCCCTTCGCCACCCGTATGGCGGTGGCCAACGCCTGGCTGTTCAAGCCGCTGCTGATCAAGCAGATCGGGTCGACGGCGGGCGGCGCGGCCCTGCTGCACACCACCATCGCGCCCACCATGCTGAAGGGCAGCCCGAAGGAGAACGTCCTGCCGCAGGACGCCACCGCCTGGATCAACTACCGCATCGCGCCCGGCGACAGCTCAGCCCTGGTGATGTCCAAGGCCAGGACGGCGGTCGGGTCGCTGCCGGTGACGCTCTCCTGGGTGGCCCAGCCGAACGAACCCTCAGCGGTGTCCTCCACCGGCTCGGACGGCTGGAAGGCGCTCTCCGCCGTGGTCAGCAAGGTCGCCGAGGCTCCGGTGGCGCCCAGCCTGGTCACCGCCGGCACCGACAGCCGCGCGCTGCAGGACGTGGCCGCCGACGTCTACCGCTTCCAGCCGATGGACCTCAGCCTGAATGAGACCGAGATGATCCACGGCACCAACGAGCACCTGACGCTGAAGAACCTGCAGCAGTGCGTGCAGTTCTACGCGCGGCTCATCGCCACCGCGGCCAGCTAGGCGCCCTTGACCCGCAGCACGCCCTCGTAGTCCCGCTTGCCGATCGGCGCGCCGTTGGTCCGCAGGATCGCGTAGGCGGTCGTGACGTGGAAATGAAAGTTCGGCAGGGCGAAGGAGAGGATATAGCTCTCCGAGGTGAAGGCGAGCCGCCGCGGCCCGATCTGCAGGTCCAGGTCACGCCCGGCCCACCCGTTGACCTCCTCGGGCGTCAGCGCCGCCAGCGCCGCCTCCGTCTCCCGCGCCATCGCCTGCAGGCTGGCGAACGGGACCTTGCCGACCAGCCCCGGCGGGTCGAACACGCCGGTCCTCACCGCCTCCATTCCGAAGCGCGAATGGTGGCAGGCGGCCTCCACATGGAAATGCAACGGGGCCATGTCGAAGAACAGCCGCTCGCTGACCAGGTAGTCGAGATGACCGGGGTCGCGCTCGGCGGCATAGGCCGCGGCCTTGTCGAGGAAACCGGCCATGGCGCTGACCGTCTGCCGGAAACTCCCCGCGCTCAGGTCATAGAACGACGCCGACATCGGCATTCCCTCCAAATCCGATCCGCGTTAGTGCCATGCGAACCCTGCCCTGTCAGGGTCTCCGCGGCGGAATCGGCCGGGGACCCCTTGCGATTGCCCTCCCGGCGACGCACGTTCCGACTGAAGACTTTTCCTGAGGATTTTATGCGCGACATCTACCGGGACTACCTCGACGACGACGACGACGGCGAAGAGGATAAGGGCCGCCAGCCCGACATGCCGATGACCTCCGGGCCGGTGCAGAACGCGCTCTTCAAGTCGCGCACTGTGCTGATCTTCGGCGAGATCGACATGCGGCTGGCCGAGCGGGTCACCGCCCAGATCACCGCGCTGACCGCCGAAAGCAGCGAACCGATCCGGGTGATCATCAATTCGCCCGGCGGCCACGTGGAAAGCGGCGACACCGTCCACGACATGATCCGCTTCTGCGGCGTCGAGGTGAAGGCGATCGGCACCGGCTGGGTGGCCAGCGCCGGGGCCAGCATCTTCCTGGGCGCCAAGAAGGAAAACCGGCTGTGCCTGCCCAACACCCGGTTCCTGCTGCACCAGCCGGCCGGCGGCATGCGCGGCCAGGCCAGCGATATCCAGATCGAGGCCGAGCAGATCATCAAGATGCGCGACCGCGTGAACCGGATGATCGCCAAGGAGACCGGTCAGACGATCGAGCGGGTCGTCAAGGACACGCAGCGGAACTTCTGGATGAGCGCCGAGGAGGCCATCGAGTACGGCCTGGTGTCGCGGATCATCAACGACACCTCCGAGGTCTGATTCCTCTGTCCGCTCATCCCGGCGAATGCCGGGACCCAGATGGGATAGCTCCGATGTGGGCTCGACCGGCGCCGCGCTCTTCCAACCCAGCTCAACGCTTGGCGATCTGGGTCCCGGCGTTCGCCGGGATGAGCGGGGGGCGGGCATGACCCGCCCCTGGTGGAAGGGCGCGCTCCTCTACCACGTCTACGTCCGCTCCTTCTTCGACAGCGACGGCGACGGGCACGGCGACCTGGCGGGCGTCGAGGCCAAGCTGGACTATATCCGCAGCCTCGGCGTCGACGGGATCTGGCTGTCGCCGATCCACCCCTCGCCCAACCGCGACTGGGGCTATGACGTCGCCGACTTCGAGGGCGTCCAGGCCGACTACGGGTCGCTGGAGGACTTCCAGCACCTGCTGGACGCGGCCCACGCCAAGGGGCTGAAGGTCGTCCTCGACGAGGTGCTGAGCCACACCTCCGACGAGCACGCCTGGTTCCTGGAGAGCCTGACGGGCGGCGCCGATGGCCCGAAGGCCGACTGGTACGTCTGGGCCGATCCGAGCGAAGACGGGACGGCGCCCAACAACTGGCTGAGCGTCTTCGGCGGCCCGGCCTGGGCCTACCAGCCGGCGCGCCGCC
>JACXTT010008768.1_pt1 | contig 13964 bp, 11 predicted proteins | sample 9270951 | NCBI WGS metagenome assembly JACXTT01 (sample SAMN15532306, study PRJNA645909) | rock metagenome | isolation source: weathered quartz diorite | place: Puerto Rico | collected 2017-06-21 | reverse complement strand
CGGCATCCCCGACCATTTCGGCGGCTTCGATGCCTACCTGGACTACGTCGATTTGCTCTTCCGGGTCGACTCGATCATCGAGCACACGCAGATCTGGTGGAGCGTCCGGCCCCATCTGTCGTTCGGCACGGTCGAGCTGCGCATCATGGACGCCCAGGGCCGCGCGGATGAGTCCACCGCCCTGCTCGCCCTGGGGGCAGCCTGCATCGCGCAGGCGGCGCTCGACTATGACGTCGGGCGGAGGCCGGAGCCGATCCCGCCGCGCTTGATCGAGGAGAACTTCTGGCGGGCCATCAGGTACGGGCTCGACGGCAAGATGGTCGACCTCGACCGGCGGGTCGAAGTGCCGGCTCGAACGGCGCTCGAAGCAGTTCTGAGCTGGACCGAGGGCGCCCGCGGTGAGCTCCAGCTCGACCAGCATCTGGAGCCGCTGGAGCAGCTGATCGAGTCCGGAAACGGCGCCCAGCGTCAGTGGCGCCGGCACGAAGCGGACGACGACATCCGGCAGGTCTACGCGGACATCGTGGCCGAGACGTGCACCTCGTATGCGGAGGCCCCGGTGGGCGCCGGGATCTGTGGGGGATGTGGCTCCTAGATGATGAGCGACGAGGACCGAGCGCACGACCCCGCGGAGCACGAGCGCTCAGCGCAACCGACCGAGGAGGAGCTGCGCGCGCGGCTCGAAGAAGAGCTCCGGCGGATCACGGTCCGCGACGTCCTGCTCCAGACCGTCGTCAGCCTGGTCAACCTCGCCGGCCAGCGCCTCGGGCTCGGCGAGGGCGGAGCCGAAGCACGCGACCTCGCCCAGGTGAGGCTCGCGATCGAGGCCGTGCGGGCGCTGTTGCCGCTGGTCGAGGAAGATGATCCGGAGCAGATGAAGCCCGTGCGCGACGCACTCGCCCAGCTTCAGATGGCATACGCTCGCGAGGCCGGCGGGCCCCCGGGCGCGGCGGGGGAGCCTGAGGGCGGGGGCGGCCCTCCGGAGGGATCCGGGGGCGCCGGGGAAGCACCGCCGAGGCCCAAGCCGCGCCGGGGAGAGCCGGGCGGCCTCTGGGTTCCGCCCGGCAGCGTGAGCTGAGACTCCGCCGCCCGCCGCGCGGGCTTTGCGGGGAACGGGACCGATACACTGCGCGCCCCCGGGTCCCAGGACCTGCTCCTCTGCGCCCCTGCTCCACTCTCGCCCTCACGACTTGAACGAATACGGAGGCCTGTTTCGAAGTGACTGACTTCTTGCACGACGACGGGGTGGTGGTGGCGCTCGCTTGCGCGGCGGCCGCCGTCGTCTACGGCGCCCTGACGACGCGCTGGCTCCTGCGGCAGTCCCCTGGCAACGAGCGAATGCAGGCCATCTCGGCCGCGATCCAGGAGGGCGCAGCGGCATACCTCAACCGCCAGTACACGATCATCGGCATCGTCGCGGTCGCCCTGGCGATCGTGCTCGCAATCGCGCTCGACATCCAGACCGCGATCGGATTCGTGATCGGCGGAACGTTCTCGGCGCTCGCAGGCTACATCGGCATGAACGTCTCGGTGCGCGCGAACACGCGGGTGGCGGAGGCGGCGCGGGGTGGCGTGGGCCGGGCGCTCGACGTCGCCTTCAAGGGCGGCTCGGTCACCGGCATGCTCGTCGTGGGGCTCGCCCTGGTCGGGGTCGCCGGCTACTACGGAATCCTGATCGCCGGCGGCAAGTCGGACAAGAGCGCGATCGACGCGCTGATCGGCCTCGGCTTCGGCGGCAGCCTGATCTCGGTCTTCGCGCGACTCGGCGGCGGCATCTTCACCAAGGCGGCGGACGTGGGGGCCGACCTCGTGGGGAAGATCGAAGCCGGCATCCCCGAGGACGACCCGCGCAACCCCGCCGTGATCGCGGACAACGTCGGCGACAACGTCGGCGACTGCGCCGGGATGGCCGCGGACCTCTTCGAGACATATGCGGTGACCGCGGTGGCCGTGATGCTGCTCGGCGTCCTCACCTTCACCCAGCAGCGTGACGTCGCGATCTATCCGCTCGTGCTCGGCGGGGTCTCGATCATCGCCTCGTTGATCGGGGCGCTCGCGGTGCGCTCGCGCGCCGGCAACGTCGAGCGCGCCCTCTATCAGGGTCTGGTGGTGAGCGCAGTGATCGCCGCGGCCGCGTTCCTGCCTGTCACGCACTGGCTGATGGACAACCTCACGACCAAGAGCGTGAGCGAGTCGGCTCCGACCGCCACCGACCTGTGGCTCTGCACGCTGATCGGGCTTGGCGTCACCGCCCTGATCTTCGTGATCACCGACTTCTACACCTCGACTCGCTTCCGTCCGGTCAAGACGATCAGCCAGGCGTCGGTCACCGGCCACGCGACCAACATCATCCAGGGGCTCGCTCAGGGACTTCAGGCCACCGCCGCGCCCGCGCTCCTGATCGCGCTCGGGATCCTCGGCGCCAACCAGCTCGCCGGCGTCTACGGGATCGGGGTGGCCGTGATGGCCCAGCTCTCGATGACCGGCCTGATCGTGGCCCTCGACGCGTTCGGCCCGATCACCGACAACGCCGGCGGAATCGCCGAGATGGCGGAGCTGCCAGAGGACGTGCGGGCCGTGACCGACCCGCTCGACGCGGTCGGGAACACGACCAAGGCTGTCACCAAGGGATACGCGATCGGCTCCGCGGCGCTCGCTGCGATCGTCCTGTTCGTCAGCTGGCGGCACGAGCTGATCAACGAGATCGGCGTCGGAAAGGTGATCAAGTCGTTCGAGCTCCAGACTCCCGAGGTTCTGATCGGCCTGCTGATCGGCGGCATGATGGTCTACCTCTTCGCGTCGCTGGCGATCGAGGCGGTGGGCCGCGCGGGCGGCCAGGTGGTCGAGGAGGTCCGGCGCCAGTTCCGCGAGAAGCCCGGGATCATGGAAGGCACCGAGACCCCCGACTACGGGACATGCGTGGCGATCGTGACCGCGCGCGCGCAGCGCGAGATGATCGCGCCGGCGCTCATCCCGATCGTGACCCCGGTGATCGTAGGGCTGCTGTCGTATCAGGCGCTGGGCGGGCTCTTGATCGGGGTGATCGTGACCGGCCTGTTCGTGGCCGTCTCGATGACCTCCGGCGGCGGCGCCTGGGACAACGCGAAGAAGCTGATCGAGGACGGGGCGTTCGGCGGCAAGGGCTCCGAAGCACACGCCGCGGCCGTCACCGGAGACACGGTCGGCGATCCGTACAAGGACACCGCCGGGCCGGCGATCAACCCCATGATCAAGGTCGCGAACATCGTCGCGCTCCTGATCGTCTCCTTCATCACCTAGTGGTCTGTCCGGGAACGTTGGCCTCGAAATGGCGCGGACCGGGCGTCGTCAGGCAAGGACGCAGGAAGCCCGAATACCCGGCGGTATTCGGGCGACCGAGGACGCGGCATGGCGGCGATCCGGTGCCGCCATTTGAGGTCGAACGTTTCAGGACAGGCCACTGGCGGAGAGCCGCCTCGCATCGTTTAGAGTGGGCTCGATGAAGCGTGCCCTCGCCTCGATCGTGCTCGCGGCGTTCCTGATCGCCTTGCCGGCCAGCGCCCAGGCGAAGAAGAAGGCGAAGAGCGTGAAGACGTCGTCCGTCGCGGTCACCTTCACGGTCAAGAACACCGACACGTCGCAGTTCAAGTGCACCAGCGACGGTGCCACTTACCAGGTGAAGGGGCACATCACCGGCCCCGCATCGGCGCTCGCTGCGTCCTCGAAGAAGAAGAAAAAGAAGGCAAAAGCCGGCTCCGCGGCGACGCTCTACCTGCACGGGCTCGGACTGGGCGAGTGGCTCTGGGACTTCCAACCGATCGCGGCGTTCAACTACGCGCTTCAGCAGGCGAAGGCCGGTCACGTATCGGTCACGGTCGACCGGATCGGCTACGGCGCGAGTGGCCACCCGGACGGGAATCAGGTCTGCATCGGCTCTCAGGCGGACGTCGCCCACCAGCTCGTGCAGTCGCTCAAGAACGGGACGTACACGCCCGCCGCCGGCAAGGCGAAGAAGTACAAGCGCGTCGCTCTGGCGGGCCATTCCGCCGCGGGTGAGATGACGATCCTCGAGGCCTACTCGTACGGCGACGTGAACGCCGTGATCGTTGTCGGGTTCTCGTACTCGAACCTCTTCGCTGCCAACACCGCCTTCGGGAACCAGCGCAACGTGTGCCAGGCGGGAGGCATTCCGCCGGCGACCGTGGGCGCCCCGAACTACGCGTTCTTCGGCCAGAACGGCGCCGAGTTCCAAGCCGCGATGTTCCACAGCGCAACCGCGGCGGTTCGCGCCGCGGCCGTCCCGCTGCACAACCCGGACCCCTGCGGCGACAACCTGTCGCTCACCGACGCGATCAACCAGCAGGCCACCGGGGCGCGCAAGATCAAGGTCCCGGCGGTGGTGGTCTGCGGAGCGAACGACGCGCTCTACGCCCCGTTCGGATGCGACGCCCAGGCGGCGCGCTTCGGGGGTCGCGACAAGCGCTCGATCAGCATCCGCAACGCGGGCCACGCGCTGCCGCTCGAGGCGACGGCGAAGACCTTCCGCAGCAAGCTTGGCAGCTGGCTCTCCGCTCGCGGATTTTGACTTGATCTAGCCGCCGGCGCCCGGCGAGCTACCGCGTCGCCAGCTCAGGCGCTCGCACGACAACGTGTGCGACGCTCGCCCCGGTGAAGTTCGCAATCCGGTGAGGGAGGTCGATTTGCAGCCAGCGCGACGAATGTGTCGGGAGGGTCGAAACGATGACCTCGTCAAAGCGTGACGGATCCCAGGCCTCCTGCACGGCGACGAGTGGATCGCTGTCGCCGATCAAGCCTTGCACCTCGAGGCCAACTTCGCGCATCCGGGCCAGCGCGCCATCCAGGGCGACGACGGCGCCGGTGTGGTCAGCGGCCTTGCGCGGAACGAGCAACACAAACGCAGCCGGGCTGCGGCCTGCCCGCGCGCGCACCGCGTCGAGGAGCTCTGTCGAATTCGCGGTCTGGTTGGCAACCACGAGAACGTTCGTCTTCCAAGTCATCTTCGCCTCCTAGCGCGAGCTCTACTCAGAGGTTCGTCCCTTAGACGTAAAGCACCCGCTAAAGGTTGCGACGTTCTCGTTGAGATTTCGTTACGAAGGCGGACCGGCCGCAACCGAAGGCCGCCGGAAGGCCGCGCCGTCGTCGATGGCGGCCGCGACCTTGCGAATCGGCGTGGCCGGGGTCGAGTCGATGATCACACGGCATGGGCGCTTCGCCAAGACAACTCCCAGCGTCTGGTTCAGAAGCTTGCCGGGCGGATGCCGGTGCGGCATCGGCATCACGATCGCTTCCGCGGCGAGCTTCTCGGCGATCTCGACGATGCGGTGCCCGGCTTCGCCCGGGCGCACGCGAACGATCTGGCCGCGGACGCGCTGGCCGCGGCCGGCCCACTGCCGCGCGGTTTCGACCACCAGCACGCCATTCGTGTCCGCCTCCCCGAGGTCGGCGTCGATTGCGAGATGCCGGGGTACCTCGAGGGTCACCACGACGCTGACGTCGCTGCGACGGTGCGCGGCGAGCTTCAGGGCGGTCGCCATCGCCGTGTCGGAGTACGTCCCCTCCTCGAAAGCCACGATCACGTCCTTGTAGGCGACAGGCTTGACGCCGGAAAGCGGTGGCAGCTCGACCATGTGCACGCCGGTCAGCGAGAGGCCCTTGCTCCGCCGGTACGCGACATAGGTGAGACAGCCGAGCACCATCCAGCTCGCGCCCGCAATCGTGGCGTCCTTGTAGAGGAACATCACGGTGACCCACGCGCTGAGCGTCCCGAGTCCCCCGATCACCGCGAAGAGAGGCAAGTCGAACCCGGCGAACCTCACGTTCAGCGGAGCTCGGTACCAGCCGTTCTCTCCCTCCGCGACTTCGATGTCACCCGGCAGCTTCCTCATCCGGTTTCGGGCCAGCCGCCAGCGCAGCCCGATCACCGACACGTGCGCCGTCGAGAACGAGAGCATCGCGCCGAATGCGTAGAGCGTCCCGAGGAACGTCGCCTTACCCGGCAGGATCGCAAGCGTCGCGATGACGCCGAAGACGCAGATCGCCACGACCGGCGTGCGCGAGCGCGCGCTGATGCGACGGAGGCGATCGGGCAGCTGCTGATGGCGGCCCATCGAATAGGTGAGACGGCTGACACCGATGATCCCCGCGTTCGCGGCGATCAACAGGATTGTCGCGGCGAGGGTCCCGACGTAGATCTCGGCCGCGCGACTGAACTGCCCCAGGTGCATGTTCTTGACGATTCCGAGAATCGGGTCGCCCGCGTACTGGTGGGCGAGCGCGGTCGTGTAGCCATGCGCGTCGTGTGTGACCGGCATCGCCGAGAGCGCGACCGATGGCAGGCCGAGGTATATGACCATCACCAGGAGCACGAGCAGGCGGTAAGCGCGGGGCACGTTGCGACGCGGGCTCTTTGCCTCCTCCGACAGGTTGGAGATCGTCTCCATGCCCGTGTAGGAGATCATCGCCACGGGGATCGCGATCGCGAAATTGCTCCACGTGGGGGCGATCCCGAGGTGGACGTTGTGGATCAGCGTCGAGAAGTTCAGGACCACGAAGAAGCCCAGCAGCATCAGCAGGAGTTGCGTGGCGAAATCGATCGCCGCCAGGAGCAGGTTGACGCGCGTCGATTCCTGAACTCCGACGATGTTAAGGGCGGAAAGGAGGGCAACGACCGCGATCCCGCCGAGGATGTCGCCCGGCGTGTGCCCGAGTGCCGGCCAGAACACCGCCAGATAGTGCGGCACGAAGAAGGCCGAGATCGAGACCGTGATCACGTAGTTCAGGATCTGAGCCCACCCGGCGAAGAAGCTCGCGAACTCGTTGAAGGCGCGGCGCGCGAAGCTCGACGCCCCGCCCGCCTCCGGGAAGTTGCTCGTCGCTTCCGCGTACGTCATCGCGGTCATCACGAAGATGAATCCGGCGATCACGTAGACCACCGGCGTGAGGCCAAGCGCGAAGATCGCCACCAGCCCGAGCGCGTAGTAGATGGACGAGCCGACGTCGCCGTAGGCGACGGCCGTCAAGGGCCGCGCCCCCAGCACCCGCTCGAGTCCGAGTCCTTTCGGACGGTACCTAGCCAGCGGGCCCTCCGCCGCGAAGGGCCGCGGTCGCCGAAGATGTCCCGACTGGGAGCGTCAAGAACGAGCTAAGAATCGGGTGGTCGGCATAGCGATCCCGTTAAGAGTAGTTACGGGGCGGGCCAGTTAGCGGAATCTCAACGGGCGGCCGCTCTTCCTTAGCGGGCGGTTAGCGCGGGACGGTCGAATATCCGGGTATCGGCACGGTCGATGGTCAGCGGCCCTGAGCACGGCCCCCCGCGGGCAATCACGGAGAATGGCGATGTGCACGGCAGGCGAGGACGTCACAAGGTGTTCCTGGGCATGGCCGCAGGGGTGGGGAAGACCTACCGCATGCTTCAGGAGGCACAGGCCGAGGCCGCGGCCGGGAGAGACGTGGTGATCGGATACCTGGAGCCGCACGGGCGCTCCGAGACCAGCTATCAGGCGAGGGGCCTGGAGGTGATCTCGCACCGTCGGGTCGAATACGGCAGCACGACCCTCGACGAGATGGACCTCCCGGCAATTCTCGCGCGGGCCCCCGAGCTCTGCTTGATCGACGAGCTGGCTCACACCGACGCGCCGGGGGTCGAGCATGCAAAGCGCTACGAGGACGTCGAGGACGTGCTCGCGGCCGGGATCGACGTCTTCTCCACCGTGAACGTGCAGCACCTCGAGAGCCTCAACGACCGCGTCGCGGAGCTGACGGGAGTGCGGGTCCGCGAGACCTTCCCCGACTCGGTGCTCGAATCCGCCGACGAGGTCGTGCTGGTCGACCTGACGCCGGAGGCACTGATCGCCCGCCTGCGCGAGGGCAAGGTCTACCCGCCGGGGCGGGTCGAGGCAGCCCTGAACAACTTCTTCAAGGTGGAGAGCCTCGCGGCCTTGCGTGAGGTGGCCCTCCGGCAGGTCGCGGAGGATGTCGGGTTCAAGCGCATCGTGCGCGACGAGCCGCTCGGAACGCGCGAGGATCGCCTGTCAACGGCAGCCTCGGAAGCCGTTGCCGAACGATTGCTGGCGCTCGTGACCGCCGACCCCAGGTCCCAGCGGCTCGTGCGGAGGGCCGCGCGGTCGGCCCATCGCCTCGGTGGTGAGCTCGATGTCCTTTACGTCGCTGCGTCGCCGCCCAGCGGACAGGAGGAGGAGCAGCTTCGGGCGCTGCGCAAGCTCGGGTCGCTGCTCGGCGCGAATGTGCTGGTCGAGCAGGGCGACGACGTCGTCGACGTGGCCGCCCGCATCGCCCGCGAGCGCGGCACCACGTACATCCTGATGGGAGAGCCCCACTCACGTGGCATCTTCCGGCGCTTCTCAGTGCCCTTGCCTCAGAAGCTGATGCACCGTCTCCCGGGAGTGGACGTGAGGATCATCGCTGACCGCAGCAAGCGGAAGAATGAGATCGAGGAATGACCGCCGTGATCGTGATCATCGCGTTGCTGCTGGTAGTGGCGCTCGTGTTCGTGACGCGATGGCGCAATCCCGATCTGGCCCCTCACCGAATCACGCCCCCGGCACGCCGGATCCTGTTCCCGTTCATAGGGAACTCGATCTCTCGACCGACCCTCGACGCGGCATTGCGCCTGGCGCGTGCGGAAGGGGCAACTCTCGTTCCCGCTTATGTGATGACCGTGCCATTCGATCTGGATCTCCGGGCGCCGTTGACCGAGCGGTGCGAGGAGGCGATGCCGCTGCTCGAGCTGATCGAGCAGCGGGCCGCGCGCCTCGACGTGCCTGTCGACTCTCGGATGGAAGTCGGACGCACGGCGCGGCACGCACTGGAGGAGCTTCTCGATTCGGAGCGCTTTGACCGGATCGTTGTCCCGGCAGCCACCAACCACAGCGACGGTTTCGTCGGGGCCGACATCGCCTGGCTCCTCGAGCACGCACCGGGTGAGATCGTCGTCCTGCGCCCCGAGACGAGCGGGAACGGCGAGGACGTACGGACCGGGACGCGCAAGCGTGGAGACCTGCCGCGACGAGGAAAGGATTCTGCACCGCAGCGAGACTCCGTCCCCGAGCCGCTCGGCTCCGCAGATGGTCGAGCGCCTTGACTGGCCGGCGTATGAGCCGGGCCATGCGCGATCATCGAGCGGCGATGCAAGCCTTCCTCCTGCTGCGGCGGGCCGATTGTCCACCCAGGTCCGCGGGCCTGGCCGTGGCGCTCGCCGGGGTTGCGGTCGCGACCGGCGTCGTCTATCCGCTCGAGCGGGTCGCCCCACTCGCGTCCGCGTCAGTCGTATACATCCCCGTGGTGGTGGTCGCGGCCGCGTATTGGGGCATCGGGTTCGGGCTCGCGACCGCGGTGCTCAGCGCGGCCGCGTTCGACTTCGTCTACATCCCGCCGGTCGGCAGTTTCACGGTCGCCGACAGCCGCAACTGGGTCGCGCTCGCGGCGTTCGTGGTGATCGCGGCCGCAATCGGCCTCGTTGCCGATCTCGCCCGCAGCCGAGCGGTCGAGGCCAACGAGCGTCGCCGGGAAGCCGACTTCGCGGCCGAGATGGCTCAGCAGCTGCTCGGCTCGGCCCGGCTCGAAGCTGCCCTCGCCGTGACCGCCCACCGCCTCGCGGCGGCGTTGAAGGTTCCCTCGGCGCGGATCGAGCTGACGGCGGTCAGTGGCGACGAGCGCCGCCTGGCCTTCCCGCTGCGCGACGGGGACGGCCGGTGTATCGGCACGCTGCTTCTGCCTGCCACGCTTGCGCCTGAAACTCGCGAGCGGGTGGCAACCCGGGTCGTGCCCGCGATGCAGTCGATTCTGGCGTCTGCCCTGCACCGCGCCGAGCTGGAGGCCGAGGTGGTGGAGACCGCTGCGCTGCGTCGGAGCGACGTTATGAAGACAGCCATCCTCCGGTCGGTTTCGCACGACCTGCGCACCCCCGTCACCGCGATTCTGACCGCAGCGGAGGCGCTCGATCCGACGGGGCAAGAGAGCGCCGCGGAGGCCCGGGACGTGGTGATCGTCGCGGCCACTCGTCTGTGGCGCCTGGTCGACAAGCTGCTCGACCTGTCGCTGCTCGAGGCCGGCGCCGCGGAACCGCGGCGCGAGTGGTTCGCGATCGACGAGGTCCTTGCCGATGCGATCGACCAGGCCGGCGGAGATCCTGGCGCCTTCAAGGTCTCGACCGATGCCGCGCTGCCCCTTCTCGAGGGCGATCCGGGCCAGCTCGAGCGCGCGTTTGCAAACTTGTTCGAGAACGCCGCCCGCTACCGCGCCGCCAAGCCCGTTTCGGTGAACGTGCGGGCCGTCGAACGGCGCCTGCGCGTCCGGATCGTGGATCAGGGCCCCGGCATCCCGATCAGCGAGCAGGAGCGGATCTTCACGCCGTTCTACCGCTCCCTCCATACCAACGGCCACCAAGGCTCCGGCCTCGGCCTCGCGATTGCGAAGGGATTCATCGAGGCGGGCGGCGGCCGGATCTCGATCGTGTCGCTCCCCGGACAGGGCACGAGCGTCGTCGTCGACCTGCCTCTCAACGGCGAAGAGTCTGCAACCCCTGCCCGCGCCGGCCCCGCCATCCCGGCTGCTGCTGCCGCAGGGGAGCGCTGATGGCCGGCGAGCGGATCCTCGTTTGCGACGACGACTCGCAGGTCCTCCGCGCGCTGCGGCTGATCCTTCGCAACGCGGGCTACGAGGTGCTGGCCGCTCAGACCGCCGAGGAGGCTCTCGACCGAGCCGCCCTCAACGGCATGCAGGCCGCGATCGTCGACTTGATGCTGCCCGACCGGCCAGGGATCGACGTCTGCAGGCAGATACGCGAATGGAGTGACGCGCCGATCATCGTGCTCTCGGCGATCGGCGAGGAGGAGACGAAGATCGCCGCGCTGCGGGACGGAGCCGACGACTACGTGACGAAGCCTTTCGGCCCCGGCGAGCTGGTCGCCCGCGTCCAGGCCGCTCTGCGGCGGGCGGCGCGCAACGCGACGGAGCCGCGCATCGAGACAGGCGGCCTGCTCGTCGACCTGGCGGCGCATACGGTGGAGCTCGACGGTTCGGAGGTCCACCTGACCCCGATCGAGTTCGAGCTGCTGCGCGTGCTGATCACGAACCGCGGCCTGCTGATGACCCACCGCGACCTGCTCACCGCGGTGTGGGGACCGGCTTACAACGACGCGACGCCCCTGCTGCGCACGCACGTCGCGAACCTCCGGCGCAAGCTCGAGCCGGGCGAGCGCCCGCGGCGGTTCATCCGCACGGAATCGGGCGTCGGATACCGGTTCAGCCCCTGATCCAGCGCCTCCGGCGCGGATCTTCACGAAATCTACATGGGCCTGCGCCCGTTCCACATGCGCCCTTGACGGCCGCGCCTTTACCTTCAACCGTCGTATGGATGTCGTTGCCGTTCTGCTGGGGATCCTGACGTTCGCGATCCTGCTCGCCGCGATCGAGGGCGTCGGCCGGATATGAGCCTGGTCACCGCGACGATGAGCGGCGCGGACGTGTTCGGGCTGATCGTGTCCGTGCTCGTGGTCGCCTATCTGCTCTATGCGCTGGTGCGCGGCGAGAGGATCTGAGGAGGCTCACGAGTGACCTTCCTCGGCTGGCTCACGATCGCGCTGTTCGTGCTGATCCTGAGCGCGCTCGCGCTCCCGCTGGGTTCCTACCTGGCGAGGGTGTACACAGGGCAGCGCGTCTTCCTCGACCCGCTCTTCCGGGGCCCCGAGCGCCTGCTCTACCGGGTGATGCGCGTCGACCCGACCAGGGGACAGGACTGGAAGGCATACTCCCGGAGCCTGATCGTCTTCTCGCTCGCGGGCTGGCTGCTGCTTTACCTGATCCTGCGCACGCAGACGATTCACCCGTGGCACGACTACGCCGGCGTCAAGTTCCACTCGGGCACCTGGGACGTCACCTTCAACACCGTCTCGTCCTTCTTGACGAACACGAACTGGCAGTACTACGGCGGCGAGACCACGATGACCTACTTCAGCCAGATGGCGGGGCTGACGGTCCAGAACTTCCTCTCGGCCGGGTTCGGGATCGTGGTCGCGGTCGCCCTCGTGCGGGGCATCATCGGGCGCAGCGGCACGATTCTTGGCAACTTCTGGCAGGACCTGGTCCGCACGATCCTCTACGTGCTGGCGCCGCTGGCGGTGATCAGCGCGGTGGTCCTGGCCTCCCAGGGCGTGATCCAGAACATCGCGCACTACGTGGCGGCCACCGGCCCGACCAAGCTCAGCCAGACGATCGCGATGGGCCCGGTCGCCTCGCAGGAGGCGATCAAGGAGCTGGGAACCAACGGCGGCGGGTTCATGAACGTCAACTCGGCCCATCCGTTCGAGAACCCGACCGGTTTCACCAACTTCTGGGAGATGTTGAGCGTCCTGCTGATCCCGGCGGCGCTGATCTTCATGTACGGCCGGATGTCGGGCAACCGCCGCCAGGGATATGCGGTCTTCGGGACGGTGATGGTCATGTTCATCGGCGCGGTGGTCGTCGCGTACATCGCCGAGGCCCATGGCTCGCCGGCTCAGCACGCGGCGGGCCTGCACACGCACGTGGTGTCAGGGTCCACCGGGGGGAACCTCGAGAGCAAGGAGCAACGCTTCGGGATCGCGGGCTCCGCTCTGTTCGACGTCATCACCACCGCGACCTCGTGCGGCGCGGTCAACAGCGCGATCGAGTCGTTCACCGGCATCGGCGGGGCGGTGCCGTTCGCGAACCTGTCCGCGAGCGAAGTGATCTTCGGGGGCGTCGGGACGGGCCTCTACTCGATCCTCTTGTACGTGCTGCTGGCGGTTTTCATCGGGGGGCTGATGGTAGGCCGCACGCCCGAGTGGCTGGGCAAGAAGATCGAAGCGCGCGAGGTCAAGCTGGCCACGTTGGGGGTCTTGATCACGCCGCTCGCCGCGCTCTTCTGCACGGCGCTCGCGGTTGCCAGCAGGTCTGGCCGCGCGTCGATCTCGGCGGCGGCCACGGGACCGCAGGGATTCTCCGAAAGCTTCTACGCGTACCTCAGCCAGGCCAACAACAACGGCTCGGCGTTCGCCGGTTACACCGGCTACGTCCAGCCCAACCCGGGCAACATCGGCGCGCACGGGATCAAGTTCGCCGACCTGCTCGGCGGCTTCGACATGATGTTCGCGCGCTACGCGCCGATCATCTTCGTGCTCGCGGTCGCCGGCTCGCTCGCGGGCAAGCGCATCCATCCTCCGGGCCGCGGGACGATGCGGACCGACAACCCGACCTTCGTGGTCCTGCTGATCGGCGTGATCGTGCTGGTCGGCGCGCTGACCTTTTTCCCCGCCCTCCTGCTCGGCCCGATCGTCCAGGGCCTGACCACGCACCTCTACTGAGATGCGTCGCGACGTCGCCACCTCAGCGATCGGGATCGTCGTGTTGACGCTCCTCTTGGGCCTGGCCTACCCCCTGTTCATAACGGGGGTCAGCCAGGTGGCGTTCAAGCACAAGGCCGACGGCTCGCTGGTTCGCGTGAACGGCAAGGTGGTCGGCTCGGAGCTGATCGGCCAGCAGTTCGCAGACCAGGTGGTCAAGAACGGCAAGCCGCAGGTGGACAAGAGCGGCAACCCGGTCACCAACCCCGATCCCCGCTACTTCCAATCGCGCCCCTCGGCCACCGTCCCGCCAAACAACGCCGCGGCGAGCACGTTCTCGAACCTCGGCCCCAACAGCGTGGCGACCAAGCAGGCGATCGACACCAACGTCAAGGCCTACCTCTCGAGGGAGGGGAAGTATGTGCGGGGTCTCATCCCCGCACGGGTCCCGGTCGACGCCGCCAACAACTCGGCCTCCGGAGTAGACCCCGACATCTCGCAGGCCAATGCGCGCATCCAGGAGCACCGGATCGCCGCGGTTCGCCGGCTGCCCGTGTCCCAGGTCGACGAGCTGATCCCCAAGTACCCCCCCGGCCGGCGATTAGGGTTCTTCGGGGAGAGGGGCGGGAGAGGGGCGAAGCTTAA
>JACXTT010008767.1_pt1 | contig 13964 bp, 11 predicted proteins | sample 9270951 | NCBI WGS metagenome assembly JACXTT01 (sample SAMN15532306, study PRJNA645909) | rock metagenome | isolation source: weathered quartz diorite | place: Puerto Rico | collected 2017-06-21 | reverse complement strand
GTCGCGCGCATGGTGGCGATGACCAATTATTTCTGCGGCAAGGTGCCGTTCAAGGACGTCTACATCCACGGCATCGTGCGCGATGCCGAGGGCAAGAAAATGAGCAAGTCCGAGGGCAATACGATCGACCCGGTGGATTTGATCCAGGGCATCGGCCTCGATGCGCTGGTTACAAAATCCACCTCGGGCCTGCGCCGCCCGCAGGACGCGCCCAAGATCGCCAATCGCGTCAAGAAGCAATTCCCGGACGGCATGCCGGCATATGGCGCCGATGCACTGCGCTTCACCATGGCGAGCTACGCCAGCCTTGGCCGCAACATCAATTTCGATTTCAAGCGCTGCGAAGGCTATCGCAATTTCTGCAACAAGCTGTGGAACGCGACGCGCTTCGTCATGATGAATGTCGAGGGCAAGGACGTCGGCCTCGATGAATCGCTGCCGGTCGAACTGTCCACGGTCGACAAATGGATCATCAGCAGCCTGCAGCGCACCGAGGCCGAAGTCGCCAAGGGTTTTGCCGAATACCGCTTCGACAATATTGCCGCGGCGCTCTACAAATTCGCCTGGGAAGAGTATTGCGATTGGTATTTGGAACTCGCCAAGGTGCAATTGCAGAACGGCAGCGAAGCCGAGCAACGCGGCACGCGCCGCACCTTGTTGCGCATCCTGGAAGCCACGCTGCGCCTCGCACATCCGATCATTCCCTTCATCACCGAAGAGCTGTGGCAGAAGGTCGCGCCGCTGGCAGGTAAAACTGGCGACACCATCATGCTGGCGCCCTATCCGCAATCGCAGGCGGAGAAGATCGATGTCGCGGCGGAGGCCATGGTCGATCGCCTCAAATTGTTCACCAATGAAATTCGCAATCTGCGCGGCGAATCGAATCTCTCGCCGGGCGCGAAAGTGCCGCTGATCATGGAAGGCGCTACCGCCGATCTTGCGGCGATGGTGCCGTACCTGAAGGCGCTGGGGCGGATTTCGGAGGTGGAGATTGTGGCTGCCTTGCCGAATATCGATGCGCCGTCGAAGCTGGTGGATGGCGTGCGCCTGATGTTGAAGATCGAGATCAACAAGGACGAAGAGCGCGCACGATTGACGAAAGAAAAAGCGCGGCTCGAAATCGAAGTGACCAAGGCACTGGCCAAGACTTCGAACGAGAGTTTCATGTCGCGCGCACCGGAAGCGGTGCGTCAGCAGGAAGTCACGCGGCTGGCGGATTTCCAGGCGAAATTGAAGGATGTTGAGGCGCAGTTGCTAAAGTTGAAGGCGTAAAACTGAAAAGCCAAACTCCAGCACTGGCGCGGCTTTCAGAGCATTTTTGCCTCAAAAGGCGCGCCAAATGGCGTTCTACGATTTTTAGAAACAATCCTTAACGACGGACGCAGTTCTTAGTTGTCATCCCGGATTCAGTCCGGGATCCAATTTGGCGTCCACTCGAGTGCTCATTAAATCGGGCCCCGGACTGAATGGCCCTAGGCCACCCCGTCCGGGGCGACACATCTCAAAAAGTTGGATCTCACCTCCATAGCCGCGATTGCCGCTGCTAAACAATGAACCTCCCCGCCTCCCTCCGCTCCCTGCGTTCTCCCAACTTCCGCGCCTATTACATCGGCCAGGCGGTGTCGCAATTGGGCTCGTGGATGCAGTCGGTGGCCATCACCTGGCTGGCCTATCGCCTTAGTGGTTCGACCGCGACCACCGGCATGATCGGCTTCCTGGCGATGGCGCCCTACATTTTTGTCACGCCGATTGCCGGCGCGCTGTCAGATCGCGTCAGCCGCCGCAGAGTGCTGATCGTGGTGCAATGCTCGCTGTTGCTGTTGGCGGTGGTGCTGGCCAGCGTCACGGCGGCCGGCATCATCACCATTCCGATGCTGGGTCTGCTGGCCTTTACGCAGGGTGTGCTCAATGGCGTGGAAGTGCCGACGCGTCATGCCTTCTTCGTGCAGCTGATCGAGGACCGGCAGGATCTGCCCAATGCGATCGCGCTCAATTCCATCAACATCAATTCGACGCGCCTGATCGGCCCGGCCATCGGCGGCCTGCTGATCGCGGGCGTGGGCGAAGCGGCCTGTTTCGGCATCAATGCGGTGACTTATCTGGCGGTGCTGGTGCAGCTCGCGCGCATTCGCGTGCATGAGCCTGCGAAAAAATCCGGCGGGCAATCGCTGCTCAAGGACCTGGTTGAAGGCTGGCGCTTCGGCCTCTCGCAGCCGGTGGTGCGCATCCTCGTCATCATGGTCGGCGCGGTCTCGTTCGCGGTCAGCCCTTACACCATCCTGATGCCGGCAATCTCGGTCGGCACCTTCAATCGCGGCGCAGAGCTGAACGGGCTCTTTATCAGCTGTGTCGGCATCGGCGCGCTGACCGGCGCCATCATCCTCGCGCGCCGCCCCAATGTGCGCGGACTTACGCGCTGGGTTGCCTACACGGCATCGATTGCCGCACTCGGCATCATCGGCTTTTCCTTCTCGCGCAATATCTGGCTGTCGTTCGTTTTCATGGCCATGACCGGCATGGGCCTGATGGGCACCTCGGTCTGCGTCAACACCATCATCCAGTCGATCGTCGACGAGGACAAGCGCGGCCGTGTGGTCAGCATCTATTCAACCTTTTTCATTGGCTCGGCACCGCTGGGGCATCTGGCTGCCGGCTGGCTGGCCGAGCATATCGGCGCGCCGCATACCTTCCTTGCCTGCGGCCTGTTTTGCGCGCTGGCCACCATCCTCTACATCATCAAGCTGCCGACGCTGCGCCTGCATATCCGCCCGCTGTATGCGGCGCGCGGTATCATCCCGGCACCGGATACGGAGATCCAAAAATGAGCGATGTCATTCTTTTCACGCAGCAAGGCAGCATCGGCACCCTGACCTTCAATCGCCCGCAGGTGTTCAATGCGATGAATGATGAAATGATCATCGCCCTGCGAGATGTCACAGCACGATTGATGACCTCAACCACGTTGCGCGCACTCATCATCAAAGGCGCCGGCAAGGCCTTCCTGGCCGGCGGCGATGTCGCCATGTTCCATGCGCGCAAGGACGATCCGACCCTGCCCGCCACCGTCAAACCACTGGGTGATGCCCTGCATGCCGGCATCATCAATATTCGCAATCTGCCCTTCCCGGTAATCGCGCAAATTCATGGCGCGGTGGCCGGTGCGGGATTGAGTCTCGCCATGGCCTGCGATTTCACGGTCGCCGCCGAGGGCACGCAATTCAATTCCGCTTACAGCAAGATCGGTCTGTCGCCCGACGGCGGCAGCACCTTCTTTTTGCCGCGCATCATCGGCCTGCGCAAGGCGACCGAACTGATCATGCTGGCCGAGCCGGTGGATGCAAAAAAGGCGCTGGAGCTCGGATTGGTGAGCCGGGTTGCGGCCGCCGACAAACTCGAGGAAGAAGTCATGGCACTGGCCACGCGTCTGGCCAGTGGCGCCACGCAAGCCTATGCGCGCGCCAAGCGGCTGTTGAACCAATCCTTCGAAACTCCGATGAAGCAGCACCTCGACGACGAGATCGCCTATTTCGCCGAGTGTGCGAAGACCGATGATTTCAAGGAAGGCGTGGCCGCGTTCATTGAAAAACGCGCGCCGAAATTCACCGGCAAATAATTCCGCCCGCACCTAGCGCTTGGCGATGACGAAGGTGAATTCGCTGGGCGTTTCGGTCGAGGAGAGCAAGGGGTTGCCGGTCTGCCGGCAGAAGGCAGCGAAGTCTTTCACTGCACCCGGGTCGGTGGCGACCACGCGCAGGGTCTGTCCCGATTCCATATCCGCCAGGGCTTTCTTGGCGCGCAGGATCGGCAGGGGGCAGTTGAGGCCCTTGACGTCGAGGTCCTTGTCGATAGGGGCGGTGCTCATGGTGAATCCTTTTGCGGATGTATTCGAAAGCGGACACGAAATATACCAGAGCAGAGACAAAATCGTCGTCTGCCGGACTCCAGATGGTGGCGGCCGGTAAATATTCCAGTCCGCCATGGTGCGGCAATGACCTGCTTGCCGATTGCGCCCGAAGTTCATTAAACTGTCGATGTCGGGGTTTCACAGACTCCCGGCGGTTGCTGCCAACAGGCTGCAACGATAAGCAAGACGGTGTCCCGTCCAAGTTCTGTTTCCCTTCAGTGAGGACGCCCATGGACACCCTGACTTCCCCCATTTCCCCCCTTCCTTTGCAAGCCCGGCTCGGCCGCGCGTCTGCGCCGCTGCTGATCGATGTGCGCCGCGTACCGGCCTTTGAGGCCGATACCGAATTGATTGCCGGCGGCACCTGGCGCGACCCATACGCTGTCTCCGGCTGGGCAAAATTTCTGCCGCGCCATCGCGATGTCGTCGTTTACTGCGTGCACGGCCATGAAGTCAGCAAGAACGCCGCCGCCGCACTGCAAGCGCAGGGCATTCGTGCGACTTATCTGGAAGGCGGCATCGAGGCCTGGCGCGCCGCCGGGTTTATGCTCTGCCGCAAGTCGCCGGTGCTGAACATTCCCTCGGCCATCAACCAGCCCAGCACCTGGGTGACGCGCGAGCGGCCCAAGATCGATCGCATCGCCTGCCCCTGGCTGATTCGTCGCTTCATCGACCCGCTGGCGGAATTTCTGTATGTTCCCGCCGCCACGGTCACCGCCGTTGCCGATGAGAAAAAGGCCATCGCCTACGATGTGCCCGGCGTGCAGTTCACGCATCGCGGCGACGATTGCAGCTTCGATGCACTCATCGCCGATTTTGGTTTGCAGGATGATTCCCTCGATGCGCTCGCCAAGATCGTGCGCGGCGCCGATACCGGCATGCCCGGGCTGACACCGCAATCTCCGGGACTGATGGCGGTGTCGCTGGGACTATCCGCGCTCTATGCCGACGACCATGAGATGCTCGCACAGAGCATGGTCGTCTACGATGCGCTCTACGCCTGGCTGCAATCGGCGCGCGACGAAAAACACAATGCGGATCTGTTCAAAAAATGACCAAAATCAAACACGATATTTCCTTCGCCACCGCGTTTCGTTTCTGGCTGCGCCTCGGTTTCATCAGCTTTGGCGGGCCGGCCGGGCAGATCGCCATCATGCATCGCGAGCTGGTCGATGAAAAACGCTGGATCTCGGAGGGGCGATTCCTGCATGCACTGAACTACTGCATGGTGCTGCCCGGCCCAGAGGCGCAGCAGTTGGCGACCTACATCGGCTGGCTGATGCACGGCACCTGGGGCGGCATCGTTGCCGGCGGCCTGTTCGTGCTTCCTTCGCTGTTCATCCTGATCGCGCTGTCGTGGATTTATCTCGCCTTTGGTACTGTGCCGGTGGTGGCTGGGTTGCTGTATGGCATCAAGCCGGCAGTGACGGCCATCGTACTGTTCGCCGCCTGGCGCATCGGCAGCCGCACCTTGAAGAATGCCTGGCTGATGGCGATATCGCTGGCGGCATTCGCGGCGATTTTCATTTTCGATTTACCCTTCCCGGCCATTGTCATCAGCGCAGCATTGCTGGGTGCCATCGGCGGAAAATTCCTGCCGAAGAAATTTTCACTCGGTGGCGGCCATGGTGGCAAGGCGGCAGCAGACATCGTCGATGACGCCATCATCGGCGACCACACGCCAACACCCGCGCATGCACTGTTTCGCTGGAGCCGCTTCGCCGCCTATCTCGCCGTGGGCCTCGGCATGTGGGCGGGCGCCATGCTGCTGCTGGTTGCGACCGTCGGCTGGCAGGGCACGCTCACCCAGATGGGCTGGTTCTTCACCAAGGCGGCGATGCTGACCTTCGGCGGCGCCTATGCGGTGTTGCCCTATGTCTATCAGGGCGCCGTCGATGGCTACCAATGGCTGACGCCGCATCAGATGATCGACGGCCTGGCGCTCGGTGAAACCACGCCGGGACCGCTGATCATGGTGGTTGCCTTCGTGGGTTTTGTCGGCGGCTGGAGCAAGCAGATTCTCGGCGCCGAGAGCTTGTTCCTGGCCGGCGTGCTGGCCGCATCGGTGGTGACCTTCTTCACTTTCCTGCCCTCCTTCCTGTTCATTCTCATCGGCGGCCCGCTGATCGAGACCACCCATGGGCAATTGAAATTCACCGCGCCGCTGACGGCAATCACTGCCGCCGTGGTCGGCGTGATCGTCAACCTTGCGGTGTTCTTTGCATGGAAAGTATGGTGGCCGCAGGCTTCATCGGTGGCGCCGTTTGCCGGCGGCTTCGAATGGTTTGCGTTGCTGTTGACCGCGGCGGCCAGCATCGCGCTGTTCCGCTTCAAGATCGGTGTGATTCCGGTGATCGCGGCTTGTGCGGTGGCGGGTGTGCTGAAAACGTTTGCTGGATTTTGAAAGCGCAATTCGAAAAAATCGCGTCATTCCAGCGCAGGCTGGAATCCAGTCCTTCGTATTATTAAACCCTACGATGGACTGGGTCCCAGCCTGCGCTGGGACGACGAATATTTGGCGTCTCGAGAAGCAGCAAGAAATTAACACACCAGTATTGGCGCGGGTTTCGAGGCATAAATGGCTGAAGAAGCTCGCCAAATGGCGTTCTACGCTTTCATCTCCTATGAATCAGGCGGCGTGAAAATCGCCCGATTTGCCGCCGGTTTTTTCCAGCAGGCGAATATCGGAAATCGTCATGGCGCGATCGACGGCCTTGACCATATCGTAAATCGTCAACAGGCCGGCGCTTACCGCCGTCAGCGCTTCCATCTCCACGCCGGTGCGGCCGATGGTTTCCACCGTGGCGCGGCACTCGATGGTGGAGGCGCCTTCGTCGGCAATGAATTCGACCGCGACCTTGGTGATCGCCAGCGGATGCGACAGCGGAATGATATCCGGCGTGCGCTTGGCGCCCTGGATGGCGGCAATGCGCGCGATGCCCAGCACATCGCCTTTTTTGGCGCCGCCGCTCTGGATCAGCGCGAAGGTGGCGGGCAGCATATGGATGCGGCCGCTGGCCACCCCGACGCGATGGGTTTCGGCCTTGGCGCCGACATCGACCATATGCGCCTGGCCGGCTTCGTCAAAATGGTTCAGCTTGCTCATTTCGTAAACGTCCTTGCGCCATTGCTACAATCGTTGTCTGAAACTCTATCGGGAACCGATGCCGTTTGCACGCATCTGAAACGTATTGTCTCTTGAAAGTCCTGATTTGCGATCAAATCCGTTTTCGACGTCCACAAACCCGGCAAGCCGCAGTCGCCATTCATGCTCGCGCTGGATGCGTGCGCTCAGCAGCCTGATGCTGCTGGCCCAGCTTTGTGCGTTGATGCCGCTGGCCCGCGCGCAAAGCCTGCCGGACCTCGGCGACTCCTCGGACGCGATGATCTCGGAGCCGCAGGAGCGTGCCCTCGGCAAGCGCATCATGTTCGAAATCCGCGCCGATCCCGCGTTCATCGACGATCCCGAGATCATCGACTACATCAACGGCATCGGCGCCAAGCTGGTGGCCGCCAGCCGCGGCGCGACCAACGACAATCGCCGCGACTTCGAATTTTTCGTGCTCAATGACGATTCGATCAACGCCTTTGCTCTGCCCGGCGGCTTCATCGCCGTGCATTCCGGCCTGCTGCTGACGACGAGCAACGAATCCGAACTGGCCGGTGTGATCGGTCACGAGATTGCCCACGTCCTGCAACGCCACCAGGCGCGCGGCGCAGACGAGCAGCGCAAGGCCGCGCCTCTGTCTCTGCTCGGACTGGCGGCGGCGGTGCTGGCCGCGCGCTCCAACTCCACGCAGGGCGCCGATGCCGCACAGGCGGCGATCACCACCTCGATTGCATTGACTTACCAAAACCAGCTGAACTACAGCCGCGACTTCGAACGCGAGGCCGACCGTGTCGGCCTGCAGGTGATGCAGCGGGCCGGATTCGATCCCGCCGGCATGCCGGGGTTTTTCGAGCGCATGCTGCGTGCCAATCGCCACAACGACGGCAAGACGCCCGGCTATCTGCGCACCCACCCGCTGACCACCGAACGCATCGCGGACATGCAGGATCGCGTTTTGCAGATGGGGGCCGATGGCAAGCGCAATGTGCCAGACACACTCGAGTACCGGCTGGCAGCCGCCAAGCTGCGCGCGATGGCGCTGGGCAACAACGAGGCCGTTCGATTTTTCCGCAACACGATTGCCGAACGCACGGTGCTGCGCAGCCGGGCCGATGTCTACGGCCTGGCTTTGGCCCTGGCGCGCTCGCGCGATTTTGCCGCGGCAGACAGGGAGCTGGGCGCGATCCGCGCCTCGGGGCCGGCGCATCCCTGGATTGAAAATTTGGCCGCGGAAATCCAGGTCGGTCAACGCCAGTGGGCCCGGGCCCTGGCAATTTACCAGGCAGCCATGAAAGCCTTCCCGGCTCAGCGCGCCCTGCTCTACGGTTACCTCAATACGCTCTACGAATCCGGACAGCTCGATGCGGCACTTGCAGCCGCCAACGAGCAGCTGAAGACCATCCAGGATGATCCGAAGCTTTACGAAGCCGCCGCCAAGGTCTACGAGCGCAAGAACAAGCGCCTGGCCCAGCACCGCATGATCGGCGAGGCCTATTTCCGCCGCGGCAACCTGATTGGCGCCATCGAGCAATATGAAATAGCCATCAAGGCACGCGACGGCGATTTCTACGAGTCCTCCAGCGCCGAATCGCGCCTGCGCGAATTGAAAGCGGAATTCCGCAACCGCCCCCTGCTGCCCGGCGAGAAGCGCGATCGCGATGATCCCGGCACGCGTCCCGGCTTCAGCCTTGTTGCCGGGCAGCGATGATGTTTCCACGTCATCGCGCCGCCGCTTCTCCGCCGCGAAAGACCGACACCGTCTCTTCAGCATTACCGAAATCGATCAACTGGTGAACCATTTTGAAGCCTCGTAAATCCCGCTTTTCCCTCTTCGCCGTCGCCGTATTTTTCCTATCCTCCCTGCTCAATTATGCCGGCGCCGCTGCCGCCGGCATGACACCCGAGCAGGAGCGCCTGGCGATGATCCAGGCCATCCAGCTGCGCCTGCCGGGCACCGGACCCGCCGACTGGATCAATGGCGGCAGCGCCTATGAACGCAATGTGACCGCGGTTCCCCTGAGTGCCGACAACGCCACCAATCTCGCCGACATCCTCGCCATCGGCAAGAAGCTCTGGGAGCGCAAGTTTGCCGACGGCAAATCGCTGGCCAACTGTTTCCCCAATGGCGGGCGCCGCATCGCCGCCACATTCCCCCAATATGATGCGAACAGCAAGCAGGTGGTGACCTTCGAGGCGGCCATCAATCGCTGCCTGCAATTGCATCGCGAGGCCATCATCGACCCAGCCAATGCGGAGCAATACGCCGCCGTGATGGGACCACTGTCGGCCTATGCGCGCAGCCTCTCCGACGGCCAGAAGCTGAATGTGCGCCTCAACAACCCGGCTGCGACCGACAAATACGAGGCCGGCCGGCGACTGTTCCACCAGCCGATCGGCCAACAGAATTTCGCCTGCGCCTCCTGCCATGTGCTGAACGCCGGCAAGATCTATGGCGAGAGTGGACTGGCGCCGGCGGTGGGCCAGGCGGTATCGTGGCCGCGCGTGCAATCCGGCGGCGGCGTGCGCACCTTGCAGGCGCAATTCCAGCGCTGCATGGAGCGCAGCGGCGCGGTGCCCTTCGAGATGGCGTCAGACGAGTTCAACAACCTCGAGCTGTATCTTGCCTACTTGTCCAACGGTTTGCCTTTACAGGCGCTGGGCGCGGCGCGGAAGTAAACCGGATCGCATTCATCCGGCGGCGCCAGGGGACCGATCCAGCCCTGCGCCCAGAAGCGCGGGAACAGGAAATCAAGTTTGGTGATGGCCTCGTAGCGTTGTTCGCGCTCACGGCTTTTACCGAAGACGGGAAACCCGTTCACAGCGATGCTGGCCAGGGCGATCAGCAGCGCTGCGATCAACGAAATCCGCCAGGCCATTGCTTTCGATGGCGCCAACTTCGGCGCACTCTCCGAGCGATGAATGGCCATGGCCCAGGCGGCAAAAAACACGATCAGCATCTGGCTGTAGGGCATCACGAAGAGGCCGTCAATCAGCGCATAAACGGCAATGATGGTCAGCACCGCCCACAGGCCTTCGGCCGTAAGTTGCGTTTTTGAATTCGAATTTTGCGATCTTGCCCCGCCGACCGCGAATTTACCGAAGCGAAAATAAGCGTCCAGCAAAACGCCGACAAAGCACAACATCGCCAAAGGCCCCCATTCCGCCATGAGCTGCAACACCAGGTTATGCGGGTGGGCACCTTCGTTGTGAAACTGATAGGCGAAATGCATCGGGCCGATGCCAAGCAAGGAAGAGTGCTGCGCCATGGCCAGCGCCTTGGCCCACAAGAACAGGCGTCCCGGCGAATCGGCAAGGCCGGGGGAAGCGGCATTCGACGTCAGGCGATTCTCCCAGCTCATGGTGGCGCCCAGCCAATCGGGCAACAGCACAAATAGCAGCAGCACCATCGCCGCGCCAGCCAGCAGGGACACCGCATAAAATTTCATCCATCGCGACCAGGACGCACGCCCCAGGAGGGCCAAGGCAAGCACACTGGCGAGCAATGCCACGGCAGCGCCGCGCGCGGCCGCCACGAAGCACAGCATCCACGCAAAGCCGGCCAGCAACATCAGCAGCGCGCGTACCAGGCGCACCCGGCGGGCATCGTACTGAAAGTAAAGCGCGCCCAGCATGGGGATCAGCATCGCCTGTAGTTGCGCGGCGAAGCGGCGATGGCTGAAGCCCACCACCACCACATTGTTGTCGGCGGCATGCATCACGAATACTGCGGCGAAATACAGGACCAGGACCTGCAGCATGTAAAAGACGGCGGCAGCGACCAGCGCCATAAAAAGCCAATCCTGCGCGCCGGCGTTATTTTCGATGGCCTTCGACACCACGATGCACAGCACGACCAGCAGCAGCAAATGACTCCATTCCAGCATTGCCCAGCCGGGAAGGGTCGCCCGCAAGGCGGAGATGAGCCCGATGCCAAAAAACACGCCAAGCGCGAGCATCTGGCGACGGCGCTGAGCGCACCAGGCCAGGGCTCCCTGTGCGCGCCCCGTCAGCAATTTGCCGAGGAGAATTGCCGCCACCACCCAGACCAGCATGAGCTGGACCAGCCGCTGTTCATCGTGCGAGGGCGAGTACATATCCCAACGCAGGGCACCGGCTGCGGCCAGCGCAATATAGGCACAAAGCGCGATGATCAGCAGCCGCGACAAATGCGGTGTGGCGGATTTCATCTCAACTGCGGCAAAGCTGTTCCCATGTCGCTCCGCTTGGACCTGGCCCGCCGCGTCAGGCGACGATCTTCTTGAAATACGCAATCGTTTCCTTGAGTCCATCGGCCAGCGCAACCTTGGGCTGCCAGCCTAGCTCCCGCCTGGCGACAGAAATATCAGGTTGGCGCTGCTTGGGATCGTCCTGCGGCAAGGGTTTGAACACCAGCTTGGCCTTCGAACCTGAAAGCCTCAATACTTGCTCGGCAAGCTCCAGCATGGTCATCTCATTCGGATTGCCCATGTTGACCGGGCCGGTCATGCCGGCCGGCGAATTCATCATGCGCACCAGGCCGTCGATCAGGTCATCGACATAGCAGAAACTGCGCGTCTGCTGGCCGTTGCCATAAATGGTGATGTCCTCGCCCTTCAGCGCCTGGACGATGAAATTGCTGACCACGCGCCCATCGTTCGGGTGCATGCGCGGCCCATAGGTGTTGAATATGCGCACCACCTTGATCTCGACCTGGTGTTGCCGGTGGTAGTCGAAGAACAGGGTTTCGGCGCAGCGCTTGCCCTCGTCATAGCAGCTGCGGATGCCGATGGGATTGACGCGGCCCCAGTAATCCTCGGTCTGCGGATGCACCTCGGGGTCACCATAAACCTCGGACGTGGATGCCTGCAGGATGCGCGCCTTGAGCCGTTTGGCGAGGCCGAGCATATTGATCGCCCCGTGCACATTGGTCTTGGTGGTTTGCACCGGGTCGAACTGGTAATGCACCGGGCTTGCCGGGCAGGCCATGTTGAAGATCTGGTCGACCTCGGCATAGAGCGGAAACGTCACATCGTGGCGCATCGCCTCGAAATAGGGGTTCACCATCAGATGGGCAATATTGGTCTTGCTGCCGGTATAGAAATTGTCGACGCACAGGACGTCTGCGCCGTCCTTGATCAGGCGGTCGCATAGATGCGAACCGAGAAAACCGGCGCCGCCGGTAACCAGAATTCGATTCATTCAATTTCCCTCAAGATCATTTGATTCGCCGCCAAAGGTGACGTATTCATGGTCAGGGCTTGGCACCGACCGGCGGAACCGGGTTCATATGCGCCTTCGGTCCGGCCATTGGCCCAGCTTGTTGGGGCAATAGGCCGATCCAGCCTTGAAGCCAAAACCGCGGGAAGTATACGCCGGCAACAGCCGAGTCCTGAAAAGCCTGGCTTCTTTCCTTGGTGTGACCAATGCCGGGGAAGCCGAACAGCGCAACGCTGGCAAGTGCAATCGGGATCGCGATGGCGATGACGACCCGGAAAGCCAGCGTCTGAAAGATACTGTTATTGGAACTGGCACCATCTCGCTTTTGACGCAGACTGAATACCGATAGCGCCCAAGCGAAAAGGAGAACGACCCACATTTGACTGAATGGCATCACGAACAAGCCATCGATCATTGCGTAAACGCTGATGATGGTCAGTGCGGCCAGCAATCCTTGCACGGTGGTTCGCCCGCGCCAGTCCACTTCGGCGCGGCGATTTTCCCTTGCAAATAGGGCGAACTGAAAGTAGGCATACAGCAGAAGTCCAATAAAGCCGGCCATGGCTACCACCCCCCACTCAGCACCCAGCTGCATCGCCAAATTATGCGGGTGTGCCCCTTCCTCGTGGAATTCATAGGCGAAATGCATGGGACCGGCACCAATGAATGGGGCACTTTCCATCATGTCGAAGGCCTTTTTCCAAAGGTACATGCGCCCCGAAGCAATATTGGGGTCCGGTGTCGAACCAGGATCAGCAAGACGGTTTTCCCAGACCATCGGCACATGAGCAAATTGCGGTACGGCGATGAAGAAAACACCAACTATCACCATGCCGAGCAGCAACGAAACCGCGTAAAACTTGATCCATCGACCTTTATCATCACCGCCAATAGCCAGCAAGGCCAAAAACGACGCAACGAGCGCAACCGCCGCTCCCCGGCTGGCCGTGACGATGCATAGCGCCCAGGCAAAGCCCGCCAACAGCAGCAAGCCCGGTTTTGCCCATTTCGCCAAGCGGTCGTTGCGAAATGCATATTTGAACCAGGCAGCACCCAATACAGGAATCAGCGCAGCCTGAAATTGTGCCGCAAATCTGCGATGACTGATCCCGACGATCATTGCGCCACTGTCGAGCTTGTGGGTAATCGCAACAGACACAAAATATTGAATGACAACCTGCAAACCATAAAGACCTGCTGCGAGAATCAAGGCAGTAAAGAGATAGTCCTCGTAGCGCGCTTCCACAGAAAATGCCAAGGCCAGCGCAACACAGGTGGCAAGCAAAAGAAACCAATGCGCCCACTCGAGCAACGCCCATGCAGGCAGTTTTGCATTCGCAGCGGATACCAGCCCAATCGCAAAAAAAAGCAACAGCACCTTGGCCGAAATCGGCGAAACAACCTTCTCGACCATCCGCGCCGCCTGAGGTTTGCGCAAGACTTCAAACAGACAGAAAAGTCCAATTGCAAAAATCAGGATGAGCTGCACGGAGCGCTGCTCGTCGTGGGAATACGATAGGAAATGCCAACGAAATACAGCCGTCGTCGCAAAAACAATGAAGGTGCAGATGACCGCAATGAGAAGCCTTGATTTAGCCAACATTATTTATGCGCGTCCTGTCTTGTTGGTCAATGATTCATCGGTGAACCACCCTCGCCTAAAGGCGAAGGCTTCGAATTACGGCTCAAGCCGGTGAGGGTCGGCCTTGGGGCCGACTGCCCTACACTATCTTGAAGTTGTCGTCCGGGATCTCC
>JACXTT010008766.1_pt1 | contig 13965 bp, 15 predicted proteins | sample 9270951 | NCBI WGS metagenome assembly JACXTT01 (sample SAMN15532306, study PRJNA645909) | rock metagenome | isolation source: weathered quartz diorite | place: Puerto Rico | collected 2017-06-21 | reverse complement strand
GCGAAGTACTCGTGCACCGCGGGCTCGTCGGTCAGCTCGGGATGAAAGGCGGCCGTGACCACGGTGCCCTGCCGCGCCATGACGCACTCACCGTGGTGCTCGGCGACCGGCGTGACGCCCGGGCCCACCCGCCGGATTCGCGGAGCCCGGATGAACACCATCTTGAGCGGGCTCGGGCCGTGGCCCAGGTCCCCGGAGCCGACCGTCTCGAACGACTCCTTCTGCCGACCGTAGGCGTTGCGCTCGACAGTCAGGTCGATGAAGCCCAGCGAGAATTGCGGCGGGCTCTGGACCTCGCGGGCCAGCAGGATCATGCCGGCGCAGGTGCCGAAGATGGGCTTGCCGGCGGCGTGGAACTTCTCGAGGGCGGGAACGAAGTCCCAGGCGTCCATGAGCTTGAGCAGCGTGGTGCTCTCGCCGCCCGGCATGATCAACCCCGACACGTCGTCCAGCTCGCGCGGCATCCGGACCTCCACCGAGGTGACGCCGATGCGGTCCAGCGCCTTCCGATGGAGGCTGAAGTCGCCCTGTAGCGCCAGGACCCCGATCTTCATGCGAGCCTGACGCCCTCGCGCCCGAACCGCTCGACTCGATCGCGGGCTTCGAGCCAGTCCAGCACCATCTGCGCGTTGCGATCGGGCGGGAACACCGGGTACCAGATCTTCTCGATGCGTCCGCCCTCCGTGTACCAGGCCATCCGCTTGATCAACGTCGACGGCCCGCCCCGCTCCACCGGAAACTCGAAGGTGGGCAGCCGCAGCGTCCGGGTCAGCGTCAGGTCTCGGTCGCTCAGGAGCTCGAAGGGCACGTGGTTGTGCTCGACGAAGGCGCGCTGGTAGGCCTCGTCCTGGGTGCTGATCCCGAAGACGCTCACTCCGAGGGCCGTGAACTCCCGATAGAGATCGCGGAACCCGCAGCTCTGCGGGGTGCAGCCGCGGGCGCCGGGAATGGCGTTCCACTCGGGGCCCGCCGGCTTGCCCGGCTCTCCGGTGCGCGGGTAGAGGAAGAACACGGTGGGGCGCTCCGCGAGCGCGCCCACGTCCACGATCCGGCCCGCCGTCGACGCCAGGCGCACCGACGGCACCCGCGACCCTGGAAGATGGTCGCAGGCGCCGTCGTCGACCGGGACGGGCAGGTCCGGCGGAAGCTGATGCGGATCGTAGGTGAATGTCATCGGGGTTACCTGTTGTCTTTGGATGGCTTCTCTTCTTTATTCGCTCGGCTCGCCTTCGGCTTCACCTCGCCCTGCCATCGCCTTCGGCTGCACCTCGCACTACCTCTACCAGCCCCTGGTCTGCAGCAGGTCCGACTCCTTCAGCTTCGAGGTCTCGATCCCGGGCATGGCGTCGCCGAGCCCCTCGGAGACCTTCGCCAGCACGTCGGGGTCCTTGTAGTGCGTGGTCGCCTGCACCACCGCCTTGGCCCGCGCGGCCGGATCCGCCGACTTGAAGATGCCGGAGCCCACGAAGATGGCCTCGGCGCCGAGCTGCATCATCAACGCCGCGTCGGCCGGCGTGGCGATGCCGCCCGCCGAGAAGTTCGGCACCGGCAGGTGCCCGCTCTTGGCCACCCAGCGCACCAGCTCGTAGGGCGCGCCCAGGTTCTTGGCCTCGGTCATCAGCTCCTCGTCGCCCAGCATGGTGAGGCGGCGGATGCCGGAGGTCACCGCGCGCATGTGCCGCACCGCCTCCACGATGTTGCCCGAGCCAGCCTCGCCCTTGGTCCGCATCATCGCGGCGCCCTCGCCGATCCGGCGCAGGCACTCGCCCAGGTCGCGCGAGCCGCAGACGAACGGTACCTTGAAGGCGAACTTGTCCACGTGGAAGTGCTCGTCGGCGGGCGTCAGCACCTCCGACTCGTCGATGAAGTCCACTCCGAGCGCCTCGAGGATCTGGGCCTCCACGAAGTGGCCGATGCGACACTTGGCCATCACCGGGATCGTGACCGCCTTCTGGATCTCCTTGATCTTGGTCACCGGCGACATGCGCGCGACGCCCCCGTCGCGCCGGATGTCCGACGGCACCCGCTCGAGCGCCATCACCGCGGCCGCGCCCGCGTCCTCCGCGATCTTGGCCTGCTCCGCGTTGGTGACGTCCATGATGACGCCCCCCTTGAGCATCTCGGCCAGCCCCACCTTCAGCCTCAGCGTACCGATCTCCATGTCCTCGTCTCCTTTCGTGCTCGAGTCGAAGTCACTGCGTGAGTCGAGTCGACAGCCGGGTCCTGATCGCGGGCCACTCCGAGTCGAGAATGGAGAAGGCCGCGGTGTCGCGAATGGTCCCGTCGCTCGCCGGCCGGGCCGCGCGCAGGACGCCGTCGAAGCGCGCCCCGAGTCGCAGGATGGCGTTGCGCGAGCGCTGGTTCCGCGCGTCGGTCATGAGGCTCACCCGGTGGACGCGCCACTCGTCGAAGGCGTGAGCCAGCATCAAGAGCTTCGCTTCGGTGTTGATCGGCGTCCGCTGGGCAGAAGCGGCCAGCCACGTCCAGCCGATCTCCACCACGTCGGGCCGCTCGGCGCCGCGCTGGTTGACGTTGCCGGCCGGCCACGGCCAGTACTCGATGTTGAACAGCCGCGTCGAGCCGACGACCCGCCCCGCGGCGCGATCGATCGTGGCGAACGGCAGGGCCCGGCCCGCCTCCTGCTCGGCCAGCGCGTTCGCGACGTAGGCGTGCGCCTCGGCCTCGTCGGTCGGCACCAGCGTGAAGCCGTAGGTGTCTCGGGAGCCGTCGGCCGCCGCCACGAGCCCGGGGATGTGGGCCACGCCCAGGGGCTCGAGCCGCACGAACCGGCCTTCCAGGGTGACCGGTGTCGCCACCGTCTCCCGCCGCTCCACGCCGGTCACGACGCTCATGCGAGCGCGGCCTCCAGATCCGCCATCAGCTCCCCCGCGTCCTCGAGCCCCACCGACACGCGCACGAGGCCCGGACCGATGCCGATCGCGGCCTTGTCGGCGTCGGAGACGCGCCGGTGCGAGGTGCGGTCCGGATACGTCCACGTGGTGGCCACGTCGCCGAAGCTCGGCGCGAACTCGAGCAGACGCGTCCGGCCCATGAAGCGCTCCACCGCCGGCGCGCCCCCGCGCAGATCGAACGAGAGCACGGCCCCGTGCAGGCGCGGCATCAGCCGGCGCGCGAGCCCGTGCTGCGGATGCGAGGCCAGGCCCGGATAGTAGACGCGCTCCACCGAGGTCAGGCGTTGGAGGAACTGGGCCAAGGCCAGCGCGGTGGCGCACTGCCGCTCCATCCGCACCGCGAGCGTGCGCGCGCCGCGCGTGGCCAGCCAGGCGTCGAAGGGGCCGAGGTTGGTGCCCGCCCGGATCATGGCGGCCCTCACCCGCGCCATCGGCTCGCGCCGGCCCGCCAGGAGCCCGCCGGTCACGTCGCCGTGGCCGGAGATGAATTTGGTCAGGCTGTGCATGACCATGGTCGCGCCGTGCTCGAGCGGGCGGAACACCGCGGGCGAGGCCATCGAGGCGTCCACGATCAGGTCGATTCCGCGGCGCTGGAGCTCGGGCGCGATCGCCGGCACGTCCACCAGGCGGAGGAGCGGATTCGAGATGGCCTCGACGAACACCGCGCGCGTGCTCGGGCGGAGCGCGCCCAGGATCGCCGCGGGATCGGTCGCGTCCACGAAGTCGGTCTCGACGCCGAGCCGCCGCCCCTCGTCGGCCAGGAACGCGGCGGTCGACCCGTAGAGATCGCGCGCCGACACCAGGTGAGCGCCGGGGGCGAAGAGCCCGAGCAGCATCGCGGTGGTGGCGCCCATCCCGGACGCGCAGGCCACCGCGGCCTCCGCGCCCTCGAGCGCGGCGACCAGGTCCTCGAGCATCGTGTGATTGGCGGTGCCGTAGCGCCCGTAGACGAAGCCCGGCTTCTTGCTCTCCCAGATCGATTCCACCGCGTCCATGTCCTCGAACACGAACACGTTGGTCTGGTAGATCGGCGGCGTCAGCGGGCGGCTCCCCGACGGCACGTTGCGACCTCCGCGAGCGGCGAGCGTGTGGAAGTCCACCGTGGCCCCCTAGACCAGCGGCACCACCGGCGCGGCCAGGTGGCCGGTCGGCTCGGGTTGCCGGTGCACGTCGCGGATGATGTCGGCGAGGCGGCGGATCCCCTCGTCGATCTGGGTGTGAGGCAGCGCGGAGAACGACAGGCGCAGCATGCGCTCGCCCCCGCCGTCGACGAAGAACGCGTTGCCCGGGGTGAAGACGACCCCGCGCGGCGCCGCTTGCTCGAGCAGGGCGGTCGCGTCCATCCCCGCGGGCAGCGTGAGCAGGAGCGAGAAGCCGCCTTCGTTCTCCGTCCACGTCACGCCCGGCGGCATGCGCTTGGCCAGCGCCTGCAGGAGCGCAGCCCGTCGGCGGCCGTACTCACGCAGGACCCGGGCCTGGTGGCGGTCGAGCAGGCGCTGCCGGCAGAAGTGATACACCGCGGCCTGGATCACCGGACTCGTGTGGATGTCCGACAGCTCCTTGGCGAGCTCCAGCCGATCGATCAGCTCGGGCGCGGCCACGATCCAGCCTAGCCGGAGCCCCGGGAACAGGATCTTCGAGAAGGTGCCGATGTAGATCACGAGGCCCGAGACGTCGAGCGCCTTGAGCGGCGCCGGCGGCCGCGGGCCGAAGAAGAGGCTGCCGTCGAAGCCGTCCTCCATGATCGGCAGCCGGTGCCGCGCCGCGACTTCTAACAGGCGCTTTCTCGTGTCCGGCTGCATCGTGAGCCCGGTGGGGTTGTGGGCGCTCGGCTGGCAGTAGAGCAGCTTCGGCGACTGGCGGTCCAGGAGGCGGTCGAGGTATTCGGGATCGAGGCCGCCCTTCACCATCGGCACCGGCAGGAGCTGGGCCCCGAAGGCGCGGAACACCTGCATGGCCCGCGGATAGGACGGCTCCTCGATGGCCACGAAGTCGCCCGGGTCGAGCAGGGTGCGCGCGACCAGATCGAATCCCTGCTGGGAGCCGTTGACGATCAGGATCTCGTCGGCGCGCACCTCGAGGCCAAAGCGCAGGAGGTAGCCCGCCAGGAACTCGCGCAGCGGCGGATAACCACGGGCCGGGTAGTACTGCAAGAGCTCGCGCCCCTCCTCGCGGATCACGCGGTTCAATACGCGGCGAAACGCGTCGGTCGGGAAGAGCCCGCTGTCCGGCATGCCCCCCGCGAACGAGATCGCGCCGGGCCCCGGCCTCGGCACCTGCGTGTAGCCGCGGCGACGACGGTTGTCGGCCGCGATCACCTGGGCGCCCTTGGAGAGGAGACCGGTCCAATCCAGTCGCGGCGCCACCGGTCGCGCGGCCGGCGCCGCGGCCGGAACGCGGTCGGCGACGAACGTCCCCTGCCCGACGTGCGCCCTGGCCCAGCCGCCGGCGACGAGCTCGTCGTATGCCAGGGCCACCGTGGTCCGGTTGACCCCGAGCTCCCGGGCCAGGTCGCGGGTGGCGGGCAGCTTCACCCCCGGGACCATCAGGCCCTGGGTGATCAGGCGCTCGAAATGGAGCTGGATCTGCCGTGACAGCGGCACCTTCCCGCTCCGCCCCGCTCCCCGGTCCAGTGGGATTCTCATGGCTCGAGACCTCAGCCATTATGGCTCGACTTGACCCGCGGTAAACAGCCAATTGGATGATCTAAAGATCATCCAATGTTCCGGGAAAATCGGGTGGTATCATGGCGCCCCCAGGGCTCCCTGGGGAAGAAACCACCGGTGCCCGCGTTGATGGGCCGGTACGACCGTCGATCCGACAGCCGAGCGGGTGAGCGAATGCCGGGAGTGGTGGTGCTGGAGTCGATGTGGAACAAGAAGGGCCGCCTGCTCGACGAGGAGCCCTCGGTGCTCCCCTACCTCAAGGCGATCCGCCAATCCCTGGCCTGGGAGGGCATCCGCGTCAACCTCGTGTACCGTCGCTTCTATTCGAGCTACGACCTGGGCCTCCTCCTCGAGGAGGTCCGGCGCCGGCGGCGGTCGTTCCAGGTCTGCTACATCGCCTCCCACGGGCAGCGCCGCAAGCTGGTCGGCATCGGCGACAAGGTGATCCGGCTCGAGACGCTGGTCGATCACTGCCGGCCCAGCAACGGCACCGGCTACATCTTCGGCGCGTGTGACTTCGTCACCCCGGACACCGCGCGAAACTTCCTCCTGGCCACCGGGGCCCGCTTCGTGGCCGGGTACCAGAAGGCGATCCCCTGGACCGAATCCATGCTGGTCGACTGCCTGTTCCTCTCCTACCTGCTGGGCGGCACCATGAAGTGGGTCCGCACCAAGCACGGCGAGCGCATGCCTCCGCTGCGGGCGCTGGAGGACTTCGAGATCACGCGCTCCGAGAATCCCCAGAAGGTGGCGGGCCAGCTCTACCGCGACTTCCCGCTGGCCCACGACATCACGTTCTCCACCTTCACGCTGGATCGCGGGCAGGGCCGCAAGCCCGAGCTGGTGAATTCCTTCGATATCTTCCGCCGGAACGTGGACCGAGCCCGCCGCGTGGTCCGCGACCTGTGAGCGGCGGGCGCGCGGGAGGGAGAACGAGGCCATGAGCGTCGGGGAAACCCCCATCAAGCAGGCGGTGAAGTGGCTGGACGAGCAGCTCCACGACAATCCGGGCGCCGACCGCACCCGGCTCATCGACGAGGCGAGCCGGCGCTTCGATTTGACCCCGCTCGACGCGGAGTTCCTGCTCCGGCACCTCTCGAGCCGCAAGCCCTCCTAGAGCGCCGCCCCGTGAGCGACGACCAGAAGGCGCGGGTGCAGGCTCAGTTCGGCCCGAGCGCCGCCGCCTACGTCGCGAGCGCCGGCCACGCGGGTGGGCCCGACCTGGAGCAGCTCCTGGCCTGGGGCCGAAAGCGCGCGGCGCAGCGCGTGCTGGACATCGCCACCGGCGGCGGCCACACCGCGCTCGCTTTCTCGCGGTTCACGCCGAGCGTGGTGGCGGTGGATCTCACCGTGCCCATGCTCCGGGCCGCGCGGGACTTCGCGTCGTCCGAGCACGCCGCGGTCCGGTTCCTCGCCGCCGACGTGGAGGCGCTCCCGTTCCAGGACGCAAGCTTCGGGACCGTGACCTGCCGGATCGCGGCCCACCACTTCCCGGCCCTGCTGCCCGCGCTTCGGCAGGTCGCGCGGGTGCTGCGGCCCGGCGGCTCGCTGCTCGTCCAGGACATACTCGGTCACGACGACGAGACCGCCTCTGCGTTCATCCTGGAAGTCGAGCGGCGCCGCGACCCGAGCCACGTCCGCGCGTTCCGCCAGCTCGAGTGGACCGCCTTCCTGCGCGCCGCCGGCTTCACCGTGATGGACGAGGCGATCATGACCAAGCGACGGCCGTGGGAGGAGTGGACCGGGCGCATGCGCATGAGCCCGGAGGCGAAGGCGGATCTGGAGCGCTTCGTGCTCGCGGCGCCCGCGCCGGCGCGCGCGGCCTTCGACTTCGTGATCGAGGACGGTCGCGTCCAGTCGTTCACCGATCGGATGCTGCTCCTGCGCGCCGACCGCGACTAGCGCCTCAGCACCACCACGGTCGCGCCCCACCCGCCCCGGCCGGGTGGCCCGTCGGAGAAGCGCTGCACCGCCGGATGGGTCGCGAGCAGGCTCCGCACGATGGCCCGCTGGGTTCCGGTGCCCTTGCCGTGGATCAGCCGCACCTCGCTGAACCCCCGCGCCACCGCCTGGCGGAGGTACTCGTCCACCACCGATCGGACGTCACGCGGCGCGAAGGTGTGGAGGTCGAGCGAATCCTCGATCGGCAGGATGATCGGATCGGGCTCCTCCTCGTCCATGCTTCGACCGGCCGTCGCCGTCTGGCCGACCGCGACGGCGGGAGCCTCAGGCGCCGAGCGGCGGCCGGCGGCTGTGCCAGTCGGTGACGCGCTGGTAGGCGTCGGCCACGCGCAGCACGGTCGCCTCGTCGAAGGAGCGCCCGGTCACCTGCATGCCGATGGGCAGGCCCTCGGCGGTGAAGCCGCACGGCACCGAGGCCGCGGGGTGCCCGCTCGCGTTGAAGGGGCGAGTGTAGCGCACGAGGGTCGGGCGCACCGGGTGCGATCGGCCGTCGATCTCCACCTCGCGGGTGCCCACCGGGACCGCCGCGATGGGGAGGGTCGGCGCGATCAGGACGTCGAGGCCGCCCAGCACCTGATCCACCTCGTCGCGGATGAGCTGGCGCACGCGCTGACCGCGCAGATAGTCCGCGCCCGAGACGAAGGCTCCGACCAGCAGCCGCTCGCGCACGTCGGGTCCATACTCCGCGATCCGGGATTTCAGCCACGGCTCGTGGTACGCGTAGGATTCGACCGTGATCACCGCGGCGGCCGCCCCGGCCGCGTACTTCATCTGCGGGAGCTCGACCTCACGGACGGAGGCGCCGAGCGTCTCCAGCGCCTTCACCGCGGCCTCCACCGCCTGCCGCTGCGGCGCGCCCGCGGATTCGAGGAACACGCGCCGCAGCAGGCCAATGCGCAGGCCCTTGACCTGGCCGGTGAGCGCCGCCGGGTAGTCCGGCACCGGCAGCACGCTGGTCGAGGCATCGCGCGGATCGTAGCCGCTCATCGCGCCCAGCATCAGCGCGCAGTCGGCCGCGCTCCGGCACATCGGCCCCACGTGATCGAGCGACCAGGCGAGCGGCAGCACTCCCGCCCGGCTCACCCTGCCGTAGGTGGGCTTGATGCCGGTGAGCCCGCACAGCGACGAGGGAATCCGGATGGAGCCGCCGGTGTCCGAGCCGAGCGCCCCCGGGCAGAGCCCGGCCGCGACGCCGGCACCCGAGCCCGACGACGAGCCGCCCGGAATCCGGTGCGTGCTTGCGTCCCACGGATTCCACGAGGTCCCGTAGTGGACGTTCAGCCCTTCGGGCCCGTACGCGAACTCGTGCATGTTGAGCTTGCCGAGCATGATCGCGCCCGCCCCGGCGAGCCGGCTCACCACGGTGGCGTCCTCCGTCGGCACCCAGTCTCCGAGGATCCGGGAGCCGGCGGTGGTCTTCACCCCCTTGGTGCAGTAGAGATCCTTGAGCCCGACCGGCACCCCGTGGAGCGGCCCGAGCGACTCGCGCGCCATCACCGCGGCTTCCGCCGCCTTGGCGGCCTCCAGCGCGCTGTCCGCCATCAAGGTGATGTAGGCCTTGACCTGACCGTCGAGCGCCGCGATCCGATCGAGATGAGCCTGCACGACCTCGACCGGCGAGACCGCCTTGGTCGCGACCAGGCGGGCCAGCTCGCCCATCGAAGCCCACACGAGCGTGCTCATGCGCGGCGCCTCAGAGCATCCGATACAGCACGGCGGGCTCGATCGCGTCGAGCGGAGCGGCTGCCATCTCGTCGATCATGGCGCGCGTGGCTTGCACGAGCGGCAGGAGCGTGTCGAGCTCGGCGTCGCGGAGCGTGAGGCCCTGCGCCTGGGCGAGCGCGCGGAGGCTGTCGCGGGTCAGCTGCGAGGCGGGGGATTCGCTCATGACGCGGAGGATAGCGAGTCCCCCCGCGCTTGACAAGGGCTGGCTCCGTTCAGCTCGATCGGGCGCGGGAGCTGTTCAGCACCGCGGCCGCGCGAATGAGAGCCTTCAATGCCTTCTCGTCGACCTTCTCGCCCTCGTGGAAGTCGATGGCTCGCCGGGTGTTGCCCTCGAGGCTCGAGTTGAAGAGGCTCGCCGGATCCTCGAGGGCGGCCCCCCTGGCGAAGGTCATCTTCACCACGTTCTTGTACGTCTCGCCGGTGCAGATCAATCCGTCGTGAGACCACACCGGTACCCCTCTCCACTTCCACTCCTCGACCACCTCGGGGTCGGCTTGCTTGACCAGTGCGCGGAGCCGGGAAAGCATCTTGCCCCGCCAGTCGCCCAGCTCCTTGATCCGCTCGTCTATCATCCGAGATGCGCTCTTCTTCATGGTGTCCCTCGCTTGCGTTTGCGCCCGGCGTGTCTCAGAATCCGCGCATGGCCGACGTGCGGACAGAGGCGCTCGAGTGGCTGCGGACCTTCGAGGCGGCGTGCCGGGGCCGTGACTTCGCGGCGGGACGGCGCCTATTCGCCCCCGACGCGGTGGCCTTCGGGACCTATGCTACCGCGGTGCACGGGCTCGACAACATCGAGCGCGAGCAGTGGCGGCAGATCTGGCCGCGCATCCGCGACTTCCGCTTCGAGTCGAACCCCGCCGCGAGCGGCGCGGGCGACTCGGTCTGGATCGCCGCGACCTGGGCGTCGGAGGCCACCGCGCCCGACGGAGCGACGTTCACCCGCCGCGGTCGGGCGACCTTCAACCTCGCACGGCGCGATGGACACTGGCTCGCCGTGCACAGCCACGTCTCGCTGCTCCCGAGCCAGTCCGAGAGCGTCCACGGCCGCCGCTGACGGGAGCGCCGCCCGCCCTTCGGGCGGGCGGCGCCCCGACCTGCCCAGTTCTATCCCTTCTCGACGATGTAGATGTGCTGGAGCATGTCCACGTAGATGTTGCCGTCCACCACGAACTCGCCCGCCTTGTTCTTCTCGATGCCCTTGACCCACGGTTTGGCCGCCGCGTAGCGCACCACCCACGCCACCGGCACGTAGCCGACGTCCTGCTGCATGATCTCCTCGGCCTTCTTGTAGTGCTCGAGGCGCTTCTTGGCGTCGCGGGTGTCGCGTCCCGACTCGAGCTCCTTGTCGAAGGCATCGTTGACCCAAGCCTGCCGCTTGCCGGTGGTCTTCTTGCCGTAGAACGTGTCGAAGTACTCGTTGTGCGGATCGGGATAGTCCATGAACCAGCGGATCCACACGAACTGCAGATCCTGCTTCCAGAGCCGCTCGCGGAACACGCGCTGCTCCAGGACTTCCAGTTCTGTTTTCATGTTCAGCGTGTCGAGCAGCACCGCTTGAACTGCTTCGGCCAGCGGCTTGGAGCCGAGCCCTTCCTCGCGCATCGACAGGGTGATCTTGGGCCAGTTCTTGCCGCCCTCGTACGGCGTGCCCTTGAGGGCCTCGAGCGCCGCCTTCTTGTCGAAGCGCTGGATCTGCTTGATCGAGGCGTCGTCGATGGCCCCCGGGAAGCCGGGCGGGATCATGGACCACGCGGGAATCGCGAAGCCCTGGCTCACCTTGACCACGTTCTCCCGATCGATCGCGTGGGCCACCGCCTTGCGCACCTTGAGATTGTCGAACGGGGGCTTCGTGGTCTGGGGCAGCAGGTACCAGGTGCCCGGGAAGGGATACCGGAAGACGTCCCTGCTCATGCGCGGGTCCGCCTGCAGCCGCTTCAGGTCGCCGGACTGCAGCGGGGTCATGTCGAGCTCGTTGTTCTCGTACGGGAGCGAGCCGGAGGCGAGCGGGACGATCGGGATCACCACCTTGGTGAGGTGCACGTCCTTCGTCCCGTAGTAGTACGGGTTCTTCTTGAGCACGATCTGCTTGTTGTGCTCCCACGCGTCGAGGGTGAACGCCCCGTTGCACACGATGTTGCCGGCTTCCGTCCACTTGTCGCCGTACTTCTCCACCGCCCCGCGGTGGGCGGGCAGCGCGGCCAGGTAGGCCGCGAGCACCGGGAAGTATCCGCGCGGCCCGTCCAGGGTGACCTCGAGCGTCCAGTCGTCCTTGGCGCGCACGCCCACCTGGCTCGCGTCGGTGATCTGCTTCTTGTTGAAGGCCTCGCCGTTCTTGATGTCGTACAGGAACGAGGCGTAGGGCGCGGCGCTGGCCGGGTCGAGCTGTCGCTTCCACGACCACTCGAAGTCCCGCGCGCTCAGCGGCGAGTTGTCCGACCAGCGGCTGTCCTTCCGGAGGGTGAAGGTCCAAACGGACCCGTCCTTGTTGCCCTCCACCTTGGTGGCCATCCACGGGACCGCCACGAAATCGGCGTTGAAGACCATCAGGCCCGCGAAGAGCGCGGGCACGCCGGTGCAGTACAGGTCCTTGTTGAAGTCGTGGCTGGCCGGGTCGTTCTGCCACCAGCCTCCGCCCCCGAGCCGAAAGAGCTGCTCCTTGGCGAGCTTCTCGCCCGGAGCCGGCCTCGACGGCTTCGCGGCCTGGGCCTCGGTGGCGAAGCCGAGCCCGCCGAAGGCGGCCATCGCGCCGATGACCTTGAGGAAGCCGCGCCGGCCCACGCCGATCGACGCGAGGCGGGCGGCGAAGAGATCCAGCTGGGCATCCGGGAGCGGCCGAGGCGGAATCCGCATGAGAGATCCTCCTGTGATCCTCGAGGCTACTTCAGCTTGGGATCCAGCGCGTCGCGGACCCCGTCCCCGAAGAAGGTGAACGAGAGCATGGTCATCGCGATGCAGATCGCGGGGAACACGCAGAGGTGCCAGTACGAGCGGAGGAATTGCTGGTTCTCCCCCACCATCTGACCCCACGAGGGAGTGGGCGGGTTGATGCCGACGCCGATGAAGGACAGCGCGGCCTCGGTGAAGATCGCCTCCGGAATGCCGAAGGTGATCGAGACCACGATCGGGGTGAGCGCGCTCGGCAGCACGTGGCGTCGCATGACGCGCCAGAAGCCGGCCCCGAGGGCGCGGGCGCTCTCCACGAACTCCTTCTCCTTGATCGACAGCACCTGGGCGCGCGTCTGCCGCGCGATGCCCACCCAGCCGGTGAGGCCCAAGGCGATGAAGATGTTGATGAGACCGGCCCCCAGCATCGACATGACCAAGATCACGAAGAGCAGGCGCGGGAACGCGTACATCACGTCGACGAAGCGGGTGAGCAGGAGATCGGTGCGCCCGCCCAGGTAGCCGGAGAGGGCGCCGATCGGCACCCCGATCAGCACCACGACCACCTGCGCCCCCAGGCCCACCAGCATCGAGACGCGCGCGCCGTAGATCAGCCGCGAGAGCACGTCGCGACCGAGCTGATCCGTACCGAGCGGGAAGTCGCGCGACGGCGCCTCGTAGAGCCGGCCGAAGTTGGCCTTGGTGTAGGACTGCGGGGCGATGAAGTCGGCGAAGATCGCGATCAGGCAGAGCAGGATGACCACGCTCCCGCCCACCACCGCCAGGCGGTTGCGCAGCAGCCGCCGCCACGCGTCGCGCCAGAGGCTCGAGCCGCGGGTCCCCTCGCGCGCCGCGACCACCGGCGCGGGGAGGCTAGTATCGGATGCGGGGGTCGAGAGTGCCATACAGGAGGTCCACCACCAGGTTCATCAGCGCGAGGAACGCGCCGTAGACCAGCACCACCGCCATGATCATCGGGTAGTCGCGGCCGGTCATCGAGAGCACGAAGAAGCGCCCCATCCCTGGGATGCGGAAGATCGACTCCACGAAGAAGGAGCCGGTGCCCACCGCCGCGAACATCGGGCCGAGCAGCGTGACCACCGGGATGAACCCGTTCTTGAGCACGTGCTTGAGGATGACCGGCGCCTCCGCGAGCCCCTTGGCCCGCGCGGTCACGATGTAGTCGGAGCGGATCACCTCGAGCATGCTCGAGCGGGTGAACCGCGCGATGATGCCGAGCGGCGCCAGCGCCAGCGTGATCGTAGGTAGCACCCAGTCGCGCGGCGACGTCCAGCCGCCGGTGGGGAACAGCGGCAGGATGAACGAGAAGATCACGATCAGGAACACGGCGAGCACGAAGTTCGGCACGCTCACGCCGAGAGTGGCCACCGTCACCGACAGGTAGTCCCACGAGCGATTCTGGTACACCGCGGCGAGCACGCCCAAGGTCACGCCGCCCACGATGGCCAGCGCCAGGGCCATGCTGCCGAGGAGGAGCGAGATCGGGAACGTGTCGATCAGGATCTCCGACACCGTGCGCGTCTTGTAGACGAAGGACTGGCCGAAGTCGCCGCGCACCGCCTTCTGCAGGAAGATGCCGAACTGGGCGTAGAGCGGCTTGTCGAGGCCGTAGACCTCCGCCAGGTTCTTCTGCGCCTCAGGGGAGAGCGGGTTGGCCCCCTCCGCGACCGGATCGAGAGGGCTGCCCGGAGTGGCGTGCATCACCAGGAAGGTGACGAGCGCCATCGCGAGGAGCGTCGGAACCAACCAGAGGAGGCGATAGACGACGTAGCGGAGCAACCACACCCCCCGAAGCA
>JACXTT010008765.1_pt1 | contig 13965 bp, 8 predicted proteins | sample 9270951 | NCBI WGS metagenome assembly JACXTT01 (sample SAMN15532306, study PRJNA645909) | rock metagenome | isolation source: weathered quartz diorite | place: Puerto Rico | collected 2017-06-21 | reverse complement strand
AACCTTGAGATTTTGAAGAAGTATTTGGTACCGGCCGGCACTCCATCGGCCATTCGCAATGTGAATGGCAGCAGTGTGCCAGTTGGACCCATCGAGATCATCGGCCCGAATTTTACAAACACCTACCGCTGGATGATATCCTCCGACTTCCATCAATCCGACCTAGACCAATGGCGCGTACGATACATTGATAACAAAACCACAACGATCAATACGGACGCAAATCTCCCAACGTTCTGGGTCACTCGGCCCATCACCTCGCACTTGGCAACCGTTTCTCAGTTCCACGTGTTCTCGCCATCGATCACGAATGAGGCGCGTGCGTCTTATACGCGCTATAACGCGGATTTCCCGGTTCTGCCAGGCCTTCAGTTTCCCGGGCTGGACGTATTCCCCAACATTACGATCAACGATCTGACGCTCAACCTCGGTCCCGCTTCTAACGCACCACAAGCGAGTATCCAAAATACATACCAGCTCCTCGACAACGTCAGCGTTTTCAAAGGTAGCCATGATCTGAAATTTGGAGGGGACTGGCGGGATCTAATCGCCGCGAGCACATTCATTCAGCGTGTTCGCGGAGACTATGGGTACAACACATTCGAAAGATACCTTTTGGACCAGACTCCCGATACGATCGCGCAACGCAACGTCGGAGGCAAACCCTATTCGGGCAACGACTATGCGTTGTATCTCTACGGCAATGACAATTGGAAATTGAATCGGCACCTTACTTTGAATCTCGGTCTTCGCTACGAATACACGACTGTGCCGAAATCAATGAAGGAATTCGAGCTGAACAAGATCGCTGATGTGCCGGGCGTGTTGACGTTTTTTGCTCCCCAACCGCAGAAGAAGAATTTTGCGCCACGCCTCGGCTTCGCATACACACCAGGCAACACGGCAACTACCACAGTTCGCGGAGGATTCGGTCTAGCCTATGATCAGATTTTTGACAACGTCGGCACCAATGCACGACCGCCCCAAGCTACATCAACCGTAGACATTCCGCTTGGCGGATCCGCGACAGGATTCCTTGCGAACGGCGGCATCAAGTCCACGGCGCAACCAGCGACGCTCACCGCCGCCCAGGCCCGGGCTGCGACTTCCTCGTGGTTACCAAACCAAAAGGTTGGCTATACCGTGAACTGGAATCTAGGTGTCCAACGCGTTTTCGGTAAAGACTACACGGTGGAAGCCCGCTACTTGGGTAATCGCGGTGTTCACTTGTTGTTCCAGAGGCAAGTCAATCGAATCGCCATCGTCACGGCAAATCATAACCTGCCGGTGTTCTTCGACGCTCCTTCCCAGGCAACGTTGGACAGTCTAACTCTCACTCATGCCCAACTGATCAATGAACGGAACAGCTTCGGAAACACCATGGCGCCGGCAGGGTTTACGTCGAACATCACAGCTTACGAACCGCTCGGCAACTCGAAGTATCACGGCCTTGCTGTCGAGGTGAATAAGCGCTTTTCTGCGCGCACATTGTTCAAAGCTGCCTACACGTGGAGCCATTTGACCGACGACAGCACAGCGGAAGTTTTCTCCACTGTGCTTTCTCCAAGGCGGCCTGAAGATTTCTTCAATATTCGCAAAGAATGGGCATCGTCTGCGTTGGATCACCGCCACCGATTCTCATTCTCGTGGGTATATCAAGTACCCTGGTTTGCAAATGCATCGAGCGTGCTTCGAAATGTAGTAGGCAACTGGCAGTTTTCCGGAACGTACGCGGTCGAATCTCCTGAGTACGCCACGCCCCAGAGCAACGCCGATTCGAATCTGAATGGCGATGCCGCAGCCGACCGTGCAATTGTCAACCCTGCGGGACGCCCTGGGACTGGTAGCGACGTGACCCCGGTCTGCAACAGCGTACTTCTCGCTGGGAGGACATGCAGCCTCACTGCCAGTTCCAACGCTGTCGTCGGCTATCGTGTGAATGACCCGACCGCGTACTACGTTCGAGGTCAGGTTGGTGCTTACACGACTGGCGGACGAAATACACTAGCTACACCGAGGATCGACAATTTTGACTTCAGCATCGCGAAAATCATTTCTTTCGCTGAACGATACAAAGTGGAATTTCGTGGAGATTTTTACAACGGGTTTAACCATCCTCAGTACACCGCTGGCCGGATTAATCGCATCAATGCAGCGACGGGCACTGCATCACGCACAACCACTGCCAGCGTTAACGCGCTTACGCCCGGTAATGCAGTGTTCGGACAGTTCGACCAGGTCTGGAGCAGTAACCCCCGCCAGCTTCAACTCACGGCAAAACTCAGGTTCTAACCTGTAAAAAGATGTCAAAATGGGGAGCCAACCGGCTCCCCATCCCCTAAACTACTGGCAAAGAAGGCCCGGCGCATGCGATGCTTTCGGGCTGTCTCTTGGCTTTTTTTGTCGCGGGAACCTCAAAAAAAGCTGTAACCCCATCTATCCACAAGACGTAGTTGACTATGGAATTTGATCGAGAGCTAATTGTTCGCGCTCAGGCAGGCGACCGGTCAGCTCACGAAGCCATCGTGAACCAATATTCATCGATGGTGTTCCGGCTCATCAGCCGGTTTTTCAGGAACCGCGAGGATGTTGAAGACATCGCACAGGACGTTTTCCTGAAATTGTTTGCCCGGATCGATCAAGTTCACCCGGATGAAAACTTTCCTGGATGGTTGGCTCGGGTTACTGTAAATACTTGCTACGACGAGTTGCGAAAGACGCGGCGACGGAAAGAAGCTCTCGAAACTTACGGACCCGAGATGGCAGGCGAGCAAACCGTAGCGCCCCGGGAACCGGATTTCTTCGGAAAAGCCAGGTTGGCTCTGCAGCGGCTGGATCCGAAGTTAAGAATGCCGCTGCTCTTGAAAGAAGTCGAGGAAATGTCCGTAGAGGAAATCGCGAAAACCATGGGTCTCACACAAACGAACGTGAAAGTTCGGCTTTTTAGAGCTCGTAAGAAGCTCCAAAGCATCTTGGGGGGCACCGAGGGGTACAGCAAATGAATCCACTGAGAGATTTTTTCGCCACCGAACGCAAAAGGGTCTTTGAGCCCGATGCGTTCTTTACACAACGCGTGATGACCAGGCTGAATGAAAACCGGACCCGCGAAGTTGGTTTTTGGGATGTCATCCCTGGGTCCACGAGGCCGGTGCTCGCTTTGGCGTTGATGTTGATCTTATGTTTCGTCGCTGTTGAAATGTTTGTTCCTCAACTGCCGCAGCGTGGAATGGTTGAGTCGTTCCTGGCGCCGGAACAGAGCCCTGCTGAGAGTTTCTTATATAACGACATTGATGTGCCGAGCCGTCAAGACGTCCTCGAGCAATTGATCGCTCCGGAGGAACAGCAATGATTGCGCGCACCATCAAAGCGAAGGTATTGGTCTTCGCAGTTTTCTTTCTAGGCATCGGCAGCGGGCTATTGATCGGCAACTTTTATACAACACGAGTCACTGGTACTCCTGATACGCCCCAGCGGGCACAACGCGACATCAACAAGTTCTATGACTATCTCGGCTTGGACCAGCCGCAGCGTGAACAGATGCATAAGATCGGCGAAGAAACCCGTCGCGAATTTCAGGACCTTCGCAAAGAAACCCAACCGAGATTCGAAGCCATCCAGGAAGAATCTCGCGCGAAAATCCGCGCGGTCCTCAATGATGAACAACGCGCCAAATATGACGATTTCCGCCGCAAAATGGACGAACGCCGCAGAAATCACAATCGGGATGCAAACAAAAAGGACCGTGATCCGAGTGGGGAGCGCGGGCAACGGCCTAATTAGTTCAGAGACTCATTAGCCATAATCTACGGAGGATCAATTTAATGCGGATGCGGAATCTGCTGTCATTGTTACTTACCTTACTCGTTGCTTCGGCGACATTCGCGCAATCAGCAAAGGTCAAAGGCCGCGTCATGGACGCGACCGGATCCGTGATGCCCGGAGTACAGGTGAAGGTTTACCAGGCAGACAAAGTGGTCACTCAGGGACTGACGGACGCCATGGGGGATTTCGACATCGGTGTCAATCCAGGCGACTACAAGCTGGAGATCGCCGCGCCGGATTTCAATACCCACACGGAAATGGTGAAGGTCACATCCGACCTAATGCCGATCAACGTGACGATGGAACTGGCTACCATCACGCAAAACGTCGAGGTCACCGAGACTCGAAATGAAATCAGTATTGATTCCGATTCGAGCTTGAGCACGACGGTTCTCGGACGTGATTTCATCGATGCACTTCCCGACGATGAGGATGAACTTACGGCTTACTTGTCGCAGATTGCCGGAACACGCGGTGGAGCAGGCGGAAATGCTTCCTTCATCATCGATGGATTCACCGGTGGACGCATTCCTCCAAAAGATCAGATTCAAGAGATCCGCATCAGCAACAGCCCGTTCAGCGCAGAGTTCAGCGGTATCGGTTACGGCCGAACGGAAATCATCACGAGAGCGGGCACCGGCGATTGGCGTGGTCAAGCGAATTTCAGTTTCCGTGACGAGTCATTGAATGCGCGCAATCCGTTCAATGTTCATGCGGATGGCAGCGAAGCCAAGAGGCCGCCATATCAGGCGCGAAACTTTCAAACCAATTTCAGCGGCCCGATCATCCGCAACAAGCTTTCGTTGAATTTGCAGGCAAGGCATAACGACAATGAGAACAGCGACATCATTCGAGCGACGACGGTCAATCCGGATGGCAGTCTGCTGCAGCACTACGATCCGTTTGTCGCTCCCAATCAAAACCGCGGAATGAACGCGCGGACGCAGTACGCGATCAACAAGAACAACACGCTGTACACCAACTACAACTACCAGAAGCAGGAGAATCGAAACCAGGGACTCGGCGGCAATGGTAGCTTTACCTTACTGTCGCGGGCTTCGGACCGCTCCTCGCACAATTCGGAAGTCCAGGTTCGCGAGACATCCATTCTGAACACGCAAATGGTCCACGAAGTCCGATTCGAATTCAGAAACGACGAAAACCGGCAAACGCCGCAAACAACCGGCGTCGCCATCAACGTCCTCGACACGTTCAATGGTGGAGGCGGCCAAAACAAAAGCTCGAGCAACAACAACCAGAGCGAAATTGGCAACTTGCTACTGTTTTCCGGCAAGAAATGGACCGTGAGAACCGGGACAACAAGCGTATTCCGTCGCAACCATTCTTATTCCGAAAATAACTTCATTGGAACCTGGACATTCTCGAGCTTGAACGATTATCTCTGTGTCACCGGTTTTGGTTGCGCGACCGGCGCATCGACGACACCGCTGCAATTCACAAGGACCGCCGGAGATCCCAGACTCGACGTGAATCAATTTGAATTTGCCTCTTTTGTTCAGAGTGAACTCAAGGTCAGCAAGAAATTCAACTTGCAGATGGGAGTCCGTTACGAGGCACAGACCAACATTAGCGATCACAACAATATCGATCCCCGCGTCGGTTTTGCTTATCAGCTTGGTAAGTTTACGGCGATTCGCGGCGGCGTCGGCATCTTCCACGACAGGTTTAGCGAAAACAATGTGGAGCAGCTGCTGCGCCTGAACGGGACTTTGCAGTTGCAATACATTGCGCGAAACCCAACGACGTATCCCGTCATTCCTGAAGGCTCGGCGCTTCCGCCGTCATCTCTGCGGACGCGTTCCGCAAACCTGGTGACGCCGTACAGCCTCAACCAATCGATATCGCTCGAGCAGGCTCTCTTTAAAGGTTGGGGCGCAACCGTTTCATGGGACGGAGAGCGCGGCATCCATCTCTATCGCAGCCGAAATATCAATGCGCCTCTGCCGGACCTGGGAGTTCGACCGGATCCCTCTCAGGGCAACATCTATCAGCTGGAGTCGACGGGACTGTCGAAGTCTAATAATTTCACGTTCGGTGCGCGCAATCAGTTCAGAGGCAGAATTCAAGGTCAGATTGGCGGCAGCTATACGCTGGGATACACGAAGAACAACACCGATGGCGCTTTCAGTTTGCCGGTGAACAGTTATGACATGCGCAGTGAGTGGGGCCGCTCGCCGCAGGACACGAGGCATCGGTTTAACACGTACATGCAGATCCGGATGCCGTACAACATCACAACCACCGCTCAGGTGTACTGGAGCTCCAGCCGGCCATACAACATCACGACGGGTCGGGACGACAACGCAGACTTCACCATTAATGACCGCCCAACGTATGCTTTTCTTTGCGGCTCGTCTTTGATATCGCTGCTCCAGGGCATTAACTGCGCATCGCCGAGCAGTCAGGTCATTCCTCGTAATCTTGGAAATGGCCCGGGCCAGTTTGGTGTCACGATGAACTTTTCGAAGAGCTTCCGGCTGAAGGGCGGCGGTGAGAGATCACCTGCAAATCGCGCAGGCAACGGTGGCGGCTTGAATGGCGTCAACAACTTCGTCGAACCGCAGCGTGGCGGAGGCGGTGGTGGTTTTGGCGGCGGTGGCTTCCCCGGCGGCGGTGGCGGTGGCGATTTCGGTGGCGGCCAGCGCGGTGGTAACGGCGGCGATGGCGGTCAGCGAGGTGGTAATCGTGGCGGCGACTTCCAACGCAATGGCGGCGGCAATCGCGGTCAAAATGGTAATTTCAATAACCAAAACAACAATGGACGAACCGTCACGTTCAACTTGGAGGTTCAAAACTTACTTAACAACACGCAGTTGAACGGCTACAGCGGCACGATGACATCGTCGTTCTTCGGACGAGCGAGCAGCGCTAGACAGCCGCGGCAGATTCAAGCCGGACTGCGCTTCAACTTTTAGCGTCGGGCCCAACCGGCCAGCCCATTTTCGGTACGCCGCTTCGCGGCCTCCTTGATTCGGCAATGACCGGTCCCCCACGCCAATCATCTAGGAGCGGTTAGTATGAGACGATGGATTTGGGTCTTCGCACTTCTGTTACTCGCGATGCCTGTTTTCGCTCAAGAAGAAGGAGGAGGTGGCGGCGGCTTGCCGTCGTCTCTCTTCGGCGGCGGCGACTTCGCAAATCGCGGGGAACAACCCAAACCGATGGACGCGGTCAAAAAGTTCTTCACACAGGCAAAGGTCACCATCTCCGGCGATCAGGAAAAAGCAATCAAACCTATCGTCGAGGCGGCGTTCAAACAAGTTCAAGATACGGTTGAAAAGTACAATAGCCAGCCAGGCGCCGCGGGCGGCGATCGTGGTTTTCGTGGTCAAGGCGGCGAACGGCGCGGCGGTGGTGGTGGCGGTTTCGATGGCGGCCAACGTCGTGGCCGCGGCGGAGCAGCCGGCGGCAATGTGCCAAACAATCCACAACTCCAGGCAGAGCTGCAAAAAATCAACGACGACATTCTGCCTAAGATCGTTGCCCAGCTGAAACCCGATCAACAAGCTGCATTCAAGAAATGGCAGAACGACGAAATCAGAAAAGGCGGCGGATTTGCTGCCCTCAAAGTGACCATGGAAGAAGCCGGTGCTCCGCTAAGCGATACGCAGGAACCGCAGATCCGTTCGCTCTACCTGGAAGATACGCAACAACGCGCACAATTGAGGCGCGAAGGCCAAGGAACAGCGGACCCGGCAAAGGTCGCCGAACTCGAGAAAGCAACGCTCGCCAAAGTTGTAAAACTCCTCACCCCCGATCAGCGCAAAGCATTGCTCGATTCGAGAGCCAAATAAAGCCGTAATTCCGGGACGGTTGCGTCGTTTCCCTAATTCAAAAAAAACCGAATTAGGGAAACGACGCAACCGTCCCGGAATTGTCTTCTATAATGCCTCATGCACTACTTCGAGTACCGCGGCGGTGAGCTCTACTGCGAAGACATTCCTCTCGAAAAAATTGCTGCTGAAGCTGGAACCCCTCTCTACGTCTACAGTGAGCAAACGCTGCAACGGCACGTTCGAGTTTTCGATGAAGCCTTTCAATCCGTCCCGCACCTGATTTGCTACGCGGTTAAAGCGAATTCGAATGTCAACATCCTTCGTCGGTTCGCCCAATGGGGCACAGGCTTCGACATCGTGTCCGGCGGCGAATTATTTCGTGTTTTGAAAGCCGGAGGATCGGCCGAAAAAGTCATCTTCGCCGGTGTCGGCAAAACGGCTGAAGAAATCCGCTACGCCCTTGATGCCGGCATTCTGTTCTTCAACGTTGAATCGCCGGCGGAACTCGAATTGATCCACACGATCGCACGCGACACGCATCGAAAGGCGCCGGTCTCGATTCGCGCGAACCCTGACGTGGATCCGCGAACGCATCCGTACATTTCAACCGGAATGCAAAAGCATAAATTCGGCGTCAGTTTGCCCGATGCGCGGGAACTGTATCGGGTTGCCCGGCAACTTCCGAACATCGATGTGGTTGGCGTGCAGAGCCACATCGGATCTCAAATAACGGAGATCGCGCCATTCGAACAAGCGCTTGCCAGTCTTCGCGAGTTCATCCTGGAACTCAAAGCCGAAGGAGTCCTGCTAAAGTACCTCGATTTCGGCGGAGGCCTCGGTATCTCTTACACTACTGAAGAACCGCCATCGCCTGCGGTTTACGGATCCGCCGTTTCGGCAGCAACCAAGGATCTGGATCTAACCATTGTCCTCGAGCCTGGCCGAGTTATTGTTGGTAACGCCGGCGTGCTATTGGCTCGCGTTCTCTTGAAAAAAAACCAGGGGGCAAAGAAATTCTTAGTCATTGATGCCGGCATGAACGACCTTATCCGTCCTGCATTGTATGGATCTCACCACCAGCTCTGGCCCGTGTGCGCGCGAAGCGAAAAGGAAACCGTCGATGTGGTCGGGCCCGTTTGTGAGTCGGCGGATTTCATCGCAAAGGATAGAGATGTCGCCGTTTTGGAACCTGGAGAATTACTGGCGGTCATGAGTGCGGGTGCGTACGGTTTCAGTCTCTCATCGAACTACAATTCTCGGCCACGTGCAGCCGAAGTACTCGTGAGCGGTGACACGTATCAGATCATCCGCCGGCGAGAATCATACGAAGACCTCGTTCGTCTCGAAGAAGCCACCGACTAAACGCGTCAGCATCAGATTTTCATCAGTTATTTACATTTTCACGCAGCGAGGGCTGTATTATCTTTGCTCGTCGTCGTAGTTGGGTGGAGTCTTTTTTACTAGAAGGGGAAATCTATGAAACGAACATTAACATTAGTGCTGATTATCACTGCGTTCTCGGCTGCAACATACGCGCAGTCAGTCGCTGGATCAGGAGCAATAGCCGGCATAGTTCGGGACGCATCCGGCGCAATCATACCGGGCGCATCAGTAGTGGTCTCAAATGATGCGAAGGGTATCAAGCGCATGATGATCACGACTGAAGCTGGAGTTTTTGCAGCGCCGGCATTGGTGCCTGGTGCAGGTTACAGCTTGGCGGTCACCCTCCAGGGCTTCAAGGCCTGGGAAGCCAAAGACTTCGAGGTTCAAGTCGGCCAGACCGTCGACTTCAAAGTCGTTCTCGAAGTTGCAGGGGCAACTGCCGAAGTAAGCGTGACTGCGGAAGCGCCACTGATCGACAGCTCAAAGAGCGGAGTTGCCGAGGTGGTGAACCAGCAACAAATCGACAATCTTCCCATCAACGGCCGGCGGGTTGATTCGTTCGTGTTGCTTACTCCTGCTGTAGTTCCGGATGGCACATTCGGCTTGATCAGTTTCCGGGGAACCGCGATGGGCAACGCATTCCTGACGGACGGCAATGACACAACGAATAGTTTCTATAACGAAAATGCGGGCCGTACTCGAATTGCAACGCAGATCTCTCAGGATGCCGTACAAGAGTTCCAGGTTCTATCCGACGGCTTTTCAGCCGAATTCGGTCGCGCGATGGGTGGAGTCGTCAATACAGTTACCCGAAGCGGCGGCAATGACGTGCACGGTACCGGTTATTGGTTCTTCAGAAATCGGACGCTCAATGCTACGGATCGTTATGCCACATTCAACGCGCCGGAATGGCGGCACCAATTGGGTGGCACCGTCGGCGGACCAATTCAAAAGGACAAGCTTTTTTACTTTTTAAACACGGAAATCGTTCGACGCAATTTTCCGGCGATCAACTACGTGAGGAATACCAATTTCTCAGATGCTACCGGCAGTACCGTCGATCTGTCCAAGTGCCTCGCACCCGCAACACCCACACAGTGCGCTGCGGCAGCGGCCTTCATCCAGAAACAAATGAACGTTCTAGTCCCACGATATGTTCATTCCGCGATGGGGTTCGGAAAACTGGACTGGAACAAGACCGACCGGGACACGTTTAGTTTCGACATCAATGCGATGCACTGGGTTTCACCCCATGGCATTCAAACACAAGCGGTGCTGACTGCCGGAAACGCGCTTGGCAACAATGGAAATTCGACTGTCGAAACACGCTACGGCAAGGCCTCGTGGACGCGCATCATAAGCCCAACGGCAGTGAACGAGTTCCGTTTCGGATGGTTCAAGGATCGTCTATCGGACCCTGGAGCGTCGGACCTCTGGCCCAAGGAGACAGGTCCACTGTCGATCACGATTTCAGGTTCACAAACCGTCGATATCGGTGCCGCTCAAGCGTACCCGCGAACCAGGCCGAGCGAGAACCGTTTCCAATTTGTCGATAACTACACGTGGACGCGCTCCGCGCATACCGTCAAATTCGGCACGGATTATCAAACGACAAACGACTGGATCAACCAGTTGTTCAATGCATACGCTCGCTACGCCTATTCGAGCATGACTAATTTTGCACGAGACTTTACGGAAAATGGGGTCCTCGGCGGCAAGAACTATACGACCTTCACTCAAGCTTTCGGAAATCCCATTCACGAATTCCGGACGAGCGATATCAATTTTTATGTTCAAGACACGTGGAGGCTTGCACCCAAGGTCACTCTGAATTGGGGCTTGCGTTACGAAAAAGCCTGGCTGCCGCAACCGTTCAAGGCCGATGCGAACTACCCACAAACCGGCGTGATTGCTCAGGACAACAACAATTGGGCACCACGGTTTAGTATTGCGTATTCACTCAATGACAAGACGGTGTTGCGCGGCGGTTACGGGATCTTTTATGCCCGCATCCACGGGAATCTGCTCGACACGCTGTATTTGGGTAACGCAACGCTTCAGACGAACGTGTCGATCAACAACACCCAGAATGGTGCGCCCGTGTTCCCGACAATATTCTCCGGCCTGGCCAGCGTGCCGTCCGGCACTGGAGGAGCGATTAGTTTGCAGTTTGCTGCTCCAAACTTCTACGCACCCTATACGCAGCAGGGCACGCTGGCGGTCGAACGCCAATTGACTCGCGATTTAGGTCTGACGGTCAGTTATTTGTGGAGCCGCGGCGTCGGTCTCATCGTGCAGCGGGATCTGAACCTTGGACCACAAGGCTCACCCGTAACCTATACGATTAAAGATTTAGCCGGTAACACGACAGGCACGTTCACGACGCCGACATATTTGTTCGCCAACAGAGTCGATACGCGGTACAGCAAGGTTCTCGAGGTCGAAAATGGCGGCAACTCCTGGTACAACGGACTCGCTGTTCAATTGAATAAGCGCATGTCGCACGGCGTTACAGCGAAACTCTCGTACACCTGGTCGCATGCGATCGACGACGGCAATGAACAGGGCGCGAGCTGGAACATCGATTCGACATTCAACAATGCAACCTACAACGGCAACTACCGATACGATCGAGGGTCGTCAACCCTCGATCAGCGGCATCGGGCTGTTGTGAATTTTGTGTGGACACCGAAGTTGACAGAGAGCAATTCTGCATTCGCGAAGTATCTGGTGAACGGCTGGGGTTTCTCGGGAATCTTAACCGTGGCGACTGCGCATCCGTGGACATCGACCGTCACGTTCAGTGGCAGTACAAGTTCGCAATTTCCAGGAGTCAACCTAGCGTTCTCGACGCTGAATGGCAGCGGCGGATGGAACCGCGTTCCGTTTTTGCCCGTTGGGAACGTCAACGTCGATCAAATTCATCGGCTGGATGCACGGATCGAACGCCAGCTTCCGTTCAGCGAACGTGTGAAAGGGCGGTTGATGTTTGAAGCATTCAATGTCTTCAACATGATGTACAACACAGCCGTCATCACACAAGCTTACACGGCGGCCGCCGGCGTTTTGACGCCGAACGCGGGCCTCGGACAAGGAACCCAGTCCCAAGGATTTCCAGATGGAACCAATGCGCGCCGGGCTCAGGTTGCATTCCGGCTGACGTTCTAAGGGCTTGGTGCATTGTAGCGGCGGTCACAGAAGGCGTGAACGAATTGAAAGAACGTCGACAAGCGTTTCTTCCCCTCCTTCGAGGAGGGGTCGCAGCGCCCTAAAACAAAATGTCGCGCTACCTTAAACAGGGTGCAGCGGGGGAGGTCAGAACCTTGTTGCAACAGTGGTTTGACCTCCCCGGCCGCGCCGAATCTGAGGTAGCGTTACTTTTTTTTTCTCGGCGCGGCGACCATTACCTCCTCGACGGAGGGGAATAAAGCCTTTTCAACATCCACCCAATTTATTCACACGTTCACACACCGCCGCCACAGCTCTGAGAGAGAACAAGCGATCTCGCGCCGAGATAACTTAATTTTGATCTGAAATAAGTTATCTCGGCGCGAAATAAACGAATTCGGCCGTGAGAAAAGGTATTTTGAGCCGGGATAAATTATCTCAGCCCGAGATAAACGAGTTCGGGGACGAAATAAATTAATTCGGGTCGAGATAAGTCAATTCGGCGTTGAGATAATTTATCTCGGTTCAAAATAATTTATTTCAGGCCGGAATAAACGAATCCAGGGATCTTGTCACTTCCGTTGGAGTGCGATCGCAAGATTGTCGTAATTCTTGGTTAGCGAACCACGCAGTTCAACTGTGCCGGTCTCGTTCAGCAGCACGAAGTCGCCAGGTTGTGCGCCGAACAACTTAGAACCATCGTTGTAAAGTATGGGGAAAGTTGTATTGGCGGGCTTTGGCTGCCGGTCATTGGCCACACCGAGGAATCGGAACTTCGGATTTGCGCCGTATGCCTTATACAGCCGTTCGATGTTCGCGATCGCTTTCCCTTGATCGCGGTTCCAGACACCGATGACAACGATGTGGCCACGGTATTCCTCCAACGCGTGCGAATAGCCGGCTGGATCGCTGACCAGAAAGTCCGGCGCGTTGCTCGATACGGCGGCTGGAGGTGTGCGGTCGCCAGGAGCGCTCGGTTCGGGATTCGGTTTCGCCCTGCCCTGTTCTGCGGGTTCGTCCGCCTTGATGGGTTTGGATGGTTCCTGTCCCGATGCAATGGCTGTCACATTAGGCGGTGTGACAGGAGTCGGCGGAAGGACCGGTGTCTGTCCAGTGCGAGTCAAAACCAACAACAGCACGATCACAGCCGCCGCCGTAGCGCCGCTGAAACCAAATACTCTCGCCCTGTGGGCGACGCGAGGACGTCGAGCAATTTCCAGTTCGCGGCTAAAATAACTCTTGATCAGCGGATCGACCGCATTCAGCGCCTCTGTCTCTTTACGGCACGACACACAATTCTCAATGTGCTCTCGTGCTACACGACTCTCTTCTTCGTTGAGTCTGTCACACATTAACGCTTCTAAATTGTTTTCAATCCACTGACAGTCCACAGTCATGGTTTGTTCTTACCTTTTCTTCCCGCCAACGTTTCCTTCAAGCGTTTGCGCCCGTAAAAGATTCTCGATTTCACAGTGCCTTCCGGAATTTCGAGAATCGTTGAAATTTCGGGTATCGTCAATCCATCTACTGCAAGCATCACCAACGGAATTCGAAATTCATCCGGCAACCGGTTCACGTGTTTGCGAATGTCCATCAGCGCTTCGCGATCAAAGACGCCGGCCGGATCGGGCGGTTCGAATTCTTGAACCGATCCATCTTCGTAAACGGCATTGAGGTCTCCAAAAAAGACCCATCGCTTCAGCCGACGCGCCAGGCTGCGGTGATGGTTAATCGCGACACGCACAACGATGCGGGACAACCAAATCCGCAGTGGACAATCACCCCGGAAGCGCTT
>JACXTT010008764.1_pt1 | contig 13966 bp, 9 predicted proteins | sample 9270951 | NCBI WGS metagenome assembly JACXTT01 (sample SAMN15532306, study PRJNA645909) | rock metagenome | isolation source: weathered quartz diorite | place: Puerto Rico | collected 2017-06-21 | reverse complement strand
GTTACCACCGCAGCCGGCAGTAAAACGGCGTATGAGCAACAATGGGATGCGGCATCGAAAACCCTGCTGCTGCAATTTGTGAACGACTGCAACGGGATAAAAGTATCCCTCGCTTTCGGGCAATAAACAACCATGAGTATATTTAAAGGCTGATTTCCCCCAGGTACACACTGTCGGACTGCTTGCTCCTGTCGGCGGCGGTAAAGGCAACATACAGGTGATAATTAGCGGGATGTACTGCATTGATTTGCAATGTATCTGCGCCGGTACTTCTAAACTGCCCGGTGGTTTTATAACAGGCCAGCTTACTGTCCACATCATAAGCAAGCAGCATGACCTGATCATAGGGGCTGCCTCCGGCCACCGGGGCGGTATCCCAGCTGAACTGCAATTGCTTATCCGCCGTTTTTTCAACCGTTATATCGCTGGATAAGGGCAGCTCGCCTACGCTTACTTTCATTAAAGCCGGGTTGATCCGGATATCCGGTGCTACGCCCTCAAAGGCATTGTGCTGTAAATACGCTTTTGCCGCCACAAAGGCGCCCGAAGTCATTTTGTAGCGGCTGTACCCTTCCCGCACAAATTCCAGCAGCGGCTTCATCCACAACTGCGCTTCTTTGAACTTGCCACGGTTGCCCAATTCTTTATCGCTCACATTGGTGGTGCGTTTTTTATAAGGCCCTTTCATATAAGGCTTGCCGTTGCGCGAGGAGCCCACCACGGAGCCCACTTTGCCCACGATGGGGCCGTTGATGCCATTAACAAGTCTTCCCATAGTATTAAGTTTTAGGCTACTAAGATAGTACAAGTTTGCTATAAAATAGAATTCAATTTTTATCAAACTATTATTAAAAAAGTATCAAAAAATAATATTATCCGTCTTTTATCCCTTTTTTATCCCTCCTTTATCCGTGTTTTATCCATACTTTATTAAAGTATGGCCCAACCTTCTTACGAACCGTTGCAAACTCAAGGGTAACAGCTAAAGACGGTCGGCCAAAGGGTATTAACGTCCCGGCTTTTCGCGTACTAGTATTAAATGGGCAGCTTCCACCAGTTGCAGCAATCGCAGGCAGCGGAGGTGGATGTTTAGCTTGATTGTGGCTTGGCAAATGCAAATGAGATAACCATCGCCATTAGATAAAAAGGCGACTGGCAAAATAGCCGGAACCTGTGCTATTATTATAAAGCATATCCTTATGCGCTTTATCTTGCCGTAGAAATACTGTTTATTAAACGTGTTTTTAACATTCAATATAATTTATATATAGGTTAAGATTTAGTGTGCCAGATACATTTATTAAATACATTAAGGCAAATAAATATATCTAAGTACTACCAAAGTGGTATTTTTTGGTTTATTGAAAGGTATATATTCGTTTTACTGTTGTTAGCCCTTCACCTTACACCTATTTTTTTATGACAATTTGCTTGCCCTCCATCCCCCAAACTCATTTTTCTCCCCATATGATTTGTAAAGACCCATAGCTAATGCGATAGCATCCTTTTATTACTCTATTTATTTGTCCTTTACACTTTGGTTTGTGAAACAATACTGTTAACTATCATTCATTAGGGTGGTGTCTTAATGAACAGCGGTAAACCATATACCAATTCGACTGCAACAATAAATACATATGAAACCAGCTGCAACAATATTAATGTGTTTCTTTTCCCTTTTTTCTGTATCTCAAGTACATTATCCCGCAAAGGTCGGGCTCGTCCTGAACGAGGCCGGGAAGAACAGAGCCGAACTGGTAAAGGCCCTGAATTATTTTTACAAAAAGGGGGATTCACTCAAGATAAAGGCAGTAAACTTTCTCATATCCAACATGGACATTCACTCGTCATCAAGTTATTATTGGATAGATACAACAGGCACCAGGATCCCCTTTAATGAACTGGACTATGCAACATTCCATGCCTCTGTACAAGCTTTCGAGTTATTGAAAAAAAAGCACCCTGGGCTGCATCCACTGCCATTTACATACCGTGATATCGATAGCATTAAATCGTCTTATCTGATAGATAATATAGAACGCGCCTTCAACGTTTGGCACAGTCCCTGGGGAAAAAACGTTTCCTTCCAGACTTTTTGCGAATATATTTTACCCTACCGGGCCAGTGTTGAGCCTTTGGAAAACTGGCGCAGTGTTTACCAACAGCAGTTTTCGTGGATAAATGATAGTGCAAAAAACAAAACAACGGAGGATGCTCTTCTATATCTCGGTAACGATTTTAAGAAATGGTTTGCTAATACTTATGGAATAGAAACAAGGAAAGAACCGTTGCCGCGCCTTGGAGCATTACAACTCTTACATAGAAAAAAAGGACCCTGCGAAGACATTGCCGACTGGTCTGTTTTTGCCTTGCGCTCGCAGGGATTTCCTGCCACCAATGATATGGTTACTTATTGGGCTACTTCCTCTGGCTCTCATTTTTTTAACAGCACACTCAATTCTAAATTACAACCGATCCGCTTCGACGTTTCTACCTCATCTGTCAGGCTAACTACCTTCGCCCGGGAGCCGGCTAAAGTAATTCGCACGACTTATAGCAAGCAGCCCAATCTGGTGGCATCAATAGAGCCGTTGGCTAATATACCTGATGGCTTTATGCGCACCTTTAATTACAAAGATGTAACAGCCGAATACTGGGAAACAAAAAATGTAACCTGTCCTCTTTATAAATCATCCATCCAAACAGCGGTAGCTTATGCTTGTGTATTCAATTACGGAGACTGGCGACCAACATGGTGGGGGCGAAACATAAGCCAGTCAGTTACCTTTACCAGCATGAGTAAGGGAGCCGTATACCTTCCTGCTTATTACTTTAATCACAAACTACTCCCGGCGGGCTATCCCATAGCCGTCGGCTATAACCAGGAAATGATATTGAAGCCAGACACATTGCATTCGCATACCATCACTTTACAGGAACAACAGGGTTACCTGGTCTTTCAGCCACAAAAGAAATACAGGCTTTATTACTGGAACAATGCCTGGGTGCTGCTGGCGGTAAAAGTAGCTGCTCCTAATACGCGTGCCATGTCTTTCGAGCATGTGCCAGCCAATGCATTGTTGCTTTTGTTGCCTGAGTACTCTCAGCGTAAGGAACGTCCCTTTGTCATCACTGACGAAGGACAGCGCCTTTGGTGGTAAAATATTCTATCAACCCTAAAAGAAATTTTATGAAAAAAATATCTGCTTCACACCTCATACTTATTCTAATATTAACGCCTTGTTTTCTTCGGGCCCAAAAACCTTCGCTTGCTGTTGGCAGTCAGTTTCCGGATGCAGTCACAGCCTCCGTTTATGAAATCACCTCCATCTTAAACCTGCCTGCCGATAAGCAATGGGCCCTGGCCAGGCATTTTCAGTTAGAGGATAGCATGGTAGCCGCTGCTGCAAGGTTTGGTGCCACGCAATCCGAAATCAGCAATATCCGGCTAAAAATGCATCACGCGTTCCAAAGTTTGCTAACGCCTGAGCAGCTAAAATACTACTACACAAAAAAGCTGGGTGATAACGCAAAAAGGATAGCCTGGCTTATGGCTGATCAGGCTAAGAGAAGATATGATTGCGACAGCACTACCACCCGGTCACTCTATAATGCCTATTTTTCCCGGCAGATAAACATAGACCGGGTATTACAGCAATACGAAGGCGATCCAGACCTGACTGAACAACTGAATGGAATAATCGAGCAATACGATTCCATTACTGATAAATATCTCTATAAAGCGAGTAGCACACATTTTTTACAAGAACAAGTGAGTTTGCTCAATCGGATAAAGCCACTATCCGAAAAAGATCAGTCTGCGCTTAGAAATTCGTTTCTAAACCTTTGCTACAAAAGAAACGACAAAAGCTTTTTAGACAACTATTACCAGGTGTTCAAAAGCCTTATCTACGATACCGTCTATTACGCAGGCCTCTTCAGTCAGGAAATCGAGCAGGAAGCTAGTATTAACGAACGCAAAGAGGCCCAAAAAATTCTGCAAAAAGGAAAATTATCAAAGGAAGAAGTTGATATGGTTCTTAGAGTGTTGTACCAAAAGCACCGTGCATTGGCTGTCTACAACCAGGCAATGCCAATATTCAACTCCCAAAAAGATACAATGCTCAGTCGGGCTACGGTATACTACGACTCCATTATCGCATATATACTCGAAAAATATGATCCGGCGCTTCCCCCTTCACAGTTTTCAGATGCATTGAAGTATTCGAGGCAATTAACGTTGAGCCAGAATCAGGTGGAATCCCTCCAGTCTAACGCCATCCGTGCTAAACAACTTGCTAAAATATCCGAAAAAGACGGCGCGGAAACCAAATTCAATCTACCTGTATTCGAAAGCGAACAAATTCCCCTGATACTGACAGATGCTCAATATACACAATTGCTAACGCTTGAAAATTCGGGAAAAGCACTTGAATGGGCAAAAGGAGATTGGGCGGAGATGAAACAGCGAGGAATTACAGAAGGATATGATAGTGTTGTGGTTGTCAACCAGATTTTCAACTATGATTTATCCCGCCTGATTGCAAAAAGCAGGTTTCAAAATGATAGGGTCAGGCTAAACGAAATAACACAGGAACTAAAGACGAATACTCCAGAACCATTAAGAAAGCTAATAGCGGCAAGAAATGGAAGCCCAATCGGTAACACCAGCATCCAGGGAAAGCTCAGCTGGTAGCGGCCATCTCCAATTTGAGCATGTGCTATCTGTAATACTTAAAGATTTTTTAAACTTCTTAATCATGCCTTTACAGTTTCTATCTAAAAAAAATCTTATCCCGGCTTTCATGCTGCTGCCCTGCGCGTTTGCATTAATTAATAGCGCATTCTTTGAAAGCGCCTCATTGGCTGCCTATTTTTATTATGTCATTGCAGCTTCGGTTCTTGCTATCGCTACCGGAACCGTGTATTTAAAACATCGGCAAAACGTCCGCATTGCTTATCCACTTCCACTGTTTTTACTGGCTGCTCTTACGTTGTATTACCTGCTGCAGGACCTTTTTCTGAAAAGGCAGCTATTCAACATAATGCATTTCTCTCTACTGGCCAATTGCCTTTTGTTAATCAGTTATTGTATTTTATTTTCTGCATACAAGATAAATATAAGAAGCTTGTTCATTGGTATAACCGTGCTTGCCTGTATCGAATCGCTTTTTTGCTTGTTTCAATTTTTACATTGGATACAGGGTCCCAGCAAGCTTTTCCTTGTATCGGGTACATGGGTAAACCCCAACGTATCAGCTATGTTTTTAACCCTAACAGTTCCGGCTATCGGAGCATTGCTGTTTCGACCTGATGGCACGATTGCAAGGTTCTGTTTCATACCCTTGCTCCTTGTTATCTGTGCAATAGCGACACTTAAATGCCGGACGGCCTATATAGGTTTGGTAGCAATAACGCTTCTGGTATTAAATGCCCGTTACAGCTTACTTCGAAAAATCAGGAATAAGTACACTGGTTTCAGGATATTGCTGCTGTTGGGGCTTATATTTCTGGCGACAGTTGCCGCAGCGTTATACCTTTATAATGTGAAGAAAGCTTCTGCAGACGGGCGCATGCTGGTATGGAAAATCAGCATGAATATGTTTTCCGGAAGGCCAGTAACTGGTTATGGCTATGGCCGTTTTGATCATGACTACAACCTGGCGCAGGCTGACTATTTTTCAAAGCAGCATGCTACAGGAACGGAAACAAGGAATGCCTCTTACGTGTATATGGCTTACAACGAGTTTCTTCAAAATGCAGTGGAAGGAGGAAGCATTGGTGTAAGCATCTTTTTTGCACTCGCCTGCAGTTTGCTGCTGGTTCCATTGCGAAAGTCTGGTTTTGATACGCCGGCACGGATAGTATACCCAGCCATCGTGGCATTTTTCATCATGTCCATTTTTAATTTTACGGTGCAGGCCATTCCGGCTATGGCATTGTTTGTCGTTTATACGGGGCTCATTTCTACCCATGTACAGAGACAGGGCTTATTACCTGAACTTATTTTGCCAGGCTTTGCCAAAGTGCCGATAGGTATTTTGCTCGTTACATTGGGTTTGTATATAGGTTACACTAATGTCCGGCTTGCTATAAATTCCGTTGAGGGCAGGGAAGCAGCATCGCTGGTAACCCCTTCAACAATTCAAGCGGCCATCAGTAAGTTTGAGACAATCCGGGAACCGTATCAATCGGATTTTTACCTGGCTAATTACAGTACAGCATTATTTGTACGAAAGGACTATAAGTTGGCGCTTCAAACATTGCAGGCAGCCATTTCAATGAAATCGTACCCTTTTTTATATCTCCAGATGGGTGCGTGTTATCAGCGGCTTGGTAAGTTAGACAGCGCCTTAGCCGCCTATACAATGGCGAAAAATATTATCCCGAATAGAATAGCTCCGTGGTTTGCACTAATGAATGTTTACAAAGCTACAGGCGATACGGCACACGCTGTCATGACAGCAATACATATTAGTCATATGCAGGTTACTGCCAAATCGAAGGAGACCGACTTCTATATAATGGAAGCAAGGAGAATCTTAACGCAGCTGACAGCCGCGCAACATAGTTTTTCGCATCCATAAATATTTTTATAACCACTTTAGGGGTACAGGTTATAGACAGGTTAACAAATATGGGACGATAGGAATAGAAGACGTCATCAATCCGTAAAATCAATTAAAATGAAATATATGAAAAAAATGCTGGCAACAGCAATAGGGATTGTTATTGCCATTTTTGAAGCAGATGCGCAAGTTGTCTGCAAAGAGGTTTACGAAAAATTTCCACCGGGCATTGTTGCGAGGGTATATGAAATAACGAAGAACAGGCCCCTTTCCCAATCCCTCCAGCTGAAGCTGGCGGGGCGCATAATGTCTTCCGACTCTTTGGTAGCAGCAGCCGTCATTCAGGGTAAAAGGAGGGGTGAAATCGACAGCTTGCGTCATAACAGCGATGAAATGCTGACCATGCTGATGGAAAGAATGGATGCCGGTTATACAGATAGCGAGGCGGAAAGGTTTGCATCTATGGCCATATCGGGTGAAATGAAGATTATAAAGCAGATGTATAGCCCGGATACCCTTCTTTATGGAAAAATCAGGGCAATTCAATTTAATAAATACAAAACCCTTTTCCACAGCTACCTGTTGAATCGCTACGAGGGTGAAAAAGCTGCTGCAACGACGGAGCAAGCTCTGCAGTTTTATGATTCGGCAGCCTATACTGTTAGTGTCCAGCTGTGTAATAAGAAATACCTGGAGGATTATATTCAACAGTTAAGAATGATAAAGCCGGGTATACCAGATTCGGTTATCGTCAATATGTCGAAGTCATATTACATGCAGGTTGCAAAAAATAAGTATGCTGCCTCCGGCCCGGTATTATTAAATATCATGCAGCGCTATTATCCCGATACTTCGATAACAGCCCGGCTTTATAAAGCGGAGCTGGAGCGACAAGCCTCATTTTTATCTTCAGCAGGTAAACACCAGGCAATTGGCCAGTACATTACAAATTCTGCATTTGAATCCATCGCCCAATTGGTAAAAGAGAAAAATTTCCGGCAAGTGCTGCTTGAGTATACATATGGGAGCGGCTCCATGCTGAAAGACAGCCTGATAACAAGCTCTAACCGCTATTTCGATTCAGTAATAGAAGCCACTATGATCAAAGACGGGTCACTGTTGTCCGAATCTCAGTTTGCCATCGCCTTAAAATACAAAAATGCATTGAAGCTGGCGCCTGAACTTAGCGACATCCTGGTTGGGCATGCCCTTTATTTAGAGCGCACGCGCGATTCCATCATGGCCCATGAGCCGTATGCGAGAGTAGACTTCAAAGCATATGAAGCCCGATATATGAACCAGTTGCTCACAGAAGACCAGTATACCCAGGTACTTAATATTAAAAACAATAGCCAGGCCAAATCGGATGCCGAAAACGACTGGACTGAAATGGAAAAACGGGGTATCGCATTCGGGTTGAACAAGCAGGAAACAACCGGCCAATTGTACCGATACTACCTGTTAAAGTGGAATGCTTACTATAGGATGGCGGATAATACGGCCATGCAGGAGGCTAACCTCCAACTGTTGAGACAGGAACAGCCAAAGGCACTGTTCAAACTGGCTGCCGCAAGAAAGGCATCCAGGACAGAAAATGTTGGTACAGGTGCACAAGTCAAGTGGTGACACAAGGTTCTTAATTCTGAAAACATTCTTAATAAAACTTTAAACCTAAAATATGAAACCAGCTTTGCTAATCGTAATAATGCTGCTGCAATTACGCATTTTTGCCCAGCAGCCACCTTCACCTCATCAACTTAACCTTGATGGATACCGTTATCTAAAGGGGATAGGAAGGCCTTACCGCCCGGAAGAGGCGGCCAGGTTATTCCTCCAGTCGGCCTCCATGGGTGATGCACAGGCCATGAACGCGCTCGGAAACCTGTATGCAAAAGGCATCGGGCGAAGCATCAATACCGACAGTGCGCTTTATTGGTATAAAGCCGCCGCGGCAAACGGTTATGCCAGCGCATGCCTTAATCTTGGTCGCTTATATAAAACTGGTACCGACGTACAACAGGATTTCTCCAAAGCAGTAAGTTATTTTAAACAGGGAGCTGCCTTACAGGACAAGGAAAGCCTGGACGACCTGGCTTATATGTATTATAAAGGCTTCGGTACATCGCAGGACTATTACCGGGCATTCGAATTATTTAAGCAATCAGCCGGGCAGGGTAGTACTAATGCCATGTATTACCTGGGATTATGTTACCGGAATGGTTACGGTACACCGGCTAATACAGAGCTGGCAAAACAATGGCTTTCGAAAGCCGCCGGCAGTGAAAATGTGCAGTCTATACATGAGTTATATAATGAGCCTTTACCGGAAAACAGGAGTACCATTTCTCCTGAGCTGGAGAATAAGCTGACTGTTCTTAAAACTTACCAGGAAAAATATCAATCGTCTGCAGACAATAATTATGAAGGGACCTACACGGGTTTCGCGGTGTATTACGACTGGAGCGGTAAATATGTATCTGACATTCATACGCTGGTGCTCACCCTGCATAAAACCAGCAGTGGTTACGAAGGCAGTTGGAAAGAGGGTAGCAGCAATGCTGCTCCGATTGCGCTGGCCCAGGAGAACAATACACTTACGTTCAGCGAAAGCAGTGAATATACCAGGGTGGATCATTACAGTGGCCGGACAGCCGAAGAATGGCAATTTAACCAGGCACAGTTTCATCTTGGATTTATGAACGACAGCGTTCAGCTTAGCGGAAATGTACAGTTTCACAGTATCAAACGCAATGAGCCCGGAAAGCCCCTTCAGGTAATTCTTAAAAAACCAGTGGTCTTCAGTGATGCATTGCTTAAAAACATTCAGTTCAGCCTTAGCCCCAATCCGGCAGCCACGCAAACAAATTCAAAATTTACATTGGTTGCCCCGGCAAAAACAGGCATGATAATAACATCACAGGATGGTACCGTGGTGTATACAGAACCCGATCGACTGCTGCCTGCGGGAACCTATAGCTATCCAATCACCTTAAACGGCCTGGCGGCAGGTGTTTACGACATCAGCATAAAGGTCAACGGAAAGATTATCGCTACCAAACAACTAGTGAAACAATAAACCTACACCGCATTAGCAAATTTTTTTATGATAAAGAAAATCATATTCATACTGATAATTGCAACCGGGTTATTACCCGGCTTAAATAACAATAGGCTATATGCACAAACAGGAGAAGAATTCCCATCGGATCCTTTTGCCCCTTATGGTGAAACCTGCCTGCTTTTTCCGGAACTCTGCAATACAGAGCCACCATCGTATCCTGGCGATTCGGGAACTGGGGGAACGAGCTCGGGTACCTTAGACCCGACTACAACTCCTAATGTAGGCAGCAATGCCAGTTTGCTGCTGGGGGAAACAATAGCGGATAGCGGTGATGGTACTTGGTCGGAAGAGATGAATTTATTTGTCAATACCAGCCTGGACGATTCCTATGGCTTATGGTCTGATTTTTACACAGCAACGAACGGATCCGGTACACTCCAGCAGTGGCAGCAGTATATCATATACGTTGAAAGTGTTCAGAACAATAACAATACACAACCGCAGACCAACGATAATGGATTAGTTAAAGATGACGGGGATCCAAACGATGGCAGCGCTCTTCTTGGACAGTTGCCCTGCCATAATAGTTTTATTCTTCCATTCAGAACAATCATTCATTTTACCCCGCAACAACTTGCACGGATCAGTACACTGTACTTTGATGGCGGCTCCCTTACCTCGTTTAGAGATATCAATGGGAACATGTTTTATAATGCTTTGGCCGTCAAGACTTCAGGAAGCTTGGCAACTCCGGACGGTAATACTTATTATTTTGTTTCCTTTGACAATATCACCAGGAACTTAGGGACGCTAAATCAGGCAATCGGTACTACCATCGAACCCGACGACGAACAGGGGACACCAGTTAATGTATTTAAAAAGATCCCATACAACGATCTAAATTATTGCTTTTCCATTTTGGCAGATAATGTGGAAACAGCAGCAGCAGGTAAAATTGTGGAGGCAATAAACAGCAGTGGGCAATTGTATTGCAAGCCATTGTCGCAAGAGGATTGCTCGTTTGGCACTACTTCCAATCGGGATGACGTTTATCTTAAACCACTTCATTTACAGCATTATACAAATTTGCCCGGTTGGTGCAGGGCGTTCCTGCAGCAGCTTTTTAAAGGTGTGGTTAATAATTGTTCCATCGACTTTGTTAATAACAAGCTGGATGCGTTGCATAATGAACCGCTATATGTAAACGAGACGGATGAGGACACGAAGGAAATAGAAGAGAACGCTGCCCTGGGCTACTATATGATATTTGGTGCGCTCTCCTGTAAAACCAACGAAGAAAGCGTTAAAGGTGCGCAGGCCAATACCCAATATGGAATGGGTGTTCTTCATGAGCTGATTAATACCGTTGATTTAGTGTCACTTGGTGGAAGCCTGATTAACCTGGCGAAGGGGGCCACCAACCTGGTTTCCACAAGTGTTAACAACCTGTTTTCCACGGTGAAAGAGGTATGTATCGATGCGGTATCGACCAGCTCGATTGACTATAACAACATTGCCAACAAATGGATCGCCTCCAACATTGGTAATGTTCTTACTGTCTACGATAAGGTCAAATCGATAGCCAGCCATTTTAAGACGATGTATTTCACAGATTGCGACAATTACACGTTTTTAGATGGAACACAGGGCGATATTTGCAATTATCGTCATGGTCAGGTATTTATGATGGCGCTCCCAATTATACTGACTGCCGGAGACTGGTCCGTTATGAAGGCAACAGCGCTCACAGCCAATTACGCCGCGAATACCGAAAGGGCCATAGCGCTTGCAGAAGCGGCGGAAAATTCGGGCGGGCAGGTACTCGACCAGCTGGATAACGTGATGAATACTGAAAAAACGGTCATAGAGGATGCAGGCGGCACCGTAACTTCTACAATAAAGAAGGAAGATGACATTATTGTAATAACCGAGGCGAATGATTTGATTGATGAAACGAAACTTAGTAATTTAGCTGCCGAGGTGCCGAACAGTTTATTCATCAATTCGACCAAATTTAAAAATAGCGCATTGAAGATAGACCCTGAAATAGACCCGACACTGAAATCTATAGCCGATGATGTAATTGCAAACGGTGATTTGAGTGGAGATAAAACAGAAGAGATACAGAATATACTTTTTGGCAACAGGGCAGGGTTTACGACGTTAGATGGAAAAGTGGGTAGTAATAACGGGCTTGATGGCCTGTATATAAAGGGGACTGTAGATAATCCGACTGAAATTGTAGTTTGCGAATCGAAGCAGTGGAACAGCGGCGGTGGGGCAAGTGTAGATGGGGGTAATTCAGGACTTCCTATTCAAATGAGTGATGCCTGGATACAGAATGTAGCGCAACGATTGATAAACAATGGTAAGGCAGATTTTGGCAATATGCTTTTGAATAACACCGGACTTATAACAAAATACCTTATTGTTGTTAATAAGACAACGGGCGATATTAATGTTTTGAAACTGGGGAGTTACTGACTTTAAATTAAAGCCAATGGATTTTAAAGATTTAAGCAAAGAAGAAAGACTAATAGCGGTCTATAAAAACTATTTCATAAACTTACCCAAACTTCAGTTGTCCCTTAAAGAAGGAAGAACAAACGAACGTTTTTTGACTATGAGCCAATGGGAAGCTCATCAGATGCTAGCACTGAAATTGTTTTTTATTGATCATGATACTTCAGAAGCAAAGCAACATTTCTATACCTGTGGAAAGCTGGACGAGCTTGGTATAGTAAAATATGATGAAAAAATACTTGACTATGGCATCAATCACCTCAGTTATGCGCTATTAAGCGACTGTTCCGATTTGATAGAACGATATGCACGTTTAAAGCATAGTAACTACGATAAGGCTGTAAGTTTAGGAAATACATCACCGATGTATATTTTACAATGCCTGATAAAAGACGATTGGGCGGAATATGAACGAGTTTTACCAATCATGAAAACCAAAACAGCGAGGAAACTTAACATGCAGCTTGACCTGGCTTTCTATGAGGCGCTGGCAGGCAGAGAGAAAAGTAAAATGGAGCAAATCCTGGCGGAATTCGTAACTCCGGTCATTCATAAGGAGCGGAACAGTCGCCACGATTTGATAAATGAGTTTATATCCCATCCCGCCCTGGGATACGCCAAGCTGGCCTGGATGAAAGGCATTGAGGTTGAGGTAAAAAGCCCGTTGGTACCGGCTGCGCTGTTGCCCGTAAAGCCGCTGGACAGGTATGAGAACAGGTGCCCTTTTTCGCAAACCGGACAAATGGCTTTTCTATGAAACGTACAGTAATGCTGTCGCTTTTCCTGGTGACGGCTTTTTTTTCCTGTAAAAGGGCACCGGAGAAAAACTTACCCGGTGTTTGGGCTGTTACCCGCCTGAAATACCCTGAAATAAATAGTTTCTTAAAAACAATACCCCTCACCTCGGGGATGTCTGAAGCCGATGAAAGCGCTCCTTCTATTATTGCAAGGGGTAATTTTTATCATTTTTACATCGATCATTCCTTTACCGCCCTTTCGGGCCGTAACCATTTCTTTACCGGCCGATGGCAATATGATGCAATAGACAGTACCATTCATTTGCTGCCCCGGAAAGGGGATTCCATCCTGTTTAAGCTGGTAAAAATGAATGCAACCGAAATGGTGGTGCAACGGATATCGCGTCTGCGCACAGGCAGCAGGAACCCGGGCAATGACAGCGCACTGGCCAGAATACACCGTATGTTTCCGGTTGGTGACAGTATAATGCTGGAACTCACTATAGTGAAGGAACCAACACAGCCGGAGAATAACGCAGAAGATTATGCCTCGCCTGAAAACAATACATGGCGAATCAGGCCCGCAGCACCCGAAAGTCACGAGCAGATAAAGCAGCGGGTGATGGGCTGCCTTCGCTTTTCGATCCTCTATTTATCGGCCAATGCAAAGAAAAATGACGATGACGGTATACCCTTGCGGCCTATCATCCTGCCGGTTGTTATAGCTTACAATGGTCTTTCGCTCGAGAAGCCCTTCCTGGTAGAACCGGAATGGAAGACGCTGTTTTATAACAACGAACAGGCAATGGAAGGCTATAAAATATTAAAGGAGTCATTTTCCCATAACATTAAGATGCCGGACGGGGTGGGTGTAGACCTTGATATTGAGCTGCTGAAAAAAATATTGCATAATATATCTGCCTGATTTAGAAATGATGCACCAGCCCAAACCCTACGGCCCCGTTCTGGTACGTAGGCATGACCATCGTGGAAACCGTTCGGTTCTTAAAGATTTTCCGCTTGATATAGGGGTAAATATAGTATGCAATATCGGTAGAGATAATACCTACGCCTGC
>JACXTT010008763.1_pt1 | contig 13966 bp, 9 predicted proteins | sample 9270951 | NCBI WGS metagenome assembly JACXTT01 (sample SAMN15532306, study PRJNA645909) | rock metagenome | isolation source: weathered quartz diorite | place: Puerto Rico | collected 2017-06-21 | reverse complement strand
AGCGAAGTCGTCGAATGCGCGATTGGCCTGCTGAAACCCGGGGTCAGGGAAGTGGAAATTGCTGCCGAGATTGAGTATCAAATGCGGAAGCGAGGGGCCAAGGGGCCGGCCTTTGAATCCATCGTCGCGTTCGGCGAACGCGCTGCTTTGCCTCATGCCAGGCCCACCTCCAGGCGACTGGGGAAAAATGAGTTGGTCGTCCTAGACCTGGGTGCTATACTCGGCCACTATTGCAGCGATATTACACGGACGGTTTACGTAGGAACCGCTCCCAAGAAGGTCAAGGAGTGGTATAAGGCCGTCCTGGAAGCGCAAGCAGCGGCGATCGAGGTAGTGCGGTCGGGCGCCAGTTGCGGAGACATTGATGCGGCTGCGCGAACCACGCTGGCGGGCTACAAGCTAGACAAGTATTTCGTGCACAGTACCGGGCATGGGCTGGGTCTGGAGGTTCATGAAGACCCCCGCGTGGCACGCGGCCAAAAAGCACGGTTGGAGCCGGGGATGGTGGTGACCATTGAGCCCGGCGTTTACGTGCCAGGGGTTGGAGGGATTCGAATCGAAGACGACGTTGCAGTTCATGAGGATCGAAGTGAAATCTTGACCCGCGCTCCGCGGGATTTCATGGAACTTTGAAACCCAAACAGGCATGAAACGCAAAAAACCTTCGAGGTCAGCAGCAAACGAGCAGCCCAGCACTCCGGAGTTGGAGCAAATCGAGCAAATCCTCCGCACAATGGCGGAGCACAACCTCGAGGAATTTGAGTACTCGCGCGGCGACTTGCGCATAAGGGTGAAAAAGCCGTCGGCCAATGTCGTGTACGCCGCGCCCCCGCCGCGCATGGTTGCCGAACCGGAAATTATCGTGGCGGGAGCGGCGCTTGGCGCGAACCCATCCGCAGCCGCGCCGGCCGCACCTGCAGTCGAACCGCGCGCCACGGAAGACCTGCACCTCGTCAAATCGCCAATTGTTGGAACATTTTATGGTTCGCCCAGTCCCGGCGCCGAACCCTTCGTGAAGGTAGGCGCGCACGTGGATACTGGGCAAACGCTTTGCATTGTTGAAGCGATGAAGTTGATGAATGAAATCGAGTCCGACGTCAGCGGCGAAGTGCTGCGCATATTCGTGGATACAGGCCAGCCCGTGGAATACGGGCAGCCGCTGTTCGGCATCCGGCCGAGCCGTAAGAAGTAGGCATCTCCTAACTCTATGTTTAAGAAAATTCTGGTAGCCAACCGCGGGGAAATCGCCCTGCGCGTGATTTGCGCCTGCAAGGAATTGGGAATCGGCACGGTTGCCGTGTATTCCGAGGCGGATCGAAATTCTCTGCATGTGCGTTTTGCGGATGAAGCGGTTTGCATCGGACCTGCCCGCAGCAGCGAAAGCTATTTGAACATCCCTCAGGTCATCAGCGCGGCGGAGATAACAAACGTCGACGCGATCCATCCCGGTTACGGTTTCCTTTCCGAGAACGCGAACTTCGCTAAAGTGTGCGAGGCGAGCCAGATTACGTTCATCGGACCGCGGCCGGAGATTATCGAAATGATGGGTGAAAAAGACCGCGCGCGCCGCGAGGTGAAAGCCGCGGGTCTGCCGACAATTCCGGGAAGCGACGGTGCGATCGAAGGCGAAGAACAGCTTGCGAAAGAAGCTGCAAACATTGGCTATCCATTAATTCTAAAAGCGGTGGCGGGCGGCGGGGGCCGCGGCATGCGCGTCGTTCGAAGGCAGGAGGAGCTGCTTTCGGCATACGAAACGGCGCGAAGCGAGGCGCAGCAAGCTTTCGGCACGCCCGATGTTTACGCCGAGCGGTTCCTCGAGCATCCGCGTCACATCGAGTTTCAAGTTTTGGGCGATCAGCACGGTAAAGTGATTCATCTCGGCGAGCGCGAGTGCAGCATTCAGCGGCGGCATCAAAAATTGATAGAAGAATCGCCCTCGCCGGGGATAGACGCGAAGCGGCGCAAGGAACTAGGCGCGAAGGTCGTGAAAGCACTCGAGCAAATTGGCTACACGAACGCGGGTACCGTGGAATTTTTGATGGATCAGAGCGGCGAACTCTACTTCATTGAGATGAACACGCGCATTCAGGTCGAGCATCCCGTAACGGAGCTGATTACCGGTGTGGACCTGATCAAAGCGCAGATTCGCATCGCGGCGGGCGAAAGAATGGAAGAAGCAGCCGGTGAAATCATGTTCTCCGGGCACGCCATCGAATGCCGCATCAATGCGGAAGATCCGCAGACATTCGTTCCCTCGGCGGGCCGCATTACAACATTTCAGGCACCCGGTGGCACGGGTGTGCGCGTCGATTCCGCGGCATATGCCGACGCGGTGATTCCGCCCTACTACGATTCGATGATTGCGAAGCTCATCGTCAAAGGCCGCGACCGCACAGAAGCCATCGGCCGTATGAAGCGCGCGCTGGAAATGTTCGTCATCGAAGGAATCAAGACGTCCATCCCGTTGCACCGCAGAATTTTGGCGGACCCAGGCTTTGCAGCGGGGAAGATTGACACGCACTTCATCGAACGCCTTCTCGGGACGAATGGAAAATAGCCGCCTATGAGCCTTGTGCTGCCACCGCTTTACGTGATACTGGACGCAGCATTGCTCACCACCCCCGAACTGGATGTAGCCAAAAAATTGAGCGAAGCCGGTGTGCGGCTGTTCCAATACCGCAACAAGCGCGGCTCTTCCCGCGAAATGCTGCAGGCTTCTTCCAGTTTGGCAGCCGAGCTTGCCCAGCGCGGCGCGCTCTTTTTTGTAAACGATCGTCCGGATGTTGCCTTTGTCGCGGGCGCCAGTGGCGTGCATGTCGGCCAGAAAGATTTACCGGTTGCAGAATCGCGACTGGTACTCGGCAGAGGTAAATTCCTCGGCATTTCCACGCATAATCTGGAACAATTTCGCGCGGCCGCGGAGACTGATGCCGACTACATCGCGCTAGGTCCCGTTTTCGAAACAGACTCGAAAATGAATTCCGATCCCGTCGTCGGCACGGCTATGATTCGAGAAGCACGCAAACTCACGGAAAAACCGATTGTGGCGATTGGCGGTATTACGCTCGACCGCGCGAAAGAAGTGATGGAGGCGGGGGCGGATTCGGTGGCCGTGATCAGCGACATTTTGCGGGCAGCGGACCCGGGAAAGCGTGCACGGCAATTTCTAAGTTTGCTCGAACCTTTGACGCGGTCCGCAAACACGTGAGGGCTATCGTCTATGTCTGAAATCGCAGTGCACCCGGCGCAGACGGCCAGCAGGGAAGAGCCGGGCTTCGTTCGCGCGATCGGATTATTCGACGGCACGATGATCGTCGTCGGCTCGATGATCGGCTCGGGAATTTTCATCGTAGCCGCCGATATTACCCGCCAGACGGGTTCAGCCGCAGGTCTTCTTCTCACGTGGATCATCACAGGCTTGCTGACGATTTCCGCCGCGCTTTCGTATGGCGAACTTGCGGCACTTTTCCCGCGTGCCGGCGGACAATACATTTATCTGCGCGAAGCGTATTCGCCGCTTTGGGGGTTCTTGTACGGCTGGACCCTGTTCCTTGTCATCCAAACGGGAACGATCGCTGCGGTCGCGATAGGCTTTGCCAGATATCTAGGCGTTCTTTTTCCCGCGATTTCGCCGGCGACCTGGATCATTCATCCGATCAATCTTGGCTCGAAATACGCCATCAGTTTGAGTGTGCAGCAGCTTGTCGGCATTTTGATGATTGTCTTAATCACGTTTCTGAACACGCTTGGCGTGCACCTCGGAAAGTGGATTCAAAATATTTTTACGTCCGCGAAAACCCTGTCGCTGGTCGGCCTGATTTTCCTTGGGGTTTTCGTGGCCAGGAATCACGCTGCCATTGCGGACAATTTTTCGCACTTCTGGGCCGTTCGAAACGCTCAACCAATCGAGCCTGGCGCCAATTTTCTGCGCGGCCTGATTCCGACGGTCACGGCCGCTAGCGGATTCTTTGGACTCTTCGTCGCTTTCGGGGTAGCACAGGTCGGGTCGCTCTTTTCGGCAGACGCTTGGAACAACATCGGTTTCACCGCCGCCGAAGTGAAAAATCCGAAGCGTGACGTCGCGCTCTCCATGGCCTTTGGCACCATCATCGTTATCACGCTCTACTGCCTCGCAAATCTTGCCTATCTTTTCGCGCTTCCGCTCTCGCAAATTCAAAACGCGCCCGACGACCGCGTCGCGACTGCCGCGCTCAACGCCATTTTCGGCCCAGCCGGCGCCGTCATCATGGCTGCCGCCATCATCATTTCCACATTTGGTTGCAACAATGGGCTGATTCTTGCCGGGTCGCGTGTTGCCTACGCTATGGCCAAGGACGGCCTATTCTTCCGTGCGACGGGCAAGCTCAATTCGCGCGGAGTTCCCGGCGTGGCGCTCGTCTATCAAGGTATCTGGATCGTGACTTTGCTTTTGCTCCGCACACGCAAGCCGGATGGCACCTACGGCAATCTTTACAGTGACCTGCTCGACTACGTTGTCTTTTCCGTTTTGATCTTCTATGCGCTGACAATCGCCGGCATATTTGTCTTGCGCAAAAACCGCCCCGATGCGGACCGCCCCTACCGGGCTTTTGGCTATCCCGTCCTGCCAGCGCTGTACATCGTTTCCGCGCTCGCGATCATGTTTGTTCTGCTTTTGTACAAAACGCAGACAACTTGGCCGGGGTTGGTTATCGTCTTACTCGGCGTTCCGGTTTACCTGCTTTGGTCGCGCAGGAATTCCACGGTTTAAGAATTTTCTTGTAGGGCGCAGGGGCAGTCGCCTCTACAATGGGCGCAACCAATTTGGCGGATTTCGGATAGACAGAAGGATCATCTTGTGAAGGAGGAGTTGCATGGGCAACCCCTTGTTTGCGAAGAAGCCGATTAGCGTGCTGATGGAGGAAGCGAAGGAGTCCGGCGAGCACAGCCTGCGGCGTACCCTGGGCCCGTTCCAACTGACGGCGCTCGGCGTTGGCGCAGTTATCGGCGCGGGAATTTTCGTGCTGTCGGGACTCGGTGCGCACTACGCCGGCCCGGGCCTGATGCTTTCGTTCGTCTTGTCTGGACTCGGCTGTGCGTTTGCAGCTCTCTGTTACGCCGAATTCGCCGCGATGATTCCCCTGGCTGGCAGCGCCTACACATACGCCTATGCCACTCTCGGCGAACTCTTCGCCTGGATTATCGGCTGGGACCTGACGCTCGAATACGCCATGGGCGCAAGCACGGTCTCGTCCGGCTGGTCGAACCACTTCATCGAGCTGCTGGACATCTTTCATCTCAAGATGCCGCTTTGGCTGGCCTATGACCACTGGACCGCTCTGCGAACTGCGACCACGACGGTTGCCCGTCAGATGGCCGTGACCGCCGATCCGTCGCTCGTACCTGGGACTCAGGCGTTCATAGACAAAGTGAAAGCAATTACCGCCGCGAACTCGCCCGAACTGGTGCAACGTGCGCACGATATGGTGAATGCGCCGACACTTTTCGGCCACGAAATTGGTTTCAATCTTCCGGCGTTCTTCATCGCCATCATCATCACGATTATTCTTGCGATCGGTATAAAGGAGAGCGCGCGTTTTAATTCCACTATCGTCGTAATCAAGGTTTCCGTCGTTCTTTTTGTCATCGCGTTGGGAAGCAAGTTTGTGCATACGTCACACTGGGGCAACGATTGGCACGCATTTGCACCGGCTGGATTTGCCGGAATAGGATCCGCGGCAGCGTACATCTTCTTCGCCTATATTGGCTTTGACGCCGTTTCCACCACGGCGCAAGAAGCAAAGAATCCGCAGCGCGACTTGCCGATCGGCATCATCGTTTCTCTGTTCATTTGCACGTTGCTGTATATCGCCGTCGCGGGCATCCTGACCGGAATGGTTCCCTGGCAGGAAGTGAATATCGAAGCGCCGATTGCGCGCGCGTTCCTCGATCGAGGGCAAACGACCGCATCGCACATCATCACGCTCGGCGCGCTCGCCGGACTGACCAGCGTCATGCTCGTCATGTTGCTTGGCCAGACGCGCGTGCTCTATTCCATGGCGAACGATGGTTTGCTGCCGAAGAAATTCTTTGCGGACATTCATCCGAAGTTCCGCACGCCGTGGAAGAACACGCTTCTCGTCGGATTGCTCGCGGCTATCGTCGGCAGTGTCACACCGATCGATGACATCGGGAAAATGGTCAACATCGGCACGCTGCTGGCGTTCATCATCGTTTGCATCGCTGTGATGGTTTTGCGGAATACCAACCCGGGGCAGCCCCGGCCCTTTCGGACACCTTGGGTTCCCGTCGTTCCAGTCCTTGGCATCCTTTTTAACGGCTACATGATGTATAAGCTCGGCTGGGTGAACTGGGCCCGGCTGATTGGCTGGCTGATCATCGGTTTGGTCGTCTATTTCACGTACAGTCGCTACCACAGCCGAGTGCAGAACGCATCCAAGAGCTGATTTCCGCGCCGGAATTAAAGGAATTCGGCGAGAATGCCGGGCAATTGCCCGGCATTTTTTTATGTCTTGTCGCGCACTCGTCACATCTCACCACTTCGGGTAAAGTATTCACTCTATCTCGTTCATGACTTCTCTTCGGGAACATCTCAAGGAGTTTTGGCAACGGCTGTCACTGCCTGACCTCGTTGCCGCTGCGCTCGTGGTTCTCGGGGCGATCTTTCTGCTGATGGGCCGCTCCGGGGGGATGTTCAATTTCCTCAAGTTCATTGCACTCCTCTGTGCCGGGTATCTCGCGATTCGCTTCATCGGCTGGTGGCGTGCGCGGCTGCTGTGGAGCCTGCGCAATCGCCTTATCGTTGCCTATCTGTTCATCGCACTTGTCCCGGTCCTGCTGACGGCCGTGCTCACCATTTTTTTCGCAACTCTTCTGTACCGCCAATTCGGTGGCTACATCCTGTCGCAGGATTTGCAGCGCCGCGTGAACATTATCGAAGCCGGTAGCGAGCAGATTGCTGCAGCGCTGCAGCACGCCTCACCCGCGGTAAAAGAGGAGATAGCGGAAAAAGTCATTTCGGATCAGGAACATCTTGTTTACGACAAGGATCTTCCCGGATTGACGATTGAGATCACGGAACATTCTTTGCTTTTCAGCATGCTTCCCGACAGTGAAAAGCGCGGCTTCGCCGGTTTTGTTCAGCGAGAGAAGCGGCTGTACATGGTCAGTCTTCGCATGGTCAAGACACCTTACGGCGAACGGTTTGTTCATTTGCGGGCGCCGGTGACTCCATCTTTTCTTTCTTCGCTTGGAGTAGAACTTGGTACGGTGCAATTGCTCCTGCTGGAGCCATCGCCTACAAGCATCACCGACACGCTGGAGCTGAGCGGTCAAAAATATCAAACCGCCGCCACGATTTTCGACCGCCGTCGCACAATACCCTTGCCCACCGGCTTTTGGGATGTGGACGTTTCAGGCGTGACACGATTCGAAGCCCTTGTGGAGACCGCTGAGGGAAATCTCAAAGCATCGCAGCCTGTCCTTGCGAAATTCACCACGCGCCCGTCGCAATTGAACTCCAGGATGTTTGCCTCGGTGGGCGATCTCGGGCTTGTGTACGTCTATTTTTTGGGCGTGCTTGCGGCTGTGTTCCTTCTGCTCGAAGTTGCAGCGCTCATCACGGGAGTCGTTCTTACAAGACGCATCACTTCTGCCATTGACGGCCTTTACCGCGCAACGCAGTACGTGCAATCTGGCGATTTTTCCCATCGCGTCAAAATCGAGAGTCGGGACCAGCTCGGCGTGCTCGGCGAATCATTCAATCTAATGACCGGATCTATCAGCAATTTGATCGAAGAGCAAAAGCAACACCAGCGCCTTGAAAACGAAATCTCCATCGCGCGCGAAGTGCAAAACCAGCTTTTCCCGCAAACACTTCCGCGCGTCCCCGGCGTCCAACTGGAGGCCGTTTGCAAAGCCGCGCGCATGGTGAGCGGCGATTACTATGATTTCGTTCAGATCAATCCCACCACGCTGGCCATCGCAGTCGCAGACATTTCAGGCAAAGGAATTTCCGCCGCGCTGCTCATGGCCAGCTTGCAGGCCGCGCTCCGCAGTTTGTTGCTCGCCCCTGGTTGTATCACGCAGGGCACGGCCGAGCTCGTCTCCCGCCTGAACAATCATCTCGTGCGCAACACTGGCGACGACCGCTTTGCCACGTTTTTTGTCGCCTTGTATGACAGTTCGACGCGCATTCTTCGCTACACCAACGCCGGACATTTGCCCGCGTTTTGCATTTGTGATGGCGCGGCCGTCGCTCTTGAAGAGGGCGGCATGGTCCTCGGTGTTGTCGAGGACTATGTCTACGAAGAGGGGAAGCACCTCGTTCCGCAAAACGCAACGCTGGTGGGGTACAGCGACGGCTTGATTGAACCCGAAAATGTGTATGGCGAGGAGTTCGGCATTCACCGCCTGCGCGACGCGGCGATTCGCTTGCACAATGGCTCCCCGCGTGCCGTCGCGCTTGGCTTGATGCAAGCCGCCGATGAATGGGCCGGCACGCCAGAGCAGGCGGATGACATGACGGTCATCGTTGCGCGGTTAGAATAGTTGGCAACTATCGCCTGGGCTATACTGTTCGTTCGTTTACGAAGCGTTTAGAGGAGCGGAATGGCACTGCGCAATCGCGTCGCATTGATTACCGGTGGAACGCGCGGCATCGGCCGCGGCGTCGCTTTGCGTTTGGCGCAAGACGGCGCCCGCGTGGCCATCGGCTATCGTGCAAACAAATTCGCGGCACAGAACGCACTACGACAGCTACAAGCTGCGGGCGCGGATTGCGTCGCGATTGAGGCGGACATTACCAATCCCACTGGTGCGGAGCAGTTTTTGCGTACGGTCACGGACCGCTTCGGGCGCCTCGACGTCCTCGTCAACAACGTCGGCGATTTCCGCTGGGGCACGCTGGCCGAGGGCTCGCTCGACGACTGGAAAGACATTTTCTCTTCGAATTTGATGAGCGTCGTTTACATGAGCCGCGCCGCGTTACCGCACATGCGTAAGGGCCGCTGGGGCCGCATCATCAATCTCGGCGCGGTGGGAGCAGAACGTGCGTTTGGTCAGGCAAAAATTTCCGCATACGCCTCGGCAAAAGCCGCCGTTGTGGCGTTGTCGCGTTCGCTTGCTCTCGAAGAAGCGAAAAATGGAATCACCGTCAACGTCGTGAATCCTTCCAGCATTGATGAAAAGGATTTGAGCTTGGATGAAGCGCGCCGCATGCGTGATGCGCGTTTTCCCATCGGCCGCCCTCCCACGGTGGAAGACGTCGCAGCGGCTGTTTCCTTTTTTGCATCCGAAGAAGCCGAGTATGTCACCGGACAGGTCGTCAACGTCAGCGGCGGCTGGATGCTCTAATCGCTCTTGCAGCTCCCATGAAAGCACTGTCAGCAGCGGAAATGCGCGAGGTGGATCGGCTCACGATCGAGCGCCATGGCGTTCCGGGCCTCCAGCTCATGGAAAACGCGGGCGCGCATGTCGCGGAATATATTCGCAAATACTGTGCGCAGGATGGATTTGAATACTTACGCCGCGTCGCTGTGCTTTGCGGCAAGGGAAACAACGGCGGCGACGGCTTCGTCGCTGCTCGGCGGCTGCAGGAGCAGCAAATTAATCTCGAAGTTCTCGTCTATCTTTTTGGTTCACCGCAGGATTTGCGCGGTGACGCTGCCGAGAATTACAAGAGTTGGCGCGAGCTTCCCGGCACAACGCACGTGGTGGACAGCGAAGACGTCTTGCAGAAGCACTGGCCGGAAATTGAAAAATCACAAATCATCGTGGACGCGCTCCTTGGAACGGGCCTGGCAGGGCCCGCAAAGGGCCTTTTCGCAAAGGTCATCGAAAATCTTAATCAACTTTCCGGCAACGCAACTGCGCCGCGGCCTGCTTTGATCATTGCCGTAGACACGCCTTCCGGCCTTCCCTCCGATGGCGAGGCAGCCGCCGGGCCGGTTCTCCACGCGCACAAAACAATCACTTTCACGGCCCCGAAAATTGGACAACTTATTTCGTGGGATGCACAATGCTGCGGCGAACTGCTGGTGCGACATATCGGCTCTCCGCTTCCCCTGGTAGAAGAGACAGGCAAAAGTCATCTGCGATGGGCGGGACCTGAAGAATTCGCGTCGCTACCACTCGTGCGCGCCGCCGATTCGCACAAGGGAACCTTTGGGCACGTTTTGATCATCGGCGGTTCGCTCGGAAAATCCGGCGCCGCTGTACTGGCGGGTTATGCTTCCCTCTGCTCCGGTGCTGGACTCACCACGGTTGCATCGCCGGACGTCGTTCAATCTGTCATCGCTTCCACTCATCCGGAATGTATGACCGAACCGCTAGCATCCACAACGGACGGAGCTATCGCCGCTTCGAATCTGAAATCGGGACGTATCGCAAAAATTCTCGAAGGCAAAACTGTTCTCGCCGTTGGTCCCGGCCTCGGCACTCACAAGGAAACGCAACAGGTCATCCGTCAACTCGTCAAAGAATCAACGACTCCAATTGTTCTCGACGCTGACGGACTGAACGCCTTTGCTGGAAATCTCGATGCGCTTCGCGAGCGCACATCGCAATTTCTTGCGATCACTCCTCATCCCGGAGAAATGGGCCGCCTCCTCGGGATTTCCAACGCTGCGGTGCAATCCGATCGCGTGAAAGCCGCGACGGAGGCGGCGCGACGTGCCAACGTGCACGTCCTTCTGAAAGGGTTTCACACCGTCCTCGCAGCTCCCGATGGCCGCGTCTGGGTGAACACGACAGGTGGGCCGGCACTAGCCAAAGGCGGCTCGGGCGACGTTCTCACCGGTGTGCTCGCCGCGCTTACGGCGCAATTTGGCACTTCGGATTGGCTGCGCGTTCTCTCCCTCGGCGCCTATTTGCATGGTGCGGCCGCAACTCAATTCTCCGATTGGGAAGATCCCTCCGGTCAACTCGCAACCTCGGTCGCCACCACGATTCCTCTGGCCCGCCACAAACTTCTTCAGGAGATTCAGTTCGGTGTCTGAAGCATCCGAAGAAATCATCACGCACTCCGCCGAAGAGACCATCGCGTGGGGCAGGGAATTCGCCAAGCGCCTGCAAGCGCCGTTAATGATTCTTCTTTCCGGCGACCTCGGCAGCGGCAAAACCACTTTGACCAAAGGCATCGTCAGTGGACTCGGCGCCGCGCCCGAAGAAGACGTCACCAGCCCTACCTTCACGCTTCTTCATGTCTACGGCGCGGAACAAAAAGTTTTCCACGGCGACCTTTACCGCATCCAAAAATTTCGCGATTTCGAAACGCTCGGCATGGAAGACATTTTTGCTAAACCGGCCATCGTGATTCTCGAATGGTCCGAGCGTTTCCCTCTTCCTTCGCCCTGGCCGCAAATTCGCATTCGTCTCGAACACGCCGGGGGCGACGCCCGCCGCATCTCCGTAACCTCCTGATTTCGCAGTACCTTACCCTTGCTTACTCTCTGGCTACCCCCAAACCGTGGTTCTGTTGCCGCCTTGCGTTCCTGCTGCTAGGTTGAACAAAGCGCCCACCGGGCGTGCGGATGCCTACGGACACGCTATTTTCCAGCGCGACAGAAACACCTCGCCCCGAGCTTGGCAGCTACAACCTCACCCTGCCCATGAGCTCTATCGCTATCGGCGTGGACAATATTCACCACGATGTCTTCCTTAGCCCGCGCTTCATGCAGCAATCGCGAGACTATCTCTTCGATATCATTCGTCAGAACGCCAGCAAAACCTACCTGCCCGGAATCGAATTGCGCACGGCCAAAGCTCCCGACGGCACCGCCTTCCGCAAATTGCTCGCCGACGTTTTGCACAGCGCGCTGACCAACGCCAAATATCACAAAAATATCGAACTGGATTTGCTCTTCCGCGTTGCCATTCTGAAATTTTTTACGACGGAGCTTCCAAACCAGTTCGCCAACTTGATTCAGGAAGGAAAGGAATGGATTCGCCAGCGCGGTGAGCATTTCGAACGCAGCCAGCAGGCCCACGCCATCAAAGCGCGGCTTTCCGAATTGCAATCGGCGCGCCGCAGCGTGATTCGCTTCGTTGGCCAGCAGGTCGCGCAGAGTTGGATCGATGTCGAAGAAAATGTCATTGCAAAAGCGCGCAAGGCGCTCTTTGGAGAAGAATTCACGCCGCTTTACGACTTGCTGAAAAACCGTCTGATTTTTCTCGATGGCGGAAAAGACGATACCTATTTTTTGGAACACTACGTCCTACTCGGAAATTACGCGCGCGACCCGGACCGCTTCGAAGCGATGGATGCGCTCTTTCAGGAATTTTTGAACCACGCCGGCATCGTCGTTCCGCAGGACCCAGCGTTTCAAGAGGCCGAAAAGGCTAACAACGACGCGATGGAGGAAGCGCAGGCGATGCGCGACGAAATCGCGCGCCTCGAGGAGCAGAAAGAGCTTCTGCGCAAGCGCCTGGACCGTAGCGACAGTTTCCTGAATCGCTTCCGCTCGCCGGCCGATCCCGCGGACCTAAAAGCCTCTTTGAACGACATCGAATCGCGCCTAAAACATCAGCAACTTAAACTCGAAGAACATGGCCCCCTCCTGGAAGCCGCACGGCAGAAGCTCGACTATTTTCAAAAAGACCAAAAAGGGCGGCTCAGCGACTATTTGAACGACCCGGAAAACGCCAAGCGCTTGTTCGATCCGACCTCCGAGCCGGACGCGACCCGCTCCCAGCGCGCAAAGCTTCTCTCTCAGTTGCTAGAGCGCCTCGAACAGCAGGACGTTCTCTATCACGTCCTTGCCGGCTACGAAATTCGTTCCATTGCCTCCACGTACCACCCGCCCGTTCACTTGCAGCAATTGCGCAAGGCCCTTGTCTCCAAGGACGAACTAAAACGCGTGGAACAAGTCTTAAAGCAAGTGCCCGCGAAACGCCTTTCCGAGAAGCCGATTGAAGAACTCTCGCGAAAAATCCGCCGCTATTCGCGCGACGAAATGATGGGCCTCGTCCTTCGCTTTGCCGTGGATTTTTTCCGGTTGCATCGTGAATTACGCGATGCGGAGCATCTCACCGCGTGTATGGATCGCGTGAACCTTCTCGAAACCGAGCAGGCGCGCGAACTCTCGCGCATGAACAACCGGCTGTACGAGTGCGTGCTTCCCGAGGAAGGCAAATCCAAACAAGATCCCGTCATCAGCCACGTCATCATCAAAGCGGACGTGCGCGGCTCGACCAAAATGACGCAGGACTTGCTCGCCCGCGGCCTGAGCCCCGCGTCGCACTTCAGTTTGAACCTGCACGAGCCGGTGAAAAAACTGCTCGATCGCTACGGCGCGAAAAAGGTCTTCATCGAAGGCGACGCCATCATTTTGGCTATTTTCGAAACGGAATCGAGCCGCACCTACGCGCGCTCGGTCGCAAAAGCCTGCGTTTTAGCCCGGCAAATTCTAAACGTCTGCAATTCCTACAACGACGGCGCTGTCTCATCCGATTTGCCCGCTCTGGAACTCGGCCTCGGTGTTGCGCATCAGGGCGATGCCCCAACGTACTGGACCGACGGGGAATCGCGCGTCATGATTTCGAAAGCTTTGAATTTGTCCGATCGCCTCTCCGGCTGCGCAAAACTCGCTCGCCGCATGCTCGGAAATCAAAAATCCCATTTCGCCTTGTTCCAGTTTTTGCAAACGATGGTTGGCGCTTCCGCGGAAGAGTTGGACGAATTTCTCGTTCGCTACAACCGCAACGGCATCGAGCTGAACGAAGAAGGCTTCCTCAAGCTTTACGACGAAATCTCCCTCGAATGTATCGAAACAAAGCTCGATCTTCCATGGGGCAAGGAAACCGTCACCTTGTATTACGGCGAAGTTCCTATGGGCGAGTCCGTGGAATTGCTCGTTCTCCGCAAGGGCCTTGCGCGCGAACTCTCCTCCGACGGAAAAATCGGCCCACCTTCCACGCACATCTACTACGAAGTCTGCACCTCTCCGTCGCTTTACAATCTCGTCGC
>JACXTT010008762.1_pt1 | contig 13967 bp, 9 predicted proteins | sample 9270951 | NCBI WGS metagenome assembly JACXTT01 (sample SAMN15532306, study PRJNA645909) | rock metagenome | isolation source: weathered quartz diorite | place: Puerto Rico | collected 2017-06-21 | reverse complement strand
TTGCTCAAGAGATTTCTGCTTCGGGCTGATGAGCTAGTCAACCGTGTTTTTCAGGGAGAGGCTTACTCCCGCACCTTGAAACGTGGTGATCGGAAGCCGTCAGTCTAAACCCGATGAGAGCGAAAAATCTCCTTGCCGCATCTGCTCCGTTGGCAGAAGAGCATTGATCAAGGCTGAATAACGGTTCGAGAAGTGCTCAAAGTCGGCAAAGAAGAAGGTCTTGTTGTGCCGAATGGGTCCACCGATCGAACCTCTAAAATCGTGCACGACGGCGCGCGGATTCACGGTCGTGGAGAAAGGATCACGTGCGTTGAATTCAGATGTATTGTAGAACTCATACAGTGTTCCATGAATCTTGTTTGAGCCAGACTTGCTAATTACATTAAGCGAGGTAGGTGCTTGGAACTCCGCGTTGTTGACGCTGGCATCGACCTTCAATTCCTGTATTGCGTCCATGGACGCACAGTTCGAACCGAAGGAACCACCGAAGAGCGTCGATGTTGCTGCAATGCCGTCTATTGTGCCTTGGTATTGATAATTGCGTACACCATAAAAGGAAATGTGGTAGCCTGCAGACGTGGGTTGCGCGCCAGGCATCATGCCCGCAAACTCGTAGATAAAAGTGTCCCAACTGCAACGGTTGTTGACCGGCAGGTCATCGAGTTGTAGGTTGGGGGGCGCTGGTTAGCAACGAGGCAACGCCTCTTATAGAATTTCCTTGCAATTTGAACAGGATGGAGTATATGGAAAAACCAGGGATACTGTCAAGAGAATATTTTCTCCGCTGAAATCCCGGTGGGCTTGAGCAACTGATTCTCATAGCTCTTCTACATCTCGGCGACAACGCGTACGGCGCTTACGCTGAGACTTAGGTTCAAACCGATTTGGCTGGTTAATTTTTGTTTGCGGCTTTTCCCACCCCCACGACTCTACAACATCAGACAGGACGACACTCGCACCCGTAACAACAAGCCCTGCACCCGCCCATCGAGCATCCTTGTCAAAAGAACTTCCGTCCGAATTGCATGGCGCAAGGACGGTCGGTACATTTTGCTAACCGCACTGGTGAATCGCGTCTAACGCGACGTCCGCGTTGGGTTAGCCCGCGGTCGCTGTTTAAGGCTCATCACGGTGGCTCCATCGCCAGCGAGCGAATGTTTTGAGAAGGTCCTCATATGTTTCTGTATTCACGGAATATCCGTTATTTGGTGTTGTCGAAGCAAGTAAATTACGGTTAGTCAGCTGGGCCCGGCGCCCGCCTTCCGTTAACAGTAATTTACTGCGTCAGCCGCCGTGAGGTCGGATAGACTATCGCCTGAGAATAGGTCGGCGATGATAAAGGACGATGCTATCCGCGCGCTCGAAGTCAAGGCGCTGCAAATACGCCACAGTATCCTTACAATGGTTTATCGAGCCAACTCGGGTCATGTCGGCGGTAGCCTCGGCGCCACGGAACTGGTGGTGGCGCTGTATTACCACTTGATGCGGCACAACCCCTGCAATCCGAGGTGGCCGGAGCGTGATCGTTTCGTGTTGTCCAAAGGCCACTGCGCACCAGTGATTTACGCGGTGCTGGCAGATTGCGGCTACTTCCGGGCTGCGGATCTTGAAGCCTTCCGCCGTCCCGGCTCGCATTTGCAGGGCCACCCTTGCGCATCCAAAACCCCTGGCGTCGACGCTTCTACAGGCACACTCGGGCTTGGCATTTCCAGCGCGGTCGGCATGGCGCTCGCTGCGAGACTGCGTGGGGAGCCACAGCTTTACTACGTACTTTGTGGCGACGGCGAGTGCCAAGAGGGTCAGGTCTGGGAAGCAGCCATGTTCGGCAACAAATATAAGCTCGACAACGTGGTCGCCTTCGTAGACCGCAACTACCTCCAGACCGACGGCAACTCCGAGGACATTATGCCACTCGACCCGCTCGCCGCCAAGTGGGAAACCTTTGGCTGGCGGACCTTCGAGATCGACGGCAACGACTTGCGCCAGATCATCGCAACCGTGGAATGCGCCAAGACGTTGAAAGGCAAGCCCACCATGATCGTTGCACGCACCATCAAGGGCCGCGGCGTTTCCTTCATGGAAAACGAAGTCATGTGGCATGGGACGCCCCCTGACCGCGAACAATACGAACGTGCCATCCAGGAGTTGACCCATGGAGTATAAACAGACCCGCCAGGGGTATGCCGATGCACTGATCGAACTGGCCCGCGCGAATCCGCTTGTTCTGGTTCTTGACAGCGACGTCGCCAAAGCGACCAAGACTTGCGACTTCGCCGAGGTCCTGCCAGACCGCTTCTTTAATTGCGGGGTGCAGGAGAGCAACATGATGTGCGTTGCAGCGGGTTTGGCCATCGAAGGCTTCATCCCGTTTGCCACCACATTCGCCATGTTCGCCAGCACGCGCGCCGCAGACCAGGTACGCAACGCCATCGCCTACCCCAAGGTGAACGTGAAAATCGGTGCCACGCACGGCGGCATTTCCACCGGCGGCGATGGTGCATCGCACCAGTGCAACGAGGATATCGCCATCATGCGGTCTTTCCCCAACATGACCGTCATCGTGCCGGGCGACTACGAAGAGGCGCGCCTGGCAACCCGCGCGGCAGCTGCCTGGAAGGGTCCCGTGTACCTTCGATTCGGCCGTGACAAGTACCCCGTCGTGCCGGAGATCCACGGTGCTTTTGAAATCGGCAAGGCCAAGGTGCTGCGCCCTGGCAAAGACCTCGCCATCGTCAGCACCGGCATCATGGTAAGCGAGGCGTTAGCGGCAGCGGCCGAACTGGAAAAGCAGGGTGTCGCTGCGCACGTGATTCATATGCCCACCGTGAAACCGCTCGATACGGATGCCCTGCTCGAAGCAGCACGCGAAACCCGTGGTATTGTGACCGCGGAGGAGCACTCCATCATTGGCGGGCTGGGAGAAGCGGTGGCGGGATTCGTGGCGGAAACGTACCCGACGGTAGTGCGGCGCGTCGGCGTGCGCGACGTGTTCGGCGAGTCCGGGATGGCCGGCGAACTGCTCACGATATACGGCCTGCGTGCTGCCGACATCGTGACACAGGCACAGCGGATCATGGCGCAACCTGCGGTGGTGGTGTAGATGGCAGTGCTGCGCCGCAATTTACTGAAACGCAGACTTTCCCAGCAGGAATTCGTCCTTGGAACCTTTCTCGAAATCCCCTCTCCGCAACTAGTCGAAATCCTCGGCCTGGCGGGATTCGACTTCGTTGTCGTCGATTGCGAACACGGCTCGTTTGGCCTCCGGGACACTGAAGATCTGATACGCGCATGTCTCTCTACGGATATCAGTCCGGTCGTGCGTGTGGCTGAGTGCGACCCGGTGCTCATCCGGCAGCCACTCGACATGGGAGCGGCGGGCGTTCATGTGCCGCAGATCAGATCCATCGAGAGTGCGTCTCTGGCTATCCGGTCCAGCCGTTTTCATCCCTGCGGCGACCGCGGGCTACAGCCTTTCGTGCGCGCTGCCAGTTACCGCTCCTATCCCACCGACGAGTACCTCACCCAGGCCAATCGCGACACCGCCATGATCCTTCACATCGAAGGTAAGGAGAGTGTGGATGCCCTCGACAGCATCCTGGCGCTGGACGGGTTGGATGTGGCGTTCCTTGGCCCTTACGATTTGTCCCAATCGCTCGGTGTGCCCGGCCAGGTAAGGCATCCGGTCGTGCGCGAAATGATGATCCAAGTGGTGGCGAAGGGCAAAGCCGCAGGTAAGTGCATCGGAACGTACTGTGACGATGTGAGTACTGCCTGCGAGTGGCGCAGCCTCGGAGTCCGCTACCTGGCTGTAAGCGTGGATGCTGCCGTCTTCCTGCGCGGCGCCGAGACGATCGTGCACGCGTTCCGGGAAAGCGCTGAACGGACTGGGCCGGGCGAGCTTTACGGCTTCGGTCCATCACAGAGGACGCGCTGAGCCGCGCACTGGACTTGCACTACCTCGTCGTCTACGTCGATCGTCTCTACCCGCATCAGCAACTGGAAGTGCGGCGGCATTTTGGCGGAGCGTGCTAGTCCCATTCCTTCGATCACCGACTGCACACGATCCTCAAGTGTCAGGAAGTGGCCGGCGCCTTCAATCGCACGTCCGTGGTTTGCCGCGATCATGGTCACCGCGCAGCCCGGCGACAGTCCCGGACGCCGCGTGACCAGCGCGTATTCGGTCATGCGCATGAGCTTACCATCGAGGTATCGCCTCCCCTCGTAGATAGTTGCCTCGTTTTCTTCCGGCGCCCGGTTATCGATGCGATCCGGAGTAATGGAGAACGGCTCGTCACCCTGCAGCGTGCTCAGGAAGGTGTTCGTGCGAGGGCTCCCAAGCAGAATGAGGTTGGCGTTGCTGAGTTCGTTCCACGAAGAGATGCGGCAGTTCCGTGTCTCGACGGGAACACCCATTTCGTGGAACATCCGTGAGACCGAGAGCATGCAGTGCACCTCTCCCGTAGACAGATAGTGAAATGAGGGGTGCAGCGGGCCGAAGCCCTCCAGCGGCAGACGCTTCCGGAGATCATCCGGTCCACTTGCGAGGTCGTTTACATGCCAGTCTCGGACGTAATGCCCGTGGTCATCGCGAAAGAAAAGCGGCTCGGTATAGACGATCACGTTGGATGTTTGCGTTGAAACGTATGACTTCCAAAATCGGACGAGCGGGCTCACCGGGACGTTGGCGGCCGCACTGTCCGCAGCGGAACCCGCAAGGGTGAAGACAGCCAGGTACTGACCTTTTGGAATGCCGAGCCGCAGGAGCTCCTGCTTCCCTTCCGTGGCGAAGTAGGCCAGGAGGCGGTCGCGGATGCTGGCGACGCTCACGCGCACGATCGGGTCGGTGCGCGGGTCGAAGCTTTGCGGCCGGCCCATCCCCTGCATCGCGATTTCGTATTCCTTGGGCGCGGATCCGTTCGGGTCCGTCGAGCGCTCCACCAGGTACTGCAGAATTCGTTTCAGAATATGGGCATGGGCAAATTCGCGACTGGTGAGAATGCGGCTGAGGAGCTGCTGTCTGTCGCGCTCCGTCCCCGATTCGCTTTTCTTCATGACAAGTCCAATACGTTCAGTTTACGTTAGAAACTTACCTAATCTTACTTCCGCACCGGCTCCTGCTCCGCTTAAACTCGGTAGGAAGAATTGGTCTAATGCGAGCCATCATCAAGACTGCGCCTGGCGAGGGCCATCTGGCATTGACGGAATGGCCTGAGCGATCCCCCGGCCGGGGTGAGGTAAAGCTCAGAATCGCCACTGTGGGCGTTTGCGGCACAGATATTCACATCATCAAAGGCACCTGGCCATGCAATCCCCCCGTGGTCCTGGGCCATGAATGGTGCGGCACCGTAATCGAACTGGGACCGGAGGTGAAGCTTCTCAAGCCGGGCGACCGGGTGGTTTCCTCAAACCCCGCCAAAACTTGCGGGCATTGCCTCCACTGTCTCGCAGGCAACGATTTTATGTGCCCCGACCGTGTTTCCGCCGGCTACATGATCGACGGCGCCTTTGCCGAATATCTGTGCATCGACGCAAAGCGCTGCCACAAGCTGCCCGACTCGGTCACCTTTCGGCAGGCCGCCCTCGGCGAGCCGCTCTCGGTCGCCGTTCATGCCGTCATTGAGCGTACAACGGTACATTCGGGCGACCTCGTGCTCGTATCCGGCCCTGGGTGCATCGGACTTCTCACCATGCAGGTGGCTATGCTGGAAGGGGCGCGTGTCATCATCGCCGGCCTGGCCAAGGACAAAATGCGCCTGGACTGCGCGCACTGCCTGGGTGCGGACGTAACAGCGAACGCGGACGAGCAGGACGTGCTGCAAGTAGTCCGCGACCTCAGCGGAGGTCGTGGAGCGGACCTGGTCTACGAGTGCTCGGGCTCGGCTGCCTCGCTGGCCCAGTGTTGGGAAGCGGTGCGGAAAGAGGGTACGCTCATCCCGCTGGGCGTCTATCCGGGCCCCATCACCACCGACTTCAACAAGATCATGATGAAGGAATTGCGGGTGATAGGTTCCTACGGATACGTGTGGACTTCCTGGCAGCGTACCGTCCGGTTGCTCGCCGAAGGTAAGATCGGCGCCGACGAAATGATCTCCCACGAATTCCCGCTGGAGGAGTACGAACAAGCCTTCCGCGTAACCCAGGACGGTACGGGCATCAAGGTGATACTCAGCCCAGAACTGCAATATTCCTGAGGCCCGTGTAAAAGTTCGATGCGTCACATTAAGTGCGGAATAGTGGGATTCGGCTTCATCGGCCCACACCACGCCGAGGCGATGCGCCGTCTGGGGTTCGTCGAGGTGGCTGCTGTGTGCGCCAAGAACCCCGAAACTCGCGAGAAAGCCACCCGCCTCCATATACCTCGTTTCTATGACAATTATGAGCAGCTGGTTGATGACCCCGAAATCGACGTGGTCGACATCGCGACGCCCACCTACCTACACCACCCCACCGCCATGGCCGCCATGTCGCGCTGCAAACATGTCATCGTCGACAAGCCGATCGCTACCACCTCCGCACTTGCAGGCGAAATGGTGGATGCAGCCCGTGCCGCCGGCGTGGTCAACGCGGTCACCTTCAATTACCGCTACAACCCGATGGTGCAGCAGGCTCGTTTAATGGTGGCCAAAGGCGAGATCGGCGACATTCACCTCGCACATGGCATTTATCTGCAGGAGTGGCTTCTCTGTGATACTGACTTCTCCTGGCGCTTAGAACCCGAAAAGAGCGGGGAAGGTGCCATGGTTACCGACGCCGGGTGCCACTGGTTCGACCTCGTAGAGCACATCACGGGCCTGCGCATCACCAGCATCTTTGCCGACCTGCGCACCGTGATTCGGACTCGCCAACGGCCTGTGGGTGGCTCCCTCGAAGCATTCGCCTCGCGCAGGAACCAAAATACTGAGCCGTTTGAGGTGAAGGTGCCGGACCTTGGTGCGGCCATCCTACGGCTCGAGAATGGCGCCACCGTCACCTGTCTCACCTGTCCACTATGTGCAGGTCATAAGAACGACCTCCGCGTAGAGCTCCATGGGTCGAAGGCCAGCCTCTCCTGGATTCAGGAACGACCCAACGAAATCTGGATAGGGAGGCGGGGCGAAGCCAACCGCGTCTTGATCCGGGATCCGGGGCTCGTGGACCCGGCAGTCCGTCCCTACGTATCCACTCCTGGCGGCCACAATGAAGCCTGGCCAGACGCGTTTAAAAACCTGATGGCCAACATTTTGACGTTCATCGCGGAAGGCCGCGATGCACGGACGGCCGACGGAATGCTCTTTCCCACCTTTGCAGACGGATACCAGGCGGCATTGATTGCTGATGCCATGGTGGCCAGCAGCCGCACAGGCAAGTGGGTACAGGTCGCAGCGGGCACGCTGGCCGTCGAGAGCCGGTAGTGCACCCAGCTCAGATCAACACCAGGCCACCGCCGCGGATCTTCGCGATTGGTAGCCAACCAGACGTGGCCCCTCGCAACACTCGTACTTTGGTAAAGGGTTTCCCCTTTACTGTAATTTACTTTTCAAACGGCTAATTTCTGATGGATACTGACCCGGATCAATTGCTATTGGTGGGCGCTGGGCATGCCATTCACTTGCGATTCAGCTTACAACTTGGCCACGGGTTTTTGATGAGGGGATACGGAGAGAGAGATGCGTAGGGTACCTTCTTTCGCCGCGTTGATGCTAATTCTCGTTTCGCCAGTACTCGGACAGACGACATCTGGTTCAATTGTAGGGGCAGTCACGGACCCGACCGGAGCATCTGTCACGGGTGCGTCTATTACAATCACCAACATCGATACGGCAGGAACTTTTAAAACGGCTTCAGACAGTTCCGGAAATTATGTTGCCAGTCCCCTCTCCGTAGGTCGATACTCTGTGGCCGTTGAAGCCCAGGGGTTTAAGACGGCCGTGAGCTCCAATATCGCAGTCAATGTGCAGGACCGCGTCCACTTGGATTTTAAGCTCGAAGTCGGAGCGCTAACCCAATCGATTCACGTTGCAGACGCAGCGCCGTTGCTCCAAAGCGACACGTCAAATCTCAGTCAAGTGGTGGACAATCAGCGGGCTGACGAATTGCCACTGAATGGCCGCTTCGTAACCAAGCTGGCAGTCCTAACGGCAGGCGTTCTGCCCACTACGTCCTTCGCTCCCGATTCGAGGACGGGGGGGTTCAGTGCCAACGGCCTCCGCCCGTTCCAAAACGATTACATACTCGACGGGATCGACAACAACAACATGCAAGCTGGAATGACCAGCGGCGCCAGTTATGTGATTACACCGCCGCCAGATGCGATTGGTGAGTTCCGTCTTCAAACCAACACCATGAGCGCCGAGTTCGGGCACTCCGGCGGCGCAGTCATGAATGTCACCCTCAAGTCCGGTACCAACGAAGTGCATGGTGCCCTCTTTGAGTTCCTGCGCAACAGCGCGATGGATGCTAAGAACTTTTTCGACTCCCCGACGAACCCTATCCCGCCCTTTAAACAGAACCAATTCGGTGGCACTGCGGGTGGTCCAGTCTATATCCCTCATGTTTACAATGGTAAAAACAAGACTTTCTTCTTCGTGGACTACCAAGGCACGAGGATACGGCAAGGATTGACATTGCTGGGGACCGTACCACCAGGGTCCTGGCAGAATGGCAATTTCTCCGGTTTTAACACGATTTTCGATCCAACGACGACCACGGTGGTAAATGGTGTGGCGACGCGACGATCTTTCCCGGGCAACCAGATTCCAATATCACGCTTCGATCCAGTGGCCCAAAAGCTCATCAAGGAATTTCCAGCACCGAATTTGCCCGGGTCCGTGAACTCGTTCGGTGTGGCTAACAACTACTTGAGCAGCCCCTCAAAGCAAGACGACGTCGATCAATTTGATGTCCGGATTGACCACAGGATCTCAGATTCCGACTCCATCTTCGCCCGGTTCAGTTACAGCGATGAGAATATCTTAAACCCAAGCGCGATCCCACCTCCGCTCAGCGATGGCGCCTTCATGTCTGGTACCATAGTCACGTCGGTGCGCACAGGTGCCGTCGCCTACACCCACCTCTTCACACCTCGCACGATTAACGAATTTCGAACTGGCTATATCTATAATAATACCGCGCTGCGTGGGTTTAATCCCAACACAGACGCCGTAGGACAATTGGGAATTCCCGGTATACCGTATATCCCAGGGAACGGTGGACTACCGACATTCTATGTCGCTGGCATCAATAGTTTTGGCGGAGGGCAGTTCCAGCCGACCATTGAGATCACAAACGAATTTCAGTTAGTCGACGATTTGACTCTGGTCCGCGGTTCGCACACGCTGAAAATCGGTGGCGAGGCCAGGCCTCGCGTGAATATCGATTTTCTGCAACCCATAGCTCCGCGAGGTGTGTTCTCGTTTTCGGGGAATTTCACGCGCGACCCAAACAACATTTCTTCCACCGGTCTCGGGACTGCGGATTTTTTGCTCGGCAACCTGACCTTTGCAACGATCACGAGCTCAGAAAATGACGTTTTCCAACAGCCTGGGTATGGCCTCTTTGTGCAAGACGACTACAAGGTGAACAGCAAGTTTACGGTAAACCTAGGCTTGCGGTATGAATTCGTGAGCAACGCGATGGAGAAGTATAATGCCCAGGCGAGCTTCAATCTGGCGACAGACACGCTTGATATTGTGAAGGGCCGAAACGACGCTCTCCCCGCAAATTTCGACTATAACCATATTCCAGTCAATCGGAATGCCTCGCGGACACTCGTTCCCAACCATTACCTACACTTTGCGCCTCGTGTAGGTCTTGCCTATAGGGTTTTGCCCAAGACGGTGATTCGCAGTGGGTACGGGATCTTCTACTCTTCCTATGAAACAGGACCCTTAAGTGACCCGAATCAGGGCCTAAACCCTCCATTTCACCGCCAATCTATCTTTAACGCTCCAAGCCTTGTCACACTCAACCCGATTGTTGGCCAGCTATCCCATGGTTTTCCGGCAGACGCTCTCAGTAATCCGGTCGCACCTTCGTTCTTCGCACTCGACCCACATTTTCGAAACCCTTACACTCAGGTCTGGAATTTCGCAATTCAGCGCGAGTTAGCGGAGAACCTGGTTTTCGAAGCGGCGTACGCGGGTTCCAAAGGCACCGCATTGTACGCGTGGCGCAATGCCAATCAGGCCAAAGCGACGGCTGATCCGACCATTCCTTTGGATGTACGGCGCCCGCTCCCCTATCTCGGCCAAGGTCTAACGCTGTGGTGCAGTTGCGCCAGTTCCACCTACCACTCGCTCCAGACCAAGCTAGAGAAGCGTTTTTCCGGCGGCTTGAGCTTACTGGCTGCGTATACCTTTGGCAAAAGCATTGATGAACAATCGGCGATTTGGAACGCTATCTCACCAAACGAGGGTTATCGCGACGCGACTCACCCGGAATGGGAGAAAGGTCTAACCAACTACGATGTTAAGCACCGTTTCGTTTTCAGCTATAGTTACGACTTGCCCGTAGGCCGGGGTAAAAGACTCGGCGCAAACATGAGCCGAGTGGCTGATGCCATACTTGGTGGCTGGGAGTTTGTCGGCATAGACTCCTTTCAAACTGGATTCCCATTTACGGTCACGTCAGTTGCAAACTTTGCCAACTCAGACGGGCAGACCCGTCCGGACAGAGTAGTCGGTGTTTCGCTTATACCAGCCAATCAAGGTCCATCAGAATGGTTCAATCCTGCTGCTTTTCAACCGGCTGTTCCCGGGACGTACGGCAACGCCGGCCGCGATATTCTTGAGGGTCCTGGTCAAATCAACGTGGACTTCTCAGTTTTTAAGAACTTTCGACTGGGAGAACATCGCACGCTGCAATTTCGCGGCGAGCTGTTCAATGTATTGAATCACCCGAATTTTCAGGGTAGCAGCATACAGCTGAGTAACGACGCCGGCGGAGCGGGACAGATTACTGCGGCCAACCCATCGCGGCAGATCCAGCTGGCGCTGAAGCTGTATTATTAGTGGCGCAGGATTTGCATACTTATTCTGCGGGTCATGGGTCCATAATGCATCAAGCCGGACGCAGAGTAAAGTCGAGGGTCTCATGAGGAAGCATCAGTCAATGAAACAACGGTGTCGTAGGTAAGGATTTGTGCAAGGTCTCGAAATCAGGAACCGCGTGGATACCGTCGAGACTGCCAGGCATGTGATCCGAATACTGGGATTAATTGGTGCAATCACGGTTGGAACGACAGCGCAGTCTGCGGTGGGCACGACGAAGCAGATTGAGCAAGCGATCGCTAGTCGACAGTTTCCGCGGGCGCTGCAGCTGGTTGATCGCGCACTACGGAGGGATCCTCGAGATCCACATGTGTGGACTTTCCGAGGCGCGGTCCTTTCGGGTTTGGGCGCACGTCACGACGCTCTCGAAGCGTATCGCCGTGCCTTGACGTTTCGGCCTTCATACATCCCTGCTCTCGAGGGTGCCGCACAAATTCAATACACTGGCGGTGATCCCGAGGCGGAGACGATACTCGAACGCATCGTCAAACTCCAGCCCGCGAACGAAGTTGCACACGCGATGCTTGGAGAACTCGCGTATGGCCGCCATGATTGCAACACAGCGGTAGCGCACTTTGTGCGTGCCGGCGAACAAAAGAAAGCAAACCCCGATGTCCTGAGTCATTTCGGCGGATGCCTGTTTCAACTAAAGCGCCCCTACGACGCTGCCGGTGTGTTCCGGCAAGCGTTGTCTAGGGCCCCTGATGATGCTAATCTTCGCTTCAACATGGGGCTGAGCCTTCTTGAAGCGAATCAACCGGGGGAAGCCGTCGAGCTACTGCAGCCACTCACGCAAACGCTCGTGCCAGAAGCTGATTCACTAACTGTGCTCGCCGAGGCGTATGAGTCTGCGGGTCAGACCGCGAACGCAATTAGCGCGCTTCGGCGTGCCGTGGAGTTATATCCGCGCGAGCCCCAACATTATCGACTGCTCGCTGCCTTGTGCATCCGACACGACGCCTACGGTTTGGCGAATGAGATTGTCGACGCAGGTATCCATAACGCGCCTGATTCAGCCATCCTCTATACGATGCGCGGATTATTGTATGCGCTAACAGGACAGGTGGACAAGGCGGGCGCGGCTTTCGACGATGCAACGCGGGTTGCTCCGGGTGATGCTGACGGCCGCCTCGGTCTTGCCATCACACTCTTCTCCGCAGCACGGTTTGCCGAATCAGCTCGTGTGCTGCGCGAAGTTCTCGTTCGGGACCCACGCGATGCCCGTGCGAACTATTTCTTAGCCCGGGTGTTGCTGCGGGAATCGAATGATCCCGGATCACCAGAGTTTGAGGAGGCTAAGGCGGCTGTAGCCAGTGCTCTAATGAGTAAGCCGGACTTTGCTCAAGCCCTTCTTCTCGAAGCCAAAATCTATCTAAAGCTCCATCGGGAGTCTGACGCAATTCGAGTTCTTGAGAAAACTGTGCAGCTTGATCCAACCTCCGGAAGCGCAATCTATCAACTCTCAATCGCATATTCGCGCGCGGGCAGAAAGGAGGACGCAGCGAAAATGCGTTCCCGCATCCTGGATTTGTTAGTATCCGAGCGCACACAAAAGCGAGTTCACTTAGCGAAGATTGTACAGGATAACCCGTCGCAGGATTAAACGTTGGATCCGGACCGTGATCTGACCTAGGGGTGAGTATCGGCCAAGGCAGTGCCGGAAGATTTCGTAAGAAGTGGCACCTGGAAACAGACGCACTTCGCGAGGGGTCTCCTTTACGGTTATTTACTTTCGAAGAACAAGTTTCCGACCGATACTCTGTCGAACGCATAGTAAGAACGAGGTTATGACTAAGATTCTCACTTGGAGTATAGTGACGGTTGCGACAGTCGGACTCTTGATACTCGTGGCGGGCGTCACTGGTTACGGGGTTTCATGGGCCGCGCCAGCCTCTGGCCGGAAGCTGAGCTTCGAGCACATTGTCATTGATGCCAACGGCCCTGAGGACATTTGGCTGAAATCGGTCGGGGATCTGAACGGCGATGGCCGTCCTGACCTGATTGCTGGGGGCCAAAGCAGCGGCGGGTTGGTCTGGTACGAAAACCCTACATGGCAGAAACACGTGATCGCCCCCAAGGGTGTATTCTGCACCGACGGTGAAGCTGTAGACATTGATGGCGATGGTGATAAGGACTTGGTCGCTCTCACTTGTACTGAGCCACCGGGGGGGCCTGAAACTGGAGAGCTTCTATGGTACGAAAATCCAGAGTGGACTCCTCACCATATTGACGACGTGGCTCTGCACGACATCGAGGTCGTCGACCTGGACGGCGACGGTCGCCCCGATATCGTAGGCCGAAATCAAGGTGCCTTTGGCAATCCGAAGGGTAATGCGCTCTATTTTTACCGGCAGGAATCTCCTTTGAAATGGAACCGTCGGACAGTGGCTATTCCTGACGGCGAGGGGCTCGCCGTGGCCGACATTAACAACGACGGGCGTCCAGACGTTATCATCGGGCAATATTGGCTTGAGAATCCGGGCGATATTTTAAACGGCACCTGGAAACTGCACCAGTACAGCAAAACGTGGACTTATCCGCACGTTTTCGTAGCAACTGGAGACTTGAATGGAGATGGCCGGCTTGACATCGCGCTATCACCTTCGGAAAAGGCTGGCGGCATGTACCGGATTTCCTGGTTTGAGGCACCTCGCGACCCGACAAAGGAGTGGCAAGAGCATGTCATTGAGGACAACGTTGAAACTGTCCACCATTTCATTGGTACTGCCGACTTCGACAAAGATGGCCAACGGGACATCGCCATCGCCGCCATGCAGCAGGGGAAGTCGCCAGAGGTCAGCCTATACATCAACGCCGGTAGGGGGAAAAAGTGGACCAAATATGTGGTCGCCCCAACAAGTTCCCACAGTATGCGGATCGTAGACGTGGATGGCGACGGCTTGCCGAGCTTGTATGGTGCAAACTGGCGTGGTGGTCACA
>JACXTT010008761.1_pt1 | contig 13967 bp, 11 predicted proteins | sample 9270951 | NCBI WGS metagenome assembly JACXTT01 (sample SAMN15532306, study PRJNA645909) | rock metagenome | isolation source: weathered quartz diorite | place: Puerto Rico | collected 2017-06-21 | reverse complement strand
CCAAGGTCTGCTGTTTCATCTTCATTTGTCCTCCGCCACCCACTCTATCCTCAACCCCGGTGGATATCGGAGAACTTATTCAGAGTCTCCCTAGAGGGGAATGAAAAGGCGATCTCGCGGCCTTGAAGATGCCGGGCGCCCCATCCCTTTCGCGTAGTCATTCCGGAAAACGGAACGACGAGGGTAGGGCGCCCGGGCGGATCACGACTACGGCGTTACGACGCCTTTTGCTTCTCGACCTGCTTGCGCAGGCGTTCTTCCCGTTCCCTGAGCTCGGGAGTGAATTCCGCGCCGAAGTCTTCCGCTTCGAACACCTGGCGAATTTCGATCTCGGTTCCGCCGTCGAAGGGACTGCGTTTGAGCCATTCGACCGCCTCTTCCATCGACCTTACTTGCCACAGCCAGAAGCCTGCGATCAGCTCCTTGGTCTCGGTGAACGGCCCGTCAGTCACGGTATGCTTTCCGCCAGAAAACTTGACGCGCTTGCCTCTTGAGCTGGCATGAAGCCCCTCGCCTGCCAGCATCACGCCGGCTTTCACTAGCTCTTCGTTGTATTTTCCCATTGCCGCCAGGATCTCCGGGCTCGGCAAGACGCCCGCCTCCGAGTCCTTGTTCGCTTTGACGATCACCATGACTCTCATGATTATGACTCCTTCCAGTTTGGGTTTGCAGCCGCGCTGCCGGTGGCCTGAACCGCCTGAAGCTCGGCTTTACTTAGACGTCGAATGACAGACTGAGGGATCGACAGGCGCAGTATCTTTTTTCAAGTCCAGCCGAACTGCACATTTATGCCCAAGGTGGGCATGGCTACGGTCTCCGCCGCGCCGCCCTCCCGGTCACTACCTAGCCCCAGAGCGTAGGAACCTGGCTCCATGCCCTCCAGATTCCGCCGTAACCTTTTTGTCGCTGCTGAATCAAACGGCTATCTTGGAGTGTCCGGGAGGCCGGATTTGGGCAGGAATGGGTCAGGAGCGGCTGAAAACAAGATGGATGATGCCTACTCGATTCGCCTCGCGAAGACCGAGTTGCGTGAAGCATACCGCAATGGGAACGTGGACCGCGCCCTGGGCGTTTTTGCGGACGGCTACAGCGATATGTCAGCCGGGCTGGCATCCTTCTACGGCTCCGAAGCACGGGCGGTGCTCAAGCATCGCCTGACGAAGCTGTTCGCGCGATATCGCACCCAACTCGCAGTTACTATTATTTCGATTCGGGTCCAGGGCCCGCTGGCCTTTGACTGGGGCTGGCACAAACTGACGCTGACGCCCCGGAAAGGCGGCAGACCGAAGACGATACGGACGCGATATCTTGAGATTTGGCAAAAGGACGCCGGAAAGTGGAAGATCGCGATTTTCTTCGACAATCTGGACGTTCCACCGCAGATGCCACCCAGGGAAGTCCTGCTGGAGGCGGGAAAGAGACGGCCCGCTGCGGTTCGTCGCCGTAGGGCGCGACGTCGCACCGGACGGCACGTGGGCTGAGTTTTTGGCAACTCGCATGCGTCATAAGTCACATCTCGGACAGGAGCAAGGGACGTGGTGAAAAGAACCATCGAGATCGATTGCGAAGAAGTCTGGCGAAAGATATCGGACTATCTTGACGACGAAGTGGACCCCCAGCTCCGCGCCAGCATGAAGTCCCACTTTAAGGATTGCGCTCATTGCAGCGCTATCCTGGAGGGCACACGGAACGTAGTAAAGCTGGTAGGAGACGGAAAGGCTTTTGCGATTCCGGCGTCTAAGAGCCAGACGCTCTACAAGAAGTTAAATGATTATCTGGCAGCCGGCTCACCCAGGAGGCGTGGCGGCAGAGAAAGCAGCTTCTGAATGCAGCTATTGGCTGGCCGGGACTTGGGCCTTATGGCCCTGGGCTTCCGGGCCAGCGCTTTGAGACTGCCCCTCGCCCTTCCCCAGAGCCGCTTTGATCTTGGCGTTGTGGAAGTCCGGCACCGTCCCCAAACCGAAGGCGACCGTGTTAGCAAACTGCGCAAAACCAACAATCACGACGGCTTCCAGGATCTGCTGTTCGCTGAACCCATAAGTACGTAATACATCGATATCATTGGAGCCGATTCTTGAAGGCTGCTCATTGAATTTGGCGCAGAAGTTCAGCAGCGCCTTATCAGCGATGGGAATCTTGGCATGCACATGGTCAATCGCAATCTGTTCCGGTTCCGGTCCTTCAAGGTGGAGCATTCGGACGATTTCGCAATGTGCAGTGACGCAATAGGTGCTGAGATTCGCCGCCGAACACACGAGGAAGATGTATTCCTTCTGCCTTCTCGCTAGCCCTCCCTCCTTGAGCAAGATGGCGGCCATGAGGCTGATCTCAGCGTCGATCAGATCGGGCCGCAGAGTCTGCGCCGGGAAGAAATTCGGCAAGAACCCAAACTGTTCCCGGATGGCGGCAAAAGCTGGAAAGTCCTTCTCGTCGTACGGCTGGTTTCGCAGATAAGTCATGGCAAGCCCCGAGTGGGGGCATTCTACACCAAGGAACCAAAGAACAAGCTATCGATTAGTGTGCGCGTACTTACGCATTTCATGTTGGACAAAGTCCCTTGCCTTTTTTTAAGTCGACTTCACAACATTCGCGGCTAAGATCTTTTGCCCACAAAGACTTGCCAAGAACATCGAACAATCCGCTGGATTTCCGTGATGCCCGTGACCGCCAGATCAAACTTCTGGCCGCCTTGGCGGCGTCCGGCAATGGCAGATAGACGAGAAGTCTCGCGCTATACTGGCCGTCACTCTTGTCTTATGAGTGAGCCTCTCGCAACCCGGAATGAGCCGTCCGCTTCATACGGTGAGCTGGTCGCAACCTACGGTTTTGCTTCCGACCTGTTTCGCGCCCAGGGCGAACTGCCGCGAGTCATTGAGGCGGAAGAGAACCTCATCGAGGCAATTGTAGTTCGCGAGAGTAGTTTGAGTCGGCCCCGGAAGGAAAGCCTTCTCCAGGGCGTTGCGACCGTCTGGGATTATGCCCCTTGCCTTGCGCTCCATGGCCAGCAGGCTCCGATCATCTCCGGGCAAGATTCTGTCTTGCTGAAATTCGCGCGCAAGCTTGCCCGGCGCGCCCCATGGTTTTCGGGAAATGATGTTGACGCGCTCAAGAAAGCCGGGTTCGACGAAGCAGCAATCCTTGAAGCCGTCGCCGCCATCGCCCTGGGCCAACTGCTTTGCACGCTGGCCGATGGACTCTGCCCGGTCCCCGATTCCGGCATCTCCGCCGGTGCAAACCAGCCTGAGGACCTTCCAGCATCCCTCGACTGGGTTGAAACCTCCGGGCCCTATCTCCAGTCGCAGCCGCGCCTGGCTGACGATTTTCAGCCTCATGCGAGGCTTCGGGAACAGTTCGGTTTCGTTCCTAACCTCTTTCGGACGCAGAGTTTACGGCCAGGTCTGCTGGAAGCGGAAGTCGAGGCCTTGCAAAAGATACTATTCCCCGAGGACCACCTTAATTTCATCCAGAAGGGCAACATTCTCTTGGTGATATCTGCCGCGAACCTAAATACGTATTTCGTGGCGGTACAGAGCCAGATCATGTGTGCTATGGGCGTACCTCCGGAGGATTCCGATCAGATCGTTGTAGACCATCATACTGCCGCGATGTCATTGGCAGATATAGCTTTGCTTGATGAAGTCCGCAAGCTGGCTCGCTCCCCTCGACGGGGAAACACTAAGTTTCAGACAGAACTCCTGCTGACGCATGGGTTTAGCCGAGCCCAGATCGTGGAGGCAGTGGCCGTGTCTGGACTGACGAACTTCCTGAATACTTTGCAGACTGGCCTGGGGGCAATGCCAGATTTCCCGCCACGCCGCGTTTTCACTCCGAAAGATTTGTATCCTTCCTTCGACCAGTCCCGTCCCATCTCCAATGCTGGGACTATCGCGGATCCCGATGCTGCCCTGGTCTCCCGGGTCCAGAACGGGGAAATCGACGTGTTTGAGGAATTGGTCCGCAAGCACACCCGGCGTGTCTTCGGGGCTCTGGTAGGGGTTGTGGGAAACATGGACGATGTTCGGGATGCGACCCAGGAAGTTTTCTTGAAGGCATTCGAAAATATCAATCGCTTTCAGGGACGATCGAAGTTTTCGACCTGGCTGATGAGCATCGCCATTAACACGGGAACGGAGCTTCTCCGGCGGCGGAAACCGTCTGAACCTCTGGATGAAGTGGAGGAGGATGACGGCTTTCGTCCCAGGCAGATTCAGAGCTGGGTGGAGGACCCGGAGCAGCTCCTGGCCACGGCTCAACTGCGTCACCTGGTCCGTAAGGGGATCCTGAGGCTTCCTCAGAAATACCGTATCGTCGTACTGCTGCGCGACATCAACCAGCTTTCCACCGAGGAAGCTGCGACCGCCTTGGGTTTGGGGGTTCCGGCGTTGAAAGCCCGCTTGTTGCGGGGACGATTGATGTTGCGAGAGAGTCTGGCACCACACTTCATTCGAGCGGAGAAGGGCCCCGATGCTCAGTTGCGCTGAGTTTCTGGCCGAGTTCGGCGATTACATAGAGGATGCCGCGAATCCAGGATTCCGCGCTCGCCTGGAGGAGCACCTGCACGAATGCAAGACTTGCCAGGTAATCGTCGACAGTACGCGCAAGACGATCAAAATCGTCACCGACTGCGATTCGTTTACCTTGTCCAATGACGCGGTCGAGCCGATCGTCAAAGATGTTATGGCACGTATTCGCGACAAGAGGCATTGAACACAAAGGAGTTCGGGAATCCGCATCGTCCCTCGGCATCGCAGAATAGACTCACCGCGTCGACATCAAGCCTTGACCACCCGCAAAGCGTCATGGACCCCATTTCCATCGGAATCCGCTTTTTTGGAATGGTGCTAGATGAGCATGGCACCTCTAGATTTCTTGCATCTTCCCGGGCTCAGGCCCGTCTTACCCCGTGAAAGCCGAAAGACCCACGCTACACGAAAGACACCTTATGGGGAGCCATCCGAGTTTGAACCGCGAGGCGCAATATCCGGCTCCTCCTGCCAACGTTACCCATGGATCGATGGCCGGGCTGCCGGCCGTCAGCGAGGCAAAAATGAGCCTGAGTGGGAAGGGACGCGACCAGAGCGAAGCTGAACTCATCAGGCGGGTCAAAGACGGCGACGTCGAAGCGTTCTACGAGTTGGTACGCCCTTTCGAGCGCGCCGTCTACTTAGCCGCACTCTCTTTCGTCAAGAATGACGCAGATGCCGAAGAAGTGGCGCAGGAAGCAGTTCTAAAGGCTTTCAAGAACCTCTCGCGTTTTCGCCAGGAAGCCAAGTTCAGCACCTGGTTGATCCAAATAACGATGAACGAAGCGAAGATGAAGTTGCGCAAAGACCGGCGCCACTTGTACGAATCCCTGGACCAGGGACAACAAAACGACGAGGGCGACTACATCCCGAAAGACTTCGCCGACTGGCGTGAGATACCATCGGAGGCCCTGGAACAGAAGAGGCTTCGGGAAGCGCTCACCAAAGCTCTGGACTCTCTTCCGGAAAAATACCGGACCGTGCTGATCCTTCGAGATGTGCAACAGCTCAGCATCATTGAAACCGCGCGGATTCTCGGTCTTTCAGAGGCGAACGTGAAAACGAGACTGTCGCGGGCCCGGCTGCAAATGCGCGACGCGCTAGCGCCGGGTTTCGATGGAGCGTGGAGCCGCGGAAGGGAGTACGAGAAAATCCGGCCGTACTAGTGTCCTACTGCGGTGCCGGAGGCAAGGAACCTGACATTTTAGAAGCAATGTCGTCATCCGCTTTTTGATGGAGTTCGCGGAGTTTGGCGAACTCCCTCTGCGCCGCCACATTGTTTCCCGTCGCCTGGTACAAGCGTCCCAGTCGAAGATGGGCATCGGGTTGCGAGGGATCCAGGGTCTCGGCATGCTGGAGGGCCACAATCGCGTCCTGATGGTGGTTCTGCTGCGCCAGAATGGCGCCCATATCAAGATAGGCGATGCGGATGTCATTTCGTAGGCCCAATGCCTTCTTGAGCAATAGCAGGGCGTTCTCCGGGTTGTTTCTCTTCATCTCGATGTCGCCAAGGTAAGCCATCGCCTGGGCATGGCCGGGATCGGTGGCCAGTTCACGTTCGAACTCAGCTTTTGCGTCTTCGTATTGACGCAGCTTCCAGTACAGATAGCCGAGGCCAAAATGCACGCTGGGCTCCTGCGGAGCCACCCTGGCCGCTGCCTCGAACTCGGCAACTGCCTCGTGAGTCCTTTGCAGCCCGTCCAGGGCCTGACCCAGCAACATGTGCGCGGCTGCGGAGTCCGGATTCTGCTGCAGTATCTGGCGGAACTGTTCCTGGGCACAGGGATACTTCTTCGCCAAGAGGCAGCTTTGGGCCAGGACCTGATGTAGCTCCAGGTTGGCGGGGTCGGCCTTTGCCACCGGTTCGAGGTATTTCGCAGCTTCAGCAAACCGCTTTGCGCCGTAGCAGCTCAGGCCAAGCAAAGTGCGGGCCTGTATGTTCTGGGGGGCCTGAAGCAGCGCCGCTTTCAGGGGAGCGACGGCTGCCTCAAATTGTCCCTGCTTATACTCTGCCAGCCCTAGATTGAGCTGAACGCCCGGCAGCCCTGGATTCAGCGCAATTGCCCTGCGGTAGGCCGCGGCAGCCTCCTTGTACCTCGTATCCCGAGCCAGAGCCACGCCCAGGCTGGCGAACGCCCCAGCATCCTGAGGATTATGCTCGGTTACAGCCCTCCACGCCGCAATCGCCTCCGGGAGCCTCCCCTGTTGCTCCAGCGCCATTGCCTGAGCCGGACTGGCTGTCTGCGCACTCGCAAACGTCGGCAACGTCAGCGCGGTTAGAGCCAGTAACGATTTCCAGCTTTTTATGACCAAGGCGGGCCACCAGGAGGCTCGTGCATCCCAACAATGCAGAATAGTCATTAATGCTCAACCAGGCAACGTGTCTGTTCTCAACCGACTACGGGCGGAATTTTGGCGAAAAAAAGCCCCGCTCATACAGCGTGAGCGGGGCAGGTACAAATTTCTACGGCTTCCACTAGAAGATTACTTTCACCCCCAGCTGAATTTCCCTCGGGTCATGGGCGGTCGTAACTGTCCCGAAGTTGCTGGCTGCGAAAGTAGTGCTCACGTCTTTGAACTGGGTGTGGTTCCAGGTGTTGAAAGTTTCCGCACGAAGTTCGAGACGGCTGCCGCGCGACTCGCTGAACACAAAGCTCTTGAAGAACGCTATGTTCCAGTTCTGGCGCCCCGGGCCATAGACCGAGTTGCGTGGCATGTTGCCAAACAATCCGGCGAGTGTGGGCGAGAAGGCTGACGTGCCAAACCAACTGCTCACGGTGTGCGGGGTGCTAACGCTGCCACTCACGTTAGGCCGGTTATTGGCATTGGGCAGAACACTGCTGATGTTGCCGGTCCCTGTGGCGGCACTGTAGCTAATCCCGCCCTCAGTGATATTCAGCGGATTGCCCGACACCAGGCTAACCACGCCCGACACTTGCCATCCACCGATCGTCGATTTGAGCAGCTGACTGGAGCTGTTTTTCAGGAACGGGATGTCGTAGATGAAATTGACGAAGGCGACATGCCTGCGATCCAGATTCGACGGCCCGTTATCGTAGGTGTAGCTGTAGGGATTCGAAACCGCATTGAGGTCCTGCACGTTATTTGAGCCGGTGGCTGGGTCGTATGCCTTCGAAAACGTGTAGGCCGCCTGCAGCGACACGTCCCGTGTCATCTGCGAGCGGAACTCCGCCTGTAACGAGTTGTAGTGCCCGTTTTGCACGGTCTCCGATTGCTTGATGGAGTGGAACCCGAAATACGGGACTAACGTGTTGTAGTTGCCCGCCGTGCCCGCGGTGATGCTCGGTAAAAGGCTCTGAGCCGGGAGGTTGGTCTCACGGTAGTCATTCTGATGCCGGGCCTGGTTTCCGACGTACGAGACCGATAGGACAGATTTGGCGCCGAAACCTTGCTGTACGCCAATGCTGTACTGGTAGCTCGCCGGCAGCTTGTACTGTTTGCGGTTGAGGCCGGTGATGTCAGCGACTGTGATCGGGGCGACCAGGGTAGCACCGGTTTGCACGCTGGTGTTCGGGTTCGACAGAAGGACACCGTTGTTGAATGTCACTGATGAACTAAACGGAATATTCGGACCGGCGTTGTACATGTCGTTGCCCTGAATGCGCTCGTACATGGCGCCGAATCCACCGCGGATGACGGTCTTGCCCTGGCCCGTCAGGTCATAGGCAAAGCCCACGCGCGGGCCAAACGCAGCCCAGTGGTTATCCACCAGACCCTTGGGAACTCCGGCGGTGGTTCCGGGGATGCCGATGCCGTTCAGGTAGAACTGGTAGCCCGCCAAAATCGGATTGGGACTCGTGCCCAAGCCCGGACTGGCGGGGCTGATGGAACCGTCGGGAAGAATGACGGCGGCATCGGCCTGGTTGTACAGGTTGGGATAGAAGTTCCCCATACGGTTATTCGCTTCATAAGTATGGGGCACGCCATCCCAGCGCAGGCCAAGATTGAGGGTGAGCCGCTTTGTGGCGCGCCAGTTGTCCTGGACGTACGCCGCCCATGAAACGTTATTCCAGAAACCGTGGTCCTGAACCGCCAGCTCGTTGTATGACTGGGCGTAACCCAGCAGGAAATCGGCAAAGTCAACCCCGGTGTAGGTATTGTTGAAGGTGAACGATCCTTGGGTCGTACCAAACAGATCCTGGATCTTCTTGTAGATCGCCCAGCTCGCACCCATTTTGAGCTGGTGCGCTCCCTTGGTCCAGGAAATATCGTCACGAATCTGGTAATCGTCCGCCTTGTTGTTCCAGGGCATAAAGGCAGTGGTGTAGTCTGCGCCGGTTACGCCACCCAGTTTGATTTCGGGGATACGGCTGAGGTTGTTCCCCGAAAATAGTTCCGGCGTGGTGAAGCCGCTGGGCCGCGCGATCACTCCCTGGGGAATGATAGCGATCCGGTTAGCGTTGTAGTTGAAGGCCACCTCATTGAGCAGCCTCGGACTGATAGCGTAGGTCGTGTGGACCACGCCACTGTACGAGGGGTTGCCGAAGGTGTTGTGCGCGGTCGGCACGTTGTCACCGCTCCACATCGCTGTCCCGAAGTTCTGTGCGATCTGCTCCGAAACCCAGTGGCCAAAAATAGAGAATTTGTCGCTGAACTGGTGGTCGACTCTCGCAACTTCCTCCCGCACGTGCGTGGGTACGTTGTTGCCACCGATGAATTGTTTGCCGCTGGTTGGCGCGGGGAAAATACCGGCAGCCAAGAGCGCCTGCGCGTTGGGATCCAGCAGGTCTGCCGGAATGGTGTTATTGGGGAACGGTTGTCCTGGCGTGAGTCCATCGGCCGCGTATTTCGCCAGAATCGCGGGAGACACCTGAGCAGCGGTCGGAACCGTAATCAGGGTGCTGCCGAAGTTGCCACCGTAGGTACTCGGCAACGGAACCGTCTGATTTAGTACTTGCCCTTGAATCAGACTGCGCCATTCCATGTTGTAGAAGAAGAAGGTGGGATGGCTCTTCCAGAACGGAGCCTGTCCGCCGAGGTTGAAACCGTAAGTGTGGAACCGCAACTCGGCTACTTTAGCCGGAGCACGGTTGAAGTAATTACGCGCATCGAAAGCATCGTTGCGGGTAAATTCCCACGCCGAAGCATGAAACTGTTTCTGGCCGGAGCGGATGACCGCAGTCATGGTGGCGGCAGAGGACAGGCCAAATTCGGCGCTGTAATTGGAAGTGAGCATGCGGAACTCAGCGAGGGAGTCCAGGGATGGCATGACGTCGGAACCGCCGCCGCCCCCACGGTCACTGCTTTCGCTGCCGTCGAGCATGTAAAGGTTATGGCTCATGCGCTGGCCGTTGTAGCTTATGGCCGCGTCGCCGCCCACGGGCGTGGGGGTCTGGAAGTCACCCTGCCCGCTGGAAGCTCCCGGTGTCAGGTTGGCCAGAGAGTACATGCTGCGCCCGTTGGTGGCGAGCTGCGTGATCTGCTGACCGGTAATTACGGAACTGACTTCGCCATGCTCGGTTTGCACCCTTACGGCATCGGCTTCCACCGTAATGGTCTCCGTGGCCGCGCCCATCTTCAGGTCAAAGTCGACGCGTGCGCGGTCACCCACATTGAGCACGACGTCATTCTTCTGCGCAACACCGAATCCGGAGGCCGTCGCCTTGACCGTATAGTGGCCGATCGGAAGGTCGGCCAGCACGTACTGGCCAGCGTCGCTGGCCTTGGTGTCTCGAACCGTGCCGGTTTCGACGTGAGTGGCAGTGATGGTAACGTTGGGAACCACGGATCCGGACGGATCGGTAACAGTTCCGACCACAGTGGCGGTTTGAGCGGACGCGCAAAGCGACAGGCCCACCACCAGCAGGCTGAAAAGCAACAGTGAACGTACACGCCCGAGCTTCGCGGCACTAACAACAGTTGTAGCGCATCTTGACGAGAAAGACCTCATAGTCTTCACTCCTTCGCGGTTACCAACAGGTTTCCGAGCTTGTTAACGACTTCCCGGTAACGTTAACGAGCGTGACTTGTAACTTTAGTTGTAGTGTGTTGTCAAGAAGTTTTTTGGGCCAGGAGATGGTTTTTCCTGAATCAGACAGCCTCGGGGCCCGTCGAGAGTGTTTTCCAGCGGAGGAAGCAGGGGTGTGGCCAAGTGGTTTGCCAGCGTCAACAATGGTGCTCGACAGCTGGAGGCCTTAAATCCGCCTACAGGACGGCGCGCGCCAGCAGGGCTGAGTCGTCGAATCTGAAGTCCGGAATTCTCATCTCGCGGAACAGGTTCAGATTGGATGACATCACCACCCCCGGGCTTAGATAGACGGTCGGAGGGAAAGGAATCTTGTTCGTGATGTGGTCGGCCATGAGGCACACCGCCATCTGGCCCTGGCGATGAGGCTGCTGGTAAATCGAGGCCGTAATGATGCCCTTGTGAAAATACGGAGCCATTTCCGCGAATAGATCGGTGGTAATCAATCTCACCTTTCCGGCCAGGCCGTGCGATCCCAGCGCCCGGCACACGGGCAGACAGTTCACCGTATTCACGTAGAGTCCGGCCAGGTCTGGCGCGCGGCGAAGCAACTCAAAGGTCTTTTGAAAACTTTCGTCCTCGTCCTCGTGGCCTTCGATCACGGTGAAGATTTTGCCTCCGGCGCAGTGTTGCGGGAAGGCTTCCGCGAAGCCATCCGTTTTCTTGCGATGATCCTCCGTGTTCAGCATGCCGGCCACCACTGCCACATGCGAACCTGGCGGAACAAACTTACCCATCAGTTCGCCCGCCAGACAGCCATTCAGCCTCGGTTCCACGCACACGATGCTGGAGCGCCGGCTCTCGGGAGCGTCGGTGGACACGCACACCACGCGAATTCCTTTTTCCTCGGCCTCGTCAATCAGGGGCTTAAGGCCCTTCGGATTTCCCGCGGTTAGAATGATTCCACTGACGCCGCTTAGTACGAGTTCCTTAAAGGCTTCTGTGTCGTGCTCTCCCAGGATCTGAACGGGACGGTTGACAAAGTTGATTCCAAGCTGGGCCACACGGCGAGCTTCGTCCAGAAGTCCACTCCAAAGCTGGTCGTAGAAGAAGTGTATCTCTCGAGGAATGCAGACCCCGACCGACGCGCTGGCCCGCGCTACCGATAAAGCGCGCGCCGCCAGGTTGGGCGTATAACCGATCTGCCGCGCCACCTGCAAAATCCGATGCCGCGTCGACTCCTTGATTCCTCCCCGGCCATGCAGGGCGCGATCCACCGTTCCGATCGAGACGTTGGCCAGTTCCGCAATCAAGTGAATGCCGCGTCTTTCCTTTTTCATCGGTAGGTCCCGGGCGAGTCGTACTTGTCGGCCCCTGCAATCTCTGTGGCCGACCGGGTTCACCGCTCCGCCTCTATCTCACCGTCCTTGGCGGCAATCCGCATTGTACAGTAGTCAATTTTTTCCCGTGCGTGTACGTTCACGATGTTATACTCCATCGCGATTTGCGTCGACTGTAGTCTTTACTAATCGCCCAATGCACGATCGTGCCAATCAGATAACAGGGCTTTCAGCCGTTCTATTTTTGACGCTGCTTTCAGCGGTACAGAGTGCGCCGGCACAAACCGCGGCGCCCACCGGCGCTGCGCCGTATCTGGATCCCTCACAGCCCATCAGTGTCCGCGTGGAAGACCTGATCTCGCGGATGACGCTAGAGGAAAAGGCATCGCAACTGGTCAACCAGTCGCGGGCCATCCCCCGGCTGCAGGTTCCCGAATACGACTGGTGGAGCGAGGCTCTGCACGGGGTTGCCCGCGCGGGAACGGCCACCGTCTTCCCCGAACCGATTGGCCTCGCCGCCACCTTCGACGCGCCCTTGATTCACGAGATGGCCACGGTGATCGGCCGCGAAGCCCGCGCCAAGCATAACCAGGCTATCCGCGCGGGGCGGCGGGACATTTACGAAGGGCTGGATTTCTGGTCGCCCAATATCAATATCTTCCGCGATCCGCGCTGGGGACGGGGTCAGGAAACCTACGGCGAAGATCCCTTCCTCACCGGTCGAATGGGTGTTGCTTTTGTTACAGGATTGCAGGGTGATGATCCGAAATATTTTCAAGTCATCGCTACGCCGAAACATTTTGCCGTGCATAGCGGTCCGGAGCCATCGCGACACTCAGTCAACGTGGACGTGTCGAAGCACGACATGGCAGATACCTACCTCCCTGCCTTCCGTGCCGCCGTTACCGAGGGCAAGGCGGCGTCGGTGATGTGTGCCTACAACCGGGTCAATGCCGAACCCGCTTGCGCAAATGCTTTCCTGCTCGAGGACGTGCTGCGTGGCGCGTGGAAGTTCGACGGCTACGTAGTGTCCGATTGCGATGCGGTCTACGACATCCAGCGCGGCCATCGTTTCACCCCGACAATGGCGGAGGCGGCAGCAATTTCGCTGAAGCGCGGCACGGACAACGACTGCGCCGACTTCGGTCAGAAGGCTGCCGATAACTCGGACTACGTAAAATATGTGGACGCGGTAAAGCAAGGGTTCCTGAGCGAGAAGGATGTTGACGTAACCCTGAAGCGCCTTTTCACGGCGCGTTTTCGGTTGGGGTTGTTCGACCCGCCCGAGATGGTAAAGTACGCGCAAACTCCAGATTCGGAGATTGACAGCGACGCGCACCGCCGGCTCGCCCTGAAAACAGCTCTTGAGTCGATGGTGCTTCTCAAGAACGATGGCGTGCTGCCACTCAATCCTGGCATCAGAAAAATTGCGGTCGTAGGACCACTCGCCAATTCGGTCCATGTTTTGGAGGGAAACTACAGTGGCACGCCCTCGCGATCCACTACTGCGCTGGACGGCATTGGCAAGCAGTTCGCGTCCGCTCAGGTGTCATTCACGCCGGGCACGAACTTCCTCCTTGAAGACAAGCCGGTGCCAGCTTCGGCTCTCTTAACGGCAGAGGGAAAACCGGGCCTTAAAGCGGAGTACTTCTCGGACCCGGCCTTTGAAGGTACTCCCGAGCTGGCGCGGGTGGAAAAAGATGTGGACTACGATTTTGCGCCGGGCACAACCACCAAGACCAAGATTTATTCGGTGCGCTGGACCGGCTTTCTCACGCCGGCTGAGTCGGGAACTTATCGGCTGGGTCTAGACGGGAGCCTCGACCGGCTTTGGCTGGACGGCAAAATGATTGTGGAAGATCGTCAGAGCCACGACTCCCGGCCAGCTGTCGCAGAAGTAGCGCTGGAGAAGGGCCACCGCTACGAACTGAAAATTGAATACCTCCAGGGTCGCGCGCGTGGCGTGAAACTGGTGTGGACCCGTCTTAGCCCCGATCCAGTCGCAGAGGCGGTTGCCTCGGCCAAACAAGCGGACGTCGTCATCGCAGTGGTTGGTATTACCTCGAACCTAGAGCGCGAGGAGATGGAGGTTACAGTGCCAGGCTTAAAGGGCGGAGACCGCACCAGCCTCGATTTGCCGAAAAGGGAGGAAACACTTCCGGAATGAGACAAGGGTGG
>JACXTT010008760.1_pt1 | contig 13967 bp, 11 predicted proteins | sample 9270951 | NCBI WGS metagenome assembly JACXTT01 (sample SAMN15532306, study PRJNA645909) | rock metagenome | isolation source: weathered quartz diorite | place: Puerto Rico | collected 2017-06-21 | reverse complement strand
CCAACAGTAAGGGCCACTGGGCTGCGGGCGGGACCGGGTGCTGAAAGAATATCGCCTACGGTAGTTTTTCCAACGTGGCGCGCTCGCATTCCGGATTCAAAACCAATACTTATTCGTTCATCGGCACGCTGGCAACGGTCGAGCCGCTGCGCTCGCGGACCGTGCTGCAGATCATGGACGGCTTGCGCGGCGTGTGGCATGGCGGGCCGTTCTCCTTCAACCGCAAGTTCCGCTTTTATCCCAAGCAGATGATGTTCGGCACAGACCCGGTGGCCATAGACCGGCTGGAACTCGACGTGATCGACGGCAAGCGCAAGGCCGAGCACGCCACCTCCGTATGGGACCGCTCCATGTCGCACATCAAGGCTGGCCGCGACTATGACGACAATCCCAGTATCGACCGCTTCGTCCGCGAGCCTGGCCACATCGAGTACGCATCGACGCTCGGGCTGGGCGTCTACGATCTCCAGAAGATTCAGGTCAGGAAAATAGAGCTGTGACGCTCTGTTTTTTTCTGGCGGCGCTGTTGCCGTGGCTTCATTGGGACCAGGGGCCGGCGACTGCGGATGCGGTGAAGCAGGCCGGCATCGAGGGCCTGTATGTTCCCGCCGGACAGGAATCGGCTTGGAAGGCCGCTGGCTTTGAGGCGCGGTCGTTTGACGCGGCGCAGTTCGTCAAGCTTCCGGCTCCCGGTGTCGAGTACAAGATGAATGTCGCGGCGGCCACTAGCATGCCGTGGGTGGACGCCAATGGCTGGCGCTTCGAGCGGGATCGCGGCGGTCACGCGTACTACTATAATGTGCCTTGGCGCAAGGCGGCGCTGGCCGCGGCGGAGGCATACGTCTACGGCGTCGAAGCGGTGGTCCATGCGGACGCGCGCGATATTGGCGCATTCGGGCAGATGATCGCTTTTTTGCGAAGCGTCGACCGGCCGCCGATGCCGGTGATGGCCAACATCGGAATCATGGATGACGGCTCGACAGCAACGGGCGAAGTCCTGAACCTGATGGCAAGGCGCAACCTGCTGTTTCAGGTGGTTCAAGCGCCTGATCCGAAAAAACATGATCTGACCGTGCAGATCGGCACGAAGGAATTTCCAAAGGAGGAGGCCGCCAATCCATATGCCTTCGCGACGCTGATCCGCCAGAAGGTTACGGACGAAAAGCGGCTGTTGCGGATCTATGGCAGTGACGTGGTGCTCGGCAGGATGGCCGGCGACGGCGAGCAGGTGCGCGTCCACCTGATCAACTATGGTGGCGGAAAAGTGGAAGGGCTGCGCGTGCGGGTGCGTGGGGAGTATCCGCACGGCGCACTGGCGGCGATCGATGTCAAGACGACAGCGCTTGTCGATCTCAACGCCGCCGATGGCGCCACCGAGTTCACAATTCCCGAGATCGGCGTATACGCAGTGGTCGATCTGAAGAGGTAATCCATGCGAGTTTCGAGAAGAGAGTTCATTGCGGGCACGGCGGCGGCGCCGCTGGCGCTGCGCGGACAGCAACGGCCCAGGCTGGCCGCGGTCTGTACCATCTATTTCCGCATGTCGCATGCCCAGCACATCGTGGGCCGGTTTCTTGAAGGCTACGGCTGGAACAGCACGCACTACCATCCGCCCATGGATCTGGTGTCGCTGTATGTGAATCAGATCGGCAAGGACGATGTGAGCCGAGAGCGCGCGGCGCGCTATCCGGCGATGAAGATGTATCCCACGATTGCCGAGGCGCTGACGCTCGGCACAAACAAACTGGCTGTGGATGGTGTAGTGCTGGTCGGTGAGCATGGCCATTATCCGCGCAACGCGAAGGGGCAAACCAAGTATCCGCGCTACGAATTCTTCCAGCAGATCGTGAAAGTCTTTCGCGATAGCGGCCGGTCGGTCCCGGTATTCAACGATAAGCATCTCTCGTGGAACTGGGACTGGGCGAAAGAAATGTACGACACGTCGCGCAGCATGGGCTTCCCGTTCATGGCCGGATCGAGCCTGCCCGTGACGTGGAGGACGCCGTCGGTCGAGATGCCGGAGGGCGCGCGCGCGCGCGAAGCGCTGTGCGTCTGTTACGGCGGCGTGGATAGCTACGATTTCCACGGCCTGGAGACGATTCAGTGCATGGTGGAGCGCCGCCCAGGCGGGGAGAACGGCGTGAAATGGGTCCAGGCGTATCGCGGCGAGAACTTCTGGAAGGCGTATAAGGAGCGTGTCTGGCCGCACGAGCTGATGGAGGCCGCGCTCTGCCGCAGCCATACGCTGGCTCCGTCGCGGCAAGGCTTCAACAATGTTTTTCCCACGTTCGAAGATATGAAGCGGCTCACCAAGGATCCCGTAGCGTACCGTTACGAGCACAACGACGGGCTGAAATGCACCATGCTGCTGATGGACGACCTGGTGCGCGACTTCAACTTCGCCGCACACATCGAAGGACGTGCCGAGCCGTTCTCGACGCAAATGTATCTGCCGATGCCCGACGGCCGCACTACGCTGGCGAATTTCTTCAGCCCGCTAGTCAACAATATGGAGAAGATGTTTCTCACCGGTCGCCCCACTTACCCGGTGGAGCGCACGCTGCTGACCACTGGCTTGACCGCAGCGGGAGTCGAGAGCCTGTACCGCAAACAGGCGCGCTATGATACGCCGCATTTGAATATCTCTTACCAGCCGGCCAAAGAGTCGACCTTCTGGAGGACCTAGTGCCCAAGCGCATTGCGGTCATCACAACGGTTTACAAGTACCTCTCGCACGCACAGCACGAAGCCGACCGGATCCTGGTCGGGTACCCGCATGGCGGAGCGTGGCATCGCCCGGACATGAAGATCGTGTCGCTCTACGTGGACCAAAAGCCGGAGAACGATCTGAGTGCGGCGCGGGCGCGCGAATTCGGGTTCGTGGTATATCCGACGGTCGCCGAAACTCTGCGCTGCGGCACGGGCAAGCTGGCGGTAGACGCCATAATGATCATCGGCGAACACGGCAACTACCCGCGCAACGAAAAAGGACAGATACGCTACCCGCGCTACGAGTTCTTCCATCAATGCGTAGACGTGTTCGAGAAAGACGGCCGTGCCGTACCGGTTTTCAATGACAAGCACCTCTCGTACAGCTTTGAAAAAGCCAAATGGATGGTGGACGCTCATAAGCGGCTGGGATTTCCGATGCTGGCCGGCTCGTCGTTGCCGGTGACATGGCGCCTGCCGGATATCGAGCTGCCGCTGGGCTGTGAAATCGAAGACGCGCTGATGGTGGGCGAGGGCGGGTCGGATCCCATGGACTTCCACGCGCTCGAAGCCATGCAGTGCATGGTGGAGCGGCGTAAGGGCGGCGAGACGGGTGTAAGGGCCGTGCAGTTGATTGAGGGCGACGCCGTGTGGAAGGCAGGCGATGAGGGTCGCTGGTCGAAGGAACTGTTGACCGCCGCGCTTTCGCGCAGTGACACACCGCTAGGCCTCACCGTGAAGGACGGCCGCACCCAGGACCTGGTGCACAACGGAGAACTGCCTAAGTTGGTCAAGAATCCGTGGGCTTATTTCATCGAATACGCAGATGGCCTCAAGAGTACGCTGCTTATGCTCGACGGAGCGCTACAGGATTTCAATTTCGCCGCGCGCGTCAAGGGCACCGGGCTCATGTCCACGCAATTTCTGTTGACGCCCGAGCCAAACGTGACGTACTCGGCCTGCCTCATCGGAAAGGTGGAGGAGATGTTCGTTTCGGGTAGAGCGCCGTATCCGGTGGAGCGCACGCTACTGGTGAGCGGAGTTCTGGAAGGCTGCCTCACGTCGCGGGTGCAGGCCCACAAACGGCTGGAGACCTCGCATTTAAACGTAACTTATCAAGCGCCAAGGGAGAGACAACATTGTCGAGCATGACAAGGGAACGGGGAATGAACAGAATTTTCACAACGTCAATCATAATTATGGCTGCCTTCGCAGCCGCGCGGGCGGAAACCGTCTCGCCACTCTATGCTCGCGGCTACACCGTAATGCCGGCGCCGCAGTTGGTCAAGCTGGGCGCTTCGGATTTCGTGTTCGGCGCGGGCTGGAAAATCGAAACTCAGGGCGTCCCGGCGAACGATGTCGCCATCGACACGATCAAAGAGGAGCTGGGCAAGCGTTACCGCTTGAAACTCGGCGAGGGTGGGCGCGGCGCCGGTATTCTTCATCTCATGGTTGCTCCAAATTCGGTCAGCATCGGAGCGGCCCAGGATCGCGACCGCGATGTTCTCGCCCAGCAGGCGTACAAAATCGATCTGAGCCGCGACAACGTGACCATCGCGGCCAATGCCGCCGCCGGGCTGTTCTATGGCGCCGTCACCTTCATCCAAATGCTCAAGCCGGTGGACGGCGCCCTGGTGTTCCCCGAGGGGCATATCGAAGACTGGCCCGACCTGCAACTGCGGCAGATCTACTGGGATGATGCCCATCATCTGGACCGCATGGACACCCTGAAGCACGCGCTGCGCACAGCCGCTCTTTTCAAGATCAACGGCTTCGCTCTAAAGCTGGAAGGGCACTTCCAATATAAGAGCGCGCCGGCCGTGGTCGAGCCCCACGCGCTCTCGCCCGCCGAATACCAGGAGCTCACCGATTACGGGCTTCGCTACCATGTGCAGCTCATTCCCTTTCTTGACGGCCCGGCGCACATCGCCTTCATCCTCAAGCACCCCGAGTATGCCAAGCTGCGCGAATTCCCCGAGAGTAACTATGAGTTATGCGCCACTAACCCGGACTCTTATAAGTTGATGTTCTCAATGTATCAGGACTTACTCGATGCCAATAAGGGCGTAAAGTACTTCTACTTATCCACCGACGAGCCATACTATGTCGGAATGGCCGACAACGCGCAGTGCCGGGAGGCAGTGCGAGCCAAGGAACTCGGCAGCGTTGGCAAGATGCTTGCGGAATTCGTCACCAAGACCGAGGGCTATCTGCACGACCGCGGCCGGACAGTGATCTTTTGGGGCGAATACCCGCTCAAGCCTGACGATCTGGCGTCTCTGCCCTCGCATATTGTCAATGGCGAAGTCTATGGCCCGCAATTCGACCCGCTCTTTCGCAAGCAGGGCATTCGCGAGATGATCTACACCTCCTCGGAAGGTGTGGAGCCATATTTCCCGGAATACTTTCCGTTGCCGTCTTCCAGGCGCGTGCATGGCGGCAGGCCGGCGAGCCGCCGAGTCGATGACACGTATCACAAGATGTCGTTTGATTCGTCCCGGCACGACGCTGACCTTATGGGTGCGATCAACGCAGGCTGGGCGGACGAAGGTCTGCACCCCCAGACATTCTGGCTCGGATATGCGACCGCTGGAGCTACCATGTGGCGCCCGGGATCTCCCGCGCCCGCGGAGTTGACCTCCACTTTCTACCCGCTTTATTTCGGGCATCGTGTGGTCAGCATGGACCGCACTTACCAACTGATGAGCACGCAAGCCCAGTTCTGGGGCGACAGTTGGGACACCACGCCCTCCACCGCGCGCAAAGGAATCTGGGGGAACTCCGAGCACATCTGGGAGACGCGGCATCCCGCGCACGATCAGACGCTGCCGCTGCCGCCCGTGCCAAACGCGGATCTCACTTATCAGTCTGACTGGGCCAAAGATAACGCCCGGCGGATCGAGCTGGCGTCCGAGTTTGTCCCCGAAAACGACGAACTGCTGGGGCTGCTGCAAAGCAACCTGCCGCGCGCCGACCATAATGTATACGATCTGGAAGTCTTCCTCTCCATCGCGCACCTTTGCCGCCAGAATCTGGAGATGATTCACGATGCGGCGCGCATGGATGCCTTGTTGCGCGGCGCCGCCGAAGCCGCCGGTAAAGGTCAACCCAAACAAGCGGTTTCATCGATCGACCGCGCAATCGAGACCGCGCGCGGTATCCAGTATTCCCGTAACCGCGCGCTCGCCGATGCCATCGCCACATGGTACAAGTCCCGGTGGCCTCGGGTGCCGGAGGCAAACGGGAGGCGTTTCCTACACGAGATGGATGACGTAAAGGATCACCTGCCGGACCGCACCGTCGACATGAGCTATCTCGTCTACCGTGAACTCATTCTGCCGTTCGGCGAATGGGTTGAAAACGTGCGGGCGGCGCGCAACCAATACGCACAGGCGCACAATCTGCCGCTCAACAAGAGCCGCTTCGATTGGAAAGACCTCAAACCGGTTTCCGTAACCGAAGTTGCGGATATCGAGCTCGAGTAGCCGTTACCGGCTCCCAAGTGGAGTCCGGCCGGGCGTGTTTACCGGAATGCTCCACAAAGTTCCGCCGGCCGTGATGAACAACGTCTTCCAGTCGTCGCCGCCGAAGGCGCAATTAGTGACTTCATCTACCGGTATCGCGATAAAATCGAGCAGCTTTCCCTCTGGCGAAATGATGTAGACGCCGCCCTTGAACTTGTCGGCAGATTCGTACGGAGGGTTCGATTTGTTGAGACCCGCCGCGACATACAGCCGCCCCAGTCGGTCGATCTTGACGCCGTCGGGGCCGCGGCCGTCGTGCCAGTCGAAGATCAGCGTCCGGCTGGCAGGGTCGATCTCGCCATCTGGCCGCAGCCGGAACCGCCACAGTTTCCGCGCTGCCCCGATATTGTTGTTGTCATTATCGGCGACGTAGAGATACTCGTCTCCAGGCGACACCAGCACTCCGTTGGGGCGATCGACTTCGTGAGTGATGACGCGAGTAACTTTCCCCGGCGCGTCGATGCGGTAAACTCCTTCGACGACTTGGCCGCGCTCGTCACGGATCTCCATGCCCTCGCGGGGGCCGTAGCGCGGGTCGCTGAAATAGATCCTGCCTTTTGAATCGATGGTCAGGTCGTTGGGCGAGTTGAACCGCATGCCGTGGTACCGGTCAGCCAGGACGGTGACAGCGCCGCCGGGCTCGATGCGTGTGACGCGCCGCGCCTCGCAGATCATGAGGCGGCCCTGTGCATCGAACAGCAGCCCGTTGGCGTCATTCGAAGGCTCCCGGAAAACCGTGATCTTTCCCGAGGAATCGCGACGCGTGATCCGGTTGTCGTGGGTAAAGTAGAGGCTGCCCTTGCCGTCCCACGCCGGTCCCTCGCCCGCGCCTACCGAGCCCAGGTTGTTCGGCTTCGCTCCGGCGGGCAACGGCGCATCCGCAGCATGAAGTGCGAGCGCGGCTAGAAAAAGCAGTCCGACTGTTTTCATCCTTGCAATTATTATCACCAGATAGTACGGACCGCGTACTGCGTGATCGATTCGTCGGGCGTGAGAATCGCCAGCCCATGGACGATCGATTGGCAAATCAACATGCGGTCGAACGGATCGGCGTGCAGCCGGGGCAGCCGGGGCACATAAACCGCGGATTCCTCGTCGAGCGGCAGGCTGGTGATTCCGTAGCGTTCCCGGTATGCAGGAATGAGTTTTGTCGGAGGCTGGGGGAGATTCAGCTTTGCCGTCGCGTATTTCACCGACATTTCCCAACACGAAACAACGCTCAGGTAGATGTCATTGTCTGGGTCGGTAAACAATTCCCTGGCGCTGGTAGAGACCCTCTTCGACTCCGTAGCGAGCCAGACGAACGTGCAAGTGTCCAGCAAAATCCTCACGGCTTCTCGCCGTTGAAATAGGCGAGCAGTTCGTCCGGCAGGGGCTCAAAAAATTCAGGTCCCAGCTTGAATTTCCCCTCATCGAGACCCATGGGCCGCGGCTTCTTCCGCTTCGGCGCGATGGGCCGGATCTCGGCGATGGGCTGGTTGCGCCGGCAAAGCAGGATCGTTTCGCCCTTCTCCAGCTTGGCCAGGTACTTCGAAAGATGCGTCTTGGCCTCGTGTATGTTGAGCCGGATCATGCTTCAATAATGAACTAACAAGTGGACTCACGTCAACTTGGGCGTGCTCCCGGTGCGGCAGCGGCCCCGGTGTGCAAGAATAAGAGTTACCACCTCGAATTTCTAGAAGGACTCCTGTGACAGGCCACGAAATCCGACAACGGTTTCTCGACTTCTTCTCTGCCCGCGGGCATCGCATCGTGCCCAGTTCGTCGCTGGTTCCAGCGAACGATCCGACGCTGCTGTTCACCAACGCCGGCATGAACCAGTTCAAGGACGTTTTCCTCGGCCTGGAGAAGCGCGATTACAAGCGTGCCACCAGTTCGCAGAAATGCGTGCGCGCGGGCGGTAAACATAACGATCTCGAAAACGTCGGCTACACCCGCCGCCACCACACCTTTTTCGAAATGTTGGGCAATTTTTCCTTCGGCGATTATTTCAAGGCCGAAGCCATCGAATTTGCCTGGGACCTGATCACGAAAGATTGGGCGCTGCCCAAGGATCGCCTCTACGTCACAATTTTCCGCGAGGACGATGAAGCCGAGCGCCTCTGGCAATCCGTCGCGGGCGTCCCCAAAGACCGCATCTTCCGGCTCGACGAGAAGGATAATTTCTGGCAGATGGGCGAAACCGGTCCATGCGGGCCGAGTTCGGAAATCCATTACGATCTCGGGCCCGAAGCCGCCGAGCCGGGCCGCGAAAACGAACAGTTTCCGAGTGACGCCGGTGGCCGCTACTTCGAGATCTGGAACCTGGTGTTCATGCAGTACGATCGCGACACTGCCGGAAAGCTCACGCCGCTGCCGCGTCCCTCGATCGACACCGGCATGGGTCTCGAGCGCGTTGCCGCCGTGCTGCAGGGCAAGATTTCGAACTACGATACGGATCTGCTGCTGCCTATCATTCATCGCGGCGCCGAGTTGTTCGGCAACCTCGCTTACGGCGCTGACACGAGGACCGACACCGCACTCCGCATCGCGTCCGATCATGCCCGCGCCACCGCCTTCCTGATTCACGATGGGGTGCTTCCATCGAACGAAGGCCGCGGCCACGTGTTGCGAAAAATCATGCGGCGCGCCATGCGACACGCGCGATTGGTCGGCGTCGAGCAGCCGTTTCTCTACCAGCTGACGGGCTTCGTCGCCGAGCTGATGCGTCCCGCTTATCCCGAGCTGATGGAAAGCGTGCAGCGCGTGGCCCGCGTGGTCAAAGATGAGGAGCATCGCTACGCCACCACCTTCCTGGTCGCCGAGAAAGAATTCAACGATGCCGTAGAGTCGCTTAGCGGCGCGGTTCTACCGGGCGCGGCAGCGTTCAAGCTCTATGACACCTACGGTCTGGCGCTCGACGAGCAGGAAGACATGGCGCACGAGCGCGGCCTCTCGATCGACCGTGAAGGCTTCGAGCGCGAGATGGACGAGCAGCGCCGGCGCGCGCGCGCGAGCTGGAAAGGCGCCGAGAAGGGCGCGGTTCCTCCCGCCTACCAGGCTTTACTCGAAAAAGGCCGCACGCGCTTCGTGGGCTATGACCATCTCGAGAGCCACGCCCGCGTCATCGGTCTGCTGGTGGATCAACAGCTGGTGGAGCGCATCGAGCCCGGAGCGCACGCCGAGCTGGTCCTCGATGAAACGCCTTTCTATGCCGAGACCGGCGGCCAAGTGGGCGATCAGGGCGCGCTGTATTCCGAGACCGGCCAGAGGCTCGCTGACGTCGAGACCACTTATCCCGCCATACCGGGGCTTTCGGTGCATCGCGTCACAGCGCAGGCGCCCATTCAGGTGGGCGACGAGCTGTGGGCCCGCGTGAGTGACCCGGTCCGCCACGCCACCATGCGCAATCACACCGCCACCCATCTGCTGCACGCCGCGCTGCGCAAGGTGCTCGGCACGCACGTCAAGCAAGCCGGTAGTGTAGTCGCGCCCGACCGGCTGCGCTTCGACTTTACGCACTACACCGCCGTGGACCAGGCGGAGATCGAGGAAGTTGAACGCCTCATGAACCGCGAGATCCTCGAGAACATCCCCGTCGATACCGAGATCATGCCCCTCGACCTGGCGATTGGGACCGGCGCCATGGCGCTGTTCGGCGAAAAGTACGGCGACCGCGTGCGCGTTGTCTCGATCCCCGAGTTCAGCAAGGAGCTGTGCGGCGGCACACACGTCTCGCGCACCGGCGATATCGGGGTCTGCAAAGTGGTACATGAGAGCAGTATTTCGGCGGGCGTGCGGCGTATCGAAGCCATCACCGGAGAGCGGGCCGTCGAGCGCTATCAACAGGCCAACGACGCTCTTAAACGCATCGCCGAAATGATGAGGGTTTCTGAGCCCGAGCTGGTCGAACAGGTGGAAAAAATGCTGGCGCGCGAGCATGCGCTCGAGAAGCAGGTGGACCAGCTCAAGAACAAGGTGGCCCAATCCGCCGCCGGCGATCTGGAAAGCCGGGCCCGCACCATCAAGAGCGTTCGCGTGCTGGCCACGCAACTCGAGGGCATGGATCGCGCGCAGCTCCGCGCACTCGCTGATTCGCTCCGCAACAAGTGGAAGACGGCGGTCGTCGTGCTGGCGTCCGCTGAAGATTCGAACGTCTCGATCATTTCCGCTGTAACCAAAGATCTGACGGCGAAAGTACACGCCGGCAAGCTGGTAGGGACGGTCGCGCAGGCGGTCGGCGGAAAAGGCGGCGGCCGGCCCGATATGGCCGAAGGCGGCGGCAAGGATGCCAGTGCGCTCGCCGCCGCGCTCGAGCAGGTCTATACCGAGGTCGAAACCAAGCTGTGAATCCCCTGGATGCTGTCATCGTTGGCGCCGGGCCGACGGGTCTGGCCTGCGGGATCGAGTTGAAGCGTCGCGGCCTGAACGCGGTCTTGGTCGAAAAGGGCTGCGTCACCAATTCGCTCTACCGCTACCCCACCAACATGGTCTTCTTCACCACGCCGGAACTGCTGGAGATCGGTGACATCCCCATGACCAGCCTCAACGAGAAGCCCAACCGCACCGAGGCGCTCAAGTACTACCGGCGCGTCGCCGACCACTTCAAACTGGACATCCACCAATACGAAAAGGTGGATAACATCGCCGGCTCCGATGGCGCCTTCAACGTCCACACCACGGACCGCTATGGCTGCCATCACACTTACACCGCTCGCAAAGTTATTCTCGCTACCGGCTACTACGATGTACCCAATCTGCTGAACGTACCTGGTGAAGATCTGCCCAAGGTGCTTCACTACTACAAAGAGCCGCATCCTTACTACAATCAGGACGTCGCCGTCATCGGCGCGAAAAACTCCGCCGCCATCACCGCGCTGGAGCTTTTCTGGACCGGCGCGCGAGTTACTCTGATTCACCGCGGCGGACAAATATCCGAAAAAGTGAAGTATTGGATCCGCCCAAATATAGAAAATAGAATCAAGAACGGTGAAATCAAGGCTTACTTCCGCTCTAAGGTTCTGGAAATCCGGCCGGACTCCATAGTGGTCGATACACCACAAGGTGAAGTTTTGTTAAAGAATGATTTCGTCTTTGCGCTCATCGGCTACAGTCCCGACCTCCAATTTCTCAATTCGATTGGAGTTACACTCGATCCCGCCACCGGGCGCCCTCGCACCAATCCTGCCACTCTAGAGAGCGAAAATCACGGCGTTTACCTGGCCGGCGTGATTGTCGCCGGCATGCACACCAACGAGATCTTCATTGAAAATGGCCGTTTCCACGGCAAGCAGATCGCCGAAGACATCGCCGCCCATTTGAAACACTAGGAACCCTCGGATCACTATTGGTAATGGTACTGGGTACTAGGAAGGCATTGCCACCCCGGTCACAAGTCTCTATGTTTGTGTTAATTGTCGTTATTTATACAACTTTCGTCCTATAACCTATTAGACAATAGTTACATTGAAACTATTATCGATTATCATGTATCTAGGTAGAGTGAAGGAAGGATGCCATATGTTAGCGTCGTTTCTGAATTCGCTGTTCGGGTGTTCGCATCGGAGGACTACGTTTCCACTAACGCCAAGCCGTAAGATGGCGTGCGCTACCAATCGCCACGGCACCTACGTCGTGTGCCTGGACTGCGGTCAAGAGTTCCGTTACAACTGGAAAGAAATGCAGATCGGTGAGCCGGTCGCAGTGCATAGCGCGGCTACGGCTGCTTCTTTATCTCCGGCGAATCGCTAAAACCCGAAATTTCCCACGCCTTAAGTCCGCCTCTGGGGCTGTATAATGCCCCAGAAGTCCTTTGGAAAAAGCCGGCGTTTCTATCGCGCAAGAACGTGTTTCACCTGTGGTTGAAGCCCAGGGCAGCGCTCTCGCCTGCGCGTGTGCCGTCGGATTCGCCTTCTCCGCCAATTACACTAATCACGCGCCGCTGGCGGGCGTTCTCGCGCGCGAGTTCGGATTCAACCAGGCCCTTGCCGGCCTGCTGACCACCGGCATTTTCGCCACGCACGCGGCCATGCAGGTTCCCGGCGGTCATCTGGTGGACCGGCTGGGCGCCCGTCATGTCCTCATATTCGCGCTTGCCTGGGTGGCGCTGGGCAATTTTGCGATCGCCTTCTCCGGCGCCTACTGGCAGCTGCTCGGCTGGAAGATTTTCACGGGGGTTGGGACTGGAACCTGCTTCGTGGCCGGCGCGCGCTACATCCACGAAGCATTGGCGGGACCGCGGCTTGCTCTTGCCCAGGGCCTATATGGTGGCTCGATTCTGCTGGGATCCGGGTTCGTGATTCTGGCTGTGCCGCGGATCGTTGTCTGGACCGGATGGCGTGGCGCGTTTCTGGTCACTACCGCCGTTGCGGTCGCAGCGTGGGTGCTCTGGATCGTCGCCGCGCCGCGCGTGCGAGCCACAACACATGCCCGCGGGAGTTTCCGGGGGATGCTCGGCTCGCCGCAGCTTTGGCTGTTGGGCCTGATGCAGATGGCCTCCTTCGGCCTCGCGATCGTGGTGGGTGCTTGGATCGTGGCGCTGCTGGGGAAAACTTTCGGCATGCCGGCCGCGAAAGCCGGGCTTGTGGGATCTCTGGTCTTGCTGCTTGGGATCGCGACACGCCCGCTGGGAGGCGCACTGAAGCGCCACACGGGTGTACGGCCCCTTCTGGCCGGCAGTTTTCTCTTGAACGCCGCGGGATGTTTTATGTTGGCGTCAGGTTGGAACTCGTTGCCGCTCGCGGTCTTGGCCGGCGCGCTTCTGGGGACGGGTTGCGGAGCGCCATACGCTGCCTTGTTCACGCGAGCGGCTGCGCTTTTCCCGGGACGCGCCGGCGCGGCCATGGGCCTGGTGAATATGCTAGGCATTCTCATGATTCTCATCGGAGCCCCGCTGGCCGGCCATCTGGCGGATTGGACCGGCAGTTTCCGGTCTAGCTTTCTTGCCCTGGGCGCGTTTTCCCTCATGGCCTGCGCGGCCGCCTTCCTTGTAAGCCGGGATGAACCTTCTTCAGCTATTTGATTTTTCGCTGGTGGGGCGGCGCGACACGCCCGCGCTCGAGTTTCTCTCGAGCGATGGACGGTGCGTGAACCGTACGTTCGGCGAGCTGGAAGATTCCAGCAACCAGTTGGCGCGAGCGCTCGCGGCGCGGGGATTCGCAGCAGGCGACCGGTTGTGCGTGCATCTGGCGAATTGCGTCGAAATGATCGAGCTGTTTCTGGCTTGCGTCAAGCTCGGCGTGATCTTCGTGCCGGTCAACATCCTCTATCGCGAGCGGGAGATGGAGCACATCGTGCGGGATGCGGAGCCGAAGGCGGTGATCGCGGCCGAACAGATTCCAGGGCTGCGGGAGTCTGCGGCCGCTCATCCACAGGCACGAATGCCAGTTCCACTGGATGGCGATGCGCCGGCAGCGCTTGTTTACACATCCGGGACCACCGGCGCGTCGAAAGGCGCGATCCTTACGCACAACAATTTCGCAGCCAATGGGCTGAACCTGATCACGTGCTGGCAGATCACGAGCGCCGACCGGCTGTTGCTGCCCTTGCCGCTATTTCACGTTCACGCGTTAGGCAACGGACTGCACACCTGGCTGATCAGCGGCTGCCGAATGCTCCTCCTCGATCGCTTCGAGCACCAGAAGGCCGCCCAAATCATGACCGACTTCCGGCCCACGCTGTTCTGCGTTGTCCGGACCATTTATGTACGGTGGCTGGAAACTCCAGCCCCCCCAACCCGCGCCATACGCGCCGGTC
>JACXTT010008759.1_pt1 | contig 13968 bp, 8 predicted proteins | sample 9270951 | NCBI WGS metagenome assembly JACXTT01 (sample SAMN15532306, study PRJNA645909) | rock metagenome | isolation source: weathered quartz diorite | place: Puerto Rico | collected 2017-06-21 | reverse complement strand
GCGTTCGCGCACGTGGTTCGCAAGCCAGCCCACGGCAAGAATATCTCCCGTACGGTAGAGGGCGAGGGCCTCGTCCGGGTTCAGGCGTTTGCCAGCTATCACCTTGGCATGAATGGGACGGAGGCGCAGGTCGTCGGTTTGGAATGGATGCGCGATAGACATCGCCTTGATGATACCGCACGCAAGCGGTGGAAGTCACAGGCCTTTGGTTAACCATCAGGCAACACTTACTTTCGCAGCAACAGATCACCCGCAGTGAACGCGAAGAACACCACAGAGATCACTCCGTTCATGGTGAAGAACGCGGCGTTCAGCTTCGAAAGATCGGTGGCGGAAATCAGGGAGTGCTCATAACTCAAAAGCAGCATCACCGCAATTACTCCCGCCACCGCTAACTTGCCCAAGCCAAATGCCGGCACTAATCCGAGCAACAGGACTAGCATGAACATGTGGAACAAGCGCGCGATCCATAGCGCGCGGGCAATGCCGAAATATCGCGGTATGGAATGCAGTCCGGCTTGCTGGTCGAATTCATAGTCTTGGCAAGCATAGAGAACGTCAAAACCGCCTACCCAGAAGGTAACTGCCACGGTGAGCAGCAGAATGCGAGGATCAAAGGATCCACGAACCGCAATCCAGGCCGCCGATGGCGCGATACCCAGAGCCAATCCCAGAAACAGATGCGACCAGCGGGTAAAGCGTTTGGTGTAGGAGTAGAGCAACACTACCGCCAGCGCTACTGGTGAGAGCGCGAGCGCCAGATGATTCAGCCGGAACGCCGCCAGCACGAACACAGCGCAGGAAACGATCACGAATGTTGCCACGAATGTGGGCGTAAGTGTGCCTGCAGGCAACGCGCGTGTCTGGGTGCGCGGGTTGGCCGCGTCAATCGATGCGTCGGCCAGCCGGTTGAAGGCCATCGCGGCCGAGCGCGCAGCAATCATGGCCACCACGATCCAGAGCAACTGCCATGCCGCGGGAAGGCCGTTCGCCGCCAGCATGGCTCCGCAGAGGGCAAACGGCAGGGCGAAGATGGAATGCTCCCACTTGATCATCTCCAGTGTGACTCGCAGGTTGCGCAGAAGGGGCACGAGACGATTGTAAAGCAATCACCGGTTGTCGTTCGACTGCAAGCTTGTCCCAAAAATCAGGACAACCTAAGCGGCACTGCTGATCAGGGGAACGAAGCGGCATCCTTCTAGCAGAGTGATGAGCGGCTTCCCTTCCCGCTTTCGGACCAACTGCAACTCCTGTGCTTCGGGCGGGCCCACCGGAATGATCATGCGCCCACCTTCGCACAATTGTGCAAACAGCGGCGCCGGAATTTGCTTTGCGGCGGCTGAGACCACGACCGCGTCAAACGGAGCGTATTCGGCCAGGCCCTGACCTCCATCGCCCACGCGCAAAATCAAGTTGGTATAGCCCAGGCGCAACAAGGCTTCCTGCGCCTCGTACGCCAGTTGTGGGTGCCTTTCCACGGAATACACGTGGGCTGAAATCTCTGCCAGTATCGCGGTCTGATATCCCGAACCGGTTCCGATCTCCAGCACCTTCGCCGAGGGCTCCAGATCCAACATTTCAAGCATCAGAGCAACGATGTAGGGCTGCGAGACGGTCTGGCCCGCCTTAATGGGAAGAGGATGATCTTCGTAGGCCTGGTCGCGATAGGAGGGCTCAACAAATTCATGGCGTGGAACGCGCTCCATTGCCCCCAGCAAACGCTCGTCGCGGATGCCGCGGGACCGCAGTTGGCTCTTCACCATCCTTGCGCGCTCCATGGAAAAACGGTCAAGATAGGATTCGATCATCATGTTCGTTCGCTATGAAAGTTCAGCATACTCCCAATGGTTAGGTCGTCCGATCCCGTTACTCCGACGCCGGGTACTCATTTCTTTCGCCGGCGGACCCTAACGTCAAAGCTCACTACGCCATTTTGGTCGCGTAATGCCACGATCGAGACGTTTCTCGTCAGGTTGTACTCCACCTGGATGACCTGCTGTGAAGCCTGTGCGACGTTGGTGGTGTAGGTAAGGGTCAGATTGTTCTGCACCTGTTGTTCAATGGTCACCGCTGGACCGGTTTGCGTGGGCGAGGTTTCCGTGGTCAGGCCCTGCGGGTCGATCTTGATGCGGCTTACACCGAACAGCTTCTGCACCCGGTTACTCACCGTGGCATTCAATGCCGCGCTCAGGATGGCGCTGGACGTCTCAGAATTGAACGCGGACTGCGATTGGTTCAATTGTGCCGATTCCTCTGAAGTCTGGCCAAACGCCAGCAGCCCAATAATGTCCGACGTGGGCAGAGGTGGTTCGGAACGGTAGGTCACATTCGGCCGGTCGATTTGCCCATTGAGGTTGAGGGTCACATCGTAGTCGCGGATTCGCGTTGTCGCCTGAAGATCAAGAACCGGTGTCGTGGTCACCGGATTGATGAAGGTGATGTCGCCGCGCTCCAGGCTGTACTTGGTACCATTAAAGTAAACCTCGCCCTCGATGACATCAGCGCGGCCCAGGATGACGGGCTTTCCCGCAGTCCCACGAAGATGAAGGTCAGCGTCGCCAGACAGGCGCACGCTGGAGGTCTGCATCTGCAATTCGGGGATCGTGACGACGTGGACGTCGAGCCGAATCCGATTCAGCAGCCGGTTCGTCGGCGGAAGCGCCGAGCCCTGGGAGCGGTCCAGATAGGCTCCGAAATCAAATCCCGGGGTCATGGCCAGCTTCGTAACGGTAATGTTGCCCGTAAGATTAGAACCAGACGAGCTACCGACTAGATGCAAATCGGCGTTCGCGGTCGAGCTGACACCCGGTGGATAACGTAAGCGGACGTCCTGTCCTTGCACCGTCAGATCGAAACTAAATTTGCCACCACGATCGGTAGCGTAGCCGCCGAAAGTGACCAGTCCGCCGCCGGTGTGGGCGGTGAGACTCTCAATCTGCAGGCGGTCCTGGGTGAACATCAACGAGCCATTGATGTCGCTTAAGGCGCTGGGCAGGTCAATATAGGCAATGGCGCCGTGTTCGATGCGAACCTGGCCCTGGGTTACGGGCCTGGCCAATGCCCCCGAGAGGGCCACCTCCACCGTAACCACGCCGGATGAGGTGAAATCAGGATTGAAGCTCTCGATCAGTTTCAAGTTGACCCGGCCCTGAGCACGCAAGGCAAGGTCGCGTTCTCCGGTCAGCTGCACAGTGCCGGTGGCTGAAACGTCGGTGTCGTCCCCCAGCAGATGGAATTGGTCGACCTTGAGCATCTGGTTGGCAATCGAGAAACGAACCGGGCCCTCGTTATGGAGCTTCACATCCTCCACGTCCGCGTCCACGGTGTCGATCCTGGCTGTCACTTGCAATTCCCGCGGCCGGCGCAACGGGCCAACCATGTGTACTTCGCCGTCCGCCCTCGAATGTCCAGTCACGCTGCCATGCAGGTAGACTTTGAGGAGCGAGTCGACGTCCAGCTGGCGGAAGCGAAAATATACGTCTGCCAGCCAATCCCCCCGTGCCTGAACATTGCCGTCAACTTTCAGCTCCGCCTGTGCGAACTCGGATTGGCCGGTAATACGCAGGGCAGATCCCTGCGACACCACCTGCATCGTAAAGTTGCCCGCGCGCTCCTGATCAAAGGTCAGGTCGCGGACATGAATCGCGGCGCTAATTCCGGGCGCTTCCACCGTGCCGGAGCCGGAGGCGGAAAAATCGGCAAGCCCGCCCACAGCAACATGGCCGCTTTGCAGTTTGGGAATCCGGGCCAGATCAAAACTGCCGCCGGTCAGCTTGAAGTGCATCGCCTGGGTTGTCGGATTGTAAGCGGCGTCTCCCGCAACCGTCGCATCGTAATGTTTCAATTCGATATCTTTGAACCCGATCTCTCCTCCAGCGAAAGCCAAGGCGGAGCTGAAACGTTCGATCGGTTCGCCATACACCGTTCCATTGCGCAGCAGAATCTGTCCTTGCCCTCGAGGGTCGGCTTTCGTTCCCGAGACTTGCAACTGCACATCCACGGTCCCGGTGAGCGGATAGGGATACCCGGCCAGGGCCAGAAGGCCAGCCAGATCGGCATTCTGGGTATCCATGTGCGCCTGGAATGGGCTGGCATCGGTGAACTGTCGTTGGGAAAGGTGAGCGTGGAAATCGAATCGTAGTAACTCAGAATCTCGGCTCAACGTACCATTGCGCACCGCGAAGACCGAGGGCGAGAGCTGAACGTCCGCACGCAGGGCGTTCCAAGCGACTACTTTCTGCGGTGTTTGCGAAGTTGCGGGAATTAGTGTTTCGAAGTCTTGTGACTGCAGATTGCCTGTGATCATGATCTCCGAAAGTTTTCCGGTGGCAACGCCGGTGAAAGCGGCGTGACCTTTCAGCGTCACCGGAATCGGGCCTTTATACCCCGACGCGCTGAACACGGGCTCCCATTCGCTTAGATCAGTGGTGGTCACGGCCAGCTTGAGTGCCGCAGTGGAGGAAAATGTCCCCGAGGCCCGAACCTGCGTGGCCCGGGTAGAGGCGTTTAATTGATCGAGTTGCAGTTCCCCCGGGCCGGCACGGTATGAGCCTTGCAGGTGAGCGGTGACGGGTAGCTGCGCCCGGTTCACGATCCGTGGCGGCGCAACCTCCACCACGAACTGGGCCTCGGCATAGCGGGGAGACCCCTTCCAACGGGCCTCCACGTTGCCGCTGGCCAGTCCGGCCAATTTTACCTTGTGAAATGGCCGCGCCGGAGTGGAGATCGCCGCCGCAATCTCAGCCGCCGACAAATCCTTCAGCCGCAAGCGAATCAAGCCGGCTTGCCGGTCGGATTCCTTCGCCTTGGCGGCGGTGCTCGCACTTTGCGGATTGAGCCATTGTGTTACGTCGGCATCGCCCGTAACGCTACCGCCAAACACGCGTCCCTGAACTTGGGTCAGCAGCAGGCGCAGAGGATTCACCGCGTATTGCGCACTGAGACTAGCGTTGTGAATTCCAACGGGAGAGTCGCGCCAGTCCACATTTGACACCAGAATCTTGCCAATCGTCGTAAAGTCCTGGGTCGACCAGGAGCCATGTCCGGTGAGCCGTACTTGGCCCCGCCGGACCTCCGGACGCCGCACAATGGCCGCGGCTTCGGCCAAATCCAAACTAGCGTCATAGTCGCCCTCCACTCTTATCCGGCTGAAATTGGGCTGACTAAAATCCAGCAGCTCACCCTTGGCCTGCAGGCGTGAGCGGCCAGAGGTCGCTTGCCGCGACCGCACCTCGATCCGGTTGCGGCTCAAGGTAAAGTGCGCTTCAGCAGTCCAGGCAAACGGGCGATAATTCTCCAGCGCAGTGTCAGCCTTGCCCAGCAGAATATTGCCATCGTAGGTTCGGCGAAACAGGGCGTAGCTCATGTCCGCAGAGACACTGCTGGCGGCCACCTCGAGGGGGATTTTCCGGTCTCCCCAAATGACCTCGCCGTGACGCACCTCAAAGCGGCTCACCGAGAGGGCAAACAGCTGCTCCACCGGCTTCGGGTTCGAAACCCGTGTCACTTTGGGTGCGGGCTGGTTGGTACTGCCATCTGGGTAAAAAATGATGTGGATAACAGGATGATCGAGAATCAGGTAATCCAGCCCAACGTCGGTCCGCAGAATCGACCAGATCTTCATCTGGGCCATGAGGCTGTTTACATGGACATAGGGCAGTTCGCCAGGTTGTTCCCTGCCATGGATGGTCAGATCGCGTACCTCCACTTGAAGGTGAAAGGGAACGGTGTGGAGGCTGCCCAGCTCGACCCGTCCACCGGTCATCTGTTCCAGCATGGCCACCAGACGCCCGCGAACCAGATCACGAAAGGAATCCGTAGTCGTATACCAGCCCAGACCCAGCAGCGCCGACACGCCAGCAATCATGCACCACAACAGAAAGCGCCAGACCCGGCGCCGCGCCGGCTTCGCGCCGGGTTCACTCACTGTCCCCGGCCTCCGGGTCCAGGCATAAGAGACTCGGAGCGGATTTGGCTTCCTGCCCGCAGGTTTTGCAGCCAAGCGGTCAGCATCTGAGTGATTCTCTTCTGAGTGAGAAGTTCTTTGATCTTTCCGGAAACTTCCGCCAAGGGGACACTTTGCCCGCCCGACTGGTGAAGTTGCGGCAGAAGCTCCTGCCGGTAATAGCTCTCAATGCTCTTGTTGTCGATGTTGATGGTCGGACGGATATGGGAATCCACCAGGGTCATTAGGTCGATCTGCGAAGCGATCCGGCGCCTAAGGTCTTCCTCGCTGAACCCGTAACTCTGGAGGAGAGCCTGCCAACTCGCGTCGCTTTCTGCGTTGGGATACTGTTGGCGAATTTCCACGACCCGGGCAGCAACCTCCTCCGGCGACGCATGCGGCGAGTCGGGAGCCCGCAACTGTTCCCGCAGCAACTCCTGGTCAATCAGGTGGTCGAGGGCGGACTTGCGGTCCTCTCCCGTCAACCGTTCCAGGGGGCGACTACTGCTGAAAGCTTCATATCGAAGGGCGTCCTCCCAATCACTTTGCAGAATGACGTGTCCGTTGACCGTGGCCACGATGCGGTCAATTACTTCTACTTCCGCGGAACTGGCGCAAAAAGCCAGTGCGAGAAACGCCATGGTCGAGACGAGGATGGAGAGCTTGTCGCCCATCAGAAAGTCTGTCCAATGCTGAAAAAGAGGTTGAAATGGCTCGCGTGCTGAGGATCAAAAACCTTACTGTCGACGCCGTTAACGGTAATCGTCTTTTGACTCGGGAACGCAGGCGGATTCAGATTGTATCCGAAATCGAAGCGCACCGGGCCCACTGGCGTTTTGTAACGCACCCCGACACCAATGGCGTGCGATATGTAATTGTACTCACATTGGGTCCTAGTGGCTTCCTGCAAGCAGACCTGAGGATTCTTCTGGCTCCAGTGCAGCAGGTTGTGAAACATGTCGTGCGCGTTGGTGAAAATATTTCCGGCATCGTGGAAAATGGCGAAGCTCATGTTGTCCTGAAAGAAAGGCAGAGTTGGAGGAGGGGTACGGAGTTCAATATTGTTCACGAACAAAGCGGCTCCCCCCAGAGGAAAGCCGGTCTGCGGGTCACGCGGTCCGGCCTGATTCAAGCCAAATCCTCGATGGGAGTTTCCACCTCCAGCAAAGAAGCGTTCGGCTAGTGGAAGGCACGCCGGCTGTCCGGTTTGCGGTGCTTCGCATTGTTCGCCCGGCTGGGGCATGAAGGTTTGTCCAAACGGGGTTTCCACTCCGATGCGCGTGGAGCGAGCCAGGACAAATTTCCTTTCCCGGTTCTTGCCAAACGCGTGATAGGTGGAGTTCTGGATCAGCAGGCGCCCGAAGTCGGTTTCCGAGCCGAAGTAGCGGTCGGCCACCCCGCCGTCCACGGTTGTGTAATTCCCCTTCGTGCTCTCTAGATCGTTGTCGCGCTTGTTGCGGATATAACTGAAATTGGGGATGCCTACACGAGTTGGCAGGGAGAGCAGCGGAATCTGGTCTTGGCTGATTTGTGGTGTCTCGGCTTTAACGCGCCGGTAGGTCAGGCGGTAGGTCATGACGGTGGATTTACTGATGGTCTGTTCAGCCGAAACGGAACCTTCCAGACGTTGTGAAGTGAAGGTGGTGACGTCGACCGTGTTGTCGTAGAAGGTGGTAAAGGTTAGCCGCCAGTTGGGATTGTTGAACAAGCGCGGGGCGTCGTAACTAACCAGACCTCGTTGTTGGAGTCGTCCTATATTCGTTTTGAAGACAATAGTGTGATTGAGCCCGCGGAAGTTGAGCCTGGTGACGCCGAACGACACCCGTGGGCTGACTCCGGTTTCGCCCAGGGGATTTGTCCCATTGACGGTGGGCTGTCCCGTCTGAAACTCCAGCCCCAACCCATAGTTGAAGGTATAACGCTTGGCCTCCTGCACGTTGACCAGAACATTCTTCTTCGCTTCGCTGCTTCCCGGATTCTGCACCGCCGTATCCACCTGGCTGAAGATCCCCAGATCATAAAGACGTTTTTGTGTATTCAGCATGTCGATCTGACTCAAGGGGTCGCCAGCCTTGATCTGAACTTCGCGCTGTACGACCGAGTCACGAGTGTGATTCAGGCCCGCCACATATACCTGGTCTACGATGACCTGTTCGCCGGGATGGATGGTGTAAGTGACGTCGCGGTGGTTGGGATCGTCCGCAGACCGCGTGGCAGAAGCCTCGAAAGTAGCGTCGGGAAAGCCGTTATTGAAGTAATAATTCAGTACGATCTCGCGATCCTCGTTGATCTTCGAATATCCGAATGCCTGCCCCGGCGAGATATTGAGATCCGGGAAGGGATTCGTCAATGCCTTTTCGTTGCCCACGATGTTTAGTTTTCCCACCGTGGTCTGCGGGCCTTCTTCGATCACCAAGATAACCGCCAGTTCCTTCCTGTTGCCGTTATAGTTATCCTCCACTTTGGGCGTGACCTTCACATCCAGGTAGCCGTTAGCATGATACGGGTTGGCGATGATATTGCGAACGTCTCCGGCAAGCAACGCCTGGCTGTACTTTCCGTAAGAGAGGAAGCGGCCCGCCGGCTGACTTTGCATGCGGGAGCGTATCTGCTCCTGGCTAAAGCTCCTGTTCCCGATGATTTCAAGCTTCGCCAGCTTGTGCCGTTCACCGGCGTCGACGGTATAGACGACCCGCAATTCATCGGTTGACAAGGTCGTCTGCTGCTGGCTGACTTTGGCGTCGAAGTAGCCACGGCTCTGCAGGTAGTTCAGCAGATTGCGCCGTCCTTCGTTGAGCAAGTCGTCATCGAGCGCGTTCTCTTCGTACACCGGGATGTTCTTCTTGAGCTGGCCGCGGCTGATTTTAAAGCCCTCAGCCACCACGTTAACCTTTGGCCCGGGCTGGATATCAAAGGTATAGTCCACCGTATTGCTTTCCGGACGGTAGGTCCGGCTTGAAATCGCGATCTGGGACAGCAGGCGATCTTGTTTCTGATACTTTTTTCGTACCCGGTCGAGCGCGCGGCTTACCCGCTGCACTGTGACGTAGTCTCCCGGATGCATTTTGGCGATGTCCTGGATCTGTCTCTGCGAATATCCCGCCTGCCCGGTCACAGTGACGTGGCCGATTCGCGCATGCGGTCCAGGCGCGATGTGGAAAACAACGTTCATCTGTTGTGTCTCGGGATGGGGCTGCTCTTCATCGCTGGCACTCGACTGGTAATAGCCATTCTGCTCCATTAACTGCTTGATGCTGGTCAGGGCACGTTCTAGTTTTTCGCGCGTGAATAATTCTCCTAATTGCAGCTTCGATGCATTCACCACCTGATTGTCTGCCGGCGGATTGGGCGCCCCTTCAACTGAGATTTCGCCTACAAAAAAATTCCCACGCGTTCGAAAAGCCAGAACAATCTGTTGGTTCGGAGCATGCTCGGCCTCTACTTGGATATCGGCAAATCGCCCGGTGGCGTGAAGCGCCTGAATGCTTTGCCGTATGTCCTCACGCCGCAATGGCGTGCCAGCTTTCTGCGGGATCAGATCCAGCAGGCGCTGTGCACTCGCCGCAGGCAAGTCGGGAAAACTGATGGCCTGGACGGTGAGTCCATCGTATGCATTCATTCCGCCGGAAACGGGTGTGGTTGGAGGCGCCTGGCCCGGCGGCAAAACGGGTTGTGCCGGCACTTGAGCCGGTGGTTCTGCAGAAGGCGGTGATCCGGAAAATGTCGCTCCTGAGCCCGGCGCTGCGGGAGGGACTGGCGCGCCGGACGATTGGGCCAGGGCAGGTGTGCTCATGGCTGCCAGAGTCAGGCCGGTCAGGGTTATCCAAAAAGCTCCCTTTAGGTGCAAGCCGGCTCCTCGCATGTGCATGTCATGATGGTTCGATGAACGCCTGTAAGGCAGTGTTGCATTTGGCCTTGCAAACCGGGCGGCCCCTATAATAATGGTTCAGACCACGGAAAAATGGTGACCTGTTTGGAACTGGATGAAAGATATTCGCGGCAGGTGCTGTTTCCTGGCATAGGCCAGGAGGGGCAGCGTAGGCTGGCCTCAGCCCGCGTGGCGGTGGTCGGATGCGGGGCCACCGGCTCTACCCTGGCGTCCTTGCTGGCCCGCGCTGGCGTGGGCAATCTCCGGATCGTGGACCGCGATTATGTCGAGCCCAGCAATCTGCAGCGCCAATCTCTGTTCGACGAATCCGACGCGGCCGAATCTTTGCCCAAGGCCATCGCGGCCACCCGCAAGATCTCCGCTTTCAACTCCCAGATTGTAGTCGAAGCGCGGGTCGCGGATTTGATGCCCGCGAACGTGGAGTCCTTGCTGGGCGGAGTGCAGTTAATCCTCGACGGAACCGACAACTTCGAGACCCGCTACCTGCTCAATGACTTTGCATTGCACGTATCCCTCCCTTGGATCTACACCGCAGCCGTGGGTAGCTACGGCGTTACTCTGAACGTCTTGCCGGGAAAGACAGCCTGTCTCGCGTGCCTGTTTCCTGATCTTCCCCACGGCTCGTTTGAAACCTGTGAAACTGCCGGAATTCTGAACTCGGCCGTAAACCTGGTGGCTTCCATCGCAGCCGCAGAGGCCATCAAGTTACTGGTGGGCGCCGATAACCAGGTACGGCGCACCTTGCTCTCGTTTGACGTGTGGAACAATCAACGCGCCGAAGTCAACGCCCAAAATCCGCGGCCCGGATGCCGCACTTGCGGCGACCGTGACTTCGTGCATATGGCGGGCGAAGGACGGCCACACATTACCCTGTGCGGACGCAACTCGGTGCAAATTCATGAGCGCCACCGCCCCATCGATTTCTCCGAAATAAGCTGGCGGCTCAAGCCCCATGGAGCGGTTCGGCATAACGATTTTGTGTTGAAATTCTGGCCAGACCCTTACGAGATGACGTTGTTTCCCGACGGGCGGGCGATCATCAAGGGTACAACTGATTCCGCAGTCGCGCGGAGCCTCTATGCCAGATACGTGGGCAGCTAATTCCGAGGAGGACAAACTCGTGTCCGCCGCCTTGCGAGGCGAATGGGCGTCTATCCCTGGACGCGCGTGGTTTTCCCGCTCCAAAAGTCCTCGCGAAGCTGGCGTTTCAGCATCTTTCCTGTCCCGGTTTTGGGCAATGGGCCTTCTACGAATCTAACCAGACGGGGCATCTTGAACCTGGCAATCCGCTCCTTCAAGAATGCCATCAGTTGCTCCTCGCTAAGCTGTTGACCTGGCTTAACAACGATCACGGCGACGGGAATCTCTCCCCAACGTTGATCCGGAGCCGAAACCACCGCACACTCCAGCACGGCGGGATGGGCGAAAATAGCCTTCTCCACTTCAATGGACGAAATGTTTTCCCCGCCGCTGATGATGATGTCCTTCTTGCGGTCCACAATATAGATGTAGGTCTCTTCGTCCCACACTGCCATATCTCCAGTGTGTAACCAGCCGTCAGTAATCGCCGCCCGGGTGGCTTCCTCTTCTCTATAGTAGCCATCCATCACGTTGTCGCCACGCACCACAATCTCCCCCACCGCCTGCCTATCGCGCGGCACTTCGCGCATTTGCGCGTCAACAACCCGCACCTCGGTGCCAACCAGCGGCCAGCCTGCTGCCGCCAGATGAGCCAGCCTGTCAGCTTCATCCGCGTAAGCTACTGTGCCCTTGGTGTGGGCCGTGGTGATTACCGGGCAAGTTTCGGTTAGTCCATAGCCGGAGCTCACTTCGCAGTGAAATGCCTGCTCCAGGCGAGCAATCAGCTCTGGCGCGGAAGCGGCCCCGCCGGTGGTGATCAATTTCATGCTCGAGGTATCAAACTTGCCTAGCTCCGGACAATTGAGCAGGGCATTGGCCATGGTGGGAACCAGGGTCATCTGGGTCGCCTTCTGCTCCTCTATAAGCCGCAGCACGTAGGCCGGCTCGAAGCGACGGACCATTACGTGTTTGATTCCGCTCATTGTGATACTTTGCGGTCGCCCCCAGCCATTGGCGTGAAACAGAGGAATTGTGTGCAGTTCTACCTCGGTGTCCTTACCGGGAAACGAGCCGAGCAAATTCATAGCGTGCATGTACAGTGTGCGATGCGACAGCGTCACCCCCTTAGGAGTGCCGGTGCTGCCGCTGGTGTAAAAGATCTCGGCCGTTTCATTTTCGTCGAAGGAAAAAATGTCAGGACGCCCAATCCGGTCACGCGCCAGCAGATCTTCCAACATCACGTCTGCCGCGGGAGCCGGTTGGTCAATCGCCACATAGCGCTTTATGCTGGAGCAGGTTTTGCGTAACTCTTCGACCAGGGGAGAGAATTCGCTCTCAAACACCAGCATACTGGCACCGGCGTGGTTGAGAATCGCAGTAAGTTCGGCGCACTGCAGCCGGACATTGAGCGGCATGGCGATGGCGCGAACCAGTGGCGGGCCGTAATAGCCTTCCAGAAGTTGGTGGTTATTGAAGCTGAGGTAGGCAACCCGGTCGCCGGGACGGAGGCCTTCAGACAGAAGGCCCGCAGCCAGCCGTTCGCAGCGCTCTCCAAACTGGGCGTACGTAAATGAACTCGCGCCCGAGATTACACCGGTCTTCTTGGCATAGAGGTCCACGGCGCGGTAGAGGCATCGAATGGGTGTCAGCGGCACGTTCATGCTTGAGCTTCGGTGTCCTTACGTTGAGAATTCAACCTCAACCCCGGTGCGCATGATACACGAGCCCGGCACCGAGGTCTTAGCGAGTCATGGCTGCTGATTCGGAGGCAACGAGTGATCGATAGACAATTGCTCGACGATCGAACTTCCAACCTTTCCGGCAAAACCTTGTTCGTGACTGGCGCCAGCCGCGGCATTGGTTTGGCGATCGCCCTGCGGGCGGCTCGCGATGGAGCCAATGTTGTGATTGCCGCCAAGACGGAAAGGCCGCATCCCAGGCTGCCGGGAACCATTCACACGGCCGCCGCCGAAATCGAAGCTGCAGGCGGGAAAGCCCTGCCCCTGGCGGTCGACATCCGTTTCGAAGACCAGGTCTATGCCGCCGTGGAAGATGCGGTCAACCATTTCGGCGGCATCGACATCCTGGTTAACAATGCCAGCGCGATCAGCCTTACCGGTACCCTGGAAACGCCGATGAAGCGCTACGACCTGATGATGGGAGTAAACGTGCGCGGAACCTTTGTCTGTTCCCAGGCCTGCTTGCCTCACTTGAAGAGGGCGACGAATCCGCACATTCTCACCCTCTCACCGCCTCTTGCCGTGCGAGCCAAATGGTTTGCCCCACACCTGGCCTACACCATGGCGAAGTACGGAATGAGCATGTGCGTACTGGGCATGGCAGAGGAATTTCGTGAAGCTGGGATTGCAGTGAACGCGCTGTGGCCACGTACCATTATCGCCACCGCGGCCCTGCAAGTCATTCCTGGTGCCGAACCCGAACGTGGCCGTACGCCGGCCATCGTCGCCGATGCGGCGTGGCACATTCTCACTCGCAACAGTCGCACCACGACCGGTAATTTCTTTGTCGACGACGAAGTTCTAGCCGCTGCAGGGATTACAGACCTGTCGAGTTATGCGGTCGCCAAGGGCAAGCCACTCAGATCGGACCTTTTTGTTGACGACACCTTGTGAAACCCGCTACCCGGGCTCGCGGCGTTGGATGTTGCGGCTGCAATCGACTGATGCCAGTGGACTTCTCTGTTAGGTGATTGGGGAAATCTAAGCTCTGCGGTCTCGCCGTCGGACCATAGTCGGCCACATTCCCACTACGATCAGAAGAACTCTTACAGCAGTCCAGGAAAGGGCCCATTTTGCCGCCCGGTGTCAGGGTTATATCCAAAAATGAAGAACGCGTTCCTACCAGAATAATGGCGGCGATACCAAGGCAATGATCGCCGCGCCTCTGCGGATCAGCCAAGAGCCGGCGCGGGCAGCCTCGCTCACATTACTCCAGCAGATCGGGTTGCTCGCGCACGATACGCGCCCAGAGAGGTTGAAACTGGAACCAGCCGGCCATGTGGGAGCCTACTTGCTGCTGCGTTGTCGCGGCGTCC
>JACXTT010008758.1_pt1 | contig 13970 bp, 12 predicted proteins | sample 9270951 | NCBI WGS metagenome assembly JACXTT01 (sample SAMN15532306, study PRJNA645909) | rock metagenome | isolation source: weathered quartz diorite | place: Puerto Rico | collected 2017-06-21 | reverse complement strand
GCCGATTGCTGACGGCGCCATGCCGTTACGCTGCAGCCGAAGCGTGTGGAAAACCACCGTGAGAAGGCACTGAGCGAAGAGAAGCCCAGCAGGTTCGCAACGTCCGACAGGGGCCGTTCGTTATTTGCGACGTATCTCGATACAAGGTCGACCCTGACCGCATCGACGACGGACAGATAGTTCTCCCCATAGCCAGCCAGATGGCGATGCATCGTCTTGCGATCAATGCCAAGCTGGCGGGCCACTTGCTCAGCCCCGCACTCACCCGTTGGCAACAGGGCGAATACCAGCTTTCGCACCTTGTCAGGCATGGTCGAATCGGACTGCGCCAGTTTGGTATCCAGGAACTCGCGTGCATGACGGGCCAGCGCCGCATCGTAGGCGGGACCCGCTACGTCGAGGTCTGCCGCCGACAGCAAAATGCCATCGAAATCCTGGCGGAACCGGACCGGTATGCCGAACAGGCGCCGATGTGTGGCAAGGCTGGCCGGCGCGACGTGGGTGAAACAGATGCTGCGCGGCTTCCAGGTCGTCCCCGACAGCAGCTTGAACAGCCGGAACCAGAGGCAAATGATGAATTCCGTCGATTGCCGCATGGAGCCCGGCACACTTACCAGGAATTCAGGCTTGACGACCGCAATGTCCCCGACTTCCTCGATGCGCAAGTCCAGTGCTTCATTCAGCAAATGCAGATAGCGCGCCATCGCTTCCAGCGCGTTGCGCAGGGTGGCGCCCTCGCGCATCACCATCCATAGCGGTCCGAGACTGGTCAGCTGACGGGCTTCCGCCACGCGCAGTCCAAGGTCCTCCACGCCCGCGAATTGCGCCGAATCCTCGAGCAATTGCATGACCGACTTTGCCGGAACCCGGATATCCGGGTCCACCAGGGCCGTCGGGCTGATCCCTGCCTGCCGCAATTGCCGGTAGGGATCCAGGCCGACCTGGCGGGCCACGTCCACAAACTCCGTCAGGTTCACGTGTTGCAGCGGCGTCGACATAGGAGTTCCCCCAAGGTGCCCCAAAATGTAAAGTGCCTGCCCCGGAATGTCAACGCGTCGCGCGCCACTTCTTCAATACTCTGCTTCGAACTTCACCATTTGACGGAGTCGCCATGCGAGTCGAGCAACTTACCTGTTCCATTGGCGCCGAACTGGTCGGCGTCAGCCTCGTCGATGCCATTCACGATGACGGCATATTCGCCGGCATCCGCGAGGCGCTGCTCAGGCACCGCGTACTGTTCCTGCGCGACCAGGACATCACGGCCGGCGAGCACGTGGCCTTTGCACGCCGCTTTGGCGAACTTGAGGATCATCCGGTGGCGGGGAGCGATCCCGAGCATCCCGGGCTGGTCCGCATCTACAAAAGCCCCGAGCAGCCCACCCCGCGTTACGAGAATTCCTGGCACACGGATGCCACCTGGCGCGAGGCGCCTCCGCTTGCCAGCATCCTGCGTTGCCGGGAATGCCCGCCAATCGGTGGCGACACCATGTGGGCCAATATGGTCCTGGCGTATGAGAACCTGCCGCAGCACGTCAAGGAGGAGATTGCTGAGCTGCGTGCGCGCCACAGTATCGAGGCAACTTTCGGCGCGGCCATGCCGATCGAAAAGCGCCTTGCGCTGAAGGCACAGTTTCCGGACGCCGAGCATCCCGTCGTCCGGACGCATCCCGAGACCGGCGAGAAGGTGTTGTTCGTGAACGGCTTTACCACCCACTTCACGAACTTCCATACACCTGAGCGCGTCCGCTTCGGGCAGGACTTCAGCCTGGGGTCCTCTGACCTGCTGCGCTACCTGATCACACAGGCCTACATTCCCGAGCATCAGGTGCGCTGGCGCTGGACCACGAACAGCGTGGCGATCTGGGACAACCGATCAACCCAGCACTACGCGGTCATGGACTACCCGCCGTGCGATCGCAAGATGGACCGTGCCACCGTGATTGGGGACCGCCCATTCTGAGCAACAGGCTGCAGCGTGGTACCTGGACACCTTCAACCCATTGCAACAACCTGTTGCAACACCCATCGAGAATGACAATGAGCCATATTGATCCTGAACTGCTCAAGGGCAAGGTCGCCGTCATCACGGGCGCCGGCCGTGGCATCGGGCGCACCATTGCGCTTGCCTACGCCAGCGCCGGAGCCGCGGTCGTATGCAGCGCCCGCAACGAGGCCGACATCGCGCAGACAGCCGCGCTGATCCGCGAAGCGGGCGGCCGGGCCATTGCGCAGGCTGCCGACGTGGCGGACTACGCGACGGTGACGGCCCTGTTCCAGCGCGCCAGCGATGCATTCGGCGGTGTCGATATCGTGGTCGCCAATGCCGGTGTCGCGCTCGAGCAGCGCAGGATCGCAGACGGCGACCCTGCGCTCTGGCGCAAGACCATCGATATCAACCTGACCGGTGCCTACCATACCGCCCATGCCGCCATTCCCCACCTGCGTCGGCGCGGGGCGGGCAAGATCATCATGATTGGCTCAGGCCAGGGCAGGCGGCCCAACGCGGGCTTCTCGGCCTATTCGTGCTCCAAGGCCGGCCTGTGGATGCTGACCCAGTCTCTGGCGACGGAACTGCAGGAGGACAACATCAGCGTCAATGAGCTGATTCCGGGGCCGGTCAGGACGGACATGACGCGCGATGTCGCAGTGCCGCCCGGCGAATGGTTCAAGGAGCCGGAGGATGTCATCCCGCTCGCGCTGTTCCTGGCCAGCATGCCCGATGTTGGCCCAAGCGCCCAGAGCTACAGCCTGATGCGCCGCGCCTGAAGCCAGACAGGGCAGGCATTCAACTCCAGAGACAACCGCAGGCTGTATGGCTATGCAGCCGCTGCCCATGCAAGGAGGCCTATGAGCCGCTTAGTCCGCAGCGCTACGCTGTCTCGCTATGCCGAGGTTGCCCGCTCGGTGGGACTGGATCCACTACAGATCCTGGCCGAAGTCGGGCTGCCCCGAAGCTGCCTGGACGCCGAAGACAACCTGATCTCCGCCAGCGCCGTCTGCCGGCTGCTCGAGGTGTCCGCGGCAGCATCCGGCGCCGAAGACTTCGGCCTGCGCATGGGTGAGCGCCGTCAGTTGTCGGTCCTTGGGCCGCTCGGCATGGTTGTGCGGGATTCCCCGACCTTGCGCGACGCGCTGAGTGCGATGGTGCGCTACATCGCTCTGCACAGTGAGGCTCTGGTCCTCGGCGTGGAAGAAAGAGACGGCGCCTTTGTCATCGGCATGTCGCTGATGGCCGAGTACGCCGGTTCGATGCGTCAGGCCGACGAAATGGTGCTGGGCTCGCTCTACCGGATGCTCAGGGAACTGATCGGTCCAGGCTGGCGCGCGCGCCGCATCTGCCTTGCGCACAGTACCCCAAGGAATCTTGCATCCTACCTGCGCGTGTTCGGCGGGTCCGTGGACTTCGGTTGCGACTTCAACGGCATTGTCTGCGAGCTGAAGGACATGGAGGCAGTGCCGCCCGCCGCGCGCCCGGAGCTCGCGCGGTATGCGCATGCGTACCTGGATTCGCTGGCCGCGCGTGCTTCGCAGTCCATGACCGAGAAAGTCAGGCGCATGGTGCTGTCCTTGCTCCCTACGGGAAACTGCAGCGTTGAACGGGTTGCCGGCCAGCTCGGCATCGACCGGCGCACGCTCCACCGCAAGCTGCTGCAGGAAGGCGCGACCTTCAGCGACATCCTCGACGAGGTCCGGGTCACGCTTGCGGTCCAGTATCTCGGGCATTCGGAGCGTTCGGTCAGCTACGTCGCCGTGTTGCTCGGCTTCTCGATGCAAAGCGCGTTTTCCCGCTGGTTCCGAGGTCATTTTGGCTGCAGTCCGAGCGCATGGCGCGCCGAAGGCGCGCAGCCGGCCAGGCCCGTTCCACCCCGGCCGCTGTTGGTGGCGAGCCCGGAGCAGCGGGTGTAGCGCGGCAATGCTGAATCATGTGGTGGCGGCTCCGTTGGCTATGGCGAGGGCACGTTCCAGGGCATCGAGAATGCGCGCGAATCGTGCCTCCAGGCGCGGCCGCATGCGCGTCGGCGTGAAGATATAGAACTCGCCCGCGCGAATCGCATCCAGCGCCTGGCTGGCCACCAGTTCCGGGGCCGTGCCTGCGGCAACACTGGCCTTGAACGATTCGCTTGCATGGCTTGAGCGTTCCGCGATGGGGGTCTTCACCGGGCCGGGGCAAAGCACCGATACACCAATGCCGGTGCCGCGGAGTTCCTGTTCAAGCGACTCGGAGAGGGCCACCACGCTGTATTTCGTGGCCGCGTAGGCACCCATCGGAAAATCGCCGTTCACCCAGAAGCCCGCGCCGGATGCCGTGTTGACGAAATGGGCCGGCTCGCCGTGCCGGTGCAGCAGCGGCAGGAAATGACGGATGCCGTGAATCACGCCGAACACGTTGATGCCGAAAGCGCGGGTCCAGTCTTGCCCGGATAGCGATGCCAGTTCGCCGCTCATATCGATACCGGCATTGTTGAAGACCAGATGGACGCGGCCCAGCTTTGCCTCGAATTCCGCTGCTGCATCGCGCACGTCCGCATCCGATGAAACGTCGAGTACGCGTGTGCAGATGCGCCTGCCGGTCGAGGCGAGCCGGGCGCACGCCGCGTCGAGCCCGCGCGCGTCGATGTCGGCAAGCGCAAGGTCGGCACCTTGAGCCGCCAGTGCCTCTGCCAGTGCCAGGCCGATGCCGGACGCGGCGCCGGTAATGATTGCGGCCTTGCCCTGGAAATCGTGAAGACGGGGGCGGGCGCCGGGATCGGCCGTGCCGGTTGTATCCGGCGAGTCGTTGCCGGTGATATCGGGGTGGATCATGGCCGTTGGCGTGAAGGGCTACGGCACTCAGCCGAGCGTGGGTTCGGGCGACAGGCGGACAAGCTGCTTGCCGATGTTCTTGCCGGTGAACAACCGGTTCAGGGCGGCAGGCGCCTGCCCGATGCCGTCGACCATGTCGACCTGGTACTTGAGCTGGCCGTCCCGGACCCATTTCGCCAGGATTTCCACGGCTTCCGGAAATCTCGAACGGTAGTCGGCAATGAGGAAACCTTCGATCCGGGCGCGTTTCATGATGACGTTGCGGAACATCTTCGGGCTCCACCAGTCACCGCTTGCGTTGTAGGTCGAAATCATCCCGCAAAGTGCGACGCGGGCGCCCGGGTTGATGAGTGCCAGCACGGCATCCATGGTGTCCCCGCCCACGTTCTCGAAATCGACGTCGATGCCGTCCGGGCAGGCCGCGCGAAGATCGGCAAGCAGGTTGCCGCCTTTGTAGTCGACACAGGCATCCAGGCCGAACTCCTCCTTGACGAGCCGGCATTTGCTCTCGCCGCCCGCGACGCCGACCACCCGGCACCCGAGTATCTTGCCGATCTGCCCGGCGATCGAGCCGACGCCGCCCGCGGCGGCCGACACGACAACGGTGTCGCCGGCCTTTGGCCTGGCAATGTCGAGCATGCCGAAGTAGGCGGTTATGCCGGAGTTGCCCAGTACGCTGGCGAATGCGTGTAGAGGCAGGCCATACTCCACCGGCACGCGCCTTGCGGTCTTCGTCACTGAATACTCTTCCCAGGCCATGCCACCTTCGACGATGTCGCCAGGCTTGAAGTCCGGATGGTTGGACTCGATGACCACGCCCATGGTGACGCCGCGCATCACCTCGCCAAGGGCCACCGGTGCCATGTACTGGTCGATCTGGCTCATCCAGACGCGATTGGTCGGCGCGACCATGAGGTAGATGTTGCGCACCAGCATCTCGCCATCTTCCGGCTGTGGCAGCGGCGCTTCCACGAGCTGCAGGTCGTCGTCGCAGACATCGCCGACGGGGCGCTGCCTGAGAATCCAGCGCCGGTTCATTGTCTTCATGCGTGCTTCTCCAGGGTTTGCGGCCGGCTGCTCAGTCTTCCAGCGCGCCGTATACGATGTTGCGCAGCAGTGACCGGTACCCGACGCGGGTCGCCAGGTCGTTCTCCTGCAGCATCAGGATGGCGAGCAGTTGCTCCTGCGGGTCTGCCCAGAAATAGGTCCCGAGTGCGCCGCCCCAGTAAAAATCGCCGACGGAACCTGGCACCGGGCACAGGCCACGCTCGGTGCGCACGCCCACGGCCAGGCCGTGCCCCTGTCCCAGTTCAGGCAACGGTGCGTTGATGCCAAGCCCTCTCGTCGAACCACCGTAGTCCGCACCCGGTGGCAGATGGTTGCCAAGCATCAGCTCCACGCTCTTTCTCGAAAGCAGGCGCACGCAATCGAGCACGCCGCCATTGAGCAGCATCTGGCAGAATCGCGCGTAGTCGCCGGCCGTGGACAGCAGGCCGGCGCCGCCGGAATGCCACCGGGGCGGATTGTCGTCGTCATAGGCGAACAGCGCGCTGGACATGGCGGAATCGCGAAACGGCAAGGCCAGGCCTGCGCCGTCCTGCCTGATCAACCGGAAGCCGGTTGCATGCATGCCCAGCGGTTGCGTCACGCGCTCGGCGATGAAGCGGTCGAGGTTCATGCCGGAGACGATTTCGATGATGCGGCCAAGCACGTCGGTGGACATGCCGTACTCGAAGACCTCGCCCGGCTGGCATTGCAGCGGGAGGGCCGCCAGCTTTGCGGCCATCTCGGCATTGCTCTGGCCAGGGTCCATCAGGCCGTTTTCGCGATACTGGCGCTGCACCAGCGAATCGCCGAACTGCCCGTAGGTCAGGCCGGACGTGTGCCGGAACAGGTCGTGAACGGTCATGGCGCGGCGCACCGGCTCGAGCGCAAGGCGGCGCTCGCCGGTGTTCGGGTCGACCGTCTCGACGCCGACCTGCACGCGGGCGAACTCGGGAATGTAATGTTCGACCGGGTCGTTCAGTGCCAGGCGGCCTTCTTCCATCAACATCAGCGCCGCGACGCCGACGACTGGCCGGGTCATTGCAGCAATGCGGAAGACGGAATGGCGTTGCATCGGACGCGACGGTGCGTCCGCATGTTCGTAGCCAAACGCCTCGAACCATGCGATTCGGCCTTTACGCGCGACCAGTACGACAGCCCCCGGAATCTTGCGCCGATCGACATCGGCATTGAACACCGACGAGATGGCCTGGAGCCGCCGCGCGGAAAGTCCTACCTCTTCGGGGGTATCGGCACGGTCCAGGGGGCAGGTCTTGAGAGGCAATGCAGGCTCCTTCATGTTTCGACGGACCGCGCCGGGGGGGCAGGTATCGAGGTATCGGCGCGGCGTGCTGTGCCGTGAGGTATGTGTGCCGATTCTAGGCAGAGGGGCGGTCTGGCGGATGATGATGGGGGTCTTTGCCGTGACCATCGGGGACACTGCACGTGCGTTGCGCGAGATTGCGCTTGCTCTCCCGCCATGCGGGAGAGCGGAGCAAACAGCAAGCCCATTTGGTCTGGCGAACAAGCACAGCCCGGGCTGCGACGTCAGGGCTGGATGTGGTAGGCCTTGACGATGCCGGCATTGCGATCAAACTCGGTACGCAGGGCCTGGCCCAGCTGGGCGGGGGATTGGGCAGGCACCGTCTCGAAGCCGAGCCCGATAATCCTTTCCTGCACCTTGGGTGTCGACGCTGCCTTGTAGACAGCCGCCTGGATCTTCTGGACCACGTCTGCGGGCACCTGGGCCGACACGAAGACGCCGGCCCAGTTGTTGAAGTCAATGTCCGGATAGCCCATCTCGGCAAAGGTCGGCACCTGCGGCAGCATCGGCGAGCGCTGCTTTGCGGCCACGGCATAGGCCCGCAGCTTGCCGGCCTTGATCATCGGCAGCGAGGTCACCATGCCGTCGTACATCACGGCGATCTGTCCGCCCATCACCTGGGTCAGCGCCGGCGGCGATCCGGCAAACGGCACGTGCTGCAGGTCCATACCGGCCTTCTCGTTCATGATCAGGCCGGCATATTGGGCCACCGTGCCTGCGCTGTAGGAAGCAAAGCTCAGCTGGCCCGCATGGGCCTTCACATAGCCCACCAGGGCCGGCAGGTCCTTGGCCGGCAGGTTCGTCGAGCCGACCAGCAGCAGGGTCGACCTGGCCACGGCGGCCACGGGCTTCACATCCTTCATCGGGTCAAAGGAGACCTTCATCACATGTGGAATCTCCGTGAGCACATTGGTGGTCGACACCAGGATGGTCTGGCCGTCGGGCGGCGCCGCCAGCATGGTGTTGATCGCGATCGCGCCGCCGGCGCCCGGCTTGTTGTCGACCACCACGGGCTGGCCCAGCTCTGCCGTGAGCTGTTCGGAGAGCACGCGCGCCAGCACGTCCATGGTGCCACCGGCGGGCGCGGGAATCAGCACCCGGACTGGTTTGTTGGTCCATGCCATGGCCATGGGCGTGGCCAGGGTCAGGACAGCGCAGACAGCGGCGCGGCGCGCGCGCAAGAGGGCAGGGCGGATTGGCATGGGTGTCTCCCCGTTTTGGGTGTGGGATGTGGAAAGCCCGTGGGACCGGATCTGGTTTTTTCGGTCGGGTGGGACGTAGCGCGCATCGGTTGCGTTACCTCCCGGGAACCTTGTACCGATGCGAAAAGTATCGGCCAATAGTGCGCAGCGCCTTCACAATCGGAGTCATTTATTTGACGTTTCGGGACAGTAAGGGAAAGCACGATGTTTCATTCCCGTCCGTGGCCGGGATTACACCCTCTGTAAGGGCGCTCTGACGCATTCGGCCGCACATGATCTGGACTGCGGCGGCTCGGGCGAAAAAAAGCGGCCGCCACGGAGACCCGTGCGCGGCCGCAATGAGCATGAGAAATGTGGCCACAGCGGCAGCATGCCGCCGTCGGGCCCGCAGGTTCGTCAGAACTTGTGACGGATCCCCAGCGCTACGCCGAACATATTGCTCTGGCCGTTGGCCAGCGTATAGCTGTTGCCCAGCGACAGGCTGTTGGCGAATACCGTTGCCAGCGACTCCATCATCAGGCCGGCGTTCTTGGCATATGCGGTGGAAAGATAGAGGTCGGTGCGCTTGGAGAAGGCGTAGTTGGCAATGAACGCTATCTGCCAGGGATTGGCGACATGGGTATCGCCGAACAGGCTCTTGACGTTGTCGTAGTTGTATTCCAGCGTCAGGCCGATGGCCGGGGTGACCTGGTAGTTGGCACCGATCCAGTAGAAGTCATCACGCTGGATCAGCACGTCGGCCGCGTTCTTGTTCTGGCCCCAGCGGTAGCCACCCATGACCTTGGCCGGGCCATAGGTATAGCTTGCGCCCACCACGGCCTTCTTGGCGGTGCCGCTGCCGGTGCCGATGGTCGGGTTCCACTGGTCGTAGCCGACGGTGAGACCAACCGGGCCGCCCTGGTAGGCGACGGCCGCGCCGTAGGCGCTGTCGCGGCGTGCCTGGCCGGGGACTTCGCCGTTGCCGCCGATCGGCGTGGCGATGCCCACCGTCTGCGGCAGGGCCAGGCCCACGCCGAAGGAATAATGCGCAAGCGCCGTCACGGGACCGAACTGGCCGGTGTACTTGACGGTGTTGTCCTCGCGGAAGTTCGGGCCGGTCAGCAGCACCGTCGGTTCATACTGCGTAGCGTAAGCAGCGGGCGCGAAATTGGCCAATGCCTCGAACATGGAGGCATACTGGCGGCCCAAACTGAGCTGGCCAATGCCGGCCTTCTGCACGCCCACGAATGCCTGGCGGCCGAACATGCGGCCGCCTTGCTGAAGCGTGCCGGTGTCGACGTTGAATCCGTTTTCGAGTACGAACACAGCCTTAAGGCCGCTGCCCAGGTCTTCCGTGCCGCGGATACCCCAGCGGGAGCCGGAGAAGCCGCCCGAATCCATGCGGTAGACGTTGTTGGACGGGCCGCGGTTGAACTGGTTGGAAGCCGCCGGGACCACGCCGAGATGGTTGACGTACTCCAGATTGACGTCAAGCACGCCATAGAGCGTGACGCTCGACTGCGCGAAGGCGCTGCCCGAACAGGCGAGCCATGCCGCCATGGCCAGGTTCCTTAGCTTCATAGACAAATCTCCTCCTTCTTTTTTGGTTTGTATTGCGGGTATTCCCGTTGAAATGGATGCGGCCAGCCGGCCCGCGCGTCAGCCGGTGTGCAGCAGTTCCTCCAACAGCGCCGTGGCGCGCGGCCAGGGGCCATAGCCGGCCGCGGGATTGAGGTGGCCGACCTCGCCCAGGTCGACTAGCCGGCTGCCCCAGTCGCTGGCCAACTGCGCGACGCGCTCGTACCTGGCCAGGGGATCATTGCGGCTGGCGGCGACGATGCTGGGAAATGGCAGCGGTGTCCTGGGGATGGGCAGCCAGCCGTGCTCCTCCAGGGTTGCCGGGTCTGGAGACCCGGCCGGCAGCGGGGTTTCAAGGTCGACCGGCGCGGCCAGCAGCGCGCCGCGGATCTTTCTGTGGTGCTGCGCGGCCCAGTGCACGGTGATCATCACTCCGGCGCTATGCGCCACGAGCACCACCGGCCCGTCGATGTCCGCAAGCGCGGCATCCAGCGCGGCAACGCGTGCGGCACAGCTCAGCTTGTCGTGCTCCAGCGGCGGCACGGACCGGGCGTTCGGCAACTGGGCCTGAAGCAGGGTCTGCCAGTGTTCGGCCATATGATCGCGCAGGCCGGGAACCATCAGGACGGTGGTGTCGGGGGGAAGGCTCATCGGAATCTCATGTTGTCGATCAGGAGATCAGGCTGTGGCCGAGTCGTCCAGGCATCAAGCCTGGTTGCGCAACGATTGAACAAGGCGGATGCGCTGAACGACCTGCAGACTGACTGGTACACGGTGCTTTACAACACCATCCGTGCCCGTCTGAGTATCCGGGATCGATAGCCGCAAGGCTTGACTATGCGGGACAAATTGGATGCATTTAGGGACAGTGCGGGAAAACGAGAGGGGCGTCGGAAAGCGGCATGCGACCGACCAGCATGCTTGCACGGACGCCGGCCGGCCGCCTTGCGCGCCAGGCAGCGGCGCGCTGCAGCACCTCCACGCATGCCTCAGGTTTCGCGGATCTCGCCGCTGGCGATCTTGCTGCGAAAGAGCGCGAGAGTTTCCGCCACGGCTTCACGCAGTGGCGTGCGCGGCAAGGGACCAATCACCTGCTCCAGCGCGGCCGCGTCGTAGTCGTCCGGAAGCTCCAGCGACGGGCCGGCGCAGGTTATCGATCCACGCACTCGCGGAACCATGGACTCGATGGTCTCCACGACATCGCGCATATCCGCGACGACCCCGCGCATATTGAATACCTCTGCGCCGCGATAGCCGGAACGCGCGCAGGCGATGAAAATGCGCGCGAGGTCGTCGGCGTAGTGAATATGGCTGCGGCCACTATAAGGAATATGGAACGGGCGCCCGAGCGCCGCGGCCAGGACCGCCTGGGTGGGCGCCGCCGTGAGGCCATAGTCTCTGCCCGCGCCAAATACGGTGGCCGGGCGAAGCCCGATGCTGGAGACTCCCCTGTCCTGGAAATACACGCGCGCCATGGCCTCTTCGGCCTGCTTGAACACACCGTAGAGGGTTGTTGGATGCGCGGGGCTATGGTGCATGATGGCTTCGTCATCCGCCGCGTCGGACTTGTCGTACACCGCGATCGATGACGCATACACGATGCGGGGGATCCGTTGCGCGCGGCGGGCCACCGCCTCGAACAGGTTCACGCTGCCCAGCACGTTGACACGGGCGCCAAGCGGAGGGTCGCTCTTGAAGCGCGGATGGAGCAAGGCAGCAAGGTGAATGACGTGCGTGATGCGATGGGCATCCAGTGTTTCCTCGAGCAGGCTCAGATTCGTGATGTCGCCGCGAACGATGTCCACGCGCGACAGTTGCGCCTCGTCCATCAGCAGGCGCAGGCGCCGCACGTCAGCGTCTGCATCGAAGGCGACCACCGGTACGCCTTCCTGCACCAGTCGGCGCACCGTCCACGCACCGATACAGCCCAGTGCCCCAGTTACCAGAAAGCGTTCAGAGCCAGCCATAGTCCCCGATCATCGTTTGAGGGCACTCCAGCGTGCCCGGGTCGAACAGTGACCATTCTAGGCAGGCAGTCTGCGGTCAGATTGACACGCCGGGACGTCGACGTGACCGTCCGGGACGTTGTGTGGCTTTGTTGAAATAAGGAGGTTGATGCGAGCCAGATCGATATGAGGAGGAGCGCGGCGGCGCTTTACTTGCTCATCTTGCCCGTTGGCCGGTCACGGCCGCCGGGCGCCAGATGGCGGCGGCGACCGTCCTGGGGGAGTGACCTGCCTGTCAGCCGAACAGGCGCCAGGCCAGCCGGGCCGCCACGCGTGCGCCCTGGCGGTCGCGGTCGAACTGCGGGTTGTATTCCGCCAGGTCGGCCACGCGCAGCTTGCCGCTGCGTCGGGCCAGCAAGGCTACTTCCTCCACCACTGGTAGCGGCACGCCATAGGCGGCAGGTGCCGACACGCCCGGCATCACGGCGGCGGGCAGCGCGTCGAGGTCGATGGTCAGGTACACGTGGTCCGTGGCGTCGATGCATGCCGCCAGTTCTGCGAGGCGCGTTTCCAGGTGGCGCTCCTGCATGTCCACGTCTTCCACGTAGCAGACGCCCAGCGCGTCGGCACGGCTGAACAGGGCCGGCGTGTTGCTGAGGCGGCTGACGCCCAGGCAAACGTAGTCGAACGGCTGGCCGCGCTCTGCGCAGGCGTCGGCGATCTGGTCGAACGGCGTGCCGGAGCTGGCGGGCCGGCTGGTGCGCAGGTCGAAGTGGGCGTCGATATTGACGATCAGCACACGTCCGGCATCGTCCTGTGCGTCCAGATGCGCGCGCAGGCCTTGCCACGTGCCCCAGGCCACCTCATGGCCGCCGCCCAGCACCAGCGGAAGCCCGCCGCGCGCCAGCACGTCGCGCACGGTTTCCGCCAGCGCCCGCTGGGCCGATTCCAGGTCGCCGTCCTCGCAATCGATATTGCCGGCGTCGTGCAACGCGGGCAGCCCGTGCGCCGGCACGTTGGCCAGCGCCTGGCGGATGGCGTCGGGACCGTGCGTGGCGCCGGGGCGGCCCTGGTTGCGCAGCACGCCGGCGTCGCAACGGAAGCCGAGCAACACCGGCGCCCCACCAAGAGGCGCCGGGTCTGCCGCTTCCAGCGCCTGCACGAGGCGGAACAGGCGCGTGGTGTCGCCATGCTCGCCGTTATCGACACGGCCCTGCCATGGATTCTGGGTCATAGCCATCCTCATGCCCGCGTCAGCACGGCCTGCAGGAAGCCACGCGTGCGTTCCTGCGTCGGCGCCGAGAAGATGACCGACGGCGGGCCGGCCTCAATGATGCCGCCGCCATCCATCACGACCACCACATCGGCCACTTCACGGGCAAAGCCCATTTCATGGGTGACCACGACCATGGTCATGCCTTCGGCGGCCAGTACCTTCATCACCTGCAGCACTTCGCCCACCAGTTCGGGGTCCAGCGCGGAGGTCGGCTCGTCGAACAGCATCACGCGCGGCTCCATGGCCAGCGCGCGGGCAATGGCCACGCGCTGTTTCTGGCCGCCCGACAGGCTGGCGGGCATGGCGTGGGCCTTGTGCGCCAGGCCGACTTTCTCAAGCAGGCTCGTCGCCTTGCGCTCGGCCTCTTCGCGCGAGGCGCCGCGCAGCATGCGGGGGCCCACTGTGATGTTGTGCAGCACCGACAGGTGCGGGAACAGGTTGAACGACTGGAACACCATGCCCACTTCCGCGCGCAGTTGATTCAGCTCGTGCTCGCTGATCAGCTGGCCTTCGGTGACCAGCCGCTTGCCGACGATGTCGATGGTGCCGGCCTCGGGTTGTTCCAGCCCGTTGCAGCAGCGCAGGAAGGTGCTCTTGCCCGAGCCGCTGGGGCCGATCACGACCACGACCTGCGACGGCTCCACATCGAAGTCGATGCCGCGCAAGACCGTATGGCCGCCGAAAGACTTGCCCAGGTTCCGGATCCGGATGATTGCGGAATCGCTCATTGCACCATGCCTCCCATGCGCAGCCGTTGTTCGGCGCGCCGCAGGATCAGCCCGGCCGCGCTCGTCAGGATCAGATAAACCAGCGCGATC
>JACXTT010008757.1_pt1 | contig 13971 bp, 14 predicted proteins | sample 9270951 | NCBI WGS metagenome assembly JACXTT01 (sample SAMN15532306, study PRJNA645909) | rock metagenome | isolation source: weathered quartz diorite | place: Puerto Rico | collected 2017-06-21 | reverse complement strand
CAGGTACCGGGCAGTGGGTTGGCCCAAGGAACGTCAGAACCTGGGTGCTCTCAAGATCCGACTGGAAGAGACGATCGACTTCGGCTGGTTCATCTACGGGAGCCGGTCCTTCGTGCGGGCGGTGGCCAAGACCTTGTTTTATGCCATCCGCTACCTCCATGAGCTCACCCACAACTACGGCGTGGCCATCATTATCATCACCATCGGGATCAAGCTCCTGCTCGCGCCCCTCGCTTACAAGAGCTACAAGTCCATGAAAGACATGGCGGCCGTCCAGCCGGAGCTGATGGCCCTGCAGAAGAAATACGCCGATGATCGCGAGCGGCTCAACAAGGAGCTGATCAAGCTCTACAAGGACAAAAAGGTGAACCCGGTTGGCGGCTGCCTGCCGATGTTCTTTCAGATTCCCATCTTCGTCGCGCTCTTCAATATCCTGTACATGACCATCGAGTTGCGCCAAGCGCCGTTCCTCCTGTGGGTGAAGGACCTGTCGGTGCAGGACCCCTATTATGTCCTGCCGATCCTGATGGGCGTCACGATGTTCATCCAGCAGAAGATCCAGCCCACAACCATGGACCCGAAGCAAGCGCAGATCATGCTGCTGCTGCCCGTCTTCCTTACCTTCCTGTTCGTCACGTTCCCGGCGGGGCTCGTGTTGTACTGGCTCACCAACAACGTCCTCACGATCGCGCAACAGGTCATCACGGACCGGTACATCCTGCCGAAAGCGCCGGTCCCGGCGGCCAAATGACCGACCATGAATGCCGGCGACACGATCTGCGCCATCGCCACCCCGCCCGGTGAGGGCGGCATCGGCATCATCCGGGTTTCCGGCGAGAAGGCCCTAGACATCACCTCGCGGGTCTTTGCCGGCGCCGGCGGCCGGACTGTCCGTGACTACCCGACCCACACCCTGCACCACGGCGAACTGCGTACTCCGGACGGCAAGCGCGTAGACGAAGTCCTGGTCGCGGTCATGAAGGCGCCCCGCAGCTACACGTGCGAAGACGTTGTCGAATTCCATTGCCACGGCGGGCCGCTCATCCTGCGTCTGGGGATGGAGGCTCTCCTCCTGAGCGGCGCGCGGCTCGCCGAGCCGGGGGAGTTCACGAAGCGCGCCTTCCTGAATGGTCGGCTCGATCTCGCGCAAGCCGAGGCGGTCATGGACTTGATTGCAGCCCGCACAGAAACCGGCCTGCGGGTTGCGCTGGAACAGCTCCGGGGCGCCCTGTCGGAGGAGCTCGGGCGCCTGCGCGAAGACCTGGTGCGTTTGCTGGTTGAGGTCGAAGCCGGGATCGACTTCTCGGACGAAGACGTCACGTTCATCTCATCGCAGGACCTGGCCAAGGGCGTCACCGCAGTCCGGGAGCGGATCCGACAGCTCATCCGGACGGCGGACGAGGGACGCATCGTCCGCGAAGGCGTCACGGCGGTGCTGGTCGGGCGTCCCAATGTAGGCAAGTCTAGCCTCTTGAACGCCCTGGCGAAGGCGGACCGCGCGATCGTCACCCCTATTCCTGGTACGACGCGCGACGTGCTGGAAGAGTTCGTGAACGTGCGTGGCATTCCCGTGCGCCTGCTGGACACGGCGGGTTTGCGGGAGACCGTGGATGTGGTAGAGCGCGAGGGCGTGCGCCGCTCGCACGACGCGCTGGCGCGCGCCGAACTTGCGCTGGCGGTGCTTGACGGGAGCGAGCCGCTATGCGAGGAAGACCGGCGTCTGCTTGATCGGGCGCAGGGCAAGGCGGCGATCCTGATCGTCAATAAAGCGGACCTGCCTCCCCGCCTGGAGCCGCGGCAGCTCAAGGGGCTTACCGAAGAGAGCCGAATAGTCTGGACTTCGGCGACCGCCGGCGCCGGACTGGAAGAGTTGCGTGACGCGATCCGCGATGCTGTGCTCAAGCAGGGACTGGAACCCAGCGAAGGCCTGCTGATCACCCACCTACGTCATCGCGGCGCGCTTGAGCGGGCTGCCGCCTCGCTCGAACAGGTGCTGCTCTCGATCGAGCGCCGCATGGCGGCCGAATTCGTCGCGGTGGATCTGCGCGCCGCCGTCAACGCGATTGGCGAGATCATCGGGGAGACGACGACCGATGACATCCTCGACCGCATCTTCAAGGAGTTTTGCATCGGCAAATGATCGTCCGGACGTACCAGGAGAACTTCGACGTGATCGTGGTAGGCGGCGGCCACGCCGGCTGCGAGGCCGCGCTCGCAGCGGCACGCATGGGCGCGCGCACGGCGCTGCTCACGATGGAGGAGGACAAGATCGCGCAGATGTCCTGCAATCCCGCCATCGGCGGGATCGCCAAAGGCCATCTCGTAAAGGAGATCGACGCGCTCGGCGGCGAGATGGGACGCAATGCCGATGAGACCGGCATCCAGTTCCGGATGCTCAACACGCGGAACGGGCCGGCCGTGCGCTCGCTGCGGGCCCAGTGCGACAAGAAACAGTATCGACTGGTCATGCAGCAGACCCTGCGCGCACAGCCGGGCCTCACGATCGCGCGCGGGACCGTGGACCGGATCGAGACGGCCGGCGGCCGCGTCAGCGGCGTCGTCACCGGCGCCGGCGGGCGGCTTGCTGCCAGGGCCGTCATCCTGACTACAGGTACTTTCCTTAAGGGTTTAATTCACGTAGGGTTAAATCGATTTCCAGCCGGCAGAGCCGGCGAGGCCCCGGCCGAGCACCTCTCCGACTGCATGAAGGAGTTCGGCTTCGGACTGGGCCGGCTCAAGACGGGAACTCCTCCCCGCCTCGACCGGGACACGATCGATTTTTCGGTCCTCGCGCCGCAGCCGGGGGACGATCCGCCGACGCCGTTTTCGTTCCGTACAGAGAAGATCCCCATGCCACAAGTCTGCTGCCATCTCACGTACACGAATGCGGAAACCCATCGCATCATCCAAGACAACCTGGACCGTTCGCCGATGTTCACCGGAGTGATCGAAGGCACGGGGCCGCGCTACTGTCCTTCGATCGAAGACAAGGTAGTGCGGTTCGCCGACAAGCCTCGGCACCAGATCTTCATCGAGCCTGAAGGTCTCGACACTAATGAATACTACCCAAATGGAATTTCAACCAGCCTGCCGGTGGACGTCCAGGCCGCGTTCGTGAAAACCATTCCCGGCCTTGAGCATGCGGAGATGCTGAAGCCGGGCTATGCCGTCGAGTACGACTACTTCCCACCCCGCCAGCTTCACCCCACCATGGAAACGAAGCTGGTCGAAGGGCTCTACCATGCCGGACAGATCAACGGCACGTCGGGCTACGAGGAGGCGGCCGCGCAGGGGCTCATGGCCGGCATCAACGCCGTTCTTAAGATCCGGAACGAAGTCCCGTGCATCCTAGACCGGTCGGAGGCTTACATCGGAGTGCTGATCGACGACCTTATCACCAAGGACGCACGGGAGCCCTACCGGATGTTCACATCGCGGGCTGAATACCGTCTGCTCCTTCGTCAGGACAACGCCGACCTCCGGCTGACGGACATCGGCTTTCGGCTGGGGCTGGTTCCGGAGAGTGCTTACCGGCGGTTCTGCAAGAAGCGGGATGCCATTGCCCGGGAACGCGAACGGCTTCTCAAGACTCGGCCCAGGCTCACCCCCGAAGTGGCCGCTCGCGCGGCCGCGCTGGGCCTGGAAGGCTTGAGCCCGGATACGACCCTGGCCGGTCTGCTCCGGCGGCCAGAACTAGCCTACGAAGGGGTGATGGAGCTGGCTGGCTTGGAAGGGCACCCCGACCCTGCCGTGCAGGAACAGATAGAGATCCAGATCAAGTACGAAGGATATATCCACCGTCAATCCCACGAGGTGGATAACTTTAAGCGACTAGAATCCCGCAGAATCCCATGCGATTTTGATTACACCTGCGTTAAAGGCTTTTCGCGTGAAGTTTTGGAGAAACTCCAAAAGGTCCGTCCGCACTCGCTGGGGCAGGCTTCCCGGATCGAGGGAGTGACCCCCGCCGCCGTCTCACTCCTTCAGGTAGCGCTAGAGCGGTCCCGTCGAAACTGATATTGTTCCACGTGGAACATGTCGCCTAGCCCTCCTGCCACCCCGGATCCAGCCACGCCAGCCGCGGCCCTCATGGAGGGCGGCCTGCGTCTGGGGATACCCCTCTCGCCTCATACCGTGGCCAGGATGGTCCGCTACCTACAGGAGCTCATGCGATGGAACGCGAAGGTCAATCTAACGGGCCTGACCACCGAACGCGACGTTATCAGCAAGCACTTTCTTGACTCGCTAGCCGCCTTGAAATTCATTGCGCCGGACCAGACGCTCATCCGGCCCGGCCCAAGCCTTCGGATTCTTGATGTCGGTACGGGCGCCGGCTTCCCCGGTCTCGTGCTGAAACTCCAGAGTCCCGACCTGGCCGTCACCTTGCTCGAGCCCTCCCAAAAGAAGGCGGCCTTTCTCCATAATGTTATTGGGCTTCTGGGAGTGGCTGGGGTCGCGGTTCTGATCGCTCGGATCGAAAACCTTGAACCCAGCCAGCCCGGCCCCTTTGATCTTGTGACAGCCCGGGCCGTTCGACCGGAGCTTGTCCTCGCAGAAGCGCCGCGTCTCCTAGTGCCAGGCGGACAGGTCCTGCTTTTTCGGGCCAGTCCGATGCAGGAGGAGGTCCCGCCCGGGTATCGGCTCATCCGAGAGGCGTCCTTCATACTCCCCTTCACCAACGCCCCACGCACCCTCACTCTCCTTCAGCCAACCTAATGTTCCACGTGGAACAAAGGAATGCCTACGCCGTTGACACCTTCACGGCCACTTGCTAGCATGGTTCCCTTTCGGAGGTCCAAGCCGGTCCATGGGGCGAGTCCTAGCCATCGCCAATCAGAAAGGGGGAGTCGGCAAGACCACAACCGCTATCAACCTGGCAGCCTCACTGGCGGTAGCGGAACGGACGGTCCTGCTGGTGGACTTGGACCCGCAAGCCAATGCCACCAGCGGGGTCGGGGTTGATCGGGACGGGACCAAGCTTTCGACCTATGATGCCCTGATCCGGGGCCGGAAGGTTTCGGAAGTCCTGGTCAGGTCGGCCGTTCCTCGATTGGAAGTGGTGCCGTCCGAGCCTGATCTCGCCGCGGCGGAGGTCGAGCTCGCCAGCCTGGAGAACCGGGAACTGGTCCTGCGGGGAGTTCTGAAAGACATCGCTGGCCAATATGACTTTGTCCTAGTGGATTGTCCTCCGGCCTTGGGGCTGCTGACGGTGAACGCCCTGGTAGCGGCAGACGCGCTGCTGGTTCCCGCGCAGTGTGAGTTTTATGCGATGGAAGGGTTGGGCCGATTGATGGAGACCGTCGCGATGGTGCGCAAGTCCTTAAATCCATCGCTGGCCATAGAGGGAATCCTCCTGACGCTGTTCGATGGACGGAACAATCTCCACAAGCAGGTGGCAGAAGAAATACATAAGTATTTTCAAGGCAAGGTGTTCAAGACGGTGATCCCGCGCAATATCAGGCTGGCGGAAGCCCCGAGCCACGGGGCCCCGGTACTCATGTACGATGTCGCCTCGACCGGGGCGCAGGCGTACCTGGACCTGGCCAAGGAAGTTCTGGCACATGCAAAAAAAGGCGCTCGGTAGAGGATTACAGACCCTGATCCCGGTCGGCAACGCGCCGGGGAGGGACGAGATCGAGGACGTTCCGCTGTCCCTGGTCTCGCCCAATCCCTTCCAGCCGCGCCGTGTCTTCGATGAGGCCGAACTGGAAGAGCTGGCCAACTCAGTCAAAGCGAAGGGGGTGTTGCAGCCGATCCTGGTGCGAAGACTTGGAGATGGCGGATACGAGCTGATCGCTGGCGAGCGGCGCTGGCGCGCGGCCAAACTCGCCGGCCTGAAGAAAATTCCGGCCATCATTCGCCCGGCCACCGATGCCGAGGCGATGGAGATGGCGCTGATAGAGAACCTTCAGCGCAAGGATCTGAACCCTATGGAGGCCGCGCGGGCCTATCAGCGTCTCATAAAGGAATTCGGGCTCACGCAGGAAGCGGTCGCGCGGGCGCTGGGGAAAGAGCGGTCCTCAATCGCAAACACCGTGCGGCTCTTGGCGCTCCAGTCCGAGGTGCAGGCATGGGTCGAAAGCGATCAGCTGTCATGGGGGCACGCCAAGGTTCTGCTGGCCGTCTCCGATCCTGAGCAGCAAGTTCGCCTGGGCCGCCGGGCCGTGACGGAGCGGCTGTCGGTGCGGGACCTTGAGCGCCTGGTCCGGCCCGCCCAGCGCGCCGGCCGCTCGAACAACGCCCGCAAGAGCCACCGGCCCAGCGAGATCGAGGAACGGATGTCACGGAGGCTGGGCACGAAGGTGCGGTTGATCCACGGCAAGACGGGAGGGAAGATCGTCATCGACTATTATTCGCCGGCCGACCTTGAAAGAGTCATCGACATGATTTTAGGATAACACTAACTATAAATAGCTAGTTTATTAAAACTAAGGAGGATCACTATGTGGAAAAATGAGGAGAAGCAGACTGAGGACGTGGAGGGCCAGGCCGTGGGTGTCGGGGAGGAGGAAGTGATCGCCTTCGTCGGCCGGGGCGTCGAGTTCAAGGGCGTGATTACCTACAATGGGACGGTCCGCATCGATGGCCGCCTGGATGGGGAGATCCACACCGAAGGCGTGCTGGTCGTCGGCGAGGACGCCGTCATTTCTGCGCAGGTCACCGCTGGCACGGTGATCAGCCGGGGCAAGATCACGGGGGACATCGTAGCCTCCGGAAAGGTCCGACTCCAGGCGCCGGCCGTGCTGAACGGCTCCGTCAAGGCGCCGCTCCTTTCCATCGAGGAAGGGGTGCTCTTCAACGGGAGTCTGGAGATGGCCAAAGCCGAACCGACCGAAGCAGGCAAATCTCCAGCGGGCGGCTCGGTCACGCCTATTCGCGTCAGTTCGACGATGAAGACGGTGGGATAAAGGAGAACCCATGTGGTCCAAGAAAGAAGAACACAATCCCTACACGATGAGCGGCGAGGAATCGTTCACGTTCCTCGGCAAAGGCTCTCAGTTTAAGGGGATCGTCACCTTTGAAGGAACGATCCGCATCGACGGCCGGCTCGAAGGGGAGATCCACACGAAAGGCACGCTCGTGGTGGGAGAGCACGCCGTCATTGAAGGAGACGTCAGCGCCGATGTGGTGATCAGCGGAGGGCGGGTCACCGGCAACATCGTCGCCGCAGAAAGGGTTCAACTCCTGGCCACCGGTATAGTGATCGGGACCATCAAGACGCCGCTTCTTTCCATTGAAGAAGGGGTCCGTTTCAGCGGCACGTGTGATGCCGAGGGTCGGGGAGAGGTCAGGACCTTGGAAGGAGCGCGAGAGGCGGCTCAGCAACCAGCGGTGGCGCGGGCGCGCGGAGCAAACTGAGCACGGCGTGTTTGGATCGGACGGCAAGAAGAAAGAAATCCCGCCGGCCGGGCAGGAGACGTTCACCTTTCTGGCCCGCGGGTTCGAGTTCAAGGGGATACTGACCTTCGAGGGCACGGTCCGCATCGATGGCACGGTCTCGGGAGAAATCCGCTCGAACGGAGCGATCATCCTCGGCGAGCATGCGGTCGTCGAAGGGGACGTCAGCGCCGGCACGATCGTCAGCAGCGGCACGGTCACCGGAAACGTGATGGCAACGGAGCGGGTGCACCTGCTCCCGACCGCTGTGATGCGCGGAGACGTGATCGCGCCCCTCGTCCAAGTGGAGGAAGGCGTGTGCTTTCGCGGAACCTGCGAGTCTGAGGGCCGCGCCAAGGAAAAGGGACTGGAAGCAGCCCGCGAGGTCGCTCCCCAGGCGCCTAAAGTTCGCGTCTCTCAGCGGGGGGAGGCGTTCTGACGTCCATGAAGTCCGTTGTCGTAGGGATGTCAGGCGGGGTGGATAGTTCCGTCGCCGCCGCGCTTTTGGTGAGCCAGGGCTATCGGGTGCAGGGCGTCACGCTCCAGACCTGGGAGACCGAGGACGACGCGACGACTTCCAAGAAGTGGCAGGAACGAGGCTGTTGCAAGATCGGCATCGCGCGTTATGTCGCCGAACGGTTGAGCATCCCGCACCGGGTTGTTGACATTCGCGGGCGCTTCCGCTCGGCCGTCGTGCAGGACTTTATCCAGGGGTACCTGTCAGGCCAGACCCCGAATCCCTGCGTGCGCTGCAACGAACGGGTGAAGTTCGGCAGTCTGGTCGACGTGGCCCGGGAGTTGGAGGTGGACTATGTCGCGACCGGCCACTATGCCCAAGTCGTCCCGGACGAATCCGGCCGGTTGCATCTCCACAAGGGCGGCGATCCCAAGAAGGACCAGAGCTATTTCCTCTACCGCCTGAACCGGGGCTGGCTGCCCCGGCTCCTCTTTCCAGTAGGCGGCATGCGGAAGGATGAGGTGTGGAGCAAAGCGGAAGAGATCGGTTTACCGGCCGACGAAGTGAAGGAGAGCCAAGAGATCTGTTTCGTGACGAAGGGCGACTATCGCGGCTTTCTTGAAGAGGAAGCCCCGGAAGCCGCAAGGCCCGGCGCTTTCGTCGGCACGGACGGGACGGTGCTGGGGACGCACCGCGGGGTGCCCTTCTACACGCCGGGCCAGCGGCGAGGGTTGGGGCTCGCGGCGGACCGGCGGCTGTACGTCGTCCGCGTGGACACCGTGAGCAACACCGTAGTGGTGGGCCGGGAGGAAGAACTGCTGGAGGCCGCTTGCATCGTCAGCGACTTGAATCTCATCGGCATGGAGCAGAGCGATGAGCCGGTCCGCGCGCAGGTCAAAGTCCGGTACGCCAGCCCGGCGGTCCCGGCGACCATCTGGCCGCTTGCAAGAGGACGCCTGCGCATTGAGTTTGATGCGCCCCAGCGGGCGCTGAGCCCCGGGCAGTCGGCGGTCTTCTACCAGGGCGATCGGGTTCTCGGCGGCGGCATCATCGAAGCCGGAAACGACAAGGCCTGACACGGGGCGAAGTGCTTGACGACATTAGGTTTTCGTGCTATGGTGCGCCGCTTTTTGAGTGAGCTTGCCGGCCCGAAACCACGCTACAGAAGGCGGTTACCGAGAACGTGATTCAGACGGCGATTGCACGGCGGTACGCGAAGGCCCTGTTCGAGTTGCAGGAGCCTGCCGATGTCGGCCAGACCGCGGAGACCCTCCGCCTGCTGGCCGAGGTCTTCTCGGCTTCACGCGAGTTCCGGAACTTGCTACTGAGCCCGGTGTTCACTCGCGAGCAGAAGGCTGCCGTTGTTGCCCAACTGTCGGCCAAGAAAGCGTGCCCTCCGATCACCGGCCGGTTCCTCGCGCACGTCGTCCGCAAGAACCGGATCGCACAGATCCGGGAGATCAACGAAGCGTTCAGCAAGCTGGCCGACCAGGTCTCCAATCGCAAGGCTGTCCAGGTAACGGCCGCCCGGCCGCTCACGAACGAGCAGAAAGCCGCCATCCGTGTGAAGCTCGAGCAGGTCACGCGAAGCCAGGTCGACCTAGCGGTCCACGTCGATCCCGGCGTGATCGGCGGGCTGGAAATCCGGATCGGCAGCACGGTGTATGACGGGACAGTCCGCGGCCAGCTCTTGAGGCTGCGGTCCGCCCTGGCGAAGGTTTGATTTTTTGTAGGGGCGCCCTTCATGGCGCCCGGACGTAAGGAGCGAAGGATGCAGATCAAAGCGGAAGAGATCAGTGCAATCATTCGGGATCAGGTCAAGTCCTTTGAGAAGCAGGTGGACGTGGCGGAGGTCGGGTCCGTGCTCCAGGTCGGCGACAGCATCGCCAAGATATACGGCCTGGACGGGGCGATGGCCGGCGAGCTGCTGGAGTTCTCCGGCGGCCTCAAGGGGATCACGCTGAACCTGGAAGAGGACAACGTCGGCGCGGTCATTCTGGGCTCTGACCAGAACATCAAGGAAGGCGATCTCGTCAAACGGACCGGCCGCATCGCGGAGGTCCCCGTCGGCAACGCGGTCGTCGGCCGGGTCGTGGACCCGATCGGCAACCCGCTGGACGGCAAGGGCCCGGTCCAGTCGAAGGAGAGCCGCCGGGTCGAGCTCCGGGCCCCCGGCGTGATCGAGCGGCAACCCGTGCGCGAGCCGTTGCAGACGGGGATTAAAGCCATCGACTCGATGATCCCCATCGGGCGCGGCCAACGCGAGCTGATCATCGGCGACCGGCAGACTGGGAAGACCGCCATCGCGGTGGATACCATCATCAATCAGAAGGGCCAGAACGTCATCTGCATCTACGTCGCCGTCGGCCAGAAGCGTTCGACTGTCGCGCGCGTCATCAAGACGCTCGAAGAGAACGGCGCCATGGCCTACAGCATCATCGTGTCCGCCACGGCCAGCGACCCGGCCTCGATGCAGTACCTTGCGCCTTTTTCCGGCGCGGCCATGGGTGAGTACTTCCGTGATTCGGGCCGCCACGCGCTGATCATCTACGACGACCTCTCCAAGCATGCGACCGCGTACCGGCAGCTTTCGCTGCTGCTGCGGCGCCCGCCGGGCCGCGAGGCCTACCCTGGCGACGTATTCTACCTGCATTCCCGCCTGCTGGAGCGGGCGGCGAAGCTCAGTAAGGAGAACGGCGGCGGGAGCCTCACAGCCCTGCCGATCATCGAGACCCAGGCCGGCGATGTGTCCGCGTACATCCCGACGAACGTGATCTCGATCACCGACGGGCAGATCTACCTCGGCAGCGACCTGTTCTATTCGGGCATCCGGCCGGCGATCAACGTCGGCCTCTCGGTTTCGCGCGTCGGCGGCTCGGCCCAGATCAAGGCCATGAAGGGTGTGGCGGGTTCGCTCCGGCTGGACCTCGCGCAGTATCGCGAGATGGCCGCGTTCGCCCAGTTCGGCAGCGAGCTGGATAAGGCGACGCAGGCCCAGTTGGCCCGCGGGGTCCGCATGGTGGAGTTGCTCAAACAGGGACAATACGAACCAATGCCAGTGGAGAACCAGGTGATCAGCATCTTTGCCGGGACCAACGGCTACCTGGACGACGTGCCGGTGAACAAGGTCCGCCAGTTCGAGGAGGAGCTGCTGGATCACGTCAAGCGCGAGCACTCCAAGATCCAGCGCGACATCGTCTCGAAGGGAAAACTGGACGACGAGCTGACGGCGGAGCTGAAAAAAATGCTGACGGCGTTCAAAGGCAAGCTGACGTACCTGGTGAAGGCGTAACGACTCATGCCGAGCTTACAGGGCCTGCGGCGCAAGATCGGGTCCATCAAGAACACGCAGAAGATCACCAAGGCCATGAAGATGGTGGCCGCGGCGAAGCTCAAGCGCGCCCAGGACCGCATCCTCGCCGCGCGGCCCTACGCGAAGAAGATGGCGGTGGTGCTCAGCAGCCTGGCCGGCCGCGCCAACCGAGCCGCCCATCCGTTGCTGCACAGGCCGTCCGGGAATCGCATCGAATTGCTGGTGGTCACGTCCGACCGGGGACTCTGCGGTGCCTTCAACACCAACATCCTGCGAAGGGCGGTCGAGTTTCTCCGCGAGAAGCAGGAGGCCGGCTGTACCGTCACGGTGAGCGTGATCGGGCGGAAGGGCCGGGACTTCTTCCGCCGCCGCGCCTGGACCAGGCGCCAGGAATGGACCGGGGTCTTTGACCGGCTCTCGTACGAGCATGCGTTGGACATCGGCGGCGACATCGTCCAGCAGTTCACGGGTGGCACGTTCGACGAGCTCTACATCGTGTACAACGAGTTCAAGTCCGTCATCCAGCAGCGGGTCGTCGTCGAGAAATTGCTGCCGATTGAATCGTTGGACCAGGAGGCGGAGAAGCTCGGCGGCGGCTATCTTTTCGAGCCCGACGAGGAAGGGCTGCTGAAAGTCCTCCTGCCCAAGCACATCGAGGTCCAGACGTTCCATGCCTTGATGGAGTCCTCGGCGGCGGAGCTGGGCGCGCGGATGGCCGCGATGGACGGCGCGACGCGCAACGCGGGCGAGCTGATCAAGAAGATGACACTCTATTACAACAAGACCCGCCAGGCGGCCATCACCAAGGAGTTGATGGACATCGTCGGTGGAGCCGAAGCACTGAGATAGCGGACCAACCGAGAGGGGAGATTACCGTGAACAAGGGCAGAGTCGTCCAAGTGATTGGACCGGTCGTGGACGTGGAGTTCCCCAAGGAGGGGCTCCCGAAGATCTACAATGCGCTGAAGGTCGAGGCGCTGGAGGACAAGAAGAGCGGCCGCCCGGAGATCAAGCTCACACTGGAGGTAGCCCAGCACCTCGGCGAGAACCGCGTGCGGGCCGTGGCCATGTCCAGCACCGACGGGTTGGTGCGCGGCATGGACGTCACGGACACGGGCGCGCCCATCTCGATGCCGGTCGGTCGCGAGACGCTCGGCCGCTTGATCAACGTCCTGGGCGAGCCGGTGGACGGCAAGGGCCCGGTCCAGGCCAAGAAGACCATGCCCATCCATCGTTCCGCGCCTGCCCTGGATCAGCAGGAGACGAAGACCGAAGTGCTGGAGACCGGCATCAAGGTCGTGGACCTGCTCGAGCCCTATTCCAAGGGCGGCAAGGTCGGCCTTTTCGGCGGGGCCGGCGTGGGTAAGACCGTCGTCATCATGGAGCTGATCCACAACATCGCCACGCACCACGGCGGGTTCTCGGTCTTCGCCGGCGTGGGCGAGCGGACCCGCGAGGGCAACGACCTGTACCTCGAGATGAGCGAGACGGGCGTCATCGCCAAGGCCTCTCTCGTCTACGGGCAGATGAACGAGCCGCCCGGCGCGCGCCTGCGTGTCGCGCTGTCGGGCCTGACCGTCGCCGAGTACTTCCGCGACGTGGAGAAGCAGGACGTGCTCCTCTTCATCGACAACATCTTCCGGTTCACCCAGGCGGGCTCCGAGGTGTCGGCCCTGCTGGGCCGCATGCCCTCCGCCGTGGGCTACCAGCCGACCCTCGGCACGGAGATGGGCGATCTGCAGGAGCGCATCACCTCCACGAAGACGGGCTCGATCACGTCGGTGCAGGCCATCTACGTGCCGGCCGACGACCTGACCGATCCCGCGCCGGCGACCGCGTTCGCGCACCTGGACGCGACGACCGTGTTGTCGCGGCAACTGGCCGAGCTGGGCATCTACCCGGCGGTGGACCCGCTGGACTCCACGTCGCGCATCCTCGACCCGCAGGTCGTGGGCGAAGAACACTACGCGGTGGCCCGCGGCGTCCAGTCCATCCTGCAGCGGTACAAAGATTTACAAGATATCATTGCCATTTTGGGCATGGACGAGTTGTCGGAGGACGACAAGCTGACGGTGGCCCGCGCCCGCAAGATCCAGAAGTTCCTGTCGCAGCCGTTCAACGTGGCCGAGGCCTTCACCGGCGCCAAAGGCAAGTACGTGAAGCTGGCCGAGACGGTCCGGAGCTTCAAGGAAGTCATCGAGGGCAAGCACGACGAGCTGCCCGAGCAAGCCTTCTACATGGTGGGCGGGATTGAGGAAGTGCTCGAAAAGGCCGAGCGTCTGAAAAAGGGATAATGGCGAAGATTCTGCTCGAAATCGTCACGCCCGACAAGCTCCTCCTCAGCAAGGAGGTGGACGAGGTCACTTGCCCCGGCACCGAAGGGGAATTCGGGGTCCTCCCCGGGCATTGTCAATTTCTTTCCTCTCTGCGCGTCGGCGAGCTCAAGTACCGCATCGGGGATGAAACCCGTTACATGACGATGATGTGGGGGTTCGTGGACGTTACGCCGGAGCGTGTCACGGTGCTGGCGGAAGTCGCCGAGAAGGCCGAGGACATCGACGTCGAGCGCGCCCAGGCCAAGGTCGTGGAAGCCGAGGCCAAGGTGGCCGCGGGCGGCTCGCGCGAACAGATCGAAGCCGCGCTCACCAGCCTGGAGAAGGCCCGCCTGCGCAAGAAAGTCGCAGAGCGCACGAGGAGTCGTGCGCACTAATCAAGAAGAGCGGGTCCTGTCGCCGGGCGTCCGGCCGTCTCGGACCGGCCTGCGCTGGCGCGGCCCCGCAGAGTTGCGCTCCGGCCTCAAGTCCTGCGCCGGCCCGGACAACCA
>JACXTT010008756.1_pt1 | contig 13971 bp, 13 predicted proteins | sample 9270951 | NCBI WGS metagenome assembly JACXTT01 (sample SAMN15532306, study PRJNA645909) | rock metagenome | isolation source: weathered quartz diorite | place: Puerto Rico | collected 2017-06-21 | reverse complement strand
GTCCACCAGTCGCTGATGAGCGACGCCGACCGGCGCCTGGCCGACCCCCTGGCCGCCCTCGACTGGGTCAACCTCTGGGCCCTGGCGGTGAACGAGGAGAACGCCGCGGGCGGCCGCGTGGTCACCGCCCCCACCAACGGCGCGGCCGGCCTGGTGCCCGCGGTGCTGCGCTACTACGACCGCTTCCACCAGGGCACGCCGGACGGGCGGCGCACCTTCCTGCTCACCGCCGCGGCGATCGGCGCGCTCTACAAGAAGAACGCCTCCATCTCCGGCGCCGAGGTCGGCTGCCAGGGCGAGGTGGGCGTCGCCTGCTCCATGGCCGCGGCCGGCATGGCCGCCGCGCTCGGCGCCTCCAACGCCCAGATCGAGAACGCCGCCGAGATCGCCATGGAGCACAACCTCGGCCTCACCTGCGACCCCATCGGGGGCCTGGTGCAGATCCCCTGCATCGAACGCAACGCCATGGGCGCGGTGAAGGCCATCGACGCCTGCCGCCTCGCCCTGCTCGGCGACGGCCAGCACACCGTCAGCCTCGACAAGGTGATCGCCACCATGAAGCGCACCGGCGAGGACATGAGCGCGATCTACAAGGAAACCTCGCTGGGTGGCCTCGCCGTCAACCTTGCCGAATGCTGATCCGGAGACCCGAACGATGATCGTCGAAATGCGCACCTACACCTTGGCCCTGGGCGCCACGGGCCGCTACTTCAAGCTCTATGGCGAGAAGGGCCTCAGCGTACAGAAGCGCATCCTCGGCCACCTCGTCGGCTACTACGCCGTGGAAGTCGGCGCGCTGAACCAGGTGGTCCACCTGTGGGCGTACGACAGCCTGGACGACCGCGCCAAACGCCGCGCCGAGCTGTGGGCCGACAAGGAGTGGCTGGCCTATGTGGCCGAGGTCGGCGGCCTCGTCCTCAAGCAGGAGAACCAGATCCTCAACCCCGCGCCCTTCTTCAAGGTGCCGGATCCAGCGTAACCTCATCGTCATCCCGGGCGGCCGAAGAGCCGACCCGGGACCCAGCAGCTCCCGCGGTCTGATCGGCTGGGTCCCGGCTCTCCGCTTCGCTGCGGCCGGGATGACGGAGCGGAAGAGCGCTACCCCAGCGCCCGATAGCTCGCCGCCCAGAAGTCCTTGTGCAGCTGCGGCGGATCGGGGCCGTCGAACACCCGCTGGGTGAGCAGGATGAAGGTCAGGCCCTTGGCGCGGTCCATGTACCAGGACGTGCCGAACCCGCCGCTCCAGCCGAACGCGCCGGTCTGCAGCCCGTCCGTCGAAGGCCAGGCCATCACCGACATGCCGTAGCCCCAGCCGTGGCCGGGCGTGAGGATGTCCACCCCGCCCTTGGCCTGCTCGGCCGTCAGGTGGTTGCTGGTCATGGCCTTCACCGAGGCCGGCGACAGCAGCTTCCCGCCGCCCGCCAGCAGCACGCGCGACAGCGCCAGCAGGTCGTCGACGGTGGACGTCAGGCCGGAGTCGCCCTCTGGAAACGTCGGCGGATGCGCGTAGCGGCTCTTGGGCCCTGAGGCGTCGAACAGCTCCAGCTTGCCATTGTTGGGCATGTAGCCGGTGGCCAGCCGGTCGGCCTTGGCCGGCCCCGTGCCGAAGCCGGTGTCCTTCATGCCGAGCGGCCCGGTGATCCGCTCACGGACGAAAGTATCGAACGGCTGGCCTGAGGCGCGCTGCACGAGCACGCCCTGGACGTCGGAGCCCAGGGTGTAGAACCACCGCTCGCCCGGCTGGGCCATCAGCGGCAGGGTCCCCAGGCGCTTGAGCCACTCGTCGGCGCCGAACGGCTGCTCGGGGTTGGGCATGCCGAAGCCGGCGAGGCCCAGGGCCGCGATCGCCTTCTGCAACGGCGCCTCGGCGTTGAAGTCGATGCCCCAGCCCAGGCGGAAGGTCAGCACGTCCTCCACCGTGATCGGCCGCTTCGCTGGGACGGTGTCGTCCAGCGGCCCGTCCGGGCGTTTCAGCACCCGGCGGTTCGCCAGCTCCGGCAACAGCCGGTCGACCGGCTCGTCCAGGCGGATCTTGCCCTCGTCCACCAGCATCATCACCGCGCTCGCCGTGACCAGCTTGGTCATCGAGGCGATGCGGAAGATCGTGTCGCGCTGCATCGCGCCACCGCCGCCCAGCGCCCGGGTTCCGGCCGTGAAGACGTGCGTCTCGCCGGCCCGGTCCAGCAGGGCCACGACGCCGGGCGCCGAGCCCTTGGCCACGTGACCCTCCAGCACCTGGCGCATCGCGGCCAGGCCGTCCGGCGTGAAGTTCGCCTTGCTCATCGCGCGTCCTTTCTCGGGAGTCAGGGCCGCCAGTCCGGCGAGCCCCAGTCCAGCCGAAATCGTCCGTCGAGTCTGCGTCATGGTGGGTCCTCCGCCCTAAGGACGGTCGGCGCCCACCGGTTCCGACAAGGTCGCTCCCATGCGGTCGATCAGCTCGTTGGTGCCGTGCTCGCGGCTGCCGTTGTCGTCGTAGCCGTCGAGGAAGGCGCCCTGTTCGCAGAGCTTGAACCGGGCCCCGCCGTCGACGGCCTGGAACTCCAGCGTCGCCAGCGAGACCGACAGCTTCTTGTCCCCGTGCCACAGGTCGTAGGCGTAGACGATCCGCTCGCCGGGCGTGATGTCGAAGTAGATGGCGTCGAACAGCGTGACGATGCCGGACTCCCACCGGGTCTTCAGCCGCTCGCGGCCGCCGGGGCGGAAGTCGAACTCGCGTTCGAGCAGGGTCCAGGGGTTGCCGCCCGCGACGAACCAGACGGCCTTGCCGGACTCGTTGGCGAAGGCGTCGAACACGCGGCGCGGCGTCACGCCTGGATAGGTGCGCTCGATGTGGAAGACGCCGTGCGAGACATTGTGCTGCGTCATGTGGGTTCTCCGTCGGGATATGTCCTGAGGTGTTCCCCCAGGCGGTCGAGGCGCGCTTCCCAGTCGGTGCGGCGCCGGTTGATCCAGGTCTCGGCGAGGCTCATGGCCGCCGGCTCCATGCGGCAGGTGCGCACCCGGCCGACCTTCTCCGAGGCGACCAGGCCGCTGGCCTCGAGCATCTGCAGATGCTGGTAGACCGCGGGCAGCGACATGGCGAAAGGCTGGGCCAACTCGCTCACCGAGCAGGGACCGCGGGCCAACCGCTCGACCATGGCGCGCCGCGTGGGGTCGGCCAGGGCCTGGAAGGTGAGGTCCAGGTCGGCCACCTCAGCCGTCCTTCAGCGGGAAGTATTGGAAGAAGGGCTCGGCTTCGGCCAGCACGCGCTGCACGCTGGGCCGGGCCTTCAGGCGTTCGAGATAGGCGCGCAGCGGCGGCCAGGCGTCGAGCGAGACGGCATAGTCGGCGTAGAACAGCGCCGGGAGCGCGGCGCAGTCGGCCAGGGTGAAGGTCTCCCCCGCCGCCCACGGCCCCACGATCATCGGCGCGATCAGCGCGAGGCCTTCGGTGACCTTGGCGCGGTTCTGCTCGGCGCCGAACGGGTCCTTCGAACCCTCCGGCCGCAGGCGCTCGCCGACGATCTGCTGGAACGGATTGTGGACGTAGCAGTCGATCAGCCGGTCGAGCAGGCGCACCTGCTGCGCCGCCTCCGGATCTGCGGGGATCAGCGACGCCGCAGCCGGATAATGCTGCGCCAGGTAGTCGATAATGATCGTCGACTCCGGGACGGTCTGGCCGCGCGCGTCGTCGCGCAGCACCGGGAACTTGGCCAGCGGCCACACGGCCTGGAACGCCGCCCGGTCGGCCGGATCGCCCAGGTTCACGACGCGCGGCGTGAAGTCGATGCCCGTGTCGTAGAGCGCGATCAGCGCCTTCCAGCAGTAGGAGGACAGCGGGTGGTCGTAGAGGGTCAGGCTCATGTGCGGCTCCATACTTAAGCAATTACCTAAGTATAAGCTCCGGACGTCAGGCGCAAGCGATATCCGCCTCACCCTCGTCATCCTCCGGTCAGCTGAAAGCTGATCCGGGGGACCCAAACTGAATCACGGAGGGCGCCGGGGCCGCTTGGGTCCCCCGGCTCGCCTCTTCGGGCGACCGGAGGATGACGATGAGTGGGTGGCGTCTCAGGCCTGCAGCGCCTTGCGGGTCTGTTCCCAGTACTGGGCGCCGGTGATCAAGGTGACGATCGTGGCCAGCCAGAACAGCGAGTGCACCGCGAAGGTCACCGGCCCCTGCACGCCCGGGGTCTGCGGCAAGAGCGGGAAGGCGCCCCAGGCGGCGACCACCAGCTCGCCGGTGAGCGCCACCATCTGCAGGGTGGTCTTCCACTTGGCGAGCATCGTCACCGGCAGCTTCACGCCTTTGCCCGCGCCCACTTCGCGCAGCGCGCTGACCGTGAACTCGCGGAACAGGATCAGGCCGGCCGGCAGCAGCACCATGGGCTGGGGCCCCAGGGCCATCAGGCCCAGCACCGCGCCGCAGACCAGCACCTTGTCGCCGATGGGATCGAGGATCGCGCCCCAGATGCTCTCGGCGCCCAGTTTGCGCGCCAGCCAGCCGTCGAAGAAGTCGGTCACCGCGGCGACCACGAAGGCGTAGACCGCCCAGCGCTGCAGAGCGAACTGGGCCTGCGGCTCCAGGTGGTTCGACAGCCCCGGCACCGCACCGGCCGACGCGGCCAGGGCCAGGAACATGAACAGCGCCAGCACCAGGCGCATGGACGTCAGGATGTTGGGAAGGGCTTTCATCGTTCTCCGAGCGTCCGGGCCAAGGCTTCGTTCCGCGCTACTCGTTGCCGAAGATGGAGCCCAGGATGCCGCCGACGATCGCGGCGCCGCCCACGGCCGGCGCGATGCCCATGCCGCCGCCACGCCCGCGGCCGTCGTCGCTGCCGGGCAGATAGCGGGCGATTTCCTCGGCCAGGTTGAGGATCGGCATGGACTGCAGCCAGATGTGGCCGGGGCCGGTGAGCGTCGCCAGGAAGAAGCCCTCGCCGCCGAACAGCATGTTGCGGAAGCCGCCGATCATCTGGATGTCGGTGGCGACGCTGGGCTCCTGCATCCCGATGTGGCCGGCGTGGACCAGCAGCCGCTCGCCCGGCGCCAGGTCCTTCTCCACCACCTCGCCGGAGAGGTCGAGGAACACCGTACCCGGCCCGGTCACCCGCTGCAGGATGAAGCCCTCGCCCGCGAAGAACCCGGCGCCCAGGCGCTGCTGCAAGGCGATCTCCAGCGTCACGGTCATCTCCGCGCAGAGGAAGGTCTCCTTGCGGCAGATCAGCGACTGGCCCGCCGCCAGCGTCTTGGCGATGATCGTGCCCGGGAAGCGTGGGGCGAACGCCACGTGGCCGGGCCCGCGCGCCGCGGCGTATTCCGTGATGAAGAAGCTGCCGCCGCCCATCGCCCGCTTCAGCCCCTGGAACAGGCCGCCGCCGGTGTGGGTGTTCATGGCGATGCCGTCGTTCATCCAGGCCATGGCGTGGGTCTGGCTGTAGATCGCCTCGCCGGGATTGAGGTCGATCTGGACGGTCTGCATGACCGTGCCGGCGATGTCGTACTTCATGACGGGCTCCCAACCTCAGGTTCCGCGCGGACCATACCCCACCCCGCTCATCCCCGCGAAGGCGGGGACCCAGGCTTTTTTTGAACCACGGAAAACACGGAAAGAGCACGGAAGGTGCGGTGCGACTCCGCCGCCGAGTTAGGCTGAAATCGCGCGCTTCGCGCGCCACGAATTCATCTGCCGCCAGCGCAGGGCGGCCCGCCTTCCGTGCTCTTTCCGTGTTTTCCGTGTTTTCCGTGGTTCCCCTTCTAACTACTTCTTCGCCGGGACGAGGCGCAGGATCTCGCTCGGCTTCTCGTCGGTGACCACATAGATCAGGCCGTCGGGGCCCTGGCTCACGTCCTTGGTGCGCTTGCAGCGGTCGGTGAGCAGCTTCTCCTCGCCCACCACCTTGCCGCCCTTCATGGACAGACGCACGAGCTGGCGGCCGGACATGGCGCCGATGAAGACGCTGCCCTTCCAGGCCGGGAAGGCCTTGCCGTCGTAGAAGGTCATGCCGGACGGCGCGATCGAGGGGTTCCAGTAGTAGACCGGCTGTTCCATGCCGGCCTGGACGGTCTTGCCGCCATTGATCAGGCCGCCGCCGTTCTCGCGGCCATAGCTGATCACTGGGAAGCCGTAGTTGCCGCCGGACTTGATGTGGTTGAGCTCATCGCCGCCCTGCGGCTCGTTCTCCGCCACCCACAGCTCGCCGGTCTTGGGGTCCAGCGCCTCGCCCTGGATGTCGCGGAAGCCCATGGCGTAGAAGGCCGGATTGGTCTCCTTGCTGGTCGCGAAGGGATTGTCCTTGGGGATCGAGCCGTCCGTGGCGATGCGCAGGATCTTGCCGCGCGGGTTGGTGGGCGATTGCGGATTGGGCCCGCCGGACGCCACCTCGGCCGAGGGGATCAGCAGGGTCCCGTCGCGGCTCTGCACGATGCGCCGCGGCACCAGGTCCGGTTGTTCGTAGATGGTCTTGAGGTCTTCCAGCGCGGTGTCGTCGGCCGACAGCTTCGCCTTGACGATCTTGCCGATCAGCGGCTTGCCCGGACCCTCCGAAGGCGCGGTGTAGCCGTAGTAGAGGGTGCGGTTCTTGGCGAAGTCCTTGTCGAGCACGACGTTGGAGGCGGCGCTCAGGCCCGACTGCTGGATGGCCGGCGTGCCCTTCAGGGGGTCGGAGACCACGCCCTTGGCGTCGATGGTGCGCATGCCGCCGGCCCGCTGCGGGATCAGCATCTTGCCGTCGGGCAGGAAGGTGATGGCCATGGAGCGGTCGAGCTCGGCGACCTTCTCCACCGTGAAGCCGGCGCTGGCCTTGACGATCGGGGCGCGGGTCTGGCCGGGGACCGCCGGGGCCACGTGATAGCCGTCCTTGGCGTTGCGGTTGGCGCCGCAGAGCGCGCTGATCCGGTCGTTCTCCGCCGGCGAGCCGTAGACCCCGGCGTAGTCGGGACCGGGCGGATAGGCGGGCGCGGGCGCCGGCTGCGACCAGGCGCTGGCGGCCGGCATGGCCGTCAGTACGAGTGCGACGGCGGTCGCGGCGCGCGAGGTGCGGATCGATTGAAGCACGGGCGGTCCCTCTGGTGACGTTTCTCTGGGACCTGACATCTCACGGCCCGGCGGCCTGAGTCAGACAAAAAGAGCCCGCCTGCCGAAAAATCTGCGGCGTCCGATCCGTTTTGGTCCGGCGGGTCGTCTCCAGGATAGCGAGGTCATTTCGGCGCTCGCCCGGAGACATCAAGATGAACGCCATCGCCTTCAATCCCGCCGCGACCACCCTGGTCAACGTGCTGACCTGCGAGCCCGCCAACCAGGCGGCCCTCCTGGACCTGCTGCGCCAGAACACCGCCGAGGTGATCGTGACCCTCGACGGATGGCGCTCGACCAGCTTCGTCGCGGCCCAGGACGGGACCCGCGTCGTCATCATCTCGCAATGGCGGGACGCCGCCGCGGTTGACGCCATGCGCGGCGACCCGCGCATGCAGGCCTATTTCCCCCGCATCGGGGCGCTCGCCACCCTCGATACGACCGTGGGCGCCGTCGCCTACGCGCATCAGGCCTGAGCGGGAGACCGGTCCATGACTGAGCTTGCAGGCGCCCGCGTCATCGTCACCGGCGGCAGCGCCGGACTGGGTCTGGCCATGGTGGGCGCCCTGGCGGAACGCGGCGCCCACGTCACCGCGATCGCCCGCGATCCCGCCCGACTCGATACAGCGTGCGCGGCCGGCGCCCGGGTGATCATCGCCGGCGACGCGACCGACGCGGCGCTGATGCAGCGCGCGGTGGCCGATATCGATCCGGACGTGCTGATCCTCAACGCCGGCGCGCGCCTGCCGCTGAAGACCATCGACCAGGACGATTGGGACGGCTTCTCGGCCATCTGGAACACCGACGTCCGGGCGACCTTCGTCGGGCTCCAGGCGGCGCTCCACACGCCGATGCGGCCCGGCGGGCGCGTGCTCATCATGTCGAGCGGGGCGGCCATGGTGATGAGCCACCCCGCCATAGAGCCGCGCAGTCTGCGCCGGTCCGGCGGCTATATCGGCGCCAAGCGGATGGTCTGGTACATGGCCCACCAGGCTCAGGCCGCCTCGCAGGACCTCGGCCTCGGGCTCAAATTTCAGGTGCTGATCCCCACCCAGGCAATGGCCGGCACCGGGCTCGGCCATGAGGTCGCCGCGATCGGCGCGGCCGAGGACGGCGTCACCATCGAGGCGTTCATGGCCAGGCGCTACGGCCCGACCCTCCACCCGGCGCAGATCGGCCGCCAAGTGGCTGAGTTGCTGGCCGAACCCCACTACGAGGCGGGCGTGGCCTACGGCTTCCGCGCGGACATCGACCTGATGCCGCTCGACCAGTAGACAATCACGCATGACCGACGATGCGCGCGCGTTCGAGACGATGCTGACGGCCATGCGCCCGACGCTCCATCGCTACTGCGCGCGCATGACCGGCTCGACGATCGACGGTGAGGACGTCGTCCAGGACGCCATGCTCAAGGCGTTGACCGCCCGGCCGTCCGCCGGCCCGCTGGCCAACCCTGAAGGCTGGGTCTTCCGCATCGCTCACAATGCGGCGCTCGATTTTCTGCGCCGCCGTCGGCGGACCGTCCAACTGGGAACCGAGGAGGAGCTGGCCATGGTCGCCGCCCCCGACAAGCCCGATCCCGATGTCGCCCGCGCCAGCCTGCGCACCTTCCTGCGGCTGCCGGCGCTCCAGCGCGGCGCGGTGATCCTCAAGGACGTGCTCGGCCACTCCCTGGAGGAGATATCGGCCATTACCGGCGCCACCGAACCCGCCGTGAAGTCGGCCCTGCAGCGTGGCCGCGCCCGGCTGCGGGAGCTGGCCGCCGAGCCGGAGGACCTCGACCTGCCGATGCTGTCCCAGGCCGCGCGCGCACGGCTGACGGCCTATGTGGACGGCTTCAAGATCGGCGATTTCGACGCTGTGCGCGCCATGCTCGCCGACGACGTGAAGCTCGATCTGGTCACCATCTTCCACAAGCGTGGCAAGGCCGAGGTCAGCGAATACTACGGCGCCTACGACGCCGCCCGCGAGCGTTGGGCCTACGCCGCCGGCGCGGTCGAGGGCCGCGCGGCGATGCTGGTCTACGAACGCGCGGTGTCGCTCGATGCGCCGGCCTATTTCGTCGTGCTCGACTTCGAAGGCGGCCTGGTGAGCCGCATCCACGATTTCCTCTACGCCCGCTACGCCATGGACGCCGCCGAGGGCGCGGTACAGATCCTGGGCTGAACGCGCTCCTCTCCCCCGAGCGCAGCGAGAGAGGGAGAGGCTGGGAGAGGGCGGCGCGGGGGCGCGGCTGGCGCCTGTGGTGGATCGAGGGCCCGTGATCGGAGGCGATGAGGTCCCGAGGAACGCGCCGCCCTCTCCCTTCCCTCTCCCTCTCCGCTTCGCGGGGGGAGAGGTGCTTTTAGTACGTTTGCATCATGCGGAGGCGCCGGCGGCGACCCTAACCTCAGCCTGCCTAACTTTGGTCGGGGGGGCAGAATGGCGCTGGACGCCAAGAGCGGTTGGCTCGCGGTCGTGGCCGTGTGTGCAGCGGGGATGGCGCCGGCGGGCGCCTGGGCGCAGAGCGCGCCGTCCCGGGCCGAGCTCAATCCCGCACAACGCACGCAGCCGCGCATCGGCGGAGCGCCGGACCTGCTGACCAGCCCGGGGGAAGGCCCCTGCCCGCTGGCCGAGAACCCCGCGCCGCTGAACATCAAGTCGGTAGCCTTCCGCGGGCTGAAGTCGCTGCCGGCGGCGCGTCTCGCCGGCGCCTACGCCGACCTGATCGGCAAGGACGGCAATGCGGCGGACCTGTGCAAGATCCGCGACCGCGCGGCCGAGGCCCTGTTCGACGCGGGCATCCTGGCGCGGGTGGAGATCCCGGCGCAGACGATCAGCGACGGCGCGGTGACCCTGGACGTCATCGAGGCGCACATCGTCAACGTGGCGGTGCGCGGCGATCCCGGCGCGGCGGCGCCGCTGCTGGAACGCTATGCGAAGAAGCTGCGCGGCATGGCGCCCTTCGACGTCAACCGCGTGCAGCGCTACGTGCTGCTGGCGTCGGACGTGCCGGGGCTGAAGGTGCAGGCCTCGGTCCGGCCCAGCCCCACCGGCGAGCGCGGCGCGGTCGACCTCGACCTTAACGTCACGCGCGACGACGACGACCTGATCTTCAACGCGCAGAACCTGCAGTCCAAGGCCACCGGGCGCTGGGGCGTGCTGGGGCGCTATGACGTCAACGCGCGCACGGCCTATGGCGAGCGGACCTCGATCGTCGGCTACCACACGCTCAACAACGAGCAGTGGGTGGTGCAGGCGCTGGAGGACGTGCGTCTCGGCGACGAGGGCTGGGTGGCGCACGCGGCGCTCGCCTACGGCCGCAGCCATCCGGGCGATACGCTCAAGGGTCTCGGCCTGGAGAGCACCAGCCTGGTGGCGACCCTCGACGCCACCTATCCGATCGTCCGCCGCCGGCGCGAGAACCTGACGGTGGGCGCGGGCCTGGAGGTGGTGAATCAGGACACCCGGCTGGGCGGCGGCGCGGTGCTGTTCCACGACAAGCTGCAGAAGCTGTTCGCCACGGCCGAGGGCGACAAGACGCTCTACTGGCGCGGCATGCCGGTGCTGCTGCACGGCCTGACCACCGTGCGGTTCGGCATCCCGGGCACGGGCGCCAGCGAGGCCGGCGACACCAACCTCTCGCGCGCCGAGGCGCATCCGGCGGCCTGGACGGTCTCGGCCGAGGGCACGGCGGTGATCTACATCGCGCCGCGGCTGTCGGCGAAGGTGGCGGTGGACGCCCAGTACGCGTGGAAGCCGCTGGTGGCCTACGACGAATATGCGGTGGGCTCGCTGACCATCGGGCGCGGCTATGACCCGGCCTACATCTCCGGCGACCGGGCGATCGCCGCCAGCTTCGAGCTGCACGCCGGGCCCTATCAGCCCCGCGCCGGGTGGGCGGTGAGCCCTTACGGCTTCTACGACGTGGGCCACGTGAGCAACCTCGACACCGGGGCGCGCGGCGAGACCCTGACCTCGGCGGGCGTGGGCTTCCAGCTGCCGCTGCGCGACCGCTGGGTGCTGGACATGAGCTACGCCCAGCCGCTCGACAAACGCGCGCAGGACCGCAGCAAGCCGCCCGGCCGCTTCCTCATCAACCTGACCACCCGCTTCTGATGGGCCGTCCCATGCGTTCAACCCGACATGCTCTGATCCTCCTGGCCGGCGCCGCGGCGGCGGCGCTGATGGCGGCCCCGGCGCGGGCGATCCCGGTGCCCAGCGCGAGCCCGCCGCAGGTGGCCGGCGGCGGCGCGCCGACTATCACCCCCGGCTCGAACAGCCTGACCGTCGGCATCAACGCGGCGCGCACGATCATCGACTGGCAGAGCTTCAACATCGGCTCAGGGGAGAGCGTCACCTTCAACTTCGGTCAGTCGAGCTGGATCGCGCTGAACCGCGTGGCCAGCGGGACGATCAACATCAACGGCGCGCTGAACGCCCTGCGCGGCACGCAGACCGGCGGCAACATCTGGCTCTACTCGCCGCAGGGCGTGGTGTTCGGCTCCGGCGCCAGCGTCAACGTCGGCGGCCTCCTGGCGACCAGCGCGGCGCCCGACCCCACCGACTTCCTGAACCCCAGCAACCTGGACTTCCACTTCACCGGCTCCGGCAGCGGCGGGCCGGTGACCATCGGCGGCGGCGCGCATCTGAACGGCATCGGCTACCTGGCCTTCGTGGCGCCGCAGGTGACCAGCGGCTCGGGCGCCAACATCCAGGCCGGCGATGTCGGCACCGTCGATTACAGCGCCGTCGACAGCTATGAGATCAAGTTCATCCCGTCGGGCCAGGACCTGACCTTCTTCACCTTCATCGTGCCCAGCGTCTCCGCCGGAACCTCGGTGGGCGCCTCGGCCCTGGACCTGCGCGGCACGACGACCGGCGCCAACGTCTATCTGATGGCCCTGGCGCGCTCGACGGTGACGGGGGCGCTGATCAATGCGCCGGGGCTGCTGGTCGGACAGTCGTCCTTCGCCAACTACGGCCAGGTGACGATCACCACGGGTCGCAGCATCGTCAACGGCCAGGTGGGGATCAGCGACGAGAGCCAGCAGGTCACCGGCGTCACCACCGGCTCGGCGACGATCGGGCAGATCAACGCGGGCGGCAACGTCAACATCTGGCTCACCGGAACCGGCAGTCTCGGCGACCTCAACGCCACCAGCATCCGCGCCGGCCAGCAGCTGTCCATCGGCGCGCACGACGTGAAGATTTCCGGCGCCGCGGGGTTGAGCGCGGGCGACGCCCTGGTCAATTCGCAGACCATGCTGATCGAGGCCAGCGGGGCGGTGAGCGCCTCGGCCGTCACCGCGGTGGGCAACCTGTTCATCGGCCGCAACGCCGCGCAGACCGGCCGCGACACGAGCCAGCCGACCATCACCCTCGGCCCCACCAGCTCGCAGTCGCAGATCCGCGTCTTCGGCGCGACGATCGACGCGCGCTCGTTCACCGCGCCGCAGATCACGCTCGCCACCACCGGCACGACCAACGTCAACACCATCACGGCGACGGGGGATTCGACCGCGACCCAGGCCAGCCTCGCCGTCGAGGCGCCGCTGTTCCTGATCAACCAGATCAACGCCACCACCGACGCCGACATCCGGATCGCCGACATGCGGCTGGGCGGCGGCATCACCGCGCGCAACCTGACCATCGAGGGGCTGAACGGCCTGTTCCGCCTGGGGGGCACGGCGAACCCCGGCCTGACCGACGCCGAGTTGCAGAAGATCACGCTCACCGGTTCGCTCAACCTCTATGCCGGCACGACCTCGCCCGGCTTCAACCACGCGACCCCGGTGGACGACGACTTCACCGTCCTCGACTTCACGCTCGACCCGACGAAGATTCCGCAGCTCCATATCTTCGCCGACAACGACCACCAGGTGCTGGTGACCGGGGCGATCAAGGTGCTGGCCAGCGGCGGCGGCCTGAGGATCGGCGACTCCGGCGAGAACTCGCCCTGGGCGCCGGGCAAGATCGTGGTGACCGGCACGATCGGCGAGGCCAAGGGCGACGCGCTGGCCGGCTTCACCGACGTCAAGGCGTTCGACACGCTGGAGTTCTACGCCAAGCACGACGTACTCATCGGCTCGCAGCGGTTCGTCGACCTGGTGAAGGACGCGACGATCCCGCAGATCGACATCGCCCACGGCCTGCCGGTCGGGGTCGCCGCTCAGGGCGACGAGATCGGCAAGCTGTTCCTGGTGGCCGGCAGTCTGACCGCCGTGGCCGGCGACCGCATCGTGCAGCAGAACACCGGCACGCTGACCGCGCAGAGCGGCTTCTACCTGACCGGCCAGAAGGTGAAGGCCACCGACCCGCTGCTGACCATCGGCAAGGCGCAACTCGCCGACCTGTTCGGGGCGCTGCAGACCGGCGACACGGTGCTGACCAGCGGCTCCTCGGCGACCTTCTCCACGCGCATCTCGCGGCTGGCGGGGGATGCCTCGCTGGGCACGATCCGCATCAACGGCTGCCAGCTGCTGCTCGGCTGCACCCTGTCCAATCCGGCCACCCAGTTCCGCATCGAGTCGTTCCACCCCGCCGCGCCGCACGGCTCCATCGACCCGCCGGTGCTGACCGCGCCGCCGCCGGTCAGCGATGACGCGCGCGAGGCCGAGGCGGTGATCACCGGCACGGGCAACGAAGAGATCTGGCGGAGGGACAAATGATCCGGCTTGTCGTCGCCGCGGCGATCGCGCTCGCCGTGTCCGTCTTCGCCGACGCGGCCGCCGCCGCGCCCCTGGGCGAGGTGATCCCGCTGGGCCAGAGCTCGCCGAGCGGCGCCGTCTGCGAGGCGGTGCGCGACTATCAGGACCCCCTGGGCCAGGGCCTCTCGAAAGCCTGGCGCGTGCGCTGCAAGGGCTACGGCGCGACCCTGGGGCGCCTCTACCAGATGCCGGCCAGCGCGAAAGGCGCCTGGACCGCCGCGCTGGCGGCGC
>JACXTT010008755.1_pt1 | contig 13973 bp, 10 predicted proteins | sample 9270951 | NCBI WGS metagenome assembly JACXTT01 (sample SAMN15532306, study PRJNA645909) | rock metagenome | isolation source: weathered quartz diorite | place: Puerto Rico | collected 2017-06-21 | reverse complement strand
GCTCCCCGTCGCGGGTGTCTGCCGGATGTGCCTCGTCGAGATCGAGAAAGCACCGAAGCTCCAGATCGCCTGCGCGACGACCGTCACCGAGGGGATGGTCGTTCGGACTCACGCCCCGGCGGCGAAGAACGCGCGCCAGAGTGTGCTCGAGTTCCTCCTGATCAATCATCCGCTCGATTGCCCGATTTGCGATCAAGCGGGGGAGTGCGAGCTCCAGGACTTCGTCTTCCAGGAGGGCCAGCCGGGCACGCGCTACGCGGAATTCGCCAAACGGTTCAATCCGGTCGAAGACTTCGGCCCCGACGTCCTGTACGTCCCCAATCGCTGCATCCTGTGCACGCGCTGCGTGCGCTTCATGGAGGATGTGGCGAAAGAGCCGGTGCTCAACGTCTCCGAGCGCGGCGACCGCGCCTTCATCGGCATCCATCCCGAGGCCCGGCTCGACCATCCTTGGGCGGGCAACGTCGTCGATCTCTGTCCCGTCGGATCGCTCCTGTCCAAAGACTTCCTGCACAAGGCCCGCGCCTGGGAGCTCGACAAGACCGCGTCGATCTGCACCGGCTGCTCCCAGGGGTGCAACATCACGCTCGATACACGGGATGACGTCGTCGTGCGCGTGCGCCCGCGCGCGAGCCTCGAGGTCAACCGCTACTTCATCTGCGATCACGGCCGCATGCACTATCGCTGGATGAACCGCGGCGACCGCATCGAAGCCCCGCTGATCAAGAAAGACGGCGGCCTGCACGCCACCGACTGGGACGAGGCGTTTGCCCGTGTCCTGCAGATTCTGCGCGGCGCCTCGGGCAACGCCGTGGCGCTGGTGTCGGCGGGCGCGTCGAGCGAAGCGCTGGCGGCGGTGAAGCGCCTGCTTTCCGGCTTCAACTGGACGGGCGCGTTTCAGGTGGTGATGGGCGAGGAAGCGCCGCTCACCGGGGTTCCGAATCTCGCCCTCCGGGCCGAGCGCGCGCCTAACGCGAAGGGCGCCGAGCAGCTCGGCTACACGCGCGACTACGCGCCCGCACTCGCCGCGGCGACGTCGGCCGCCGTGGTGTTGGTGCTCGACGACCCCGATTGCACCGTCGCGACCAATGGGGCCCTCATCTATTTGGGCACGGTGTTGGGCGAGAACGCGCCGTGCCGCTCCGCCGAGGTCGTGCTGCCGATCGCCAACGTCGCGGAGGAGGAAGGCGCGTTCGTGAACCGCGATGGCCGCGCGCAGCGCTACTTTCAGGCGAAGCCGGCGCCGGGCATGGCGCAGCCGGCCGCGTGGGTTCTGGAACAGTTGGCTCACGCGCTGGGCCTGGCGGCCGTGTCATGAGCTTCTTTTTGATCGCATCGGCGATCAAGGTGTTCATCGTCTTCAACCTGATCATGGTCGGGGTGGCGCTGCTCACGCTGCTCGAGCGGCGGGTGTGCGCGTGGATGCAGGATCGCCTGGGCCCGAACCGCGTCGGCCCGCAGGGTCTGCTCCAGCCCGCCGCCGACGGGTTGAAGAACTTCCTCAAGGAAGAGACCTCGCCCGCGATGGCCGACAAGGCGCTCTTCACGCTGGCGCCCATCGTATCGTTCGTCCCGGCGTTGCTCACCTTTGGCGTGATTCCGTTCGCGGCGCCGCTGCCGACCCGGTGGGGCGTCGTGCCGATGGTCGTCGCGGATCTTCCCGTTGGTTTCCTCTACATCCTCGCGATCAGCTCGCTGGGCGTGTACGGCATCGTACTGGCGGGATGGGCATCCAACAACAAGTACGCGCTGTTGGGCGGGTTGCGCGCGTCGGCCCAGATGATCTCGTACGAGATCGCGCTGGGGATGAGCACCGTCGCCGTCATCCTGCTCGCGGGCAACGTGACGCTGTCGCAGGTGGTCGCGCAGCAGCAGCGCGGCCTGCCGTTCGTCATTCCATTGACAATCGCGTTCGTGATCTTCTTCATCAGCGCCTTCGCCGAAACCAACCGGCTGCCGTTCGATCTGCCGGAAGCCGAGGGCGAGCTGATCGCCGGCTATCACACGGAGTACAGTGCGATGAAGTTCTCGATGTTCTACATCGCGGAGTATTCGAACATGGTGACGGCCTCCGCGCTGATGGCGACGCTGTTCTTTGGCGGGTGGGACATCCCGTTCACGAGCTGGGACTCGACCGGTGAGCCGAGCGTGCTGAAGACCGTGCTGACGCTGCTCTCATTCAGCGCGAAGACGTTCTTCTTCCTGTTTACCTACATCTGGGTGCGCTGGACGCTGCCGCGGTTCCGCTACGACCAGCTCATGGCGCTCGGCTGGAAGGTGCTGCTCCCGCTCTCCCTGATCTATATCACGGTCCTGGCCGTCGCGATGTGGTTCATCCGGATCCGGCTCGGTTGGGAGTACGGCCGGGGCATGGCCGCGGCGTTGGGTGGGCTCAACTTGGTGTTGCTGATCGCACTCGTCTATTGGCTCGACCGCGGTCGCATCGTGTCCGGCTCGGCCCGGGAGGAGGCAGCCTGATGGCCATCGGCGTCAAGGTCATGAAGCGCCCGACGCGGCAGACCTCCTACCTGCGTGCGACGCTGAAGGGGATGGCGCTGACCTTCAGCCATCTGCTGCGTCCCAAAGTCACGATGCAGTATCCCGAGGAGAAGTCGTCCAAAGACTGGACACTGTCCTCCCGCTGGCGCGGCACGCATCGCATGCTCACCGACGAGCAGGGCAGGGCCAAATGCGTCGCGTGCGGTCTCTGCCCCCAGATCTGTCCCGCCAACTGCATCAAGCTCGTGCCGGGCGAGGATGAAGCGGGTCACCGCTATCCGCTGATCTACGAGATCGACGAGTTCCGCTGCATCTTCTGCGGCTACTGCCAGGAAGTGTGCCCCGAGGAAGCGATCCACGTCGGCGTGCACTACGAGAACTCCGAGTATTCCCGCGACCGCTTCGTCTATGACCTCGAGCGGCTGACGGCGCAGACGCATCCCGTCTCCACGCTGTGGGATCCGTCGGATCCCAAAGGCGAGTAGTGACCTCCACGGTGTTCTGGACTTTCGGTATCCTCGCGATGCTGAGCGCCCTGCTCTGCATCACGCGCAAGAATCCCGTCGCCAGCGCGCTCTGGCTCGTCGTCACCCTCTTTTCCATCGCGGCGCTGTTCGTGCTGCTCGACGCGCAGTTCCTGGCGGTGCTGCAGGTCCTGGTGTACGCCGGCGCGATCATGGTGCTCTTCCTGTTCGTGATCATGCTACTCAACCTGGGACGACCCGGTCCCACTGATATCAAAGGACCGCTCGGGCTCGGCGTCGCGGTAGTGCTCGGCGCCGCGCTGCTGTTGCTGTTGCAGCCCCTGACCCGGACCACGCTGCCGTCGGCGATCACACTCCCCCCGGGCAGCGTCCCGGCGCTCCAACAGCAGCAGGGCATCGTCGGCTCCGTCGCCAATCCGCTGTTCGGCGCGTACCTCATCCCCTTCGAGATCGCGAGCGTCCTGCTCCTCGCCGCGATCGTGGGCGCCGTCGTCCTGGCGAAGCGAAAGCTCTAGATGTTCCTCAGTCGCGCGCTCGCGATCTCCGCCGTGCTGTTCACGCTGGGCGTCGCGGGTGTGCTGCTCCGGCGGAACGTGATCGTGATCTTCATGTGCGTCGAGCTGATGCTCAACGCCGTCAACTTGACGTTCGTGGCGCTGGCGCAGAGCCTGGGCATGGGCGGGCAGGTCTTCGTGTTCTTTGTGATGGCGGTGGCGGCCGCCGAAGCGGCGGTCGGCCTCGCCATCATTCTCGCCGTCTATCGGCACAAGCAGTCGGTCAGCCTGCAGAACATGAATCTCCTCAAGGACGGATGACCGGCACCGCCGTCGACCTCATCTGGCTCGCGCCCGCCCTCGCGCTCCTCGGCTTCGTGCTGAACGGAACGCTGGCGCTGGCGCGTCCCAATTCCAAGACCCTCGTGTCGGTGATTGGCGCCGGTGTCCTGCTCGCCGCCTTCGCGGTGTCCGTTCTGGTCTTCAACGCGTTCATCGGACTCCATGCGGAAGAACCGTTGGTGTTCCGGTACTGGTCGTGGATTCCGGTGGGGACGCTGCAGGTCGACTGTGCCCTCCAGGTCGATCAGTTGTCGCTGGTGATGCTGCTCGTCGTCACCGGCGTCGGCTCGTTGATTCACCTGTTCAGCATCGGCTACATGAAGGAAGACCCGGGATACGCGCGCTACTTCGCGTACCTCAACCTCTTCGTCTTCTTCATGCTGGTGCTCGTCCTGGGGGCGAGCTTTCCCGTGATGTTCGTGGGGTGGGAAGGCGTCGGTCTCTGCAGTTATCTCCTGATCGGCTTCTGGTTCAGCGAAGCGGCGAACGCGAACGCCGGCCGCAAGGCGTTCATCATGAATCGCATCGGCGACTTCGGCTTCATGGTCGCGATGTTCATGATCTTCTGGTCCACGGGCTCGCTCGATTTCGGCACGGTGTTCACGCACGCCCCCAACGCGCTGGCCGCGGGCGGCCGGACCATCACACTGATCACGCTGTTCCTGTTCCTGGGTTGTACCGGGAAGTCCGCGCAGATCCCGCTCTATACCTGGTTGCCCGACGCGATGGCGGGGCCGACGCCGGTCTCGGCGCTCATCCATGCGGCGACGATGGTGACGGCCGGGGTCTATCTCGTGGCGCGCTGCAATCTGCTGTTCGGCATGGCCCCGGTCTCGAGCGCGGTGGTCGCGGGTGCGGGCGCCCTGACGGCACTGTTCGCGGCGACGATCGCGCTGAAGCAGTGGGATATCAAAAAGGTCCTGGCCTATTCCACCATCTCGCAGCTCGGGTACATGTTCCTCGGGGTCGGGACCGGGGCGATCAGCGCCGGCATGTTTCACCTCATCACGCACGCGTTCTTCAAGGCGCTGCTGTTCCTCGGCTCGGGCAGCGTCATCTTTGCGCTGCATCGCGCGTACCACCACACCCATGCTCACGAGGACGCGCAGGACATGCGCAACATGGGCGGGCTCGCGCGCTACATGCCGTGGACCACGGCCCTGATGTGGATCGCGACGCTCGCGATCGCCGGAGTGCCGCCGCTCTCGGGGTTCTTCTCCAAGGATGCGATCCTCACCGCGGCTCACGCGCGCGGGCATGCCGACCCGGTCTGGCTCGTATTCTGGGGCCTGGCCCTCGTTTCCGCGTTGCTCACGGCGTTCTACATGACGCGGCTGATGCTCTACACCTTCCACGGCCCGAACCGCACTGGAGCGCAAGAGCAGGCGCATCTGCACGAGGCTCCGTGGATCATGACTGGACCGCTGCTCGTGCTGGGCGCGCTGTCCGCCGCAGGCGGCCTCATCAATATCCCGGAGCTTTATCACGGCACCGCGTGGCTGCATCACTGGCTCGAGCCGATCACGCGGCCGAGCGCGGCACTGCTTCCGGACGTGCCTCTGTCGAGCACGACGGAATGGCTGCTCGTCGGCATCGCGGTCGGTGTGGCAGTCATCGGGATTGTGGGCGCATGGCGGCTGCTCAAGCCGCAGCAGCTCGTGCCTGCCCGCAGCGCGCCTGAGGAGCGCGGGTTTGCGCGCGTCCTCAAGAACAAGTGGTACGTGGACGAGATCTATGACGCCCTGATTGTCCGGCCGCTGGTGTGGTTCTCGCGCGAGGTGCTCTGGAAGCTGGTCGACCAGCGCGCCATCGACGGCGCGGCGGTCAATGGCACTGCCCGCGGCGCCCGGGCGCTCGGCTGGGCGAATCGCTGGCTGCAGACGGGCCAGGTCGGGATCTACGTCGCGGTGTTCGTCGTGGGTGTGCTGTTGCTCATTTGGCGGGCGACAAGCTGATGTACGCGCGCTGGGTGCTCACCGCGGTGCTCGCGTGGCCGCTGCTCGCCGGCCTCGTCGTGCTCCTCCTTCCCGCCCGCGTCGCGAAGTACGTCGCGCTGGCCGCCGGTCTGGTCGAGTTCGCGATCTCGGTGCCGCTGTGGTGGACGTTCGCGCCGGACGGCGGGATGCAGTTCGTCGCCGGTCAGACCTGGATCGGGGCGTGGGGGATTCACTTCACGGTGGGCGTGGATGGGATTTCCCTGTTCCTCGTCCTGCTCACGACGTTCCTGATGCCGCTCGCGATTCTCGGCAGCTGGAGCTACATCACGAGGCGCCAAGCGGGGTTCTACGCGCTGCTGCTCGTCATGACGACCGGCATGATCGGCGTCTTCGTCGCCCTCGATCTCTTCCTTTTCTATGTGATGTGGGAATTGATGCTCATCCCGATGTATTTCATCATCGGCGTCTGGGGCGGCGACAACCGGTTGTATGCGGCGATCAAGTTCTTCATCTATACCTTCCTTGGCTCGCTGCTCATGCTGGTCGCGATCATCGTGCTGTATCTGCACGCGGGCCGCGCGACCGGCGTCTACTCGTTCAGCTACGCGCACCTCCTGAGCAACGCGAAGGATCTGGGCCCGACGGCCTGGTGGCTGTTCGGGGCGTTCTTCCTCGCGTTCGCGATCAAGGTGCCGATGTTCCCGCTGCACACCTGGCTGCCCGACGCGCACGTCGAGGCTCCCACGGCGGGATCGGTGATTCTGGCGGGCATCCTGCTCAAGATGGGGACGTACGGCTTCCTGCGGTTTGCGTTGCCCTTCTTCCCGGCCGTTGCGCTCAACGAGAACGTGCAGCTCGTCATCGTCGTCCTGTCGCTGATCGGGATCATTTACGGCGGCCTGGTGGCGATGGTGCAGCCCGATTTCAAGAAGCTCGTCGCCTACTCGTCTGTCGCTCACCTCGGGTTCGTGATGCTCGGCATCTGGGCCCTGACGCTGCAAAGCGTGCAGGGTGCGCTGCTGATCATGATCAATCACGGCATCTCGACGGGCGCGCTGTTCTTCCTGGTCGGCATGATCTACGAGCGCCGGCACAGCCGGCTCATCGAAGCCTACGGCGGCATCGCGCGCGTGGTACCGCTGTTCGCCGCGATCCTCACGATCGTCTCGCTCTCGTCCATCGCGCTGCCGGGCACCAACGGATTCGTCGGTGAATTTCTGGTGCTGCTCGGGTCCTTCCGCACCTATCCGATCGCCACGGCGCTCGCAACAACAGGCGTGATCGTCGCGGCGGCCTACCTGCTGACCGCGCTGCAGCGGGTGCTCTACAATCCGCTGAAGAACCCCGAGAATGAGAAGCTGACCGACTTGACGCCCCGCGAGCTCGCCGTGCTGATCCCGCTGCTCGTCGGCATTCTGTGGGTGGGGATCTATCCCCACCCGTTCCTGCAGCGCATGGAGCCCGCCGCGCGCGCACTCATCGAGCAGATGCGGCCTCCAGCGTCCGTCACGGCGGGGCAGCCGTGAGACTCGATCCCTCAGCCTATGGCGATCTGCTGCTGTCGCTCCTGCCCGAACTGGTGCTGACCGGGTGGGCTCTCGTGCTCTTGCTCTTCGTCGCGTGGCGCCATCGCACGGCGCGCGACGTGCGGATCGCGGGCTGGCTGACCCTCGCGGCGCTCGTGTCGACGGCGGTCGCCGTCTGGTGGTTGTGGTGGAACCGGGCCGGCGTGCTGGGCCTGGTGACGATGGTCGCGGCCGACGACTTCCGCTGGGTCGCCGACTGGGTATTCCTCGGCGCCGCCGCGCTCACGGTGCTGATCTCGTTCGCCTATCTGGAGCGGGACCAGCTGCTGATACCCGAGTACTACGTGCTGCTGATCTTCGGCACGCTCGGCATGATGGTGATGGCCGCCGGCGCCGATCTGATGGTGATCTTCCTCGGTCTCGAGCTGATGTCGATCGCGGTCTACGTGCTCGCGGGTCTGGACCGGCGGCGCGCGCGCTCCGCCGAGGCCGCCCTCAAGTATTTCCTGCTCGGGGCATTCGCCTCGGGATTTCTGCTCTATGGCATCGCGCTCGCGTATGGCGCGAGCGGCACGACGAATCTTGCCCTGATCGGCGGACAGGTCAGCATCCTGGGCAGGCCGGGCGTCATGTTGCTCGCCGGCCTGGCCCTCCTGATCGTGGGATTCGGATTCAAGATCGTGGCGGTGACGTTCCACATGTGGGCGCACGATGTCTATGACGGCTCGCCCACACCGGTGACGGCCTTCATGGCGACCGGCGTGAAGGCTGCCGCGTTCGCGGCGCTGTTCCGCGTCTTGAATCAGGCCTTCGGCCCGGTCGCCGTCTGGCATGACATCGTGTGGTGGCTCGCGGTCGTCACGATGATCGGCGGGAACCTGTTTGCCCTCGGCCAGCGGTCGCTCAAGCGGATGCTGGCGTACTCATCGGTCGCGCACGCGGGCTACCTGCTCGTCGCCGTAACCGCGGCGGGCGCGGCGGGCACGAGTGCATTTCTGGTGTACATCATCGCGTACACGCTGATGTCCATCGGCGCGTTCGCCGTGCTGACGGCGAAGGGCAGGGGAGGCGAGAGCGACGTCTTGATCGACGACCTCGCGGGACTCGCGGGCCAGCGGCCGTGGCTCGCGTTCGTGCTCGCGGTGTGCATGCTCTCGCTACTCGGCTTTCCGGGAACGGCGGGGTTCATCGGCAAGTGGTACATCCTCATCGCCGCCACGACGGCCGGACAAAACACGCTCGCCGCCATTCTCGTGCTCACCAGCGTGGTTTCGGCGGGGTACTATCTTCCCGTCATCATGGCGATGTACATGAAACCACAGCCGGCCGAACACGCGCATGCCGATGTCTCGCTCGACCGGTGGGGACGGACCGCCGTCGCGGTGGTCGTCGTTGGCCTGCTGCTCTTCGGCGTCTGGCCCAACCGTCTGCTCGATCTCGCGAAATCCGCAGGCGATGGCGTGCACGCCAGGGCTACAGCGGGCGCAACCCCACCCTAACGCGCAACGCCGGGAAAATCCGTGAAGCTTCCCGCCACAATTTTCCGCCAGTACGATATTCGCGGCCTCGTGGACGAGCAGCTCACGCCCGCCGCCGCGCGGGCCGTTGGACAAGCGTACACCACGTTCGCCCGGGAGCGGCTGCGTACCGGCAAGCCGCCACGCGTCGCCGTGGGGCGCGACAATCGACCGTCGGGCGCCGCGCTGGCTCGAGGCGTGCGCGAGGGCATCGCCGCGGCGGGCGGCGCCGCGATAGACGTCGGCGAGCTCCCGACACCCGCGCTCTACTTCGCGACCAAGACGCTGCCCGTGGACGGCGGCATTCAGGTCACCGGCTCGCACAATCCCCCCGAGTTCAACGGCTTCAAGATGGTGCTCGCCCACGACGCCGTCTTCGGCGAAGACATTCAAGTCCTGCATCGCCTGATCAACGACGGCAAGCTCACCACGAAGCCCGGCGGTACGATCACGGCGCACGGCGCACTGCTCCGGGCGTACCGAGAGGCGATTGTCCAGCGCAACGGGCCATTGGCGCGGCCGGTCAAAGTGGTCGCGGACTGCGGCAACGGCGTCACGAGTCTCGTCGCCATCGAGACGCTGAAGCAGCTGGGCGCCGACGTCGTTGCGTTGTTCGCCGAGTCGGACGGGACGTTCCCGCATCATCATCCCGATCCCACGGTCCTCGAAAACCTCCGCGACCTCCAGGTCGCCGTCAAACGAGAGAAAGCGGAGCTGGGGATCGCGTTCGACGGCGACGGCGACCGAATCGGCGCGGTCGACGAAAAGGGCGAGCCGGTGCTCGGTGATCAGCTGCTGGTGCTGTTCGGCCGCGACCTGGTACGTCGCACGGGCAAGAACCACCCGGTGATCTTCGACGTGAAGTGCTCGGAGGTGCTGCCGCAGATGCTGACGCAGGCCGGCCTTCGGCCGGTCATGTGGAAGACGGGGCATTCGTTCATCAAGCAGAAGATGAAAGAGATCGGCGGCCCGCTCGCCGGTGAAATGAGCGGGCACATGTTCTTCGGCGGCGACTGGTACGGATTCGATGACGCGCTGTTCGCCGCCGCCCGGCTGCTGGCGTACGTCGCGCGCGAAGGTGGGCCGCTCTCGCGCCTGCTCGCCGACCTGCCGACGACGTATGCGACCCCCGAACTGCGCGTCGACTGTCCCGATGAACAGAAGTTCGACGTCGTCGAGGAGGCGGCGAAGGAGTTTGCGGCGAAGTACCCCGTCTCGACCCTCGATGGCGTGCGCATCACCTTCCCGGAAGGGTGGGGATTGCTGCGGGCCTCGAACACGCAGCCCGTGCTGGTCATGCGGTTCGAAGCGACAAGCCCGAAAGCGCTCGACGTGTATCGCGCCGAGGTCGAGGGCTGGCTGGCGGCGCGGGGCGTGACGGTGTGACCCGCGCGAACCGGCGCAGGCGGTACCCCATCGGCCCCGGACCCCTGGGTGCGGCGCTGGTCGGGGGTGTCCGGGCGGGGGGGGGGACCTTGGCCAGGACGGCGTGACGCCACCAACCCCCCGTGGCGAGGGACAGCAACGCGCCGAGGACGATGCCGAGCAGGAAGGTGGCGACGAGAAGCGTGCGGCGCGGCACCGCCTCGACGATCTCCAGGTCGCCGAGCCGGCGGGGCATCTGGACCGAGCCGATCGCCCGATAGACGATGAGCAGATTGCCGGCCATCCACGCAATCGCCACGAGCAGGACAAGGGCCTGCAGGAGCCGGGAGAGATCGCGGACGGCAATCAACGCCTCGCCCCCCGCGAATGTGCGGTCCCACGCGCGTTCGGCCGTCTCCCCCGCCAGCCAGCGCCCGCCGACCAGCCCCCCCCCCAGGAGACCCGCCCCGATGCGGACAAGCCTGCCCCAGTTCCCCCGTGTCTGGCGGGCCCTTGCTCGGTTGGTGGCGTTTGCGTGGATGGCCGGCATTCTGCTCATCGTCTGTCGGGCGATCGGCTCGGTCCAGATGCCCCGCCGGCTCGGCGACCTGGAGATCGTCGAGGCGGTGCCGCGCCGCACGCTGCTCGTCGCCACCTTCCTGCTCGGCATCGTCCTCGGCGCGTTGCTGTCGCTCGGCACGGGGGATTGGTGGCGTCACGCCGTCCTGGCCAAGGCCCCCCCGCACTTCGGGGTCTCTGATTCGACGACCCTGGGGCACGACGCCGGCTATTACGTGAGCGTCCTTCCCTGGCTGGCTGCGCTCCAAAACCGCTCGCTCATTCTGGTCCTCGGCGCCCTGGGCGTCGTGGCGCTGCTCTACGGTGTGATCGGATCGCTGCGCATTCGCCGCGGCCGCATTCGCGCCAGCGATTACGCACGCGCGCACCTCGGCGTGCTGCTGGCGTGTCTCGCCCTCGTCATCGCGTGGGGCGCGGCGCTCGATCCGGCCGAAATCGTGGGCGGCCTGCACGGCCCGGTGGATCAGGCGGCCCTCACCGTCCGCATACCGGGAGCCGACGTTGTCGCCGCCGTGGCGATCCTGACGGCGCTGATCTCGCTCGCCTGGTCGTGGCGAGATCGGCCCACGCTGATTCGCGCGGGATGGGCCGCTCTGCTCGTCTCGCTCACCGCCGGCTACTTCGTGATTCCGGGTGTCGTGCGCACGTCCGCTGGCGACGGACCGGAGAGCCCCGAACTGGTAGCGCGTCGCGCCGCGCTCGAGCGCGTCGCGTTCGGACTGGTGGACCTGGATCCCAGCTCGCCGCTGCCGTTCCCGTCCGGGGAGGCGGCCGTGCGGACGATCCCGCTGTGGGATCCCGCTCACGTCGGCGCGGCGCTGGGCGCTCCCACGCACGCCGTCGCGCTCCGACCGCCGCGCCCCGAGGACCGCGGGGCGGTTTGGATGATCGCTCCCACCACCACTCCCGGTCCAGTACGCCTTGCCGTAGAGACGGACAGCGGTCTCGCCGTAGCTCCGCTGCCTGCTGAGGCTGCCCCGTTGCTGTTCGGCCCCGGATTGCCGGGCACCGTGGTGACGTCGGCGGACAGCGCACCACGAACGCCCGCCGGCTCCGGGGGAGGAGCTGTTCGGCTCACCGGCGCATGGCGCCGCTTTGCGATCGCATGGACGATTCAATCGTGGGGATTGGCGCGCAGCGAATCCAACGGCCGAGTCCTGTTGTGGCGGCGCGACGTCACTGAGCGGGTGCAGCGACTCGCTCCCTTCGCGCGGTTCGGCGCTCCCGCTCCCGTCCTGCGCAACGGCGCCCTGTGGTGGGTCAGCTGGGGTTACGTGTCGCACGACGCGTTTCCGCTGGTTCGGTCGCTCCCGTGGCGCGACGCCGAGGTGCGTTTCCTCCGCGCCGGTCTCATCGGCGCCGTACGTGCCGCGACGGGAGAAACGCATGTCTGGCTGGCGCCCGGGTACGACTCGCTCACCGCTGCGTGGGCCCGACGTTTCGAGCCGCTGATCGAGCCGGTGGGCCGCCTGCCCGCCGATCTCCGCGCACAACTCGCGTATCCTGTCGAGACGTTCAAAGCCGCGGTAGCCGAGGTGCTCCGGACCAGCGCCGACTCCGCTGTTCAGGCCGGATGGCTCATGCGCCCGCGCGAGCCGTATCAGCTTGGCGCGCCGGACGGGGCGATCTGGACCGGCGTTGCGTTCGAGTCGGGATTACTTGTTCCAAAGCGGTTTGTGGGTCTGTGCGCGGCGGCCATCACCCCGCGTGGTCCAGAGCTCCATGTGTGGCGGCCGCCTTCAGCCAGCCCTCCGCTCGAGCGCCTGCCGGGCGAGCTCGTCGGTTCGTCGGTACTCCGACCCGGCCAACTGCGCGTCTGGCCGGTCGCGAATACGATCATCACCGTGCAGGCGCAGATCTTCGACCCGGTCGGCGCACGGACGCAGCCGCCGCCTCGCGTCACGGAGGTGTACCTCACACTGGACGGGCGGAGCGGCCACGCCCTGACGGCCCGCGCGGCATTGCTCGGCGGGGAGCAGATCATCACCGATACAACGCTCGCGGCACGCTGGGAGCGGGCGCGCCGTCTGGCGGTGCGGGCGGACTCCGCTCTGGGCGTCGGCGACCTGGTGGAGTTCGGACGCTTGTGGCGGCAGCTGATCGGTGAGCTTGCTCCGGTCCAGCACCCCCGCTAGGTTGCGCCGCCGTGACGGCCCCTGGAACCATCGTTGTCGCCCTCGGAGGAAACGCCGTCGCTCCACCCGGTGAGCGGCCGACGATCAGCAATCAGTTCCGGCATACGCGCGCGAGTCTCGTGCCGCTCGTCGACCTCGCGGCGGCGGGATGGCACATCGTCCTCGTTCACGGCAACGGACCGCAGGTCGGTGACGAGCTGGCGCGCAACGAGATCGCCGCCGATCAGGTCGAGCCGCTGCCACTCGGCGTGTTGGTCGCGGGGACGGCCGGTTGGATGGGATATATGATCCAGCAATCGCTGCAGAACGCGCTCGCGCGGGCAGGCGTGCGGCGATCCGTCGTCACGCTGATCACGCAGACGTTGTGCCGCGCGGACGATCCCGATCTGCGGACGCCGTCCAAACCGGTCGGCCACGTGCTCGACCCGGTGCGCCAGGCGCGGCTCGTAGCCCGCGGGATTCCCGTCAGAGAGGGGCGTCGGCTCGCGCCAAGTCCCAAGCCGGCGGGGATTGTCGAGCAGCAGATGGTGCGCGACCTGGCGGCCGCCGGCCACATCGTGATCGCGGGGGGCGGTGGGGGACCGCCCGTTTACCAGGATCCCAAGCTGGGTCTCGAGGGCATCGATGCAGTCGCCGACAAAGACCGCGTCGCCGCGATCCTCGGCCGCGAAATCGGGGCTCACGTGTTGTTGATCCTGACCAACGTCAGTGCCGTCTATCGCGCCTTTGGCACGCCGCACCAGGAGGCGATCCGGCGGCTCACGCTGGCGCAGGCGGACCATTTGCTGGCGGGCAAAGAGCTAGGCACGGGGAGCATGCGGCCGAAGGTCGAAGCGGCCGCAGAATTTGTGCGCACCGGGGGCGAGCGGGCCATCATCGGCGAGCTGGCGCACGGGCTTGCCGCGCTGCGCGGCGAAGCCGGAACGACGATCGCGAGGGAGCACGCGTGAACCTGCACGAGTATCAAGCACGGGACATTTTGAGAAAGCACGGCATTCCGGTGCCGGCCGGCGAGGTGGCCGCGACGCCGGCGGGGGCGCGGGCGCTCGCCGGGCGTTTCGGCGGCAAGGTCGTCGTCAAGGCGCAGGTCCACG
>JACXTT010008754.1_pt1 | contig 13973 bp, 13 predicted proteins | sample 9270951 | NCBI WGS metagenome assembly JACXTT01 (sample SAMN15532306, study PRJNA645909) | rock metagenome | isolation source: weathered quartz diorite | place: Puerto Rico | collected 2017-06-21 | reverse complement strand
TGATCCTGTCGAACGCCATGGGCGCGTTCTCGCCGAGCGGCGTGAACGCCGTTCACCCTGGAAAACGCATGGCGAGCTCGATGTGCCCGACCCTGCTGGTGCGCGAGGGCAAGACCGTGGCGGTGCTCGGCTCGCCCGGCGGCGACACCATCCCCAACACCGTGGCGCAGGTGCTGCGCAACCTGGTCGACTACGGCATGACCATCGACGACGCGGTCGAGGCGCCGCGCCTGCACCACCAGTACAAGCCCGACAAGGTGCACGTCGAGAAGGCGCGCCCGCCCGCGCCGAAGGCGCTCGGCGAGCTCTTGGCGATGGGCCACCAGATCATCCACGGCCCCGAGCAGGGCGCCGCCAACTGCATCCTGATCGATCCCGAGGGCCGCGCCGCCTACGGCTACGCCGATCCGCGCAAGGGCGGCCTCGCGCTCGGCCCCTCGGGCAGCGCCCCGGCCGACTCCGCGCCCGGAAGCGCCCCGCCCGACGTTCCTTGACGTGCCCCCGGCCCCGGGCGATTTCGGGGTGTGCGGGTCGGTATCGCAGGCGGCGGGTTCGCGGGGCTCGCGGCGGCCATCCTGCTCGGGCGGGCCGGGCACGACGTCACCGTGTTCGAGGCGGTGAGCGAGCCGGCGCCGATCGGCGCGGGGATCCTGATCCAGCCGACGGGCATGGCCGTGCTCGCGCGCATGGGCCTGTACGAGGCGGTGCTGGCGCGGGCGGCACGCATCGGCGGGCTGCGCATGCGCACCGTCGCCGGGCGCGAGCTCATGAACCTCGCGTACGGGAGCCTCGGCGAGGGCTGGTTCGGCGCCGGCCTCCACCGCGGCGCGCTGCACCAGTGCCTGATCGAGGCGGTGCGGCGCGAGCTGCCGACCGCGCTCCGCTGCGGCTTTACCATCGTCGACGTCATCGGCCGCGAGCTCGTCGACGAGGACGGCACGCATCACGGGCCCTACGACGTGATGGTCGTCGCCGACGGCGCGCGCTCGCGCCTGCGCGGGCGGCTCGGCGGGGCGCGCGTTCACCTCTACCGCTGGGCGACGTCGTGGCTGATCGCGCCCGATCCGCGCGACGCCTGTGGCGGCGAGCTCCTTCAGGTGGTGGAGGGGACGCGCCGGCTGATGGGCCTGCTCCCCACCGGGTTCGGCCCGCGCAGCGGCGGCAAGGACACGCCGCTCGTCAGCATCTACTGGGGGATCGACCACGATCGGCTGGAGGACTTCCGCGCCGCGGGGCTCGCCGCGTACAAGGCCGCGGTGGCGCGCTTCGATCCGCGCGCGGCGGAGCTCGTGGCGGGCGTGCGCGATTTCGACGAGGTGCTGGTGGCGCGCTACCAGCGGGTGGTGATGCGGCCGTGGCACCGCGGGCGGGTCGTGTTCATCGGCGACGCGGCCCACGCGATGAGCCCGCAGCTCGGCCAGGGCACCAACCTGGCGCTGTGGGACGCGATGGTGCTCGCCGACTGCCTCGCGCGCGAAGGCGACGCCGAGGCCGCGCTCGCGCAGTATTCGCGCCTGCGGCGCGCGCCGCTCGCGTATTACGAGTGGGCCGCGCACTGGCTCATGCCGCTGTTCCAGTCGTCGTCGGCGCTCGCCGGGCCGCTCCGCGACCTGCTCTTCCGCGTGCTGTCGAGCCTCCCGTTCGCGCGCGGGCAGATGCTCCGCACCATGGCGGGCGTGAAGCGCGGCTTCCTGCGGCCGTCGCTCGATCTCGCGCCGCATCTGCAGCTCGCGCCGGGATGATGCGGTTGCCGGTGCGTCCACCAGGTAGTATGATTAGTCGTCATCATCCTACCGGAGGCGCCGTGCCGCGCATCGATATCGACGTCGTCAAGAAGAGCGTGACCCTCGATCAAGAAGAGCTCGAGCAGCTCAAAGTCATCCTCGGCGCCAAGTCCGACTCCGAGGCGATTCGCCGGGTGATTCACGAGCGACTGGCGATCGAGGGCGCTCTCGCGGCCCATCGCCGTCTCGTCAGGCCGGCCGGGCGGCGACGTCGCCGCGTCGCTCCGGTCGAGCTCGTCGAGTGGCGTTGAGCGCGCGCGCGTTGCGGCTTTGGGACACGTGCGCCTACGTGCGCCGTTTCACCGAGTCGCGCGTGGACGCCGCCATCGAGGACGACATCCGCCGCGGCCGATTCTTGCTCGCATCGGTCGTGGCGATGGAGCTCCATGCCGGCGCACGAGACGCCGGCGTCAAGCGGGCCATCGACGATCTCGTGCGGCACCTGGACTCCCTCGACCGCTTGGTGTGGCCCGACTTCAGCGATTATCAGCGGGTGGGCGTGGCGCTCAGCCGCTACCGCTCGCGCCACGGCGCCATCGAGCCGCGCGCGCATTTCCGCGACGCGCTCATCACCGTCTGTGCCGCGCGCCGCGGAGCCGTCGTCGTGAGCGACAACGTGCGCGACTTCGAGCGCTGGCGCCGCTGGCTCGGTGTCCGGCATGTCATCGCCACGAAGCCGTGAGCCCCGCTCGACTCACGCCGGGATGGCTCGGTCGAGGAGCGCCTTCACCTCGCGCTCGATGGCTTCGAGCACGGCAGGCGAGGGGACGCGCGCGAAGCACAGCGAGATGCGCTGCGGCTCGACCCGGGCGGTGCCGATCCCGAGATCGACGCGGCACGGGATGGGCTCGCCCGGGCGGAGCGGCGACGCGAACGGATCGCGGTGGACGTCGCGGTTCGAAAGCCACACCTGAGAGACGGCTTCGTCGTAGGGCGCGAGCGACCAGGCTTCGGCGTGGCGCGCGGTGATCGCGGGCAGGCCCTCGGCGAGCGCGCCGTGGAGGCGATCGAGCGCGCCCTGGGCGGTGTCGCGCCAGGCGATCGCCTGCGCGTGGAGGTTGGTCTCGTCGTAGTAAGCCGCCATGGCGGCGAGGGCGAAGGCGAAGCGATCGCCGCGGCCGGACAGGACGTGTGGCCCGGCGCAGCGCGGCGGCGCGACGCTCACGTCGATGTTCGGGTGATCGCCGTCGATGCGCCGGAGAAACAGCGGCGCCGGCCCGTTCACCAGGCCCCGCGTCCGCGCGGCGTCGACGGAACGAGCGGCGTTCTCGGGCGATTTCGTCCAGGCAAAGGTGCGCGTCAGCACCTCGTCGTCGCTCTGGCAGTAGAGCGCGTGATCGAACGCGGCGCGCTCCGGGACGGTCCCGTCGTGCACGTGCAGCGTGGGGCAGAACAGCGCGCGCGGATCGCGCCGCGGGAAGGTGAAGGCCATCGGGTGGACGGTCTGGCGCTTCACCGCGCCGAGCCAGCTCTTCTGCGGCTTGAGCCGGAACACCGCGAAGCCGAAATCGCGGTAGGCCGGGCGCGCGGACAGGAGCGCCGCGGGCACGCGGAAGCGCGCGTCGAGCCGATCGAAGTCGCCCGGGGACGGCACGTACGACGCTTCGAACGCGCCGACGTCGTGCACCGCGAGCTTCGGCCGCAGCCGCGCGGCCGGCGCGAAGGCGAGGCCCTGCGAGCGGGTCACCGGCGCGGGGAAGGCGCGATCGAGATCGGCGAACAACTCGGCGTAACCTTCGAGGCTGACGAAGCTCACCGTGTCGTCGCCGCCGCCCGGCGCGACCGGCAGCGGCAGCACCATCGCCAGCGCCTCGTCGATCTCCAGGTTCATCGCGTAGGCGAGCGCCTGCCGCCCCTCGTCGAGCGCCCGCGCGAAGATCCGCGTCGCGGAAACGTGCCGCACCGAGCGGGAAAAACAACACATGACGGGTCTCAACCGATCGACAGAACCCGGACGCCGCGGAAGAACGCGCGCAGCCGCTCGAGGTCGTCGAAGTCTCCGGTGACCACGATGTCTCCGCGGAGGGCCGCGCTCGCCATCACGAAGGCATCGATCGCCGTTGCGCCGCTTACCTGCGCCAGGGCTTCGCCCGCGAGCATGGCCACGGCGTCAGTCAGCGCGTCGACGCGCGCCGAGCGTAGGATCGCCTCGCGCAGGTCCGTTCGGCCGCGCCACCATTCACCGAGAACGGGGGCAGGCACGGTGATCGGGAGCTTGCGATGGCGGGCACGACGATAGAATTCCCACGCCTTCGGCTTGCGCCGTTCCAGCGCGATCAACATCCCGGTGTCGAGGGTGATGCCCTGATCGCTCACGCCGCGCTCTTGCGTTTGGCTTTCGTCTTGGCCGCGTGCTTACGCGCCAGCTTCCAGCCTTCCTCGAGCTCGGCGTCGATCTTCGCGCAGGTCTCCGGGCTGGGCTCGGGCCCGCCATACCAACGCCAGGCGCGCTCGAATGCTGCTTGACGGACGGCTTCCTCCGCCATCTCGGCGATGAGCGCCGAAACATTGCCTCCGTGCTTCTCGTCGGCGAGCTCTTTCAACTTTCGCTTCGTCTCCGGATCGACCGAGACGCCGATCGTCTCGGTCGCCCCCGCGCGCCGCTTCTTCGACCGCTTCATGCCTTCAAGTGTAGCACAAATCGGCCGCGCCGGCTTGACGCGCTGCCCGCCATCCACCACCTTCGCGGCGCATGATCCCGCGTTACACACCGGCGGCGTTCGCAGAGTTGTGGTCGGCGGGCGCGCGCTACGCGGCGTGGCTCGAGGTGGAGCTCGCGGCGTGCGAGGCGATGGAGGCGGCGGGGATCGTCCCGGCCGGCGTCGCCGCGCGCATCCGCGGCAAGAACCTCGCGCTCGATCCGGATCGCATCGAGGCGATCGAGAAGACCACCAAGCACGACGTCATCGCCTTCTTGACCCACGTCGAGGAGCTCGCCGGCGCCGACGCGCGCTGGCTGCATTTCGGCATGACCTCGAGCGACGTGCTCGACTCGAGCTTCGCGCTGCTGCTCGTGCGCGCCTGCGACCTGTGCCTCGCGCGCCTCGACGGGGCGATCGCCGCGCTCGCCCGCCGCGCCGACGCCGAGCGCGCCACCACCATCATCGGCCGGAGCCACGGCATCCACGCCGAGCCGATCCGCTTCGCCATGGTGCTGGCGGGCCACCTCGCCGAGCTCAAGCGCGGCCGCCGGCGCCTGCGCGCCGCGCGCGAGGAGATCGCCGTGGGCAAGATCGCCGGCGCGGTCGGCAGCTACGCGCACCTGTCGCCGGAGATCGAGGCGAAGGCGCTGGCGAAGCTCGGCCTCGTGCCCGAGACGGTGTCGACCCAGGTGGTGGCGCGCGATCGGCACGCGGCGTTCTTCTCCGCGCTCGCGCTGGTGGCGGCGGCGATCGAGCGCTTCGCCACCAACGTGCGCCACTGGCAGCGGACCGAGGTGGGCGAGGCCGAGGAGGCGTTCACCCGCGGCCAGAAGGGCTCGAGCGCGATGCCGCACAAGCGCAACCCGATCCTCAGCGAGAACCTGTGCGGCCTGGCGCGGGTGGTGCGCGCCGCGGTCGTGCCGGCGCTCGAGGACGTGGCGCTGTGGCACGAGCGCGACATCTCGCACTCGTCGGTCGAGCGGATGATCGCGCCCGACGCGACCGCCACGCTCGGCTTCATGCTCGAGCGCGCGACGTCGCTGGTCGACGGCCTGGTGGTCTACCCCGAGCAGATGGCGCACAACCTCGAGCTCTCGGCGGGGCGCTGCTTCAGCGAGGGGGTGCTGCTCGAGCTGGTGCGCGCGGGCATGGCGCGGCAAGACGCCTACGTGGTGGTGCAGCGCGCGGCGATGCAGTCGTTCTCGGGCGGGGGGAGCTTCCGCGAGCTCCTGGCGGCCGATCCCGACGTGCCCCTGTCGGCCGAGGCGCTGGCGCGCTGCTTCGACCCCGCCCACGTCCTCCGCTGGTCCGACGCGATCGTCGATCGCGCGCTGGAGGCGCCATGAAGCGCGCGATCGCCTGTCTGCTGGTGTGCGCCGCCTGCGACACGCACCCGCCGAAATACGCGCTCGACGTCAGCTACCCCGAGCACGGCAAGGCGAGCGCCCCGCCGCAGCCGTGGCCGCCGGGGCGCTTCGACGACATCCTCGACGGCTGGCTGGCGCAGGCGCCGTCGTGGGGGCGGCAGGTGGGCCTGCACGGCTACGACGGGCTCGTCGCGAGCTACTCGGCGGCGGCGATCGCCAAGCACGTCGAGTGGCTGAAGGCCACCCAGGCGAAGCTCGCCGCGATGACCGACCTCTCGCCCGACGAGGCGCTCGATCGCGCGATGCTCGAGGCGAAGATCCGCCTCGAGCTGTTCAACCTCGAGAAGCGCGAGCTGTGGCGCATGGACCCGCGCCACTACGAGGAGCTGTTCGACGTGTCGAGCTACGTCAACTTCGCCTACGCGCCGCTCGCCACCCGCATCGCGCGGCTCGTCGACCACGAGTACCACGCGCTCGGCGAGATCGACCACATCGCCGAGAACCTCGCGCCGGAGCTGAGCCGGCCGGTGGTCGAGACGGCGATCAAGGTGTACCGCGGCTACGCCGAGTACCTGCGCGGCGACGTGAAGAAGCTGGCCGCGAACGTGAAGGACGACGCGCTCGCGCAGCGCTTCGCCAGCTCGAACGAGGCGCTCGCCGCCGCCGCCGAGAAGCTCGCCGGGCGGCTCGAGAAGGAGTGGCTGCCGCGCGCCAACGACAGCGCGCACGTCCTCGGCGCCGAGCGCTACCTCGCGTTCATCGAGGCGCAGGAGGGCCGGCGCATCGGGCTCGATGAATTTGCGCGCATGGCCGACGAGGACCTCGCGCGCAACAAGGCCGCCTACGAGGAGCTCGTGGCGAAGACGGCGGTGACGCGGCCGAGCGCCGCCAAGCTGCTGGCGGAGGCGACGCGCATCATGGACGAGTCGCGCCAGTTCATCGTCGACAAGCGCCTGTTCACCATCCCGAGCGAGGAGCGCGCGATGGTCGAGACCTCGCCGCCGTACATGCGCTGGAACGCGGCGTTCCTCAACATGCCGGGGCCGTTCGACTCGGTCCACCAGGGCTACTACTACATCACGCTGCCCGACCCGAGCTGGCCGGCGAAGGAGCAGGAGGAGTACATCTTCCCCTACGGCACGCTCCTGTCGACGACGGTGCACGAGGTCTACCCGGGGCATTTCCTCCATGGCCTGTGGATCCGCCGCGCGCCGACGCGGGTGCAGAAGATGGGCGACAGCTACTCCTTCACCGAGGGCTGGGCGCACTACACCGAGCAGGTGATGATCGAACAGGGCTTCGGCGCCGCCGATCCGCAGAACCGCCTCGGGCAGCTGTCGGACGCGCTCCTCCGCAACTGCCGCTTCGTCGTGTCGATCGGCGTGCACACCCGCGGCATGACCCTGGCCGAGGCCGAGCGCCGCTTCGTCGACGACTGCCACCAGGACAAGGCCGGCGCGCGCGAGCAGGCGGTGCGCGCGACCTTCGATCCGGGCTATTTCGCCTACACCCTCGGCAAGCTGCAGATCCTCGACCTCCGCCGCGAGGCCCAGGAAAAGCTCGGCGCCCGCTTCGATCTGCGCGCCTTCCACGACGCGGTGCTCGCCCACGGCGCCCCGCCGATCGCCCTCATCCGCGATCGGGTGCTGCACGACCTCGGCGCCCGCTGATCCGAGTATCACCGCTGATACTCGACCGTCCACACGTATGGACGAAGACGCGATCTCGACGCCGTCGCTCTCTTCTTACTTCCCCTTCAGCGGGAGTTGGCGGCGATCCAGGCGGCCAGGTCGGCGATGACTTCGGGGGCGACGTGGCCGGGGGTGCGGTAGTCGAGCGGGCCGCGGGAGGTCGCGGGCATGAAGAGGTGGTTGAGCTCGCGGTAGCGGTGGAAGGTCGCGTTGGGCTTGCCGGCGAGGGCGCGCTGCCAGCCGGCGAAGTCGGCGGCGGTCGCTTGGTAGTCGGCGTCGGCGTGGAGCACCAAGAGCGGGCGGGTCTCGGCGGCGATCAGCTGCGCGGGCGGGTGCGCCTTCAGATCGAGCCAGTAGCTCGCGGGGATCGCCAGCGGCAGCTCGCTCGGCGGCGGATCGTCGCCCGGTTCGAGCTCGGCCACGCGGCGGGCCTGCGCGCGCAGGCGATCGAGCATGCGCCGCTCGCCGTCGTCGACCGTGCCGTCGAGCTCGGCGGTGAAGGCGAGCTGATCGACGATGACCTGCTCGAGCGGCCGCGTCGCGCCGGCCATGATCACGAAGCCGTGGAGCTCGCCGTCGCCGCGGGCGATGCGCGGGATCGCCGTGCCGCCGAGGCTGTGGCCGAGCACGAACACGCGCGCCGGATCGACGCACGGCTGCGCCCGCGCGAACGCCGCCGCCGCCAGCGCGTCCTCGATCGTCTCCTCGCGCAGGGTCATCTTGTCGCCGAGCTCGGCGATCGCCTCGGGCCGGGCGTGGCTGCGCTTGTCGTAGCGCAACACGGCGATGCCGCGCGCCGCCAGGCCGTGCGCCAGGTCGCGGAACGGCTTGTTCGGCCCGAGCGTGTCGTCGCGATCGTTCGCGCCCGAGCCCGACACCAGCACCACCGCCGGCGCGCGCTCGCCCTCGCGGAACGACAGCGTGCCGGCGAGCTCGAGCCCGCCGACGCGCACCTCGCGCTCGACGAACCCCGCCGCGCAGCCGGCCGACAGCGCGCCCGCCACGAGCAGCGCGAGCCGCGTCACTTGCCGCAGTCCGCCGGAATCGCGTTCGACGGGTCGGTCGGATCGATCCCCGGGCCGCAGAAATTCTCGTAGTTCATGCCGTAGTGCGCGTTCACGAAGCCGGTGGTGAGCGCCGGATCGAAGCACTGGCCCTTCAGCGCGAAGCCCCACGCCGCCGCCGCGAACGGCGCATCGAGGTCCGGGTCGGGCACGATCATGATGCGGTTGTGGATCGGCGGCTGGCAGTTCGGATCGGCCGGCGACGCGGCCACGTACGCCTTCATCGCCGCGACCATCGCGTCGCAGCTCGTGCCCGGCTGGTGGAAGCGCGCGCAGTTGTAGAGCAGCACCACCGCGCTGTGCTCCTCGCTGTGGAGGTAGAAGCCGCGCGGGATCGGCTTGTCGTAGTTCTGGAAGTTCGCCCAAATGGGATAGTGCGGGCCCGAGGTCGGCGGGTTGGTGGCGAAGTTGATCTTCGAGCACACCGGCACGTGGTTGCCCTCGAGCTTCGGGTGCACGCACGACTGCACCTGGCAGCTGCCGGCCGGCGCGCCGCAGTTCGGATCGAGCGCCACCTCGTAGGTGACGTAATCGATGAGGCTGCGCCCGCCGCAGCCGCACAGCGACAGCCCCAGCGCTACAGCAAGATGGCCGCGCATGGCGTGGTCGTGCGCCCGTGGTAGGTGCCCTGATCGCTGCCGTACTCCGTGAGCGCCTCGGGCTGCGGGATCACCGCCTTCATCACCGCGAAGCCGACGTTCGACAGGCCCTCGGCGTTGGGCGAGCGGTAGTGGCCGACGCCCTTCTTCAGCCGCCCGCCCGCGCGCCCGGCGATGATGATGGGGTAGTCGTCCTCGGAGTGGTCCCAGCCCTCGCACACGTCGGTGCCGCAGAGGACGCACAGGTTGTCGAGCAGGTTGCCCGCGCCCTCGACGGTGCCCTTGAGCAGGCCGAGCGTCACGGCGAAGTTCTGCATGTTCACGAAGGTGCACTTGTGGATGTAGAACTGCTCGTAATCCAGGCTGATGTGGCTCTTCTCGTGCTGATCGGCGTGGCTCAGATCGCTCGCGCCGGGGAACTCCGGGAACGCCGCGGGCGTGAGCATCGGGTACTGCTGCGCGCCGCTCGGCGCGGTGAACATGTAGCTCACCACGCGCGTCAGATCGCAGGCGAACGCCACGGTGACGAGCTGGCTCATCACCTTGTTGATGTCGGCGAGCGGCTCGCTGCCGTCGGGGTTGTAGTCGAGCTTGCCGGGCTTCTGCGGCAGATCGCAGTTCGGCGGGATCGCCAGGATCTGCTTCTGCAGGTCGAACAGGCTCTCGAGGTGCTGGTCGAGCCGCTTCCGGTCGCTCGTCGACACGCGCTGCTGCAGCCGCTGCACGTCGTGCATCACCGCGTCGATCGCCGCGGTGCGGAGCGGCCGCTCCGGGTCGCCCGAGCCGTCCTTCGGCACGAAGGCGGTGAACAGCTGGTCGAACACCTTCTGCGGGTCGCGCTCCATCGCCATCGGCTGGTCGGGGCCGCGGTGGCTCATCGTCTCGAGCGTCGGGCCCTGGTTGGTGAGCTGGCGCTTGGTCACGCCGATCTGCAGCGACTTGAACATCGTCTTGGCGGCGATGCGGTCGGCGGCCTGCTGATCGATCGACGGCCCGCCGAACTTCGACGCGTAGGGCGCGCCCATCGGATCGAGCTCGATGAACGGGTGGCCCGAGAAGAGGCCGGCCATGCCGTCGTGGTGCCCGCGCCGCCCGGCGACGTAGTTGCGGAAGCCCGACAGCAAGGTGAAGTCGCTCTTGAACTCGGCGAGCGGCTGGAGCTCGTCGCTGAGCGCGTAGTCCGGGCCGGTGGTCTTCGGCACCCAGTGCTCGAGCCGGCAGCCGTTGCCCCACATCCAGGTGAGCAGGCGCAGCGGGAAGGGGCTGCCGTCGGCGAGCGCGTCGCCGTGCTCGTTCATCATCACGTCGAGCAGCGGCAGCGCCAGCGCGACGGCGGTGCCCCCCGCGATGCCGCGCAGGAGCGTGCGGCGGTCGAGCCGCCACTCGCGCGGCTGCTTGCGGCGGTCGCGGCTCATTTCAGCGCCCCCACGTGGCGGAAGAGGTCGCTCGCCACCAGCTCGACGAGCAGCGCGCGGAAGCGGTAGCCGCCGGCGGCCCAGCGCGCGTTGATGTCGTTGATCGCCGGCCACTCGTCGTCGACCTCGACGTGGCCGGTGGCGTAGCGGTACACCTCGCGCACGACGCAGCTCTTGACGAGCGGCGACTGCGACAGGATCGCCGCTAGCTCGTTCGGATCCTTCCAGCTGCCCATGCCCGCGACCGTGCCGCTCGCGTCGATGGTGGCGCCGCCTTCCTTGGCGCGGTAGCGGCCGATGCCGTCGTAGTGCTCGAAGGTCAGGCCGATGTTGTCCGACTGGTAGTGGCAGCTGCGGCACACCGGGGTGGTCTGGTGCACCTTGATGCGATCGCGCAGCGTCGGCGCGGTGCTCGACGGCGGCGGCAGCGTCGTCACCACGTCGGGCGGCGGCGGCGGCATGGTCGTGCACATGAACCGCTCCATCACGAACAAGCCCCGGCGCGTGGCCGAGGTCGAGGTCGCGTGCGCCTGGCGCGCCATCACCGCCGCGGTGGTGAGGATGCCGACGCGCCCCTGCTCCGCGGGGAGCGTCACCGCTTGCCACGGCGCGGCCGGTTTCGCCACGCCGTAGAAGGCGGCGAGCCGATCGTCGACGAAGGTCTGCTTGGTGGTGAGCAAGCTGGTGAAGGGCGCGTCGCCGGCGATCATCTGATCGACCAGGCGGAGCGCCTCCTCGCGCATCGACGCGGCGAGGTCGGGCGAAAAATCGGGGAACAGCGCCGGGTCCTTGGCGATCGTCGTCAAGTCGTCGAGCACGAACAGCTCGGAGAAGAACTCGCGCATCGCGCTCTTGGCGTCGGGCTCGGCGAGGAGCTTCTCGGCCCAGGCGCGCACCCCGTCGCCGGACTCGAGCTCGCCGCGCTCGGCCGCGTCGATGAGCTCCTTGTCGGGCGTGCGATCGAGCAGGAGGAACGACATGCGCGTCGCCACCTCGAAGCCGCCGAGCCGCCGCAGATCGGGGCGGTCCGGCACCGGCGCGCCGATCTCGACCTGGTAGAGGAAGTTCGGCGACTGCAGCAGCGCGGTGATCGCGTACTGCACGCCGGCGTTGAAGTCGTTCTTCTGCTGCGCGGCCTTGGCGGCGACCGCGACGTAGTCGTCGAGCTCCTCGGCCGAGAGCGGGCGGCGCCAGGCGAGCCGGCCGAAGTTGGCGACGAACGAGCGGAAACAGGCCTTGTCGTCGGCCGAGGCCGGTTTGCAGCCGGCGAGCGCGGCGATGCGCGCCGAGTCCTTCATCGCCGCCTCGGCGACCGAGCGCGCCGAGGACTCGTAGCGCGCCACCAGCGTGTCGTTCAGCGACAGCTGGCTCATGGCGATGCTCGCGAAACCGTTGAGCTCGGTGTCTTCCGGCGGGGTGGCGGCGGCCGCGGCGGCGGGCCCGAGCAGGTAGCCGACGCTGTTCTTGTACTGGCGCGCGAGCAGGCGGCGCAGGGCGGCGCTCGCGGGCGTGCTCGGGAAATCGAGCGGCGCCGGCTCGGGCGTCTCGCCCTTCGAGCAAGCGGCGACCGCGACCGCGCCGAGCCACGCGGCGAGGGCGGCGCCGAGCACCCGGCTCGGGCGTTTGGAACCGAACAAGCTCACCAAGCAGAACGAGCGTAGCACAACCCGCCGGGGCTTCGCGACGAAGGCGGGCAAGGAGTCGGCGGCGGCGGTCCGGGCGGCCCGGCGCGCGCTGTGGCATGGTCGAAGGCGATGCGGATCGCAATCTTTGCGCTGGCTTTGGCGGCCTGCGCGCCGGCCGGGCCGCCGCCGCGGGCCCAGGTGGAGGCGATCTTCGACGTGCCGCGCGAATACCGCATCTTGAGCACCCTGCCGTGCGCCGAGGGGGCGGCGCTGGTGTACGTGGTGTCGGCCGAGGGCGACCTCTACAGCTTCGAGCCGGACGCGCTGGCGTTCCGCCGCATCGGCGCGCTCGACTGCCGCGCGGCCTTCGACGCCCACCCGAACTCGATGGCGGTCGACCGCGCCGGCACCGCCTGGCTCAACTACACCGACGGCTCGCTGTTCAAGGCGAGCACCCGCGACGGCAGCTGCGTCCGCGCGGATTTCTCCGTGGGCCAGCACGGCTTCGGCAACTTCGGCATGGCGTTCGTGAGCACCGGCAAGGATCTGACCGACGAGACCTTGTTCGTGTGGGGCGGGCACGACTGGGCCGCGAGCGGCATGACCTTTCGCGAGCGCGACGCCGACGGCGAGGGCCTGGCGTCGATCGACCGCGGCGGAAAGACGCTCGCGGCGATCGGCCGCGACCCCGGCGGGCTCGGCCCGATGCGCGCGGATCTCACCGGCACCGGCGACGGCCGGCTCTACGGCTTCTTCGCCACCAGCCCCACGGTGATGGCGGAGATCGACGTCGCGACCGGCCAGACGCGCAACGTGCAGCGCCTCCGCGGCGTCACCACCGGGCGCGCCTGGGCGTTTTCGGCCTGGGGCGGCTCGTTCTGGCTCTACTGGGCACCCCTCGGCACGAGCTCGAACGTGACCCGGCTGGATCCCGACGGAACCACCCACGACGTGCTGCGCGACGTGGGCTTCCGCATCGTCGGCGCCGGCGTGTCCACCTGCGCCCCCACCACCGCCGGCCGCGCCGCCAAACGCGACCCCGCCAACCACGACCCCGCCGAAACGACCGACCACGACCCCGACCCCGAACCCAGCGAAGCCCGCTGACGGGCACGATTCTGGCGGCTTGGCGGTGAATGACGGCGCGCGGGCTCGCCACGATGGCGTTGGAGGCGAGAGATGCGAGCCAAGGCAGTGGTGGCGATGGGGGCCCTCGTCGCGGGGGCGGGGTGTGCGTCGACAGGGACGTTGCGATCGGACGCGGCGCTCGAGCGGGTGGTCGTGTACAAGAACGGCGTCGCCTACTTCGAGCGGGTGGCGCGCGGCGATCGCGACCGGCTGAGCTTGATCCTGCCGGTGGCGATGGTGGACGACCTGCTCAAGTCGCTGCGCGTCATCGACAGCAAGACCGGCGCGCCGGCGGCGATGGCGAACCCGACGGTGGGCGAGCCGGATCGATCGGGGCGGGTGGAGGTGGGCATCGCCTTGCCGGGCCCGCGCGCGGTGCGTGTGTCGTACCTGTCGGCCGCGCCGGCGTGGAAGCCGAGCTACCGCGCGATGGTGAAGAGCAGCGGCGACCTCGAGCTCGAGGGCTGGGCGATCGTCGACAACACCTCGGGCGAGGACTGGCGCGGGGTGAAGCTCGGCATCGCCTCGAGCTCGGCGCTGTCGTTCCGCTACGACCTGCGCTCGGTGCGGGCGGTCGCGCGCGAGGAGCTGGCGGCGGGCGACCGCTTCGCGCAGGCGCCGCCGCTCGGCGCGGTGAGCTTCGCCGCGCCCCCGCCGG
>JACXTT010008753.1_pt1 | contig 13973 bp, 13 predicted proteins | sample 9270951 | NCBI WGS metagenome assembly JACXTT01 (sample SAMN15532306, study PRJNA645909) | rock metagenome | isolation source: weathered quartz diorite | place: Puerto Rico | collected 2017-06-21 | reverse complement strand
GCTCGGTCGAGCGCCTCTCGCTCGACCACCAGGTCCTCGGCGAATACGAGGTCCGGGTCGGCCGCCACGATCCAGCGAACCTCGGGTTCGGAAACCGGTCCGCCAAGGCACAGCTCGGCTAGGCGTGAAGGCGGCACCGCCACAAACCGGTCGACGATCTGACGCGCCGTCCCATTGCGCCGCGGCTCATGACCGCCAACCTCATCCTCGAGCGCTCCCAGTGCCTGCCCCTTGTGCGGCAGGACGAAGACATGGCATTCGAGCTCCTGGTCGGCGAACCGGTGTTCGGCGTGGAAGCGATCCGAGACGTGGTCGCGGCCAACCCGGCGCTGCTCGACCATTTTCCGCAGCTCGCGCACAGGCCCGCACCCCTGCGGATCGATTCTCCGCGACCACGCGTCCCCGGGCGGCTGTACCCAGCCTTCCTCGATCCGCCCGCTCGGCTGCTGGGCGCGTCTGCCTGGCGATACATGCAGTGGACCCGACGCAACCGGCCCGATGCGCTGGCGCGGGTGGCATACGTGCGCGCCACAATGCGGCCGTACACGCTGTTCGATTCGAATTGATCAGGTTGATCGCGGCCGCGGTCCTGGCCACGACCAGCGTCCTGCTTTTTGCTTTCGGGCTGAACCTCCTCTACCTGACGCTTCGGGCAATGCGCCGGCCCATGCTGGCCTCCGATCCGCCTCCTCATCAATGGGGAGGACAGGAGCCGGAAGTGTGTGTGCAGATCCCCATCTTCAACGAACGCTACGTCGCGGAACGGGTGATCGACGCAGTCTGCGCGATGGACTGGCCCGACGAACGCTTCGAGGTCCAGGTCCTCGATGACTCGGACGACGAGACGACCCAGATCATCGCCAGGAGGGTTGCGCACTGGGGAAGAAAACAGATCCGCATCAGCCAGGTGCGCCGCGGCACGCGGGTCGGTTTCAAAGCCGGCGCGTTGGCCTTCGGCCTCGAGCAGACACACGCGCCGTTCATCGCCATATTCGACGCCGACTTCGTGCCGCCGCGGGATTTTCTGCGCCGGATCATGGGCGCCTTCGACGATCCTTCGATCGCGTTTGCGCAGGCGCGATGGGGTCACCTCGACGAGGGTTACTCGCTCTTCACGCGCCTCCAGGCGATGGCGATCGACTTCCACTTTCTCGTCGAGCAGGCCGTGCGCTCCACCAGCGGCTTTTTCACGAACTTCACGGGGACGGCCGGCGTGTGGAGGCGGGTGGCGATCGAGGACGCCGGCGGATGGAGCGCGCGCACGCTGACCGAAGACCTGGACCTGAGCTACCGCGCGCAGCTGCGCGGCTGGAAGGCCGCTTACGTCGAGGACCTCGTCGTGCCGGAAGAGCTCCCGGTCTCGATCGACGCGTACCGGCGCCAGCAATCACGTTGGGCGACAGGCAGCTTCCAGACGGCGTTCCGGCTGCTGGGTCCGGTGCTGCGCAGCGAGGGCCGCGCCGCGATCAAGTTTCAGGCGGCGGTCCACCTGCTGGCCTACGGGGTCGGTCCGGTGATGCTCGTCCAGCTCGCATGCTACCCGCTGGTCCTGTTTGCGTTCGGCTCGGCGGGGCTGCGGCTGGCGTGGTTTCTGTCCGACTCCTCGGCGATCGCGATCCTCGTCGGCGTCGCGCCATGGGTGGGCTTCATGGCCGCGCAGACCAGGCGAGGCCGAACGTGGTGGTCCGGAATCCCTTCGCTGCTCTGCCAGGTCGTCGGCGCCGGCATGTCCCTCAACACCCTCATCGCGCTCAGCCGCGCGCTGCAGCCTGGCGGCGTTTTCGTGCGCACGCCCAAGCACCGCATCGTGCAGCGAGGACAGGAGTGGCGAGACCAGGCCTACGTGCGAGTGGGAGACCCACGGGTGTTGATCGAAACCGCGGCGGGACTGGGCGCGCTCGGCCTCGTCCCCATCGCCCTTGCTCGGGGCCAGGTCCTGATCGCCGTCTACGCCTCGATGTTCGCGCTCGGCTTTCTGGTCGTTGCGGGGCTGAGCGTCGTCGACTTCCTCGAGGTGCTGACGCTGCGCCGGCTTGGCCGGCACGCTCTCTCAAGGGTGCGTGCGGCCGCCCCCGTCGTGACGCTGCTCGGACTGGCGGCCGTCCTGCTGCTCCTCGCCGCCCAGATCCCCGAACCATTCGAGGACGGCTACGGCCACTGGCTCATCGCCGCCAACCTGGCCGCCACCGGCCACCTGCGCGACCCGCTCTTCGGCATGGAGGACACCTGGCTCCCCGCCTATCACGTGCTGGCGGCCGGAGTGCTGAAGCTGCTCGGCCTGCAACAGCTCGGCGCCCTGAAAGCGATGAGCGCGCTGTTCGGCGTGGCGACGGCCGCATGCGTCTACGCCCTCGCCCCCAACGTGCGCCAGGCTCGGCTGGCGGTTGCGCTGCTCGTCCTGAACCCGGTGTTCCTGTTCACGTCGGGCTCGGCCGTGGTCGAACCCTTCCTCACCGCGTTGCTGACCGGCGCCGCCCTCGCCGCCATGCGCGGCCGGATGAAGGTCGCGGCGCTGCTCGCGGCGCTCGCCTGCGTCACCTCCACCAAAGCGTGGATCTGGGTCGCGGCCGCGGCCGCCTTCGTCGTGCTCGAGACCGTCCGGTCCCGTGCCGGCGGAAAGCGCCGCGCCACCGCGGTGGCGTGGGTGGTGCCGTCGCTGGCCGTGCTTCTCCTCCTGCAGTTTGGTTTTGCCCCGGCGAGCCACTCGATGGCTCGAGGCACGGTCGAGGTCCTGTCCGCGTCGGCGCGAGGCAGCCTGCCGGCCGGCGGCGTGGATCGCCTGACCGAGCTCGCGACGACTTACGGCCTGGCCGCCCTGCCGCTCCTCGTCTTCGGTGTCGTCGGGGCGGTGGCCGCCTTCCGCATCCACGCCCCGGCGGTATGGCGGTTTGTCTACGTGCCGGCCCTGGTCTACCTCGCTGCGGTGTTCGCGCTGGTTGCAGTCGGCGTTTACAGCGGGAGCCATCGCTATCTCTACCCGGCCCTCCCCGCCATGGCGCTCCTGGCGGCCGCCGCACTCGACCGTCACGCCGGGGTGGTCAGGCTGTTCGCGGTCGGCGCCACGGCGATGCTTGCCTTTGCCTTCCTGCCTGTTTTCTGGAGCTTTGCCAACGCCAACGCTGGCCTGGTGGCGGCAGGCCGCGCTTCGGCCGGGTCGCCGGGCGCACTGCTCACCGACTCGCCCGCCGCGGCCTACTACAGCGGAAAGCAGCCGTCCGACATCGCGGGGTCGCGGGCGCTGCCCCGCGACCGGACCCAGGCCCTGGATTGGTTGCGCTCCCATCGCGTCGGCGTGGTGGTTATGGAGGACATCAGCTACTACCGCGCGACTGAGGTTTTCCCGGAGCTCGCGCGCGGCTCCCCGTCCCCACCCTTTGCGTCGCTGGGCGAGCAGAGCAGGTACCGGGCGAGCGGTGGCAAGGCCGTCTACGTCTACCTGCTCGGCAAGGCACGCATGCTGCAGTCGATCTATCCCGGGGTCGACGTCACAGTGTCGCCGATGCCCGCGCAGGGCAAGACTGCTCCGCTGGCCAAGGGTCTTGCGCTGCAGGTCGGCTCCACGCAGGCGACCAGCGAAGGCATGGGATTCGGTGTCCCGATCGTCCACTACCCGGACGGCTGGGTTTACTCACGCACCGTCACCGACGTCGACCTGTCCACGCCGGACAGCGCCGTCTGGCAGCGCACCTTCCAGCTCGACGAGATCGGCGGCGACGCGGCGCATGGGTACCGGTTCGTGCCGGTCGCCTCGCGAGGCGCGATCGAGGTCACCTACACGGTCGACGGGAGCGGGGTGTCGGTCACCGTCCGGCCGCTCTGGCTCGCGCCCGGGTATTCGGAGGTCGGGATCCTCAACGAGCAGTCCTCCGCATTCGACGACTTCGCGGCCGAGAACCAGGCCACGCTCAAGGGCTCGCAGTTCGGCAACTGGGTCCAGGTGACCGGCAATTGGGCGCGCCTTCGGTCGGCCACGCTGGGCGTCGAATGGTCGGTGCCCTTGCTCGCGGGTGCGTCGCTGCATGGCGGCCGCGAGCTCAGCGCGCCGGAATTCGACTGGGCCGGTCTCGACTACAACTTTCCCGGTGATTTTGCCGGAGCTGCGTATCACATCAACGTCAAGGAGGCGCAATGACACAGCGCGCTGACGTCGTCCTCGTCTATCCGCAGCGAGCGCCGAGGCAGGGCCGGCACTGGATCATGCCGTCGCTGGGATTGATGTACCTCAGCGCTTCATTGCGCCGGGCGGGTTACACCGTGCGCCACATCGACCACACGTTTCTCGAGCGCCGCGAAGTCCTCGAGGAGCTAGCGCGGCTTCAGCCGTCGGTGATCGGCATCTACTGCATGATCACCATGCAGGACGAGGCGCTTTCCCTCGCCGCGCAGGTCCGCGGCAAGGCGCTCACCGTCGTCGGCGGGCCGTATCCGTCGGGCGAGCCGGAGACCTTCGTCGACGACTTCGACCTCGTCGCGGTCGGTGAGGGCGAGGAGACGATCGTGTCGATCATGCAGCACCTGGACGACCGCCGCTTCGAGGAGATACCCGGAGTCGTGTTCAAGCGCGGCGGCGAGCTGGTCAAGAGCACCGCACGCCACCGCAGCAAGGACATGTCCGACCTGCCGCTGCCATATCGCGGCGACATTCCGAACGACCAGTACATCCGCTACTGGCGCAAGCACTGGAAGGACGCGACGACGCCGCTGATGTCCACCCGCGGATGTCCGTTCCGCTGCGACTTCTGCCACAAGTCCGTGTTTGGCGACCTCTTCAGCGCGCGACCTGTCGAATCGGTGGTCGAGGAGATGCGCGAGATCGCGGCGCTCGGCTACGACCACATATGGATGTCGGACGACCTCTTCACGCTCAACTACAAGCGCACCTTCGAGCTCGCCAGGGCGATCGAGGATGCCCACCTGCCACTGACCTGGGAGTGCCTCAGCCGGGTCACGCACGTGGACCAGCCGCTCTTCGAGCAGATGCGGCGAGCGGGCTGCAAGCGGATCTTCTTCGGCATCGAGTCGGGCGACGAGCGGGTGCTCAAAGAGATGAAGAAGGGCATCACGCCCGGCCAGGCCCGCGCCGCCGTCGAGGCTTGCGTTGCCGCAGGCATCAAGGCCGCCGGATTCTTCATGGTCGGTTACATCGGTGAGACGACGGACTCTTTGATCCGCAGCATCAACTTCTCGAGCAGCCTCCCTCTCGACTACGTCAGCTACACGATCGCGTACCCGCTGCCCGGCACGGGCTTTTACGAACGCGTGCGCGAGCGCAGGCTGCACGGCGAGTGGCACAAGGTGCGGCACAATCGCCTGCTTTTCAACACCGCCTTCTCGGAGCAAAAGCTGCGCGCAGCGATCCTGAAGGGCGCCATCCAGCACCGCCTGAACCGGATGCACATGCGGCCTGCGGCGCGAGCCTTCCAGCTCGCCACCGACCCGATGCTGCGCGTCATGAAGTAGCTACTCTCTCGATCGTGACGGAGATCTGGCCGAGCCTGTTCCGTGTCGTGGTTGGCATCTACTGGCTCTATTTCGCGAGCCAGAAATGGCAGGGCGTGGGCTGGATGAAGCGGCTGATCGACACCACCGGGCGGGTCAACCCGATTCCCGGGCTGCACGAATTCCTGGTCTCGGTCGTGACGCCGAACTGGCTGATCTTCGCCCTCGCGCAGGCAGCAGGGGAGACGTTGGTGGCCATACTGCTCATCCTCGGCCTCGCCACGCGCTGGGCCGGAGTGCTCGGATTTCTGCTGGCGGCCAACCTCGCGCTGACGGTCGCCTTCGCGGTCAACGACGACGGATTCCGCTGGCTCTACTACCTCGCCCTCCTCGCCAACGCGCAGGTCATCATCTCCGGACCCGGTCCCTTCGCGCTCGGGCGCTTCGGCTGGGTACCCGCGTGGTTGCGATAGCCTTAGACGAGATGGGTATCGACGCCGAAGGCTACGGATTCCCCGAGCACCAGCGCACCCTTTCGCGACTGATCGACGACATCCGCGTGCTTTCACCGGCCGGCGTGGAGCGCGCCGCCCAGGGTTGGGACCGCCACGCGCGACTCCAGGGACTGCAGGAGATTCACGACGCGGAAAAGGCCGCCATCCACGCCATCGAGAGGGACGGCCGCGGACCGGCGTGGGACGAGGTGCGCCGCAACCTCTTCGGCCTCACCGAGTCAGGCGCCGCGCTCGTCAGCTGGAAGGCGGAGCATGGAGAGGTCGGGCACAAGGCGGAGGACGCTGCATTCATGGCCGCCCTCGGCCTGGTCGCTGGAAACCTGATCAGCAAGGACCAGCAGGCGGCCCTGATGCGGCCGCTTTCCGAGGCGCTGCCCTGGCTGCTGCCCGAAGAGAACCAGCCGGTCGCCTGAAGAGCTAAGAGGCGGTCGCTCCGAGCAGCTCGGAAATCTCTACCCCTCGGTTCTCGAGCGCCGCGGCATCCACGCGACGACGGCTCTCGATCAGCTTGCCGCCGGCCTCGTTGGTTTTGGCGTCGTTCATCGACAGCACACCCTCGACGACGCCCGCACGCAGGTAAAACACCGAGAACTTCAAAGCCTCGCGCTCGCCGCGCCATACCGCGGTGTCTTCGCCCGAGGCGTGCCCGCGGTATTCGAGGTTGACGTCGTACTGGTCCGACCAGAAATAGGGAAGCTTCGTGTACGGGGTCTCCGCGCCGGCGATGCTCGCTGCGATACCCCTGCCCTGTCCTTTGGCCACCTCCCAGTGCTCGACGCGGATCGAGCGGTCGAGGACCGGATGATGATGGAACGCGATATCGCCGCCGACGTAGACGTCCTCGGCTGCACGCAGCGCTTGATTGGCGCGCACTCCGCCGCCTTCGAGGTGAAGGCCCAGCGCCTGCGGTAGGTCGAGGTTGGGATCGATCCCGATTGCGACCAGCACGAGGTCGACCTCCTCGCGCTTTCCGTCGGACAGCGTCACCCCAACCACCTGGCCGGCGCTGGTGTGCCACTCCGTGACCGTTGTTCCGGTCCGCACGTCGACGCCATGACTGCGATGGATCCCGGCATAGACCAGGCCGACGTCGTACCCGAGCGCGCGTTGCAGCGGGACAGGCGCGGATTCCACGAGGAGCACGTCCTTGCCCAGCTGCCTGGCGGAGGCCGCCACCTCGGCGCCGATGAAGCCGGCACCGATCGACAGCACCCGGCTCGAGCGCCGCAACTCATCGCGCAGCGCGTGGCTGTCGCGCAGAGAGCGCAGCGTCCGCACGTTCTCGGCGCTGGGCATGTCGGGGAGGCGACGTGGAGTTCCGCCGAGGCCGAGGACGAGTAAGTCGAAGTCGACCGGACCGGCGCCTGCCACGTTCAGGCGACGCTCGTGCAGAGACCCACCGGTGACGCGCTGCTCGAGGCGCAGCTCGATTCGCTCCTTGGCGTATTCGGCCTCGTCGTGGAGAAAGACCTTCGGCACGTCGACTTCGCCGCGCAGGAATTCCTTGGAGAGATAAGGCCGGTCGTAGGGCCGGTCGAGGTCGGCGCTGAGGATGACGATCTCGCCATCGAACCCGCGCTTGCGAAGCGCGAAGGCCGCGGCGTCGCCCGTACCTCCACCCCCGACGACGACGACGCGAGACATCAGCGCTGTGACGATACCCGCACGTGGTACAGCCAGCCGTGCCGGTCAGGCGCTGCGCCGCGCTGGACCTCGACCAGGTCCTTGCGCAGGCGCATGGAGACCTCGCCCGGATCGCCGCCGCCGATCGTCCACGACCCGCGTGCGGACTTGACCGCTGCCACCGGAGTGATGACCGCGGCAGTTCCGCACGCGAAGACCTCGGTCAGCGAACCGTCGTCGCAACCCGCACGCCAGTCCTCGACGCTGATCCGCCCCTCTTCGACCTGATAGCCGAGGTCGCGGCCCAGCACGAGCAGTGAATCGCGCGTGACGCCGGGCAGGAGCGTGCCGGTCAGGGCCGGCGTCACCAGGCGCGCCGTCCTGCCGCTGCCGAAGACAAAGAAGAGGTTCATGCCCCCCATCTCCTCCACCCAGCGATGCTCGTTGGAATCGAGCCACACGACCTGGTCGCATCCCTCTGCCGCGGCCTGGGCCTGGGCGAGCAGCCCGCCCGCGTAGTTGCCGCCCGTCTTCGCAGCTCCCGTGCCGCCCGGGGCGGCCCGGCTGAAGTCCTCCGAAAGCCAGACCGTCACCGGCTTCACACCGCGTGGGAAGTAAGAGCCCGACGGCGACGCGATCAAGAGGAATGTGACTTCGCCGGAGGGGTGCACAGACAGGCTGACCTCGCTCGCGTACATGAGCGGCCTGAGGTACAGGCTGTGCTCGGGGGTCGACGGGACCCACTCATGGTCCGCCGCCAGGAGTACGTCGATCGCCTCGAGAAAGGTCTCTGCGGGCAGCTCCGGAAGCGCGAGCCTTCGCGCCGAGCTGCGGAAGCGGGCGGCATGCGCATCCGGCCGGAAGGCCGCGACGCCCCCGTGTGCCTGCCGGAACGCCTTCAAGCCCTCGAACACCGCCTGCGCGTAGTGCAGGACCGAGGTGCCGGGGTCGAGCGAGAGCGGCGCATAAGCCGTCAGCTCGGCGTCGTGCCAGCCCTGCACGGAGTTCCAGCGAATCCGGACCATGTGCTCGGTGAAGATCAGGCCGAAGCCTGGATTCGCCAGCATGTGCTCGCGCTCCGCCGCCGGCAGCCGGTTCCGCACATGGCTGACCGAGAACTTGATCGTCGAAGTGCGAGAGCCCAAGCTGCTCCAACAGTAACCAATGCCCGCTCCTCGCGAGAGGAATGAAGGGGTCTCGTTTACGGCTCCGTCTAGATTCAGCCGCCAGCGATCGCGCCGATGATCAAGAGGGGCTCCTTGCCCGACGCGACCTCGTTCGGCAGCGGTTCGTCGAGCGATACGTCCGACAGGTCCTCCTCGCACGCAAAGAACCTGATCATGGGCCGGCGCTTCTTGGTCACCGCATCTCGCATCGTTCCCAGCAGCGCCGGATGGCTCGCTTCGAGGGCATCCAGCACGGAGCGCTGAGTCGCCGGGCCCCGGAGATCGAGCTCCACGACCCTGCCGACGCCGGCCAGGATCTGCAGGTTCTTGGGCAGGACGACCTGGATCATTTCAGGGTCTGGACTTCGACCGAGAGCACCCCCGGAAGGTCGCGGACGATCGCGTTCCAGCTGTCGCCGCCATCGTTCGACGCGTAAACCTGCCCGCCGCTTGTTCCGAAATAGATCCCGCTGGGATCGAGCGTGTCGACCGTCATTGCATCACGCAGCACGTTGACGTAGCAGTTCGCTTGGGGCAGCCCTTTCGTGAGCGCCTCCCAGTCGTCGCCACCGGTGCGGCTGCGGTAGACGCGCAGCTTGCCGTCGGGGACGAAGTGATGGGAATCGCTGGTGATCGGGATGACGTAGACGGTGTCCGGTTCATTGGCGTTGATGTCGATTACAAAGCCGAAGTCGGTGGGCAGGTTGCCGCTGATCTCGCGCCAGTTCTCTCCTCCGTCATCGGTGCGCATGACGTCCCAGTGCTTCTGCATGAACAGGGTCTCCGGCCGCGAGGGATGCATGGCGATGCGGTGGACGCAGTGACCGACGTAGGCGTCCGGGTCGGGGATGTAGTTCGACTTCAAACCGTTGTTCACGGGGCGCCATGACTTGCCTGCGTCGTCCGTGCGGAAGGTTCCTGCCGACGAGATGGCGACGAACAACCGGTCCGGGTTGCTGGGGTCGATCACGATCGTGTGCAGGCACATCCCGCCCGCGCCTGGCGCCCACTCCGGCGCGGTCTGGTGGGTGCGGAGCCCAGGCAGCTCGCTCCAGGTCGTGCCGCCGTCCCCGGACGCAAACAGCGCGGCATCCTCGACTCCGGCGTAGACCATGTCCGGGTCGCTCAGCGAGGGTTCGAGGTGCCAGACGCGCTTGAACTCCCACGGATGCGGCGAGCCGTCGTACCACTTGTGCGTGCCAGGCTCGCCGTCGTAGAGGAACTGGTTGCCTGCCGCGGCCCACGTCTTGCCGCCGTCGTCGGATCGCTGCAGCACCTGTCCGAACCAGCTGCTCGACTGCGACGCGTACACGCGATCCGGGTTCGCGGGCGAGCCCTTGAGGTGGTAGATCTCCCAGCCCGCGAAGTGCGGGCCGTCGACCTTCCAGCTCTTCCGGCTTGCGTCCGAGCTCAAGATGAAAGCTCCCTTTCGCGTCCCGACGAGTACTCGAACCCTACTCATTCGTTCACCCCTGCTTGGTTATGCGACCTGCTAGACGATCAGACCGTCCGCAACACTAAAACTAATCGGTTCGCCGCGGGCAAATCAGGGCGTCGCCGGAACGGGTTCCGCCGCGGGTGCCACGGCATCGGCAGCGCCCCGCCGTTTGCGCGCCGGAACCGCCACCACCACGATCAGGCCGGCGGCGGCCACGACCACGGTGGAGGCCAGGAACATCGCTCTTGGACCGACGCTCCCGTAGATCAACCCTCCCCCCAGGGACCCGGCGATTGGCGCCAGCCCGAAGAGGATGGACTTCATCAGCGCCTGTCCCGTCGCGCGCAGACTCGCGGGTGAGAGTTCATCGGCGATCAAGACCGACGCGACGAACGTCAGCGCAAACGCGACGCCGATGGCGAGCTTCAGCAGCGCCGCGATCAACGCGTCCGAGACGGATGCCCAGGCTAGAAAAACGGCCACGTAGATGGCGCAGCCGATCGCGAACAGACCTCGATGACCCAGCCGCTTCGTGAGGACGTGCGTGTAACCCATCGTCGGGATCTCAGTGAGGGCCTGGAAGGCAGCCGCCGCCCCGATGAGGAAGGCGCCGCCGCCGAGGAAGCTGATCCGCAGGGTGAGGAAGTTCTGCGTCGCGGCCAGCGACGCGCCCAGCAGAAAAACACTGACGAGAAAGCCGATGAGCGCGACCGGCACCGTCCCCACTGGAGGGGTCATCGGCGCAGCAGGCTGAGGCTCCACCCGCTGGCCGGGCAGGGCCGGCTTGAGGGCGCGCCAGACCCACATCCCGAACAGCAGGGTGAGCGGAGCGTAAACAAAGGGAATGAGCCGGAGGCTGATCAGCTGGAATGCGGCGCCCGAGACGGTTACGGACCCGGCCCAGCCCGCGCTCATCCGCAACCGGATGCGCGCGTAATCGGTGCGGGGTGCTTTCCGCAACCGGCGGAGCGTGATCGGGTCGAGAAGCATGAAGGGCGCGCGGGCGAGCGACAGCACCACGATCACGGCCGCGAGGGCGACCGCCCCGTTGGTCAGGGCCAGCAGCAGTGCGGCCAGGGCCGCGGCGATGCTCGCCACGACAAGGAGGCGCTCCGGACGCAGCCGGCGGTCGGCGAGATAGGCCCAGACCAGCCCAGCGACGAGCGATGCCAGCGCCGCCGCAGCCAGTACAGCTCCGATCAGCTGAGCGCTCATGCCTCGCTGGAGGAGGAAGAGGGGGATGAAGGGAAGCAGCGTTCCGTCGGCCACGCCCATCAGGACATAGGCCCAATTGAGGCCGCGAATCTCAAGGTTGGGCTCAGCCTTCGGGGTCGTAAGTCTCCGCAAGTCGCCTGGGCACGACCATACGCCATGCGTCCATCACCAGCTCACGCATCTCCTGTTTGTGCAGCGCGGTGAGGCGGGCCAGGACCCAGTGGTAGCGCAGGTCCGAGCGAACAGGCTGCATGAATTTCTCGGGCGATCCGCCGATGAGCCAGTCGCGCTCCTCCTTCGGAAATGCGAAACCCATCACCGCCTCGTCGCGCGAGAAGGCCAGGTACACGATGCGGCCGGCCCGAAATTTGACTCGGCCGCCAACGATCACCTCATAGCTGCGAGGCAGGATGGAGGCCAGAGCCCGTACGTCGTCGATGGTTACCATCGGTTAAGGCTCAGCTGCCTGGCGCGACCAGCGTCGGTATACCGCTCGGGACGACCTCGAGGTCGAGCCACATGCCGCTCGCCTCGCTGCCTCGGACAAGCGAGGCGATACGGTAGGCGCCGGTCATCTGAGGCGTGAACGAAAAGCTGGCCGACTGGCCGGGATCGAGGCCGCGAGTTGGGTCGGGCGTGCTCCAGCCGGGCTGGACGGGCTCGATTGCGCTTGCGGACGCGACCACGGCACAGGAATTCGGCACGGTCGAGTGGTTGGCGCACTGCACGGTGACCTCCCAGCCCACGGGGACCGTCAGGATCAGCGAACCGTTGCCGTAGCCGTCGTAGTTGAACTGGTAGTCGGTTGCGGGATGGCCGGCGATCAGGGTGACCACGGCGGTCCTGGCGCTGGCGTCGATCTTCAGGTACTGCTTCGGATCGGGCGGCGTCCCCGAGCCAGTTCCTGTCACGGGATCGCACGCGCAGGCCACCACGATCATGAGCGCGGCGAGCAAGAATGAGCGGGCGGTGAGGAAGCCCCAACGCACTCCACCTCGAGCCGTGCTCTGGTGGGAGTCGCTCGAGACATGGAAGCAGATCGCGCTGTCGTACCCGGTCTTTGCGGTGCTCACCTTCCTGCTCAACATTGGGCCTTTTTACCAACCGCTTGGGCGGTCGGTGTTCTACGGATTCTTCGAGGGTGGCGTGCTGGCCGCCCTGCTGGCGGTCGCCACTCGCACGGAGCGCGATCGCCGCAGAAAAGGCGGCTAGGAGGTCATGCGATGGGCGCCAGCCACGTGCGGATGGCCGGAACCAGCTGCGGCGCCAGGCCGACCGAGGTGTCGTCGTCCGCGAGCAGCCGGTGGCGTTGACCAGCATGCCGTGGCCCGTGGGTACCAGCTGCACCTTGAAGTTGGGCTTGTGCATCGCGGACAGGAGCTCCACGCAGACCGCCGTCGGAACGGTCCGGTCGTTCGCGCCCAGGATCCACAGCGTCGGCACGGACAGGGCATCGAGCGCAGGCGCCGGGTCGTAGCCGGAGTGGGTGGCGCGCACCGCCGCGAGCATCTCGGCGTCGCTCTGCGTCGGCTTGGACGCCCCGCCGCCGCTGTAGGAGGACCACAGGTCGGTCTGATCCACGGTCGTGGCCGGCGCGGAAACGAGCACCGCAAACGCCGCGCCGCCGTGGCGTGAGATGGCGAGCGGCACTGTCCAACCCCCCTGGCTCCCGCCGTGGAACCCGACCCTGGCCGGGTCGACTTCCGCCCGGCCGGCAAGAAACGTGAGGGCGGCCGAGGCGTCGTCCGCGTAGATCTTCAGCGCGTCCTCGGTCGGAAACTCACCTGGGTACCGACCGGTCGAGTCGCCGTTGCCACGCTTGTCGTAGGTAAGGACGGCCAGGCCCAAGCTGGCGTAGAGGCCAACCCATACGTCATAGAAATATCGCTCGCCGGGCTCGGAGCCGTGAATGATCACGATCCCGCCTCTGCGGGCGCTGCCCTGAGTCTCGGTGATCGTCCCTGCCAACTGCGCGCCGGCGGTGGGGATGGTGACGGCGGTCTGCGTGTACGGAATGCGGTGAGCGACCGTCGTCTTGCCAGCCCGATCGGTGACGGTGAGCGCGTCGGACGTGAATTTCAGGTCGGCGCACCTTGGAGTCGGTTCGCGAAATCGGCAGCCGATCGCGAAGCGATCCGGCGATTGCTCCACGTAGATGGTGCGGTAGGCGCTGGTCTTCATGTCCAAGAACCAGCCCAGGCGCGCGATGACCAGGATGTCGCCGGCCTCGGTCGAGTAGCTGCCGTAACGAGCCGACATTTCGGCCAGACCTGCCGGAGCCGGCGGCGCCTGCGGCGATGCGGGCGGCGTCGACCCGCTGCATGCAACAAGAGCAATCGTCAGGGCGATCGCCACTGCGAGACGCATTGTCGTGTGCGACACTACCACGGATCCGTGGTAATTAGGACGGATCCGTGGCAGCGCCCAAGGCGATAGAGTCTTGAGCAGGGCCTTGCGCAGGGATCTTTCGCTGCTCTTCGACTTCTTCGTCACCAGCCAACGCATCCGGCGCGTTCTGTCCGATGCGATGGCGCCATCCGGCATGAAGCCCGATGAGTATGCCGTCTACAGCCTGCT
>JACXTT010008752.1_pt1 | contig 13974 bp, 14 predicted proteins | sample 9270951 | NCBI WGS metagenome assembly JACXTT01 (sample SAMN15532306, study PRJNA645909) | rock metagenome | isolation source: weathered quartz diorite | place: Puerto Rico | collected 2017-06-21 | reverse complement strand
ACCACAGCGCCGACAGGGCAGAGGCCAAAAACTACGGCGTCATGACACCTTTCTGGGACATCGTGTTTGGCACTTTCGAATACCACCCCGAGCGCCTTCCAACCGCGCTGGGTGTGGAAGACCCCGCACACTACCCAGCCAGCACAGCCATTGGCCGTGTGCTGGCTTTGCCATTCAAGCGCTGATCAGCTGACCCGATACACCTGACCAGTCTGCGCGCCGTCCACGCTGCGGGCATAGGCCAGCGCCACACGTGCTGCCGGCGCGGCTTCAAAGCCGATGAAAAACGGCCCATAGCTTGGCAGTGATTCCAGCAACACGGTGGCACTGACCACGTTGATGCGGATGCCACGCGGCAGTTCGATGGCGGCACCAACGGCAAAGCCTTCTACTGCCCGGTTGACGGCCGTGGCATTGGTGCCCAGGCGAATCGGCTGCTCGCTCAAAATGCCGCTGGTCAGCGTGATCGAACCACCATCGTTCAGGTAGTGCTGGCCTATCAGCGCCAGCTCGACCTGGCCCATCAGCTTGCTATCGAGCCCCTTGCGGAACTGTTCAGCCGTCATATCGGCCAAGGGGCCAAAATGCACTTCACCCACGGTGGCAACAATGGCATCGACCCTGCCGACCTTTTCGAACAGGGCCGCTATGCTGGCACCGCTGTGCACGTCCACCGCATGCGTGGCGCTGCTGCGGCTGGCCGCAATCAGCTCATGGCGTTTGGACAGTTCGGCCACAACGGCCTGGCCCACCGTGCCGGTGGCGCCCACTACGAGTACTTTCATGGTTTCAACCTTTGTTTGTGCATGCCACATCGGCAGTGCAGGAATGGTAGATTGCAATGATTTTGGAATAAATACACAATCGGTTACTTTATTCAATACCAATAGTTTTTAATGTATGGATCGCTTGCAAAGCATGGCCGTGTTCGTTGCCACCGTGGACAAAGGCAGCCTCAGCGCCGCCGCCGAAGCCTTTGGCATATCGGCGCCCATGGCGGGCAAGCACATTCGCCATCTGGAAGAACGCCTGGGCACGCGGTTGCTGACCCGCACCACACGCCGCCATAGCCTGACCGAGATTGGTCGTGCCTATGTGGAGCAGTGCCGCCTGATTCTGGAACAGGTGCGCGCGGCAGAGTCTGGCACGCAACTGCTACGCTCGTCGCCACGGGGCAAGTTGCGCATCAATGCACCGGTGACCTTTGGCTCGGTCATGCTGGCACCGGTGCTGACCCAGTTCCTGCAGCAGAACCCGGATGTGCAGGTTGAACTCACACTCAACGACCGCGTCATAGACCTGGTGGAAGAAGGCGCCGATGTCGCCATTCGCGTCGGCCCCTTGGCCGACTCCGGTCTGGTGGCGCGCACGCTCAAGCCCTATGGCGTGATGATCTGCGCGGCACCGTCATACCTGCAGCGCCATGGCACACCGCGCCACCCGGAAGACCTGGTGGACCACCAGTGCCTGGGCTTTACCCATTGGTCGCGCAAAGGGGGTTGGACCTTGGGGCGCACCGATGCACCGCCGCGCGGCTGGCCGGTCAGCCGCTTCCAGTCCAACAACGGGCTTGCGCTGCGCATGGCAGCACTGGAAGGCTTTGGCATTGTCATGCAGTCGTCGGTGATGCTGGCCGGTGATGTGGCCGCTGGCCGCCTGGTCGAAATCTTGCATGAGCATTTGCCAGCCCCGCAACCTATGCATCTGATCTACCCCAAAGACCGCCAGCCGGTACCCAAGTTGAGCCGCTTTGTCGACTTTGTGTTGGCGCAATTTGGTGCCAGCACAACCCGGGCTGTGCCATTCAGCGGAGCCGACACATGAGCGCCCGGCACAATGGGCCTACCGCCTACGCGCGCCCAGACTATGCGCTTTGTGAGGACTTCGGCATGGATGCGCCGCGACGCAATGGCGTCACAGTCCCCTGTAGCGGCCGGCCTGGTGGTTGGTGGCCAGCGTCTGGTTCAGCACCACGGCGCCCAGTACCGACAACGCGGTACTGCGCCAGTCCACCACGGCAAATGAGCACAACACAATGGCGCAGTCCAGCGCCATCTGGATGCGACCGGCACGCCAGCCAAAGTGCTCTTGCAGATACAGCGCCAGCACATTGAAGCCACCCAGACTGGCGCGGTGCCGAAACAGAATCAACATGCCGGCCCCCATCAACAATCCGCCCATGACGGCGGTGAAGATGGGGTTCAGCGATTCAAAGTGCACCAGGCTTGGCAAGCCATTGGTCAGCAGTGCCAGGAGCCCCACCGACAAAAACGTCTTGACTGTGAAGGCCCGCCCCATACGCTTCCAGGCCAGTCCATAGAACGGCAGATTGACAGCAAAGAACAGCAGACCCAGATTCCAGCCAGTGGCATAGTGCAGCAAAAACGCCACGCCCGCCGTACCACCGGTCAGCAAGCCGGTGTGGCGAAACATGGCAATGCCCAGGGCCACAAACAGTGTGCCAGTCAGCAACGCCTGAATATCTTCGTAGACGCGATGTTTGGGGGCTGGCGTGGCGCTGGGCATAGGTTGCAAGCTTATCGCATGCGTTGGCCTACGCGTTATTGTTCGGGGCAAACGTGAGAACAATCTTGCCGAATGCACCGCGCGCCAGGTGTTCGATGGCAGCCGGCAGTTCGCTGGCCGGGTAGCGGGCCTCAATCACGGGTTGCAATGCATTGGCATCCATGGCACGCACCAGCGCATCCAGACTGCGTCTGTGCCCCACATTGACACCTTGCACGATGGCGCGGCGGCGTATCAGGTCAAAGCCCGTGCCCCCCAGGCCCGGCACATCGAGCACGCCGATAAAGGCTACGCGCCCACCAACGGCCAAGGCCTGCAATGAACGTCCCAAATTGGCGCCGCCCACGGTTTCCAGCACGTGGTCCACGCCACGGCCTTGGGTCAGCTCCAGCACCGTGGCTGGCCAATCGCTGGCGCGCTCCAACACATGGCTGGCACCCAGTTCCAACGCCTTGGCCCGTTTGTCCGCATCGCCCGATACCACGATGACCTGTGCGCCCTGCAAGCGGGCTATCTGCAGTCCGAACAGGGCCACGCCGCCCGTTCCGTGCACCAGCACCGTTTGACCGGCTCGCAAGCCTCCGTTATCAACCAACGCAGTCCAGGCGGTCAGCCCCGCGCAGGGCAAAGTGCTGGCGGCCGCCGCATCCAGCGTCGCGGGCGCTGCGGCCAGCCACTGGGCGTCCATGACCACATGGGTCGCCAGCATGCCAGGGCCTGGCCCGCCCAGGGGAACGGCGTCAGCAGGCGAGACACCATCTAGCCAACCCGCAACAAAGGTGCTGACCACACGCTCGCCAGCGCGCCAACGTGTCACCTGCGTGCCAACTGCAACAACGGTACCCGCCATGTCCGAGCCCGGCGTAAAAGGCAACGGTGGAGCCATGCCGTAGCGGTTTTCCACCAGCAACAAATCGCGGTAGTTGAGCGCCACAGCCTCCACCCGCACCAGAACCTGGTGGGGTAGCAGCTCCGGCAGTTGGGCCTCCACATAGCGCAAGTTCTGAACGCCGAATGCGTTGAGTTGCCATCGGTGGATACGCGTGCCTGTCATAAAAATTCCTTGAAGTGGGTTAAGAGAGCGGGTATGCTACTGTCGCATTTGATTCCCGTGTGGCGTCATTTTTTCAACAAAATGTAGATTAAAAGTATCCAATGAGCGAACGCTTACAAGGCATTGCCACTTTCGTCGCCACCGTCGAAGCCGAGAGTTTCTCGGCCGCTGGCGAGCGGCTGCAACTGAGTCGATCCGCCATCGGCAAGTCCATTGCACGGCTGGAGGAACGCCTGGGCGTGCGCCTGTTCCACCGCACCACGCGCAGCCAAAGTCTGACCGACGACGGCCAACTCTTTTACGAGCGTTGCCGCCGCGCACTGGCGGAGTTGGACGAAGCCAGTGCCTCATTGGAGGCGGGCCGCAGCGAGCCGGTGGGGCGCCTGCGCCTGTCCTTGCCCGAGCTATTGGGCCGGCGCTGCGTGGCGCCGCTGCTGCTGGAACTGGGTCGTCTACATGCCGGTCTGTCGCTGGAGGTTTCGTTCACCGACCGGCGCATCGATCTGCTCGATGAGCGCATCGATGTCGCCGTGCGCAGCGGCCCCCTGCCCGACAGCACGCTGCTGGCAGCGCGGCCGCTGGGCCACCAATGGGTCGGGGTGTATGCAGCACCCGCCTATTTGGCACGGCACCCCCACCCACACCATTTTGCCGACCTGCAGGCCCAACGCGACGCACACAACTTTGTGGCCTATGCGCGCGATGGCAACGTCAAGCCCTGGCTGTTCATGGAAGCTCCGGGTCGGGTGCAGAGCTTTGACGTGTCCAGCCGCTTTGCCTGTGACAGCCTGGAGGTGGTGGCCGACGCGGCTGTCTCCGCCTTGGGCCTGGTGCGCGTGCCAACTTGGCTGGCCGCACCCTTGCTGCACCGCGGCGCCCTGGTGCAGGTATTTGAAGAGCCCATACCCTATGGCTACGAGTTGCATGCCGTCTGGCCGCAAACCCGGGCCATGCCACTGCGCCAGCGCGTGGTGATCGACCACCTGGTGCAGCAACTGCCTGCACTTTTGGGACAGCCCTCTACGGCCGATGCCGCTAGCATGGCACCCACACGACTGCCGGAGACACCGCATGCCCATTTACACAACCCTGCGCATTGACCAGGACGAACACAACCCGCGCATTGCCCGCCTGCTGCTGAACCGCCCCGAGCGGCTCAACGCCATCAACGATGCCACGCCGCGCGAGATCCGCGCCGCCGTGGAGTGGGCCAATGCCCAGGCGGGCGTGCACGTCATCGTAGTAGAGGGCGCAGGCAAAGGTTTTTGCGGTGGCTACGATTTGTCGCAGTTTGCCGAAGGCGAGATTGACCACCCCTGCCAGCAAGAGCGCCATCCGTGGGACCCGATGGAAGACTATGCCTACATGAAGCGCAACACCGACGACTTCATGAGCCTGGGGCGCAGCCCCAAGCCCACCATTGCCAAGGTGAATGGCTATGCCGCCGCCGGTGGCAGCGATATCGCACTGTGCTGCGACCTGTTGGTGATGGCCGACGACGCACGCATAGGCTATATGCCGACACGCGTCTGGGGTTGCCCTACCACCGCCATGTGGACCTACCGCCTGGGCCCCACACGCGCCAAGCAGCTGATGTTTACCGGCGACACCATTGACGGCCGCCAGGCACTGGACTGGGGTCTGGCCAATGCCACGGCACCGTTGGCCGAACTGGATGCCGTCACGATGAAGCTGGCGGCGCGCATAGCCGGCGTGCCGCACAGCCACCTGGCCATGCACAAACTGGTGGTGAATCAGGTCATGCTCAATATGGGCCTGGAGCAATCGCAAACCATGGCCACCGTGTTTGACGGCATCACACGGCACAACCCCGAGGGCCTGTGGTTTCGGCGCTATGCCCAAGAGAACGGCTTCAAGGCCGCGGTGGAATGGCGCGACAGCGGCCGAGCGATTCCGCAGGGCGATGAGGCCCGTGCTTTGGTCCAGGCGATGGACGCGCGGCGCCCACCATCGGGCTCTTAACCGCCCATGGGCGTGCAAATCTCCACCAGAAAACCATCCAGGTCGGCCACATAGGCCAGGGTCTGGCCCCAGGGCATGTCGTGTGGTTCTTGCACCAACACGGCCCCGGCAGCCACGGCACGGGTCACGGCGGCAGGCACATCGTCGGTGGTCAGCGCAATTTCAAAACACGGTGCCTTGTAGTCAGCGGGCTGCGGGTTCTTTTTCAACTCGGTCATCAGTTGCCGCGATGAAAACGACAAGGTCGTGGCGCCGGTATCCAGTTCACCATAGCCCCCGCTGTCGTGCAGGAACTTGATGGGCAGGCCAAAGGCCTTGGCATAGAAGTCCAGACTGCGCTGAACGTTGTCGACATACAGAATGGTGTAGCCCAGTTTCATGAAAATCTCATTGGTAAAGGATGTGGCAAGGCTCACACCATAGCGCAGATGCCAGCATCAGTGTTGAACTGCTTCTGTAGAAGCAGCCGATCCGCGCAACTGCTGCACCACATCAACCATATCGGGGCGCTCGGTTGGGTCGTCTTGCAAGCAGGCCTGTGCCAAGGCCCGGATGGGTTCCAGCATCTTGTCATGCAGCGTGTCGGGCACGGCACAGGCCAGCAACTCTTCCAACAAGCAGCCAAAGGCGCGCACCTCCAGACTCAGCAGCGCGCGGCACAGCGCCGGTTGGTCCAATGGCAGCAGGCTTGCGCCGCCAAAATCACTGAGCATGGCCTGGCCCGTGCCGGGGTCCCACAGGATGTTGTGGGCATACAGGTCACCATGCATCACACCGCGCTGGTGCAGGTGCGCCACCGCTTGCGCCATGCCCAGCGCCAGGCGCGACAGAATGGGCGCGGCCATCGACAAGCCCGGTGCATAGACATCGCGGGTGCAACTGTCCAGGCTGGGTGGGCCTGCCAGGTTGACACACCGCGGAGGTATCAGCGGCAGCAGCAGGCCCTGCGCTCCCTGGGGGTGGTCGCATAGCGCAGCGAGGGGCGTGCACAGTGCCGGGTGCTGGCCGGCGGCCAGACAGGCCGCCAGTTCCTGCTCGGGCAGGCCGTCGCTGGTCACTGCGGCCTTGAATAGCTTCAATGCCATGGTCTGCTGGCTATCGCCTGTGTGCACGCGGTAGATGTGGCCGGAGGCGCCCTCGCCCAACAAACCGTCCACCTGCAACCGCTGCCAGGCAACGGTAGCAATCGGTGGCGTCTCAGCACGGTGCCAGCCCAAGGGGTTGCCGGCCAATGCCAGCCAGCTCAGGCGCGGCAATGCTGTCAGCCAAGCAGGTACGTGCGTCAACCGGTTGGCTGACAGGCGCATCATTTCCAGGCGACTGGCATCGGCCAGGCTGTCGGGCACACTGTTCAGGCGGTTACCCGCCAACATCAGCTTTTGCAAGGCCGCACGTTGGCCCAGCGCAGCCGGCAACTGGGCAATGGCGTTGTCCGTCAGTATCAGCCAGCGCAATGCCGCAGGCAACGCGGCGGCGGGCACGTGGGTAATGCGGTTGGCCTTGAAGCCCACGACCTGCAGCGCCGCACAGTCACCCAGCACTTCGGGCAATTCGGTAAAGGCGTTGTCGGAGCAGAAGATGATTCTGAGCCGGTGCAGACGCGGCAGATCGTGCGGCAGGCTGTGCAGTTGGTTGCCCGTGAGGTTGAGCACCTCCAGGCTATCGGCCAGATCAAAGACTTGGGGCGGCACTTCGCGCAGCCCGCAGGACAAGTCCAGGCGGCGCGTGCCCGCCAGTGCGCCACTGCGCAGTTGTTCAAGGGTATGCATGCAACAATTATCGGACCCCTGCTTGACCCTGACGCAAGGTAAGGGTTGATACTGGCATCCGGCGCTGCCCCATGCTGCGCCCATTGCGAAGGAAAACTCTGTTGCTACTCAAAGTTGGAGAATTAGCCAAAAGCACGGGCCTGACGGTGCGCACGCTGCACCATTACGACAGCATTGGCTTGCTGACGCCGTCGGGGCGGTCCGAGGCTGGTTATCGCCTGTACAACCACGCCGATGTGGGCCGCCTGCACACCATCCAGGCGCTGCGCCACCTGGGTCTGCCGCTGGCTGACATTGGCACCATGCTGGCGCGCGGTGGGGAAGGCCTGCCCGACACTATCGCACGCCAGATTCGGGCGCTGGACCATGAAATCACGCAAGCCACCGAGCTGCGCGCGCGCCTGCAATTGTTGCAAAGCCGTCTGGCCACCGGCAACGCACCCGAGATGGCCGATTGGCTGTCGACCATGCTGCTGATGAACACGTTTTCAAAGTACTTCAGCGCTGCAGAACTCAAATCGATTCTGGACAACAGGAAGGCGCAGGGTGAGGCCTGGGAGCTGGCCATTTCAGACGCGCGCCTGGCCATGCAAGAGCAATGCCCGGCCGACTCGCCCCGCATGCAAGCCCTGGCCTTGCGCTGGATGAATCTGACACTGGCCATGATGAATGACAACTTCGACCTCATTGACCGCTGGGGCCTGATGTACAACACCGAACCCACCGACCAATTCAAGAACGGTCCCGGCCGCAAGGTGGTCCAATTTGTCAATGCCGCCATCTCCTTGCGCATCGCTGCCATGACACGCCATATGACCATGGCCGAGCTTCGCACCCTGCGCACGGCGCCCGAAGACCTGCGCCAGCGGGTGACAGAGCTGGCCCATGTCCTGCATGCCGAAAACGCCGCGCCCGATAGCGCTGCGGCACGAACACTGATAGAACAGTGGCAGGCCTTGATGGAGGCCATCAGCGGCCACAACCCCGAGCTGCTGCACAAGATGGTCAAGGCCTACCGTCTGGAGCCGCTACTGCAGGGCACCACGATTTTTGACACCATCACCATGGACTACATCCAAAAGGCGCTGATCGCACAACGGCACCCCTTGGGCCAACCGCAACTGGCCGCTGGCGACGGCACGCCGCCATAAAAATAGTGCTTGACCCTGACCCAGCGTGAGGTCTGACGATCAGGGCTTGCCAACAACGACAACCTGCATTCCCATGCGCTCTACACCGCAAACCCCATCTCCCGCGCCGCGCGCTGCGCTGATGCGCGACAGAAATTTCCTCTGGCTGATGGCCGGTTCCATCATTTCCATGCTGGGTGACCAGTTCACGCTGGTGGCCTTGCCCTGGCTGGTGCTGCGCATGACCGGCGACACCCTGGTGCTGGGCACGGTACTGGGCTTGATGAGCCTGCCCCGCGCCGTCTTCATTCTGATTGGTGGCGCCCTGGTGGATCGCTATTCCCCCAAGGCCGTGTTGATGGTCACCAAGTACATCAACACCGTGCTGCTGGGCGCGCTGGCCGCCTTGGTGCTGCTGGGTGGCCTGCCGCTCTGGGGCGTGTACATATTGGCATTCGCCATTGGCCTGGCCACGGCGTTCAGCATTCCGTCGGGAACCTCCATGCTGCCCAGGGTCATGCCGCGTGCGCAGTTGGCCGCCGCCAATGGTGTGATGATGGGCCTGCGCCAGTTCTCCATGTTCCTGGGCCCGGTGTTGGCCGGTGTGTTGATCGCCGTCTTTGGCGATGGCTCGGGCGGCGGCGGCAACAGCGCCCCCGCTGTAACCGCAGCAACCGGCCTGGGCCTGGCCTTTGGCCTGAATGCACTGAGCTTTGCCCTGTCCGCCTGGACACTGTCCCATGTGCGGGAGCAAGCTGCCGCGCCAGGCACAGCGCAGCCTGCCGAACCCAGCCACCGCCCGTCCGTGCTGTCGTCTGTGGCAGCCGGCGTGCGCCACCTGTGGCAGGACCGCGACATGCGCCTGTGTTTCATCTATTGGGGGGCCGTGGCCGTGCTGATCACCGGGCCGGTGCAGGTCGCCATGCCGGTCTTGGCCAGCACGCTGCACCTGGGTGCCGCCGCATTAGGCCTGCTGTTGGGCGCGCACGGCGCCGGCACTTTGGTGGGCATGGCCGTATCTGGCGCCAGACCCGGCTGGCGCCTGGGTACCTTGGGTATGACCATGCTGGTGGTGGATGCGGTGGTGGGCCTGCTGTTCATGCCCATGGGGCACATTTCAACCACCTGGCAGGGTAGCTTGCTGCTGGGCATCATTGGCGTATTGGGCGGGTTCATGCAGGTCACCATCTTCAGCTGGCTGCAGCAACGGGTGCCACCGGCCCTGATGGGACGGGTCATGAGCATGTTCATGTTCATCTTCCTGGGTCTGGCGCCGCTGTCGGGAGCCGCAACAGGCTGGTTGATGCGAACCGTGACACCATCGCAATTGTTTGTCGGCAGCGGTGGCCTGCTGGTGTGTTTGGCGCTGGCCGCCATGCTGGGTTCACCGGTGCGCCATGTGACTGACAACCCCAGTCCCAAGCCCAGCCATTAGCAAAACCAGAGGCCTATCACACGGCGCGGGAATGCGCCACAATCGCTGGATCACTGCCTGAAACGCCATGATCCCACGCCCGCCCGATGAGATGCTGCGCCTGACCGCGCTGCACCGGTACCTGCTGCTCGATACCCAGGCCGAGGCTGACTTTGACCTGTTGACCGAGTTGGCCGCCGAGCTGTGCGGCACGCCCTACTCCTTTGTGTCGCTGGTCGATGCTGAAAGGGTTTGGTACAAAAGCAGCTTTGGCAAGAGCAAAGCCATACAAATGCCGCGCGACCAGGACTATTGCTCCTGGGCGATTCTGGAAGAGCATGAACTGATCATTCCGGATCTGACGGCCGACGCGCGCACGGCGGAGCTGAGCACGACCACCAAGGGACCACAATTTCGCATGTACGGCGGCGTGAACCTGGTCAGTGCCGACGGCTACCACGTGGGGGTTCTGTGCGTGCTCGACACCAAGCCGCGCCAATTGACGGAGCACCAGTTGGGGCTTTTGCGGCGCATGGCCCACCAAGTGATTTCGCTGATGGAACTGCGCGTGCTGGAACGCGAATTGCAATCTGCTCTGCTCAAGGTCAGCCGCCTGGCCAACGAGGACGAGCTGACCGGCCTGAAAAACCGCAGGGCCTGGATGGAAGAGGCGCGCCAACAATTGCAGCTGTCGCACCGGCTAGGCACACCACTGGGCCTATTGATGCTGGACGTAGACCATTTCAAAAAAATCAACGACACGCACGGCCACCCGGTTGGCGACACCGTACTGCGGGCGCTGGGCCAGTTGCTGCCGCGCGCATTGCGCACCACCGACATTGCCGGGCGCCTGGGTGGCGAAGAGTTTGCCGTGCTGTTGCCAGGCACCGATGCGGCCGGTGCGCTGCGCATTGCTGAAAATTTGCGCCTGGCCGTTGAGCACGAGCCGATCCGGGATGCTGAACTGAGCTTGCGCATCACGGTCAGCATTGGAGTCAGCCATGTCGCCGCAGCAGACGAAGTCCACGCACTGGACACCCTGGTGCGTGCGGCCGATGCCGCCTTGTATGCCGCCAAGAAGGCCGGACGCAACCAGGTCGCTGGCGCCGGCAACGCAGTACCGCCACCAGCGTAGGGAAGCGCCAGCACAGGAACAACTTGGACTTTGGTGATAATGCTGCGACGCAAGCGTCCCGCCCCGTGCGGACCTTTGCCATAGACCAAAGGAATCCGTTTGAACAACCCCGTCATCGAAGTCAGCAAGCTTACTTTTGACTACCCGGGCTTTCGTGCGTTGAATAGCGTAAGCATTGCCATTGAGCAGGGTAGCGTCACGGCCTTGGTGGGGCCCAATGGTGCAGGCAAAACCACGCTGTTGCGTTGCATTGCCGGCTTGGAGACGCCGGTGTCCGGCTCGGTGCAGGTGGCTGGGCTCGATGTCTTTGAGTCGCCCCGCGCCGTCCACCGTTTGATGGGTTATTTGTCCGACAACATCGGCCTATACAGCGAGCTCAGCGTGGCACAGGGGTTGGAATATGCAGCACGCGCGCAGGGGCTGCCGTCCGACGCGGTCGCGGCAGCGGTGCGCACGACAGCGCAGCACATGGGTCTGTCGGACAAACTGCAAAACCTGGCTGGCACGCTGTCGCGCGGCCAACGCCAGCGCCTGGCCATTGGCCAGGCCATCATCCACGGCCCGCGGGTGCTGTTGTTGGACGAGCCGGCCAGTGGCCTGGACCCCGAAGCCCGCAGCGCATTGGCCCAGGTTTTCAAGGCCTTGCAGGCGCAGGGCATGAGCCTGCTGGTGTCCAGCCACATCCTGGCTGAACTCGATGAATACTCCACCCACATGCTGGCCTTGCACCAGGGTCGCGTGCTGGAACACCGCGCGCTGAGCCATATCGCAAGCCAGGGCGGCACCGACGGCGCGGGTGCTGCCCCACGCATGCTGCGGTTGGAGTTTGTGGAGTTGGGGCAGGCCATGGAGCCCTGGCTGCAGCAACAGGCCGGGGTGCAGGTGCACGATGTGCAAGCGCACCGCGTAGACATCGCTTTCAGTGGCACCGTGCAGGAACAGGCTGCGCTGGTCGCCGCCTGTGTGGCCGGCGGCCATCAACTAAGCAGCCTCAGCGTCATCACCGAGAACCTGCAGCTGTCCTACCTGCCATCGCTGGCCGCCGAGCGGGCCACGCAAGAACGCAATGGAGTGCAGCCATGAACCCGGAATTCAGACGCCAACTGTGGTTGCAGTTCTCCCTGACGCGCGTGGGCACCCTGGTACTGCTGTTGGCAGCCTGCTTTACGGCGGTTTACCTGTCATCTTCTGGTTTTGCCGTAGCCATGGCCAGCACAGGCGCAACGCTGTTCGGCATTTTGGTGCTGGGCGTCGGTACGGTAGCCGCCGGTGCCAGCGTCATGGATGAAATTGCCGACCGCACCTGGGACCAACAACGCATGAGCGCCATGCAGCCTTGGGCCATGACCTGGGGCAAATTGGCCGGCGCCAGTTCCTACAGCTGGTTCGGTGGCGCCCTGTGCCTGCTGGTGGCGCTGCCCTACGCACTGGCATGGGCACCCTGGAGTTATGTCGTGCGAGTTGCGCTTCTGGCCATTCTGGCGGGCGTTTTTTTCCAGGCTTCCTTGTTGGCCGTCAACCTGCAATTTGCCAAGAGCGGTCGGCGCATTCCTGCGCGCGGTGGAATCATGTTTGTGCTGTTGCTCGGCCTGGTGGGTACTGGACCCTTGGTCAACGGCCTTAGCGGTGAAGATATTTTCTGGTGGGGCCATGCGCTGGCGCGGCTGGACTTTGCCCTTGCCTCCGTCGCCCTGTTCACCAGTTGCGCACTGGTTGCCGCCTGGCGCTCCATGGCTGAGGTATTGGCCGTGCGGCAATTGCCCTGGGGCTGGCCGGCCATGGCGCTGGTAGTCGCCGCGTATGTGACGGGCTTTGCATGGGCGGGGCCGCAGCAGTTGACGGCCACACAGATGCTCACCAGCTTCTGCCTGATCAGTAGCATAGCCTTGACCTACCTTGCGCTGCTGAGCGAACCCCAATCCAGACCGCAATGGTCTCGTCTGCTCCATCGCGTGCAACAGCAGCAGTGGCGGGCCGCTTTGCAGCAGTTGCCGCGCTGGTCCACCACGGGTTTGCTGTCGATTGTTTGCGCTGTGGCGGTTACGCTGGTACGTGAGCGCATGTGGGTCTTGCCTTGGGAGGCAACGCAATGGGGCTGGGCCTCGCCACTGACCCTGGTGCTACTGCTCATGCGCGACTGCGCGCTGGCGCTGTATTTTGCGTTTTCGTTGAAGATCCGTCGACCCAACATGGCTTTCATGCTGCTGATGCTGGTCTTGTATGGCCTGCTGCCCTGGTTGGTCGGGGTTGCTGGCGGCCCTGACCTGGTGCTGGTTGTATTGCCGTTGGCGGCATCATCATCAGTGGCCAGCCTGGTGGCTTTTGTTCACCTGCTCATTGCAGCAAGCCTGTTGTACCGGCGTTGGCTGCACAGTGCAACCTGAAACCACGCAACGCCATGCAGAACCTTGGATTTTCCTTGCCCAGCCCCGGTTATATCTGGGGTGCGCTGGTGTTTGGCATGGTGGGCTTCGCGGCGTTTCGGCGGGGCCGCAAAACCGAACAATTTGAATTGCTGGGCATCGGCGTCGCACTGATGGCGTTTCCATACTTTGTCGGGCAGACCTGGCTGATGTGGACCGTGGGCGCAGCGTTGACGGCCTGGGCGTTTTACCGATGGAACTAGCTGCCGCATCTCCACTGCTGGTAAACGATGTGCCACTGATGCTGCTGGACATGTGCCTGCGCGGCGCAACCGTTGCACTGTTGCTGCTGTTGGCCGGCGTGATGCGGCGCGACCGCCCGACCCTGGCTGCGGCCCGCGTGGGCGTTGCCATGGCACTGGGCCTGTGCGTGCAGGTGTTCGCATCCACGCCGCTGTTGGAGGCCGAAGTGCCAGCGGTCTGGCAAGCGCCGCTGGTGGCTGTTTCGGTGGGCAATGCCGCGCTGTTCTGGATCTTTGTGCAGGCCCTTTTTGACGTGGAATTCAGCTGGCGGCCCCTGCAGGGTGTGGCCTGGTTATT
>JACXTT010008750.1_pt1 | contig 13974 bp, 8 predicted proteins | sample 9270951 | NCBI WGS metagenome assembly JACXTT01 (sample SAMN15532306, study PRJNA645909) | rock metagenome | isolation source: weathered quartz diorite | place: Puerto Rico | collected 2017-06-21 | reverse complement strand
GAGCAGGCGCTGGCCGGCTACGAAATCGGCGCGGCGGCGGCGGCGCGGCGGGCGCGGATCGCCGGCGAGGCGGCGGAGGCCGGCTGCACGCTCGCCGCCGACGCCGCCGGGAACGCCGCGTGACGCCTCAGGCGGCGCCGGCGGCCGCCGTCAGCAGCGTCACGAACGCCCGCGACATTTCGCCCGAGGTGAACGGCGCGGGCTGGCCGGAGCGGCGGGCGAACAGCAGCTCCCGCGCCATCCCCCCGATCGCGCCGGTCAGCGACGCGAGCACCGCCGCCTCGGGCAGCGGCGAGACGAGCGAGCCGTCCTTGCGGCCGCGCCGCAGCAGGCGGCGGAGCTGGTCGAGGAATTCGCGGTGGCCTTCGCACAACTGGATCACCTCGCCGCGGATGCGCCACGATTCGCACAGCAACAGGTAAGCGGTCTCGTCGTCGTCAGCCAGCAATTTTTCCAGTTCGCCGGCGACGGCGAGCAACGCCTCGCGCGCGGAGGCGGCGTCCGCCACCTGCTGCCGCACCCGGCCGTTGAGCGCCCCCCAGATTTCGTTCAGGATCGCGTCGAGCAGGCCCGCTTTGCCGCCGAAATAGCGGACGAGTTGGGATTCGCTGGTGCTTGCCTCGCGCGCGATCGAGGCTGTCGAGGCCTGCTCGAAGCCGAGCCGGGCGAACAGCGCCCGTCCCGCGCTCAAGAGGCGGATCTGCACTCTGACGGGATCAGAAACCGCGGTCGTCATCGCGTCAAGAAATCATAGTGCCGCGACCGGACGCTGTCAACGCGGGCCGCCGCGCGGGATGCCGTCGCGACCCGTGTTCGGAGGCGAGCTTCATTACGGTCATTATTTTGTGCGGGACCGCGGATCGTCCGGGCCGAGGCCGATTGCGTAGATGCGGCAGGCAAGCCGCGCACGGGATCGATATTTGGGGTGCGAAAAACTTAGAATGCGACAACGTCATGGACTGAAATTCTCCGCCGACCGTTGTCTTCTAACTCGTTTATTATACTGAAAATAGAATACTTAAAAAATTTGATCGCGAATCGATTGATTTTTGGTCGTATTACGACTACAATCGTGTCGTGACATGCTAGGAAAATTGTCAGATTATTTTTCACAGGCATCCTCACAGGTGGTCGCCATGCCCTCCCCCGATCCGCTCCCCTTCGCTCGCGGGTTTCGCCTCTTCGCCGCCGGATTGCTGTTCACGGCCGGCGCGGCGTCGGCTCAACTGCTGCCGCAAAACGAGTACGCGCTGCTCAATCAGGTTTACGCGCCGGCCGGCCATGTCGCGACGGTCGTGCCCCAGCCCTTGATCGACGTCCAGAGCGAGGTCTCCCCGGCGACGCTCGCGGACGTGAACGCCTTCAGCGCGGCGGCCGGCCCCGGCTGGCGCTTTTTCGTGGATCGCCGCTCGGGCGGGATGGCGCTGGTCGAGGGACCGGGGCTGCCTTGGATTCCGGGCCGCGGCAACGGGCTCGACCCCAAGGCCAACCGGGGGAGCGGCCCAGGCGACGTCTTCACCGCCGGCGATCTGGAGCTGAAAGCCCGGGCGCTGATGGCGCAGTACCCCAATCTGTTCAACGTGCCCGACCCGCAGTTGGTCCTTGACGCGCGCGGCACGTTCAATTTCGGCGAAAACGGCCAGTTTTGGAACGTGAGCTTCAACCAAGTGGTCGGCGGGGTGGCGGTCGAAAACGCCCGCGTTCTGTTCCGGCTCTCCCACGGGAACCTCGTGCAGTTCGGCGTGGACCGCGCCGTTCCCGGCCTGCCGCAGAGCAAGCCGGTCGCGCCGCAGTTGACCCGGGGCGCCGCGAGGGTATCGCTCATCAGCTACATCGGCGGGGAGCAGCCCGGCGACACTTACATCGAGGACGGCGCGCTGCGCTGGGTGGCGCGCGGCCGCGGCGACACGGTCGGCTACACCGGCCCGATCGGCTCCGGTTGGAACGCTGAACTGGTCTATCGCTTCACCTTCCACCGCGCCGGCCAGACTGCCGAGTGGCAGGGCCTCGTCAACGCGAACAGCGGGGCGATCTCCCGCTTCATCGACGCCAACGCCTACGCCTCGCTCGCCAAGGCGTCGGTTTACACCCTCACCAACTGCTCCGCGCCCAACACCAACTGCATCGGCGGCGACGTCAATGAAGTGGCGGTCACGATGCCCTTCGCCAAGCTGACCTTCACCGGGGGAAGTTGCACCGGCGACGCCTGCTACACCAACTCGGCCGGCGCCTTCACCTACCCGCCGGGCGCCACCGCCGCCGCGACCTCGCTCGACGGCAAATACATCAAGATCGTCGACACCTGCGGCGCGATCGCCGCCTCGGCGACCGCCCCGGGCAACATCGACCTCGGCACTTCGCTCGACAACCTCGCGCACACCAACACCGACTGCCAGTCGGCCACCCAGCAATCCCCGCCCGGAACCGGCCCGGTGACCGGCGGCTCGGGGGACACGCATTCGGCGCGCAACTGCTTTTACCACCTCAACCTCATCAATGAGAAAGCCAGGTCATACATGCCGAACAATCAATGGCTGAAGGGGGTGGACGGCAACGGCGGCACCGGCGCGGCGGTGCTGACCACCACCGACATCGCGCCCGCCTGCAACGCCTTCTGGTCGGGCGGCACCGGCTCGCTCAACTTCCAGCAGAAGACCGTCGCGCTCTCCTGCAACAACACCGGCGAGCTCCCCGACGTCTTTCTGCACGAGTTCGGTCACGGTCTCGACCAGAACGACGCCACCGGCACCGCCCCGGAAGGAGGGACCGGCGAGGCGATGGGCGACAGCTTCGCGCTGCTCCAGGGGCAACACTCCTGCATCGGCATCGGTTTCCGGTTGCAGAGTCCCACCGACGTGACGTGGGGCAACAAGGCCGGCTACGGCAACACCACCACCGGCAGCTCGGTGCAGACCTGTTCGGGCGTGCGCGATCTCGACTACACCCGCTTCTGCGCCCGTGACGCGACCGCTTGCCTGTCGGCCGCCGCCGCCGCCGCGCGCGACGCCGACATCGTGCAGGGCTCCCATTCGGGTCCCTCGCCCGACCTGTCGCTGCCCGACGCCGGCACGCCCGCGAAGTACAGCACCATGGACACCACCGCCACCCCCGCCGCGGACGGCAAGTCGAATTTCTACAACTGCGGCGGACCCGAGACGACCGGCTGCGCCGGCGCGCTCAACCACGGCTGCCACTGTGAATCGGAGATCGCCTCGCAGTCCAACTGGGACCTGGTGAAGGCGCTCATCAAGACCGATTTCGGCGGCAACATCTACGCCGCGCCGCAGGGGCCGAAAGAGGTGTCCGGCTGGCAGTACATGGACCGGCTCTGGTATCTGACGCGCGACCTCGCGGTCTCGGCCTACCAGGCGGGCGCGGGAACGACCAACGGCTGCGGGGTCAACAGCTGGTTCTCCAATTACCGGCTGGTGGACGACGACAACGGCAACCTCTCCGACGGCACGCCCCACGCCGCCGGCATCTTCGCCGCCTTCAAGCTTCACGAGATCGCCTGCGGCGCCGCCGCCGACCCCTCCAACCAGACCACCGGCTGCCCCGCGATCGTGGCCGCGCCGACCCTCGCCGCCTGCGACAACAAGGCCCCGGTGCAGATCTCCTGGAACGCGGTCTCCGGCGCCACCCAGTACCGGGTGCTGCGCAACACCCTCGGCTGCGGCTTCGGCTTCACCCCGATCGCGATCAAGAGCGGCGCGCAGCGCTTCTACGAGGACACCGAGGTCGCCCCGGGCAACACCTATTACTACAGCGTGCAGCCGGTCGGCGCCAACGCTTCCTGCTACGGACAGGCCTCGAATTGCGTCACGGTGACGCCCACGACCTGCACGACGACCTTCACCACCGCGCCGACCGGGGTCGCCCTCACCACCCCGGGGCCGAACCAGATCAACGTCGCCTGGAACGCCGTGACCGGGGCCGGCTCCTACAAGATCTACCGCAAGCCCGGCGACTGCGCCGCCGCCACGCCCTACGCGGCGATCGGCACCACCACGACCCCCACCGTCAACTTCCTCGACGCCATCGGCCTGCAGGGCACGCAGACCTACGCCTATCAGGTGGTCGCCACCGACAACACCTGCGCCTCCTGTGCCTCGCCCCCCTCGACGTGCGTTTCCGCGGCGGCCACCGGCGCCTGCGGCAACAGCCCGGTCTTCGCCGGCGTCCAGTCGGCGAGCAACGGCGCGACCGCGAATTGCGCCATCACTCTGCGCTGGAACGCGGGGGTGGCGAGCTGCGGCAGCGGCGTCCTCACCTACAACGTCTACCGCGGAACCCAGGTCGGGTTCATCCCCTCCGCGGGCAACCGCATCGCCTCGGGCGTCAGCGGCACCAGCTTCACCAACGCCTACAACGTGGCCTACAACGCCGCCTACTACTACGTCGTGCGCGCCGTGGACAGCTTCGGCAACGAGGACGGCAACAACGTGCAGGTTTCCGGCATGGCGAGCGGTCCGCTGACCGGCAGCGGCACCTTCAGCGAGACCTTCGAGGCGCCCGGCGGCGGCCCGGTCAACACCGGATGGGTCGTCGACGTCATCAAGTCCGGCGCGGTCAACCCGTGGCGCACGAGCAACACCCAACCGCACGCCGGAACTTATTCCGCTTTCGATCCCGATTCGACCGCCAACTCCGACCACGCCTACGAGTCGCCCCTGCTGTCGATCGGTGCGGGCAGCGTCCTGAGCTTCTGGCACACCTCGTCGTTCGAGAACCAGACCGACTCCGCCACCTGCGGCACCGGTTTCGACGGCGGCATCGTGGAATACCGGGTCTGCGCCGCCAGCCCCTGCACCGCCGCGTGGACCGCGCTGCTCGCCGTCCAGATCAGCGGGAAAACCTACAACGGAACGATCCAGTCCACCGACAACAACCTCAACGGCAGCGCGGGCTACGTGTGCGGGACCGGCGCGCTCCCGGCGTACGCGCAGTCGACCGTCAATATCGGCGCGATCGCCGGCGCCGGCGCCGTGCAGGTCCGCTGGCGGCAGGCGGACGACACCGGCAACACCGGCGCCGCCCCGGTCGGCTGGTTCCTGGACGACGTCCAGGTGACGGGCGTGAGCAACCTGCAGACCAGCTGCACCACCGCCGCCTGCCCGGCGGCTTCCATGAGCACCCTCACCCACGCCAAGTCGGGGAACAACCTCGTGGAGAGCTGGAGCGGCGTGGGCGGCGCCGCGACCTACTACGTCTATCGCGGCTCCGCTCCCAATCCCGCGACCTTCACCTCCCCGCTCGCGGCGCTCTTCGGCGGCCGGCCCGGTTACACCGACGCCGGACAGCTCGCCACCTCCGCGAACCAGTTCTACGACGTCACCTTCGTCAACGAGTGCCTCGCCGAATCTCCGAAATGAGCCGCGCGAGCGCGGCGGCGGGACCGCCATCCGCCCGCGCCTGAGGGGCCGACCCGGCCGGCGCGTCGCGCGCCGGCCGGACGCGGGGCGGGCGGCGCGAAAATAATTCGCCGCCGTTTCGCCTCGCTTCCTTACAATTCCCGGCGTGAAGACCTACCGCCGGCTGTTCGCGATGACCCGCCCGTACCGGGGCGGGTTTTTGCTGTCGTTCCTGTGCCTGGCGGGCTACGGGCTGTTCAACGCGCTGATGTACCTGATGCTCCATCCGCTGTTGAACGACGTGCTGAAGTTCCAGAAGCAGGAGCCGACCCTGCTCAAGTATTTCCGGCAATTGCATATCGACCGCCTCGTGGTCGCGGACCCTCGCCACGTCTCGTGGTGGGTGCTGGGGCTGCTGTTCATCATCGTCCTGCTCAAGGGCGCCAGCCAGTACCTCAGCGCGTTGCTCATCAACCGGGTGGGATTGCGGGTGGTGAAGGACCTGCGCGACACGCTGTTCGAGCGCACGCTCCAGCAGGGGTTCCGCTTCTACGCCCGCCACCCGAGCGGCAACCTCATCAGCCGCGTCATCTCCGACTGCGACAAATTGCAGAGCGCGGTGGCCGAGAAGCTGGCCGAGATCATGCTGTCGCTCTTCGCGGTGGCCGGGCTGCTCGCCTCGCTGTTCGGACAGAACGTGAACTTCGCGGCCGCGGTGCTGCTGGTGGGGCCGGTGATCGCCATCCCGCTCTCCCGCCTCTCGCGCCGCCTGCGCCGGGTCGCCCGGCGCGGCCAGGAGCAGACCGCCGAGATGGCCGACCTGCTCAAGGAGACGATCACCGGCGCCCGGGTGGTCAAGGCCTTCAACATGGAGGGGACCGAGGCCCACCGCTTCCGGCAGATCACGCTGAAGGTTTTCCTGCAGAACCACAAGGTGGCCTCCGCGGTCGCCCTCAATTCGCCGCTGATGGACCTCGTCGGCTCGGCGCTCATCGGCGCGATCTTCCTCTTCGCGGTGCGCTGGACCGCCGCCTACCAGCAGGACCCGGCCAAGCTGCTCACCTTCCTCGTCACCCTGTTCGTCATCTTCACCCCGCTCAAGAAGCTGGCGCAGGCCAACACCATCATGCAGGTCGCGCTCGCCTCCGCCGAGCGCTGCTTCGAGATCCTCGACGAGCCGCTCGAAATCGCCGAGGTTCCCGGCGCGCCCGCGCAGGAGCGGATGCGCGACCGCATCGAGTTCCACGGCGTCCGCTTCGGCTACCGGCCCGGCAAGCCCGTCCTTGACGGCATCACCCTCTCGGTCCGGCGCGGCGAGACGGTGGCGATCGTGGGCGGCTCGGGGGCCGGCAAGACCACGCTGGTCAACCTGCTGCCGCGCTTTTTCGATCCCGACGCCGGCGCGGTGCTGTTCGACGGGACCGACATCCGCGGCGTATCGCTCGCCTCGCTGCGCGCCCAAGTCGGGGTGGTGTCGCAGGAGGTCATCCTCTTCAACGACTCGATCGCCGAGAACATCCGCTACGGCAGCCCCGGCGCCACCGCGGCGATGATCGAGGCCGCCGCGAAAGCGGCCTACGCCCACGATTTCGTCCGCCGCCTGCCCAAGGGCTACGACACCGTGATCGGCGAGGCCGGCTCGCAATTGTCGGGCGGACAGCGGCAGCGCATCGCGATCGCCCGCGCGGTGCTCAAGGACCCGCCGATCCTGATCCTCGACGAGGCGACCAGCGCGCTCGACGCGGAGTCCGAGGCGTGGGTGCAGCGGGCGCTGCAGAATTTGATGGCCGGGCGCACCGCGCTGATCATCGCCCACCGCCTCTCGACCGTGCGCCACGCCGACCGGGTGATCGTGATGGACGGCGGGAAGATCGTCGAGACGGGGACCCACGGCGAATTGCTGGCGCGCGACGGCGTCTACCGGCGGCTGACCGAATTGCAGTACTTCGCGCCCGAGGCGTGAATGCCGGCCCCGCCCGGGGGACCGCGCAGCGCGGGCGCAATGAACCCGCCGGGTAGAATTCCCGCGCATGGCCGAGACGAAAAGCCCGACGGTGAAATTCGTCGACCGGCGCCGCCTCGACGACGCCGGCGAGGTGCGTCCCGAGGCGCCGCCCGACGCGCCTTCCCCCGCGCCGGCGGCTGTCCTCCCGGTTCCCGTCCCCCCGGCGGCCGCGCCGGCCGACCCTGCCGAGCCCGCGCCGGCGGAAGACGACGGAATTCCCGGGGAGGGCGGCCCGGTCCGCTTCGAGCAGATCCTCCAATCGCTGGTCGCGCCGGTGCAGATGATGCTCTCGGGCCAGGCCGGCCCGGTGAGCCGCGAGCAGCTCCTTGCCGACGTGAATTTCACCATCGAGGCGCTCGACCTGCTCGAACGCAAGACCCGCGGCCGCCTCACCGAGGGCGAGGCGCGCTATTTGAAAAGCGCGGGCGGGTCGTTGAAAATGATCTACATGCAGCTCATGAACCCGCCCGCGGGGAAGGCATGAAGGCGCGCGGGCTCTGGCTGGCCGCCGGGTTGCTGGGCGCGGCCGGGCTGCCGGCGCGGCCCGAGAACATCGTCATCGACCTCACGCATCGGGCCGCCCCCGCCGCGTCCGCAGCCGCATCGGGCGGGGGCCCCGCCGCCGCGCGCACGCACGAGGAATTCCTGCAGCAGCGGGTGACCGAGATCCGCGCGGCCTGGAAATCCGGCAACGCCGCCCGCGCGCTGGCGCTCAAGGGCGAGATCGACGCCTGGATGGCGCAGCACAATCTCGAATCGCACAACGCGCTGGCGCTGGCGCTGGTGCGCGAGGCCGCGAAGGACCCCGCGCAATCCGCGAGCCTGCTCGAGTTGGCCGAGAAGCTGTCGCCTCACCTGCCGGCGACCAACCTGCAGCGCGCCGAGGACGCCGCGCGCAAGGGCTACGGCGCGCTGCCCGTGGTGCTCGGCCGCCTGTACGCCGCCGAGGCCGACTACTTCCTCAGCCCGTCGCTGGACGCCACCCGCCGCGCCGACTGGTTGCGACCGCTGAGCGACCTGCTGCTGGCCGCCGGGCTGCTGTTCACGGTCTTCATGTTCTGGCGCTACAACGCGCTGTGGCGCCACGACCTCGCCGACCGCCTCGCCGACCACTTCAGCTGGACGGAGGACGGCGCCCGCTTCGCGGCGTGGGCGGTGGTGCTGGCGCCGCTGTTCCTGTTCGTCAGCCTGCCGTGGCTCGCCTTTTTCTGGATCGGCGGGGTGTTCGTCTACTGCAACTGGCAGGAGAAGATCGCGACCCTGATCCTGCTCGGCGCCGCGGCGCTGTGGGTGCCGGTGCAGAACACCCTCTACACCCGCCTGTCCGCGCTGCAGGACCCCGTCCACGAGACCGCGCTGCTGCTCAACGCCGGGGCGCTCGACCTGCCCCGCGCCGGCGAGGTGATGGCGCTCGACCCCGAGCGTTTCACCGACCCCGCGTTGCTCGAAGTCCAGGCCGGCATCCCGCTGCGCCGCGGCGAGTACGACGACGCGATCGAGCGCTACACGCGGCTGCTGCAGAAATACCCCGACCGCGCCGCCGACTACAACAACCTCGGCGCCGCCTATTTCTACCGCTATTTCGACGGCGGCGAGGCGAGCGTCGCCGACCGCGACTTCGCCCGCCAGAACTGGGAGACCGGGCTGCGCTACAACTTCGACCCGCGCACCGTCGCCGCGCTGCACTACAACCTCCAGCTCTACCACCGCGCGGTGCTCTCCAACGCCTCCGCGCAGGAACACCAGGCCGCCGCGCTCAAAGACGGGACCCTCGCGGCCCACCTCAAGCGCCAGGTCGACCTCGGCAAGGCGATCCCGGTCGAGGTCTTCCCGGCGCCGGCCTCCACGCTTCCCCGCGCGCTGGGCCGCGTGCGCATGCCCGACGGGCGGCCTCCTTTCAGCCCGCTCGACTTCAAGGCCCAATTCGCCAACCCGCTCTCGGTCGCCGCCTTCCTCACCGCGCTGTTCGCGCTGTTCAGCTGGGGGATGCGGCGGCGCGGCGCGTTCGGCGCGCGCGCGGCGTTCTGCCGCAAATGCGGCACCACCTTCAGCGGCCGCGACAAGGACAAGACCGAATACGAGTCGTTCTGCCCGGCCTGCGTGGCGATCTACATCAAGCAGGAGGGCGTGGCGCCGGCGGCGCGCCTGGAGAAGAACTACGAGGTCGACGCCTTCCAGCGCAATCGCCGCATCGTCAAGTCGGTGCTCGCGGTGCTGTTCCCCGGATTCGGCCACCTCTACCTCGGCCAGGCGCTCACCGCGCTGGGGCTGCTCGCGCTGGGCGGCTGCCTGCTCATCGTCGGCTTGGGGCTGCGGCCGGGCCTGAGCGAAATCTACGCCGGATTCGACTTGGCGCCCAAGATGGTGAAAACCTTCTTCCTGGGCGTCTACGGCTTTTTCTACCTGGTCAGCACGGCCGGGAAGCTGATCCGGAAGGACTGAGGAGTTCGCATGGCCCTTGCAGGAACGTTGCGCGACTTCTCGCTGCCGGACATCCTGCAGCTGATCTCGATCCAGAAGAAGACCGGGGTGCTGACCCTCAAGTCCGAGAAGGACGTGGTCACCATCTCGTTCCTCAACGGCGACATCGTCTCGGCCGACTCCCTCCACAAGCGGGTCGAGGACCGGCTCGGCAACGTGCTGGTCAAGACCGGGCGCATCTCGCGCGAGGATCTCGGGCGCGCGCTCGACCTGCAGAAGCAATCGCTGCAGCGGCTCGGCCACATCCTGGTCAAGGAAAACTTCATGAGCAAGACCGACCTGCAGGCGTCGCTGCGCCAGCAGGTCGAGCTGATCGTCTACCGCCTGTTCCGCTGGCGCGACGGCGAATACAACTTCGCCGCCGAGGAAAAGATCGACTACGACGCCGATTATTTCGTGCCCATGGGGACCGACTCGATCCTCATGGACGGCGTGCGCATGCTCGACGAATGGCCGATGATCGAGCGCAAGATCACCTCGTTCGACCTGGTGTTCCAGCAGCAGGGGGCGATGCAGGTCGAGGTTCAGGACGCCGAGCGTTCGGGGGTGCTCGACCTCAAGGGCGAGAAGGCGGCCGGCATCGCCAGGCTCTCGCCGCTCGAGGCGAAGGTGTTCGACCTGTGCAACGGCATCTTCACCGTGCAGGAGATCGTCGACCGCTCGACCGCGAGCGAGTTCGACACCTGCAAGGCGCTGTTCGATCTGTGGAACCGCGATCTCATCGAGGAGAGCGGCGCCGCCAAGGCCGAGGCCGAGCGCCAGGCCGAGGAAGTGCGCGAGGAGCGGCTGTCGCGGGTGCGCGGTGCGCTGAAGATGCTCTCGGTGCTGATGTTCGGCTACCTCGCCCTCGGCGCCGCGCTGTCGTACCTCAATCCCGTCAACCGCTGGGCGTTCGGCCTCTCGCCGAGCGCCCGCCGCATCGAGCAGGACCGCGCGCGCCTGCAGCGGATCGAGACCGCGGTGCGCGCGTACGCGCAACTGCACCGCGAACTGCCCCCGGGGCCGTACGTGCTGGTCGAACAGGGACTCTTGGGGCTGGGCGACTTGAAGCCGGCGGACGGCGGCGCCGAAGTGAGTTACGCCCTCGACAAGACCGACCCCGCCCACCCGCGCTATTCGCTGCGCTTCGATCCGCCGCCGGGCGCCCCGGCCGACCTGCTGCGCATCGAGGGAGGGTTGCCGTGACCGGATCCGGAAAATCATCAGCGCGCAAACCCGCTCCCCGCGCCGGGAGCCCCGCCGCCCCTCGCGAGGAGCCGGCCCCCGCCTCCGATCGCCTCACGGCCACCGGCTGGACCGAGTACGCGCTCGAGGCGCCCCGCGAGGAGGCGCTGCTCGATTTGAGCGAGCAGATCCGCCCCGCGCTGCGCCGCGCGCTGCGGCGCGACGGATTGCTCGCACTGGCGGTCGATTCGCCGCTGGTCTCGCTGGCGCTGCTCGACGGCGAGCCCGGCGCGCGCGCCGATTTCGCGGCGCTGCTCGAGCGGCTCGCGCCGCGCGCCGAGTATTACCAGGTCAACCTGCGCGCCCCCACGGAGCGGACCGGCCACGCCCGCCTGCGCGCCGCGCTGCTCGACCGCTCGCTGGTGATCCCCTACCGCGACCGCCGGCCGCTGCTGCCCGAGGGGGTGGCGCCGCACGCGGTGCGCCACGAGCCGGCCCGCACGCCGCGCTTCACGCTCCTGATCGGCCTGCTGTAAGCCCGGGGAAATTCGGGGGTTCTCCCGAGTGTAACGCGAGGGGCGCTGGGGTAATATCGCGGCCGCGGCCCGGATCCTTCCGCGGCCGGCCCACCGGGCAACCTCACCCGCCCGGGGACGACAGGAAATCACCTGGAGGTTTTCACCATGCGCACCTACTGGCTCAAAGCCGGCGCGTTGCTGGCCGCCGCGACCTCGGCGCTGGCGTCGGGCTACGGCTTTTATGAACAGGACGCGGAGGCGACCGGGCAGGCCGGCGCGTCCATCGCCCGCGCCGACAACCCGTCCGCGAGCTTCTACAACCCCGCGGGCCTCGCGACCCAGCCCGGCGGCGGCTTCTCGATGGGCGGCACCATCACCACGTACAGCGCCAAGGGCACGCTCGACAAGAACCTCTACCTTGTCGACCGCGGCACCGTCTACAAGGCCTACATGGCGGACAGCACCTACAGCATGCCGTCGCGCAATTTCTTCCCCGCGCACGTGCAGTTGAGCTGGAAAATCAAGCCGAACATGGCGTTCGGCTTCTTCGCCGGCGCGCCCTTCGCGCTGGGCACCCAGTGGGGCGACGGCAACAACCCCTTCAAATACATGGCGAGCAACACCGACCTGCGCGTCGTCGACTACTCGCCCAGCTTCGCGATGAGCCACCGCAACGGCACCCTCGCCTGGGCGGTCGGCGCGGACTACTACGACGCCAGCGCCACTTTCGACCAGGTCTTCGACCTCGGCCAGAAGAGCAGCAACCTCCCCTCGCCGCCCTACCCCCCCGGCACCCCGGCGGTCGTCTTCCCGCGCGGCGACAATTCGGTTCACGTCGACGCCACCGGCCACAAGCTCGGCTGGCATGTCGGCCTGCAGTGGAAGCCCACCGACGCCTGGCGCGTCGGCTTGGTCTACCGCGGCAAGTCGGAGATCTCGATCGGCGGCCCCGCCTCCTACAACACCGTGGCCGGCAATGTCAGCGGCGCCATCGTCGCCCCCGGCCAGTCCGTCGCGAGCCTGTTCCCCAACCAGTCCGCCTCGACCGTCCTCCCGGTGCCCGCCACCGGCGGCCTCGGCATCGCGTGGATCGGCAAGCGGTGGGAGACCGAGTTCGACGCGACCTACCAGGGCTGGAGCGTCTTCAAGAACCTGACCTTCGATTTCTCCAGCAACACCTGCCTGCGGACCTCGGTCGGCTGCAGTCCGGTCCTCACCGACCGGCGCATCAAGGAGGACTGGAAGAACACCTGGGCCGGCCGCCTGGGTGCGAAGTGGAAGGGCTGGGACCACGGCTACCTCGGGATGGGCGTGCTCTACGACCAGAACCCGGTGCCTTCCGAGACGCTGCGCAGCCTGCTGCCCGACGGCGACCGCGCGGGCGTGACCGCCGGCGCCGGCGCCGCCTACGAGCACCTGCGCTTCGACTTCTCGGTCATGTGGCTGGAATTCCAGAAGCGGCAGAGCAACCCGCAGGACGCGGTCAACAACGACCCCAACTCGCCCGCCTTCAACCAGCCGATCCGCGCCGGCGTCGTCACCGAGCATGAAACCTCGGAGACCCTCAAGGCGACCTACAAGGCGCGCGCGCTGCTGTTCGGGCTCAACGTCGGCTACCGCTGGTAAGCAGCGCCCGGGGAACCGGAGGACGGGCGGGCCGCGCGCCCGCCCGTTTTTTTTTGCGGCCTGGCGCTCCGCCGCCCGCCGATAAACTTTCCCCCATGCCCGCCCTCACCGTCCGCGCCGCGACCCGGGTCGACCTCGCGGGCGGCACCCTCGACCTGTGGCCGCTGAGCGCGCTGATCCCCGGCGCGGCGACGCTCAATTGCGCGATCGACCTGTGGGCGCGAGCGGCGGCCGGCCCCGGCGACGGGCTGCGCAACGAGGACACCGGTCGCGCGCTCGCCGCCGGCGCCGACCCCTTCACCGACCCCGACTTCGCGCTCGCCGCCGAGTGTCTGCGCCAATTCGCGCCGGGGCGGAAGCTCTCCCTGGCGACGAAGACCCTCGCGCCGCGCGGCAGCGGGCTGGGCAATTCCTCGGCGCTGGCGGTCGCCCTCGCGCTTGCGTTGATCGGCACGCGCGACCCGGAGGCGCTGGCGGAACTCGACGAGACCCGCACCCACGCGCTGGTCGCGGCGCTGCGCGACCTCGAGGCGCGGGTCCTCAAGACCCCGACCGGCGCCCAGGATTACTACCCGGCGTTGCTGGGCGGGATGAACCTGCTGAATTTCCGCGCCGGACGGGTCGAGGCCGAGCCGGTGGCGGCCGATCTCGACCGATTCGCCGCCCGCCTCACCGTCTTCGACACCCGCCGCACGCACCATTCGGGAATGAACAACTGGGCGGTCTACAAGTCCGCGATCGACGGCGACGCGGCCGTCACCGGCGCGCTGCGCGAGATCGCGGCGTGCGTGCGGCCGCTCGCGGCGGCGCTGCGCGAGGGGGACTGGCC
>JACXTT010008749.1_pt1 | contig 13975 bp, 13 predicted proteins | sample 9270951 | NCBI WGS metagenome assembly JACXTT01 (sample SAMN15532306, study PRJNA645909) | rock metagenome | isolation source: weathered quartz diorite | place: Puerto Rico | collected 2017-06-21 | reverse complement strand
TCGTCGACGTGGAGCGCGAAGTCGGGCGCGAAGTACGCGGCCAGCCGCGCGGCCGCGGCGGGCGCCATCTGGTGCTGATCCATGGTGTTGTTGGGGCCGCACCACGACACGATCGGATCGCAGGCCTCCCAGTCGGCCTGCACGAAGATGTCCTGCTTCAGCGGATCGGCGCCGTAGCGCGGCAGCTCGATGGGCGCGACCGGCGCGGCGGGCTCGACGCCGAGCACCTCGTCGCCGTCGAGGAGCCCGTCGCGATCGGTGTCGCCGCGGCCCGGGTCGGTGCCGATCGCCTGTTCGAGCGCGTCGCCGAGGCCGTCGCCGTCGGAGTCGTGGCCGTCGCGATCTTCGTCCCACACGATCGTGACCGCGCCCGCCTGCCCTTTCGTGCCGGCGACGATCGTGCACGGCGCGGGACACGCCTCGGCGAGGTGCGCGCGCGACATCGCGCCGGTGCCGCCGTCGTCGTCGAAGGCGATCGTGCGCGACGGATCGGCGGCCGACGGCACGAGCAGCACGCTGTCGGCGGCGCCGGCAGGCTGCGGGGCGACGTCGATCCACGCGCCCGCGACCAGACCGTCGCTCACGAGCTGCGTCGCGCCGCCGAAGACGATCGGCTGATCCGCCGGCATGCCGCCGTCCTTCGTGACGCGCAGCGTGCCCGTCCCCTCGGCGCCGGCGTGCGCGGCGCGGACGACGATCAGCAGGTCCATCGCCGCCGACGACGGATCGATCCTGACGATCGATCGCGGCGATCCGCCCGCGTCGTCGTTGCCGCCGACGAACGCGCCGTCGGGATCGCGCACCACGGTGAGCACGGTGTCCGCCGTGCCGGGGGCCAGATCGGTCGTCTCGATGGTCACGCCAACGTTCACCGGGATCGCGAGCTTCACGACCGCCATCTCGGTGGCCGCCACGTCGCGCTGCCGGCCCGACCCTGCCCACGCCGTCCCGAGCGTCGTCGCCACCAACAGCACGGGGCCGGCATTTAGACGCATTCTCCCCCTCAGTCTGCTATAGATCCGGGTTCCATGCAGGATCTGAGAGACCTGACCCACAACGAGCTCGCCACGCTCGTGACGGACGCGCTCGGTGAGCAGCGCTTCCGCGCCGATCAGATCTTTCCCTGGATCCACCGCACGCGCGCCGGCTCGTTCGACGTGATGAAGAACATCCCCAAGGCGTTGCGCGAACGGCTCGCGGCGACCTACTCGCTCGGCGAGCTGCGCGTCGACGAAGTGCAGGTGTCGCGCGACGGCACGCGCAAGCTGCGCCTGCTCACCCACGACGGCCACGCCATCGAGAGCGTGCTCATCCCCGACGGCGACAAGATGACCCAGTGCATCTCGTCGCAGGTCGGTTGCGCGATCGACTGCGACTTCTGCGCGACCGCGAAGATGGGGCTCGAGCGGAACCTGACCGCGGGAGAGATCGTCGACCAGGTGTACCGCGCGCAGGAGCTGCTCGCGCGCGAGGAGCCGGGGCGGCGCATCACCAACCTGGTGTACATGGGCATGGGCGAGCCGCTGCACAACTACGCGCAGGTGATGCGGTCGCTGAAGATCCTGACGCACGAGCTGGGCGCGAGCATCTCGCCGCGGCGCATCACGGTGTCGACGGCCGGGCTGGTCTCCGGGATCGAGAAGCTCGGTAAGGACTCGGTGTCGCCGAACCTGGCGATCTCGCTGAACGCGTCGTCGGACGAGGTGCGCGATCGCGTGATGCCGATCAACCGCAAGTGGAACCTCTCGAAGCTGCTCGCCGCGGTGCGCGCGTTCCCGCTCGAGAAGCGGCGGCGCGTGACCTTCGAGTACGTGCTTTTGGCCGGCGTGAACGACTCGCTGGTCGACGCGGCGAAGCTCGCGCAGCTCCTGCGCGGCATGCCATGCAAGGTGAACATCATCCCGTGGAACCCGCACCCGCTGTCGGAGTACCAGCGGCCCACCGACGAGGCGATCGCGCGCTTCCAGAACGAGGTGAAGCGGCTCGGGCTGCCGGTCTACCTGCGCACGCCGCGCGGCGACGACATCGATGCCGCGTGCGGCCAGCTCGTGAACCGCAAGCGCGAGGCCGGCGAGGCGGCGCCGCCGCTGCTCACGATCCGTCCGCGACGCCGGACGCCAGCATCGGCATCGTCGTAGCGTCGGCGACGACGGCCACCGGAGGATAGGCGCCTTCCCACTTCGCGACCACGATGGTCGCGAGGCAGTTGCCGATCACGTTGACCATCGTGCGCGCCATGTCCATGAGCTCGTCGACGCCGAGGATGAGCGTGATGCCCTCGAGCGGCAGGCCGTAGCTCGCCAGCGTGCCGGCGAGGATCACCAGCGACGCGCGCGGCACGCCGGCCACGCCCTTCGACGTGAGCATGAGCGTGAGCAGCATGGTGATCTGCTGGCCGATCGACAGCGTGACGTTCGCGGCCTGCGCGACGAACACCGCGGCGAGCGACAGGTAGAGCGTGGTGCCGTCGAGGTTGAACGAGTAGCCGAGCGGCAGCACGAACGCGACGATGCGCCGCGGCACGCCCAGCTTCTCGAGCGCCTCCATCGCGCGCGGGAGCGCGGCCTCCGAGCTGGTGGTCGAGAACGCGATCACCGCCGGCTCGCGGATCGCGGCGATGAACTTCCGCACCGGGATCTTCATGAGCAGCGCGATGGGCAGGAGCACGGCGAGCACGAACACCACCAGCGCCGCATACAAGGTGCCGACCAGCCACGCGAGGTGCACCAGCACCTTCAGCCCGCCGTGGCCGACGGTGTACGCGATCGCCGCGCCCACGCCGATGGGCGCGTAGCGCATGATCGTGTCGGTCAGCTTGAACATGGTCTCGGTCAGCGCCTCGCACAAGGAGACGATGGGCCGCCCCTTCTCGCCGATCGCGCCGAGCGCGAGCGCGAACAGGATCGAGAACACGACGATCTCGAGCACGTCGTTCTCGGCCATCGCCTGCACGACCGACGTCGGGACGGTGTGGAGCAGGATCTGATCCCAGGTCTGCGGCGTGCCGCTCACCTCGGGCGGGCCGTTCCCGATCACTTGTGGCGGAAGGTTGACGCCGTCGCCGGGGCGCGTGAGGTTCACGGCGACCAGGCCGATGGTGAGCGCCAGCGTGGTGACGATCTCGAAGTAGACGATCGCGCGCAGCCCCATGCGGCCGACCGCGCGCGCGTGGCCGGCGCCGGCGATGCCCGCGACCAGGCTGGCGAAGATGAGCGGCGCGATGATCAGCTTGATCAGGCGGAGGAAGATCTGGCTGAAGGGACGGAAGACCGACGCGTGCTCGGGCCCGTAGTGCGAGACCAGCGCGCCGGCCACGATGCCGGCGGCGAGGCCGATGAAGATCTTCGTCGTCAGGCTCAGCCGCATGCGCCCGAGGATACACGCGGTACACTGCGCGCATGAAGGTCGCGACCCTGGCCGTCACGGCGCTCGCGCTCGCCGCTTGCTCGCGCGCGAACCCCGTCGATCCCGCGAAGCCCGCGCCGCCCAGTGCGCACCAGGCGCACCCGCCCGACGCCAACCTGGCCGACGACGTCTACATCGCCTACCACCACGACGCGGAGACCGCGTACGAAGACGTGGTCGCCGACGGCGAGTCGCTGAACGTGCGCTGGCTCGATCCCGCGGCGGTGCACTGCGCGAACCCGGTCGCGCAGGAGCCGTGCTGGAAGCCGAGCGACATGAAGACGAGGACGCGCCAGCTCACGCCGGCCGAGCGTCACGAGCTCGCGCAGCTCGTCGATCGCAGCGGCATCATGAAGGACGACGATCCGCCCGGCCCGGGCGGGAACCGCGCGTATCCGTTCACGCTGAACATCCGCCGGAACGGCGTGACGCGGAAGATCGTCTACTACAGCGCGCCCGGCATGGCGCCCATGCCCGACGGCTTCGCGCGCGTGCAGGGGCGGATGGAAGACCTGCTGCGCGGGATGATGCTCGCCAAGTAGTGGCTACGGCGCGACGGACTTGAGCGTGATGGTGATCGCGCCGTCCCAGTTGCCCGACGACTTGCCCGGCTTGCCGAAGTCGGCGACGGTCGCGTCGAGCGCGGCGCGCACGCACGCCGACGCGGCGGCCTCGGCGCCGGTGAGGCTGGGCGCGGTCACGTCGAGCTTGGCGCCGACCACGAGATCGTCGTCGCCGATGACCACGCGGTGCTTGAGCTTGAGCTCGACCGCCATGGTCGGCTTCTGCGTGGACGCGAACCACGTCTCGTAGCACTTGTCGTACGCCGTCTCCTGCGCCTTCGCCGCCTCGATGAACGCGGCGTACCCGGCGTCGGTCGACGGCGACGACTGCACGATCTCCAGCGTCGGGTGATCGGCGGTGAGCTTCTTCGACGGGCGCACGAGGTAGGTGTCGGCGGGCGTGTCGCGCGCGAGCAGCGACGGGTCGAGGCCGACCGCCTCCAGCTCGACGAGATCCTCCATCGCCGTGCGGTACGCGGGCGCGCCGGGCGCGGTGGCGAGCACGCAGCGGTGCAGCAGCCGCGCGGCCTGCTCGCTCGCCTTGGGATCGTTCGGCTTGCGCCGCAGCGCCGCGCCGTACGAGCACAGGAGATCGGGCGGCGTCGGGATCTTCTCGGCCTCGAACTGTCCCATCGCCTGCTGGAACGACTCGCTCGCGTGGACCCAGTCGCTCTTCTTCGCGGCCAGCTCGCCCGCGGTCCAGTAGTACTGCCCCAGCCGCGACGTGGTCGCCGATCGACACGCGCCGTCGACGCACCGGAGCGGCGCCTGGCAGTCGGGCGTCGCCGCGCACGTCTCCGCCTCGTGCGACGGATTCGCCGGCGCCATCGACGCGCCCTGCACCCCACCCGACGCCTGCTTCACCTGCGGGTCACATGCTCCCAGCGCGAGACACAGCGCGACCAATCTCATGCGCGTCATCATCCCACTGTCATAGCGCACCTTGGCGCTCGCCGGCACGGCATTCCGCGAGGGGCCGGAGCGACTTGCTCGCTAGCGGCGCCGCGCGCGTTGCAGCAGATCCTCGAGCGCCTTGCGGACCTCCGGGTTCGACTCGACCTCGGCGTTCTGGCGCAAGATCGGGATCACGTCGGCGTTGTCGAAGGTGGCGAGCGCCTTGCGGGCCACGTCGCGCAGCGCGCCGGTCTCGTGGCGCAGGACGCCGAGCAGGAGCTCGCCCGCCTCGATGCTGCCGATCTTGCCGATCGACTCCAGCGCCACCGCCTTGACGCGCTCCTCGGGGTGCTCGCGGTAGACGCGCGCCAGCGGATGGAACGCGTGCGGGAAGTGCAGGCTGCGGATCGCCTCCGAGGCCGCGTCGCGCACACCCTGATCGGCGTCCACCAGCCCCTTCTGAATCAGCCCGAAGCTGCGCTTGAAGTGGAGGTAGCGCAGCGCGCGCACGGCGGCGCGGCGGACCTTGGCTTCGTCGTGCTCGTAGAGCTTCTCGAGCGGACGCAGCGCCGCGTACGACTGCAATTCGCCGAGCGCCTCGCACACGCGCGCCAGCGTGGTCGGATCGCCGAGCGTGTTCTTGTGCCGCGCGTCGGCGTACGCCAGCACCACGTTCAGCGCGCGCCGGCGGAAGCCGTCGGGGTAGCGCAAGTCGCCGACGATCGCGGCCGCCACCTGTTCGGCGTCGCCGTCCATCTCCCACTCGACGAGATCGACGAACCAGATGTCGGCGTAGGCGTGCGGCTGGCGCAGGTACTCGGGGAACTCGGGCGCCTCGCGCACGTCGGTGGGCGCCTCGGCGAACTTCACCGAGATCTGCGCGTAGCGCTTCTTCTTGCGCTCGCCCAGCTCGAGCGCGCCCAGCCGATCGTAGGTCTCGCGCACGCGCAGGAAGTCGCCGATCGACGAGTACGCCTCGACCGACGCGAGGTACGCGTTCTCGACCAGATCGACGGGCGCCTTGGTGGCGATGCCCCGCTCGGCCGCCTTCCACCAGGTCTCCGCCGAGCGGCGCAGGTAATGACGGTGGTACGGCAGGCCGGTGCGCAGCGCGTAGTCGGCGGCCTCGCGGTAGAGCGTGGCCGCGGCGTGCAGCTCCTCGCGCTCCAGCGCGAGCTTGATGAAGTCCTCGTAGTACTGCAGCACGTAGAACTTGAGCCCGTCCTCCTTGAGGACGCGGATGCAGTTCAGGTACCCCTCGCTGAGGTTCTCGAACGAGCCCGAGTCCTTGCCCAGCTTGAGCAGGATCTGGTAGCAGTCGAACGCGCGCTCGCGCTCGCCGCGCGTCTCGAAGTCGTCGGCGACCTGCTCGAGCAGCCGCTGCGATTCGATCAAGTGCCGATTCGCGTCGGGCGGCGGCTCGGCCCCCGGCGCGGGCGTGACCGACTGCGACGCGGCGCGCCCCGACGCGAGCCCGAGGTTGAAGTGCACGAGCGCCTTCTCGTACGGACGCTGCCGGAGCCGCGCGTCCTTGACGAGCTGCGCCCAGATCTCGCGCGCGCGCCCGAAATCCTTCGCCTCCTCGTACGCGACCGCCGCCTGCACCGGCCGCTCCGCGTCGAGGAACTCGCGCGCCGCGTCCATCCAGCGCTTCTCCAGCGCGCACACCCGCGCCCGCTCGAGCCGCGCGTCCGGCGGCAGGATGTCGCGCGCCAGATCGAAGTAATGGAGGTACAGGTACGCGATCCCCGCCTCGCGCCGCCGTCCCAGCCGCTGGTACAGCTCGGCCAGCTTGCGCAGCCACTCTTCGTACTCGTAGTCGACGACGTGCGTCTGCGTCAGCAGCTGCCGGTAGTGCGCCTCCGCCTCGAGGTAGCGTCCGTGCGTCGCCGCCTGCTCGGCCGCCGCCAGCGTCGCTTCGGTGGACACATACTCGTCGCGGGCCATGCGCCGCTGAAGGATAGCTAGTTTCGGGACGCGCGGACGAGCGGGAGCGCTTCGGGCGGCGCGGCGCCGAGGAAACGGCGGATCTCGGCGATCAGGCGGGGTGGGTCGCAGGGTTTGGTGAGGAAGGCGTCGCAGCCGGCTTCGCGGGCCATGGACAGGTAGTTGTGGTGGCCGGTGAGCGCGATGATGGGGATCTCGCGGGTGCGCTCGTCGCTCTTGAGCAGGCGCGCGGCTTCGCATCCGCCCATGAGCGGGAGTGACAGGTCCATGAGGATGAGATCCGGAATCAGCTTCACGGCGGTGTCGACGGCGTCGATGCCGTTGCCGGCGCCGACGACCTCGAAGTTGGCTTCGGCGAGGATGTCGGACACCAGCTCGTAGGCGTCCTCCATGTCCTCGACGACGAGCACCATCGGTATGCGCTTGTTGGTCACCCGGGGGTTCATCACGGAAGGAACATCGTTCCCGGCGAGGAGTGTGCAAGCCCCGCGCGTCGAAAAATGGCAACCAACTACCTTTCTCGAGGAACGGCGGTTTCCTTCACGATATCCAGCGCCCGGTCTTTGCGTCCCTCCCGGCTCGCCAGTGACTCGGCGGTCACGATCTGGTGCTTGTCGAACAGGGACAGCCACTCGAGGCTGACGTCGGACGACGGCAGGATGATGATCCCGTGTAAGTACGCGAGAGGCTTGAGTTGTGCGACCAGCTCCACGGGGATGTGACACTGGCCGTGGGTGATGATGTAGAGGACGATTCGGCGCCGCGCCTCGCGCTTGAGGCGGCTCAGCTCGAGCAAGAGCTGCCGGAACACCTTGCCGTAGTTGCGCCCCCGCTCGGAACGGAAGCAGAGGAGGTACGGGATGCCCATGCTCCCGGTCCGCTGCACCTTCACCACGTCGTAGAGGCGGGAGTCGAAGAAGCGGATCCACAGCTCGTCGCCCTGCAGCGCGAGCTTCTTGGCCAGCGTGAGCGCCAGGCCGCGCGCGACCACCTGGCGCTGGCCGCGCATCGAGGCCGAGGCGTCGACAAGCACGTACTGCAGCCGCCGCTCCTCCTCGCGCTGCTTCTCGTGGCCGTAGTAGTAGAGCTCCTGATCGACGACCTTGCGATCGAACAGATCCTCGTCGTACGCGAACTCGGTCAGCACCATCGAGTCGAGGTTGCCGCGCCGCTCGATCGAGGTGTAGCCGTCGACCGCGAAGGTCTGGGTGCCGCCGGCGCGCTTGGTCTCGAGCACGCTGGGCATGAGCTCGAGCGAGAAGTTCACCACGTCGTTGGCCTCCGGCGAGCGCAGCGCCTGGAACAGATCGGCGAGATCGACGGCGCCCGCGAGCGAGTCGGCGCGGTCGGTCTTCTCGCGGAACAGGCCCAGCAGGCGCACGGTGTCGAGGTCGATCTGCTCGACGCACGCGAACACGTGCCACGCCATGCCGGCCAGGTGGCGCAGGAACCCCCAGATCGGCTGCGCGTCGAAGTCGCCGAAGTGGAGCGGCAGATCGGCGTCGCGGTAGAGCGTGGGATCGAGCGGCAGCTCGCCGGTGCCGGCCTCCTTGGCGCGTTGCGGCCAGAGGCGATACACGTCGCCGAGCACGCGCGAGATGAGCAGCGCCACCAGCTCGTCGCGCAGCCGCCAGCTCGCGGCCTTCTCGACCACCTCCGACTCGGCGATGTCGGCGAGCAGCTTGGCGTAGCGATCCAGCGCCGGCCGCGCGTCGGCGGGGACGTTCACCTTGAACAGCGCGTCGTTCTTCGGGCCCAGCGACCAGCCGCCCGCGCCGCGCTGCGCGGTGAGCAGGATGCCGAGATCGTGCACCACGAACAGCGGCAGGTAGATGCCCATGCGCGCGACGATGTTGTGCCACGTCGCGGCGCGCACCGCGGCCATCGGGTTGTCGACGCGCACGTGCGACAGCGCGAGCGTGCCGACCTGGCGCGCGAGGTACGTGCGGCGGCGCTCCGCGGGGATCGGCATCAGGCCGCCTTCCTCTTGACGCCGAGGAGGATCAGGCCGGCGACGGCGAGCAGCCCGAGGCCGGCGAGCCGGGTGCGCGGGCTGGGCGCGAAGTCGTCGCCGAGGGCGGCTTCGTGATCCTCGTCGGCCACGCCGATCGCGGTGAGCTCGCCGCCTTGGACGTCGTCGTGCACGGCGGTCACGATCAGATGCTCGCCTTCCACGATGCGGTGCGACTTCGCCACGTAGTTCGCGACCGGCAGGCCGACGAAGCCGCGCCCCGTCGCGATCTGCCCGGGGAACGCGATGCGCCGCGACGGGCCTTCGCCGATCGCCCAGATCGTGGTCTTGGGATCCACGCGCACGGCGATCGCCGCGCCGCCGGTCGCGACGCGGAACGTCACCGCCTCGCGCGGACGATCGGCGCCGGCCACGCGCTGCAGCGTGCGGTGCTGGTGATCCTCGGCGGTGAACGCCGACGCCCAGATCTGCACCGCCTCCGCCGCGACCGGCGCGCCGTCGATCTCCGACGGATGCCCACCCTGCGCCATCACGCGCACGCGCAGCTTCACGACGTCGCCGCCGAACACGTCGTGATGTCCGAGCGGCCCGACCAGCGCCACGCCAAAGACTGCCGCCGCCGCCGCGAGCACCAACCGGATCACCTCTTGATCGCCGCCTGCCCCAGCGCGACGAGGTACGAGCGGAGCATCGCCTTCTGCTGGATCGACTCGTTCGCGCCCGCCTGGATCATGCGCGCGTTGGCCGCGGGATCCGACGACATGGCGACGATCTTCCCGCCGTAGCCGTCGGCGCGCACGGCGCGGATCGCGTCCTCGCCGTTGGCGTGGCCCGCGCCCATCGCATAGTCCATGCACACCACCGCGGGCGCGTCGTGGCCGGACAGGATCGCGCGCACGTCGTCGGCGTCGCCGTAGACGTCGACCTCGAGGCCGGGGATGTGGAACACCTCGCGGCGCGCCGCCAGCACGTCATCGAAGATCGCGACCTTCACGCCCCGCCTCCGAACTTCGACGACGCGAAGACCGTCTCGAGCAGCTGATCGACCTCGCGCAACATGCGCTTCGCGGTCTCGTTGCCGATCGCCTGCAGCGCCGCCTTGATCTCGTTCAGGTTCTTGAGCTGCGAGAACAGCTGGATGTCGGACAGCTCGCCGCCCGAGGTGAGCAGCTCGCGGATCATCTTCAGCTCGGCGAGCAGATCGTCGAGCCCCGCCTGCGGCCCCAGGAAGCGCCGCTCCTCGGGACGGTCGCGGAAGTACGCGTCGACGACCGGGTTCACGATCTCCTCGAGGAGCTCGACCTGATCGAAGTTGTTCCAGATGTGCTTGAGGATGAAGAAGTCGCCGTCGGTGACGCGATCGCGCCCGTCGAACAGCGCGCTGGCCGCGAACAGCTTGAGCAGCTTCACCACACGGCGGTCGCTCACCGTGATCCCTTCGGAGCGGATCTGGAAGATCAGCCCCTTGTACTTGGCGAGGAAGTCCTCGCTGAAGTGCAGGTAGCGATCGAAGTTGGCGTGCAGCGCGTGCAGATCCTCGGCGCGGAAGACCGGCTTCTGCGCCGCGTCCTTGCCGGTGATCTGCTTCACCTCGTTCTCCAGCCCCCGCGCCACCAGGTTGTGGAAGTGGTACGAGTCGAGGTTGTCCGAGACGACGCGGATCAGGAAGCGATCGAAGACCGCCGCCATGTTCTCGTCGTTGGGCACCTCGTTGGAGGCGCCGAACATCGAGATGAGCGGCACCTTGCGCACCTCGGCGCCGTTGGTGAAGCGACGCTCGTTGAGGATGGTGAGCAGCGAGTTCAGGATCGCCGAGTTGGACTTGAAGATCTCGTCGAGGAAGACGATCTCCGCCTCGACCAGCATGCGCTCGGTGCGCCGCGTGTAGTTGCCCTCGCGGAACTGCTTGATGTCGACGGGACCGAACAGCTCGTTCGGCTCGGTGAAGCGCGTCAGCAGGTACTCGAAGTACTTGCCGTCGACGAGCCGCGTGAACATGCGCACGATCGCCGACTTCGCGGTGCCGGGCGGGCCGACCAGCAGCATGTGCTCGCCGGCGATCACGCTCACCAAGAGGAGCCGGATGATCTCCTGCTTGTCGAGGAACGAGCTGTTGAGGACGCGCGCGGCCTCCTGGAAGCGCGCACCGATCCGCGCGGCCTCGCTCTGTGGGGTCGGGTTGGGGGCGTCCATGCGTTGCGCGTCGAGTATACCCGCTACGTGGCCGCGACGGACTTCGACGCGGGGTAGAAGATCTCCGTGCGGATCTGCTTCTTGCGATCGACGCCGAGGGAGAGCAGCCCGGTCTTCACGTCGCGGATCATGTCGCCGTTGCCCACGATGTAGAACACCGGCGAGTCGAGCGCGGGCGCGGCGCGGAGGACGTGCTCGGTGATGTGCCCGCGCTCGCCGGGCCAGTCGGCGGTCGGCTTGGACAGCGCGATGCGGTAGCTGAAGCGAGACGACTTCGCGGCCAGCGCGTCGAGGCGATCGCGCCAGTAGAGATCCTCGGCGTGGCGCAGGCCCCACCAGAGGATCACCCGCCCGCGCTCCTGATCGGGCGGCCGGGCGACGACGTCGGCGATCATCGGCAGCGCGGCGGCGATCCCGCTGCCGGTCGCGGCGAACAGCGCGTCGCCGGCGTGCTCGAGGTCGGGCGTGAAGAAGCCCATCGGGCCGGTGAAGTGCAGCGCGTCGCCGGGCTTCGCGCCCTCGAACCATCTGGACGCGAGGCCGCCCTCGAGCAGCTTCACGAGCAGCTCGAAGCCGTCGGTGCGCGTGGCCTCGGAGGAGATCGAGTACGAGCGGCGATCGTCCTTCACGCCCGCCGGGAAGCGGATCGACACGAACTGCCCGGCCCGGTAGCGGAGCGCTCCCGGCTCGGCCATGCGCGCGTCGACCTCGAGCACGTCCGGCGCGATGGTCTTGATCGACGCGATGTGGGCGATCTTCTCCGCCATGCGCGATCACTCTAGCGCGAGATCGCGGCGGCGCGAGCGGGTGGGAAGGTCAGGTGGGGATCAGGGGCACGCGCCGTCGACGCAGATCACCGCCGAGGTGCCGGGGTACATGCAGCATGCGCCGCCACCGCCGCCCGTGCAGGTGTCGCAGGGGCACGTCGTGCAGGCGGTCGCGTTGAAGCTGCGGCAGTTGCCGTTCGAGCAGACCTCGTCGGATGCGCACACCTGGCCGCAGTCGCCGCAATGGAGCGGATCGCTGTTGAAGTTCACGCACGCGTTGCCGCACGGGTCGGTGCCGCCGGTGCACATGGCCACGCACACGCCGCCCTGGCAGCGCGGGGTCGCGCCGCCGCACATCACCGCGGGCGTGCCGCACGCGTTGGGGTCCGAGAGCGGATCGATGCAGCCGCCCGCGCCCATGACCAGGCCGGCGCGGCACACGCACGTCCCGGCCTGACACATCTGCGTGTCGCCGCAGGACGTGCCGCACGTGCCGCAGTGGCGCGGATCGGTCTGCGTGTCGACGCAGTTGCCGCCGCCGCAGCTGGTGAAGCCGGCCGCGCAGTTGCACACGCCGCTCGTGCACGTTTCGCCCGGGTTGCACTGGTTGCCGCAGCTGCCGCAGTGGTTCGGGTCGATGGAGGGATCGAAGCAGCCCATGCCGCACTTGATCTGGCCGGTGGCGCACATGCACACGCCCATCGCGCACGTGCCCGAGCCGCAGTCGATGCCGCAGCCGCCGCAGTTCGTGGGGTCGGTCGCGGGCGAGACGCAGCTCGTGCCGCAGGCGATCTCGCCGGTGCCGCAGGTCGCCGAGCACGCGCCGCCGGTGCAGTACGGCGTGGTGCCGCCGCACGCGTTCGCGCAGCTGCCGCAGTTCAGCGGGTCGGTCTGCGTGTCGACGCAGTTCGTTCCGCACATCGTCCCGGTGCAGGTGCCGCCCGTGCACGTGCCGGCGGTACAGGTCTCGCCGGTGCCGCACGCGTGGCCGCAGTTGCCGCAGTTCAGGTTGTCGGTCTGGGTGTCGACGCACGCGCCGCCGCACATGTCGGTGCCGGGGCTGCAGCTCGCGACGCAGGCTCCCGCCTGGCAGAACGGCGCGGTGGTGCCGCACGCGTTCGCGCACGAGCCGCAGTGCGCCGGATCGGATTGCGTGTCGATGCACGCCTGGCCGCAGGCGATCTGTCCGGTGGTGCAATGCGGCGAGCTGCTGTTGCCGCCGCACGCGGCGAGGAGCCAGGTACAGGCTAAGACAAGGGTGATCCTACGCATGGACACCTCCGACCCGCCGGGTGTGCAGCGGGCGTGCCCGCGTAACCCCGCGAGACTCCCGCAGAGGGGTTGTGCAGGTTCCGTACGTGTACGAGATCAGCGCTTCTTCTTCGGCTTCGCCGGCTTCGGCTTGGCGGCGGGCTTCTTCGGCTTCGCCTTCACGGCGGGCTGCTTCGCTTTCCACTTCGCCTTCGGCTTCGGCGTTGCGGCGGGCTGCTTCTTCTCGGCCTGCTTCGGCGCCGGTGGCGTCGTCACGATCGTGCCGTCGTCCGAGGGGAGGATCTCGGTGCCGTCGAGCAGCACCACGCCGTCGAGCCCGAAGGATCGGAAGCCGTGGAAATTGCGCCGCGCCTGATCCGCGATCGCCGCGCCGTGGGCGTGTGACGGTAGCCCGAACTGGTCGGCGAGGTAGACGTCGAGGCCGGGCGCCTCGATGGCGACGTAGGGCACGTCGTCGTTGTCGAACACGAACACCGGGTACTCGCCGTCGTCGGGCGGCGTGCCACCATAGAGGAAACGGCGCGAGATGACGCCGCCGGGGACCAGGTAACAATCGCCGGGCAGGATCTTCTGGAACGGCGCCCACAGCGTGTCGGCGTACTCCTCGGCGCCGGGGAACTCGGCGATCACCAGCTCGGTGAACGTCTGCGGCTGGAACGCGGGCTTGGCGATGCGATCGAAGAAGCCGAGGTAGCCGGCGTCGAACGCGAGCCAGCGCCGCAAGGACGGCGGCAGCGGCTGTCCGCCGGCGAACGTCAGCGTCGCCAGCGTTTCCGCGGGCACGGGCGCCGGCTGGCCCTGGAGCGCGCCTCGTGCCTCCGCGCGGGCGGCGGCGATCACCTGTTCGACGAGCACGACACCGCGGGGCGCTTTCGGCATGCGGCTTCTTAGCACGTCCGATCAGGCGCGCGCGCGGGCGATGCGCGCGGCGAGCTTCTCGGTCAGCTCGGCGAGGCGGGCGT